>Ga0116170_10005505_pt1 | contig 11320 bp, 8 predicted proteins | sample AD_JPNHW1_MetaG_FD_89797 | JGI IMG/M metagenome (GOLD analysis project Ga0116170, IMG submission 89797) | Active sludge microbial communities of municipal wastewater-treating anaerobic digesters from Japan - AD_JPNHW1_MetaG | ecosystem: Engineered > Bioreactor > Anaerobic > Digestate | place... | reverse complement strand
TACGGATTGCGCGCGAACAGCGCGCCACTGGTCGGGTCGATTTCGGTCATGAGGTGCAAGGCCGACTTTGGGCGCAGATCGCCGAGCACCCATTCCACGTAGCCGGTCGCGGACAGCCGCCGCGGCTGGCCCGACGCGTTGCGCACTTTCAGCACCGAGAACTTGATCGGTGCGTCCACGGCTACGTACACCCACAACTCCGAGTGGATACCGTCTTCCGTGTGCTCGAAGACGCTGTAGCCGAAGCCATGTCGGCTGACGTAGGGCGTTGCTCCGCCGGCGGGCAGTGGCGTGGGCGACCAGAAGTGGCCACTCTCTTCGTCGCGCAGGTAAAAGATTTCGCCACCCGCGTCGCTCACCGGGTCGTTGTGCCAGGGCGTGAGGCGGAACGCGTGGGCATTCTCGCTCCAGGTGTAGGCCATGCCGCTCTCAGAGATGACCGTTCCGAAGCGCGGATTCGCCAGCACATTCGCCCACGGCGCGGGCGTTGCCTGACCGGTCGCGGTCGTGATGACGTACTCGCGTCCGTCGGGGGTGAAGCCTCCCAGGCCGTTGTCGAAGATTAGAGTGCCACGCGGTACGCCGGTGGCGGATGGCAGTCCAGGACGATAGTCCCGGGTCGGCCGCAAGCGCGCAACGGCCTGTTCCAGTGGGCCACGCCGCCCGAGTTGTTCTGCCAGCGTGCCCCGGCTGTCGCTCAGGATGGCGCGCGCTACGGTTTGGAACAGAATGCGATCCTCGCTGGAAATCTGATCCGCGGGCCGGATGAAGATGCCACCGGGGCGGTCCATCACCTGCGCTTCGACGCCTGCAGCAATCAGCCCCAGGATCTGTTCGTGGAGTTGTTGCCGGTAACCGGCGCGATCTTCATTCCAGATCACCAGATCCACCGTCAGTCCTTTCAGCCGCCAATAGGCGTGGGCCTGCACGAGCTGTTGGACCAGTGCGATGTTCACCGGGTCGGCAATCTGCAGCAGCACGATCGGTACGTCGCCGGAAACCGCGTGGCCCCACAACCCGGATTGCCCGCGGCGATTCTGGACGAGCACGCTCGCCTCGGCGCGCAGCGTGGCGTTGGTATACAGGATCGAGCTGGCCAGATGCCCGTAGAGTTGCGCGTCGCTCTGGGTGGCATTGAGCTGCCGCAGCACCACCTGGCTATGGGTCCATGCCAGATCGAAGACACGGTCCGCCAAGCGCTGATCCTGGTATTTTGCGACCAGACTCACGGCAGCCTCGCGGGTATCGCCGATGCCGGAGACCAGATCCACCGTCGCGGTTTGTTCGGGATCGAGCGTGATGCGATAGCGGATGGCGACCATCGGGTCCAGCACCGAACCGGCGCTGCCCGAAAGCGCCGCGTCCAGGCTCAGCGCCTGGGGCGCAGCGGCGGTGCGGCCGCGGCCGATGAACCGCATGCGGTCCGTCTCGTAGGACGCCGCTCCGCAATCCGCTCCGCGCACCACCATCAGGTGCAACATCCAGGGCGCGTGCTCGTCCCGGGAGCGCGGCCGGCGGGTGCAGAGAATCGCCGGTTGCGGGTGGAGCAGCTCGGTCTGCACGAAGAGGTTGCTGAACGCCGGATGCAACGCGTCTGCGGCGGGCGTGGCGAGCACGACTTCCGCGTAACTGGTGATCTCGATGATCCGGCGGGTCCGGGAGCGATTTCTAATACGAACCCGGCGCAGTTCGATGTCGTCTTCCGGCGACACGACGATCTCGGTATAGGACTCGATCTCGTGATCGCGGCGGCGAAACTCGGCGCGTCCCTCCGAGAAAATCGCTTCATAGCTGTCCGGCGATTGGAGTGTCGGCTGATAGGCCGTCGACCAGCACGCACCGCTCGCCATGTCGCGGAGGTAACAGAAGGTACCCCAGGGATCGCGGGTGGCGTCTTCGCGCCAGCGGGTGACGGCGAGATCCTTCCAGCGACTGTAGCCACCGCCCGCATTGGTGACCATTACGTGGTAGCGGCCATTCGACAACAGATGCACTTCGGGTAGCGGGGTGTTGGGGCTGTCGAATACGCGCACCGGCGCCTCCTGACCGCTGGCAGTGGTGTGGATGTCGGTGATCTCGCTGGTGGTTTGCGAATAGAACGCCGGGGTTTCGGGAATGCGTTCCTGAAGCAGCAGGGTGGTTGCCTGGAACAGCGGGGCCGACTCGAAGCGCTTCTGCATTGGGCGATCGAGCAGCAGGTAGGCCAGCGCCAGGAAACTCATGCCCTGATGATGGGCCATGAAGGACCGCACGACGGCGCTCGCCTGCCCGCGGGGCAACCGGGAGGGTGTGTAGTCGATGGCCTCGAAAAAGCCGAATCTTCCTTGAAATCCAGCAGCAGCCAAGCGCTGTAAATTCAGGCACGCAGCCCTGGGCGCCACCATCAGCGCGAGCGCGGAGGCATACGGGGCAATGACCAGATCCTCGGCCAGTCCGCGCTTGAGCCCTAAACCGGGCACGCCGAAGGCGCGGTACTGGTAGTTCAGATGGACATCGACCGTGTTGTAGCCGGATTCCGAAACGCCCCAGGGCACGCCGCGCTGGCGCCCATACTCGATTTGCCGGTCCACCGCTGCCCGACAGGTCTGATCGAGCAGGGTGTTTTCATAGGTCGGCATCACCAGCAGCGGCATGAGGTACTCGAACATCGAACCGCTCCACGACAGGAGCGTCGGCTCGCCCCCGGCGATGATCAGCAGGCGCCCGAGGGCAAACCAGCTTTCCTGCGGCAGTTGGCCCTGCGCGATCGCCACGAAACTGGCCAGGCGCGCTTCCGAAGCCAGCAGGTCGTAGTAGCTGGCATCCCGTCGCCGCTCGCTGACGTTGTAGCCAATCGCCAGCAGATGACGTGCCTCGTCGAACAGGAAGTCGTAGTCCATTTGGGCCAGTTCGCCGGCTTGCAGCGCCAGGAGTTCGAGCGCGGCGATCCGCTCGCGGGCGCGGCGGCTGGCATCCTGCAGGACGGGACGCAGCATAAACAGCGATTCGCGCTCCTCAGTCGTGGGCAATAACTCCGCATCAAGCCTGGCCAATTCACGCAGGGTTGGAAGGGTGCTGATCGGGGGATCGCCGCCAGGCTCATGCGGTGCAGTCGGCAACACAAGCCACGGCGCGAGGAATAGCAACTCCTCCAGGTCATCCCGGCATTGCCCGGCCAACGCTTGCGCCCATCTGTGCGTTTCGCTTCCATGGCCCGTGTTCAGGTTGCGCAATCCGTCCTCGGCGCGGGTTACCAATGCATCGAGGCACTGCCACGCCGTTGCCAGTGTGGCAGGGCGTGCGGTGGACGCCGACTCCAGCGCCTGCTGAAAGGGTGCGAACGGGGCCGGCAGGACGCCTTCCGCTGCGTCGATCAGCAGACTGAAGGTATCGCCCATCCCGTCGAATGACCGTGCATTCAGGATCGGGGCATCGACCAGCGCGAGCAGACCCTGCCGCAAGGTCAGCAGGTGGCCCGCAAGGTTGCCGCTGTCCACCGACGAGATATAGATCGGTTGCAGCGGTTTCAGCGACTGGGTGTCGTACCAGTTGTAGAAATGGCCGCGATGCCGTTCCAGCCCCGCCATGGTGCGCAGCGCGCAGGTCGTGCGCTCGATCAGGCGTCCGGCTGGCAGGTAGCCGAAGTCGTAGGCGGCCAGATTCGCGAGCAACGACAGTCCCATGTTGGTCGGCGACGTGCGAGGCGCGACCGCGGCCACGGGATGCTCCTGCACGTTGTCCGGCGGCAGCCAATAGTCTTTCGGGCCGACGAAGGTCTCGAAGAAGGCCCAGGTCTTGCGGGAAACCGTGCGGAGAAAGCGGGTTTGGTCGGCCGTCAAGCGCGCTTCGGGGCGGGTGAGCGGGCGGCTCATCCACCAGGCGATCGCCGGCGAAGCCAACCACAGCAACAACAGCGGCCCCGCCACCGCCAGCGCGGCCGGTTGGGCCAGCGCCAGACCCAGCGCCGTCACCACCGCGAGCGCGGGGGCGATCCCCATCATCCGGTGGAAGGCGACGAGATCCCGGCGCCGCTGGCGATCCAGGTCGCCCGACGAGGTCCATTCGAGCAAGCGCTGGTGGCTGATCCGCATCCGCCAGAGCGTACGGACCAGGGCATCCACGCTAAAGAACGCCTCGTAGGGCAGGCAAATGATAGCGAAGGCCGCCTGTTCCATGTGCCGACCCACCGAGTGCGCGGTGGTGGCGAAATGCTGGCTCCAGCGTACATCGCCGGGCTTGCGCAGCAGATTCAGGAGCGAGGTAACCAGCGCCGGGATCAGGAAGATTCCAAGCACCGCCAGGGTCCAGAACCCCGGCGATGCCATCACCGTCCAGCCCAGCACCCACAGCAGGGTCAGGGCCGCCGGCGCGAGACTGCGCCGCAGGTTATCCAACAGCTTCCAGCGCGACAGCGCCGAAAGCGGGTTCTTTTGGAGGCGGCCGTCGAAATCGGGGACCTGCGGCAGCAGCCAGGTGGCAATCTGCCAGTCGCCGCGAATCCAGCGGTAGCGTCGGCTGACATCCGCGCTGTAGGACGCCGGATAGTCTTCATACAACTGCACATCGCTCAGCAGCGCCGAACGCGCATGGCACCCTTCCAGCAGATCGTGGCTGAGGATGCGGTTCTCGGGAAAGCGCCTGTCGAGCGCCTGCTCGAAGGCATCGACCTCATAGATACCCTTGCCGATAAACGAGCCTTCCTGGAACCAGTCCTGGTAAACATCGGATACGGCATGGGTATACGGGTCGATACCGGCATCGCTCCCGTGCAGTCGTGCATAGCGCGACCGGTTGGCACCGGGCAGGCTCACGGCCACGCGGGGCTGCAGAATGCCGTAGCCCTCGCTGACCCGCTGCCGGTCCGGGTCGTAGCGCGCCCGATTCAGCGGGTGCGTCATGGCGCCCACCAGCTCCCGCGCCGCATCACGTGGCAACTGGGTATCGGTGTCCAGGGTAATAACGTACTTCACCTTGCACAGGAGCGTCGTATCTCCGATGACCCGCGTGAAGCGCTCCTGTGCGCCGCCGCGCAGCAGCATGTTCAAATCCGCCAGCTTGCCGCGCTTGCGCTCGTAACCCATCCAGATCCGCTCCTGCGGATTCCAGCGACGCGGGCGATGGAACAGGAAGAATGTGTCGCCCTGGTTCCGTGGATACTTGGCATTCAGCGCCTCGATCCGCTGCGCGGCTAACTGCACCAGCGCTGCGTCCTCCGGCAGGGTTTCCTCCCGCGCATCCCGAAAATCGGTCAACAGGCCAAAATGCAACTGGTCGTCCCGGTTGGCCAGGAACCGGACTTCCAGCGCCTCAATCAGATCCTCGATGTTCTGGGCGCTGGTCAGCATCGTCGGCGTCACTACCAGCGTGCGCGCTTCCGGCGGAATGCCCCCGGACAGATCCATGCGCGGCAGCGGCCAGGGCGTCGCCAGCAGCGTCACCAGCCAGTTCACCAGCGCCACTGTCAGATGACTGGTACCGATTACCGCGACGACGCCCAGGAACGGGAGCAATTCACCCGGCACCCCATCGGCCTGCGCTTTCGCTAGCAAGCCTCCGGTGCAGAGCGCCGTCAGCAGCGCGATCGCACCCAGATACAGATACAGGGACAAAGGGCGCTGGCCGCTCCATCTTTGCAGGGATTCCAGGGTACACAGACATGCCTTCGCCCGGCGTTCGAGTAGCACTAAACCCCGATCGATCAGGTAAAACCCTACATGCGCCGCGCGCTCGCCACCGCCTGGCTGGGCTGCGCCTTCCCGCGCCAGATCAAGCGCGTGGCGTGCCACATCAGCTTCGGAAAGCCGGCTGTTTTTCGCGACGTTCTCCACTATGTGCCGGTAACGATCCCGGGTCGCAAAAGTCATCCTGCAGTACACCCCACCCGGATCGTCGCGCAAGGTGTGTTCGACCACGCTCATCGTTTCCACGAACTCGCGCCAGTCCATCGCCCCCAGAAAGCGAAGACTGCCGATGCTGTTGCTGATGGACAACTGGTCGGCGGCCTGTTGCTGGTTCTCCGCCTGAACCGACTGCTCGATCGTCAGGTTCGACTCGGCGAGGTGCTGCTCGATCCACGTCAGCGGCACGGCCAGGGCGGAACTCTGGCCTTGCAGTCGGCGCGCCAGTTCCGCCACAAAGGCGCTCGACAGCGGCGGGTTCGAGCGCGCCATGTCCGCGATCACCAGAATCAGATTTTTCGGGTCGCTTTCGGCCATTGCCGTCATCCGGTCCGCCCACCCGTCGGCCAGGTTGCGGTCGGTTCTACTGGCGGCGATCCGCACCGCGACGCGGCGCAGATTCTCGATCAGCGCCAGGCGCAGCATGATCGGAATGGCCCACAGTTCGCCCAGTTTGAGGGGGGTGATCGTCTGGTAGGCCGCGACGAAACAGCTGAGATTTTCCGGATCTACCCGGCCATCGCCGTGGGCGATGATTTCCAGCGCGAGATCGTACACACGTGGCAACCCGGCCGAGGGGCCGCTCAGCAGGCGCGGCAGTTCCCGGCTGTAACCCTTGGGCAAATGCCGCTTGGCAGTACGAATCTGTTCTTCGATCAGATAGAAGTTATCGAGTAGCCATTCACCGGCCGGTGCGATCCGGCGGGTCGCCGTGACTGCCGCCACCAGCAAGGCGCAAACATCGATCAGGGTTTGCTCGTTCTCGGTCAGCCGCGCTAGAAGCGTGTCCAGTCCATGCTGCCGCGTCAATTGATGCGTGGTTGCGAGGTGCTTGCCGTGCTGCTCCATCTGGACAGCACTGAACAGCTCCGCACGCAACGGCGGCTCGTCACTGACATATGTTTTGGTCGAGTCGTTGCCGATAAAGTGCATCCTCCACTGGAGCCAGATTTCGCGAAAAGCCATGATGCTCACCCTCGAATGTGTGCTCTCCAGCTTCGGATCGAACCGCTCCCCGGACTTGGTGCTTGCCCGAAGATCAGTTCGTAGCTTGCATTTTCATTACTTGAGTCGCATGTCATTCTTGACCGATGTGACGCCAGGAATTTCGCGTGCGACGCGGACGGCCTTGTTAATATCTTCCCTGGAATTGACGAAGCCGCTCAATTGCACCACACCTTTGAAGGTTTCAACGTTGATCTCGGCCGATTTCAGCGAAGGATCATCAAAGATGGCCGCTTTCACTTTGCTCGTAATAACGGTGTCGTCCACATATTCCCCGGTACCCTCCTGTTTAGACGTTGAGGCGCACCCCAGCAGAGATGCAAGAAATATAACGAAGAAAAAGGTGGCGAATCGATTGAATGATCTCATGGTAATACTCCTGTTGAATTGCTAAATCGAGCGTCTTGTGTGTTGGAAATAAAAGGGTTCGATCATTTGAAATGCGCCTTGAACGCCTGTACGGAATCATTAAAGGCTTCCCAGACATTTTCGGTTTCCGCCTTGAGTTGCTCCCAGGAGTTTTCAGTCGAGGACTTGAGCGCCTCCAGCTTTTCCTCGCCTTCCTTACGCTTGGCGCGCAGCACAACAAGTTGCTCCTGGTATTTTGATTTCGCGTCTTCTTGGGTCTTGAGCGCTTTTTCCTCCAAAACGTCCATCTCTGCACTCCATTTATCAAGTCGTTTCTTCATTTTTTCCACATATTCGTCTTTGGTTAACATGGGTGCTTTCTCCTGTTCTTAATCGGTAACCCGGCCACTCGTCGGGATGAGGTATCTACGCGATGCATGATTCACGGTTTTATATTGAATCACCTTTCCGCGCGAAGTCCTGACAGGGGCCAGAAGACCCCGAAGGCGCTTAATAAAATCAGAATCACGACCAGAATGACGACTGCGTTCATTATTTTCCTGATGGTCGCGTCCATCGGTATGTAGGTGTTGATCGCCCACAGGATCACCCCAAAGACGACCAAGATAATCACCATTTTAATCAAAGGCATGGCGTTTCCCCTGTCCTGCCTTACAAACACTGAGGATACCCTAGAGCTTTTCCTGGCGGGCGTCTGTACGATAGCGCACAGAAGTCGTGGAGCCCTGAAGCGCAGTGGATTTTCAGCGGTAGCACTCTATGCATCCGATGCACAGTGACCCGCTCTCAACGCGAGTGGAAATCCAGGCGGGATTGACCCGAGTGCTTGATATGCACTGTTTGTCGTTGGGACTGCTGCTGGGCTTGACCGGGTATGCTGGTTTCCACCGTGTAGTCGCCAGGCGCCAGTTGAGCGAAGAACCAAGGGCCCTTCGATTCGGCGGTCAGGATCGTTGCACCATGCGCGTCCAGAATGTTCACCCGGATTGCCGATAGATACTCGCCGCTGCCCTGCATCGCGAATAGCAAACGCAGATTGAACTGGTTGGACAGAGCCTCAAGTTCGGTGCGTTCGCCTTCGCCCACGCCGCCTGATACATAGCGAATACCGCGATCACTTTGGACGCGCGGTAACGGCGGTGCCCCGACAGGACCAACGGCATCCGGGGATTGCGAAGGGGTCGCCGATTCTGACCCGGCATGGGGATTTAGGCGTAGTAAGGATGCGGGTTCCTGAGGGCGGGAGAGCGCATTGATACCGTCGGTCTGAGGAGCGCCCCTTGGCTGCTGCGCGCCAGCCAACTGCAACACGCCACCGCCCAGTACCAGCGCCATGGCTATCAAACTTAGCCTGTGCATTTTTGCCATTGCAAGAATTCCTTAATTTGCTTTAAGGGCGCCGAAAATAGCGGTTCCGACGATTTGCGTTTTCCCTCCCGGAGGAGGGTATTTTCCCGGAGGAGGGTATTTTTAAAGTCTCCACCGATGCAGGAATTAGCTATTCCTCGGCATAAACAGCAGGAGTGCGCCGGTCACTATTGCTGCCACGCCCGCCCAGACTGGGATGTTGACCGTCTGCCGGTCCTGAACCGTCAGTTCGATCGGACCGATCCTGGCTTGCTGAGTCTCCTTGGTATAACTGAAACTGCCATATGCCAAACCCAGAGAACCGGCTACGATCAACACGATGGCTGCAATCCTGACTGCGTTCATTTTGTCTCCTTGTCTCCTTTCATTGATCCAGCTTCACCCCTTGATCGGCTATCCAACGCGGATTCCTTGCATGGAACCCAGGAGTCCGAAGGCGGATAACAGCCAGAGAACTACAACGATGACCACCACCACATTCAGGATTTTCTTGATGGTACCGTCCATCGGTATGTAGTTATTAATCAGCCATAGGGCGACGCCTACGATCACGAGCGCAACGATCAATTGAATTAACGGCATGAGGCTTCTCCGATCCTGTTGAAATTGGAAGAAACCTACGGCACTTTACGGCGGGTTTCTGTGCGCCAGCGCACATAGCGATTCAGGGTTCGCCATCTGCGAGCGTAGGTAGCGGGGGTCAAGTCCAGCCGGTCACGCTCTGTCACGCACCGTGAGCACCCGAATATCCGGGCTGCGGTTGAGATATCCAATCCCTGTGAAGCGGGTCTGTTGTCGTGGCGCACCGGGCGGCGCTCGCAGCTTGCTGCGCTCTAACTGTTCGCTAGTGAACACTATTATTTTTAGTAAGTACTATCATCGATAAATCATAAATATGATCTCTACGGATTACATTGGAGGCATCTCGTGTCGATCAATCTCCGCCCGCCGAATACCCCGAACCCCCGACAAAATCATTTGCTCGCTGCCCTGCCCCAGTCCGAAGGCGAGCGTCTGTTTCCCCAGCTGGAATGGATCCCGCTGTCGCTCGGCGAAGCTCTGTACGAGTCCGGAGATCGCCTAAGTCACGTCTATTTCCCCACCACCGCCATCGTGTCCCTGCTGTATGTCATGGAGAATGGTGCGTCCGCCGAAATCGCCGTGGTCGGCAATGAGGGTATCGTCGGCATCGCTCTGTTCATGGGCGGCGAAACCATGCCGAATCGAGCCGTAGTGCAGAGTGCCGGCCACGCGTATCGACTGAAGGGACATTTGCTCAAGCAGGAATTTACTCGCATCGGAGGGCGGCGCCGTGGGGCGTTGCCGCCGCTGTTGCTGCGCTACACTCTGGCCCTGCTTACCCAGATGGCACAGACCGCCGTCTGCAACCGGCACCATTCGGTGGATCAGCAACTCTGTCGCTGGCTGCTGCTCAGCCTCGACCGCTTACCCTCGAACGAACTGAGCATGACTCAGGAACTGATTGCCAACATGCTGGGGGTCCGGCGCGAGGGCGTGACCGAGGCCGCCGGAAAATTACAGAAGGCCGGGTTGATTCACTACAATCGGGGCCATATCACCGTGCTGGATCGACCGGGTCTGGAGGCGCGAGTGTGCGAGTGCTACCAGGTCGTCCGGAAAGAGTTCAGTCGCCTCCTCCCCGATGTGCTCCCGTAGTGAGACTTGCCCATCCCTGGACCCCACTCACCAGTCCTTTGAGCATGGTGTTTACTTTCAGTCGAGTGGTGGAGACATGAAGGTGTTTGGGATGTTAGCAACGGGTTGGCGGAGGTTTTTTCGAATCCCGAGGATGCTTTTTGAATCGTGCCAAGCGGGTGTTCTAGGCGAGAACGAAGAGGAACGCCACGAGTTCGGTCAAGGGGAGGGTGCGAAACACACGCATGTCTTAGGCGGGCAAGGCTACTGCTATATCAGAGGCTACGGCGTCCAGTGCGGCGGCCAGGCAATAGAATAGTCGGAGAATCCTCGCTTGATGGTGTCGACACCATGCACCTGGGCTAAGGCTGCCTTGGTGATGGCCAGCATGTTATAGGTTACGACCGCGACGGCGAAGCCAAACAGGGCAGTTTTGGGGTAGGTCTAAGGTGTCGATCTCGCTGGTTAAGGCTGTGGCCAGTATCTGGAACGCGGTCTCCAGCCGCCCAGCGCCCAGATAGACCCCGCGCGCCACTTGGGTGTTTTGTGTGGTTCATGCGCCATTTTTTTACCTTCGCTAATTCAATCTTAGAGCATGCCAAGCGCCCGCCCGCCACCATTGGCCGCATTCTCGACCCGCACCGCATCCCGCACCGCTGCCGGTTTCACCACTGGTCCTGGCCCTCGACCGCATCCGCCACCGGCTGGCGCGGCCTGACCGCATCGCTGTCGGACCTGGCGATATGGGGGAAGGGATACTAAATAATTTAGCAGCCCCTCGACCGCGCCACATGCTGACCTACTGGCTGGTGGCGAAGCATAAAGTTTTGTAAAGACGCACCTGCAAACCGGGGTACCGTCAACTACCCCCGCCTGAAGGCGGGAGCTTGTGAAAACAGGCTCGGTTGACCAGCCTAAGCCCGCCTAACCGGGATGTTGAAAAGGGCTACGTTGCGTAGAGGTTCAAGACCTGCCTTGGGATGCTTGCTCAGTCCCAAGCTCTGGAAGCCCTGGTTGCAGACACGCATAGGGTAAGCACGAAACGG
>Ga0116170_10005504_pt1 | contig 11321 bp, 20 predicted proteins | sample AD_JPNHW1_MetaG_FD_89797 | JGI IMG/M metagenome (GOLD analysis project Ga0116170, IMG submission 89797) | Active sludge microbial communities of municipal wastewater-treating anaerobic digesters from Japan - AD_JPNHW1_MetaG | ecosystem: Engineered > Bioreactor > Anaerobic > Digestate | place... | reverse complement strand
TGAAGATCCAGTCCCGCGTGGATCTTCCCATCGGGACCAGCAACCAGGACTTCGGGGCCTTGCTGGATCACCCCGTTGAAATCAACGCGAAGACCTATCCCTTGAGCGGGTGGATGGGCACCCGCGACAAGAGCATGCCCGTTGTCGCCGAGTACTCGGAGAACCCCGAGAAGGCCAGTGATGGTGTCAAGGACAAGCCCAGTCTCCGGGTCTTCACGGAACACGCGGGCGGGCTGATCGAGGTTGCGGTGGCCTTCAAGAGAGTGGGCGCGAACGATGCCAAGAAGGTCTTCCACAGCGGGCAGACCAATACCAATCCCGCGCACGATCTGGTTTTCTGGCCCGTGGAGGCCCACAGCTGAGTGTGGGAGTAGGTGAAACAACAAAGGGGCCGGGTGGCCCCTTTTGTTTTGGTGATGCGATGGAAGGGATTTCAGACTCATTGGTATGGCTCATCGGAGGAGCATTCTTCCTCCTGTTGCTTGGTTATGCCTTCGGGAGACCCCGCAAAAAGCACGGTTGGAGCCGGAAGGCGTTACGTGAGTTCGGTCGCGCAGAGACGGATTCGCCGATTGAAGAGATCTTGCTTCGGGCGATGCGGCGCCACGGCCTTCCTGAGCCAGAGCTCCAGTTCGGAATGGCAGTCTCGGTTGGCCAGAACAGGCTCCGAACAATTGCGGATTTTGCGTTCCCACAAAGTCGCGTTGTCATTTACTGCGACGGGATTCCCTATCATTCAGCGTTGGATCAACGAATCTGGGATGCCCGGGTGCGCAACGCATTGGCTGTAGAGGGTTGGACAGTGCTTGTCTACCTCGGGCCACAAATTGTCCGCTTTACGGATGGCTGTGTGGCCGAGATTCGAAGAGCCCTGGCCCTCTCTCGGGAGTGATGCGTCGCTGGCTGCGCGGGAAACGCGGGATCGAGGCATGAAATTGCCAGTGATTGGCACATTCACCAAGAAATGGGCCTGAAGAAAATTGCCCCTGTGGATTCTGGTCCATGGGAGGAATCAGATGGGATTGTTGAACGGAAGTGCAACCTACCAGCAATACCTGGTGCTGGGGCAAACGCCGAGTGAAGAGGCGCTTGATAAGGGGTTGATCGAACATCAGATCCGGCCTTTCCAGGACGGGAGCGAAGTCGAACGTGTGGGTTTCTGTAACTGGCAGAACTCGCTCTTGGCGCCGGAAGCTGGTCTATCCCTGCTGGATGGCGGCAGGGCGCTTGTCGCTGTGCTGATCGAGACGCGGAAGGTCCCCGCCAAAATCTTGAAGGCGCACGTCGACCTGAAAATTCGGTCCTACCAGAAGGAGAAGAACGCCGCTTTCATCGGGAAGGATCTTCGCCAGATGTTCAAGGATGAAGTCCAGGCCGCGTTGATCAACAAGTATCCGCCTGCCCAGAAGACCATCGAAGCCATCTGGGACATTAAGAACGGCCGCCTTCTCACCGGGGCCACGAGCACCAAGGCCGAAGGGGCGCTCCGGACGATGATGTACAAGGCTTTCGGTGTGGAACTGCAACCGATGCTGCCGGCACATCGCGCTTCGGCCGCAGGCATCGCTGTTGGGGACATCGAGGCGGTGGTCGCCATGGATCTGGAGGTGCAGTGATGGCGAAGGTGAATCCCATTCTTGAGGCAGGTCGCCCATTGGGTGAGGAATTCGTCCTATGGCTTTGGAGACAGTCGGTTCAGGCTGGCGGAGTTTCCGAAATCGAAGGGGACAGCACGGCCTTGTTCATGGACGAGACCATTCAATTCTCGTCGCCCAGTGGGGATGTTCAGGAGGTTCTCCTGAAGAAGGGCAACCCCGCTGAGAGCCTCGCGGCGTTTGAGGCCATAGCCCGGGGGATGCGCCCCGTGAAGGCAACCATGCGTCTACTGCAGGGGGATCTCGAATGGAAGTTCACTCTGGTTGCCGCAACGCTTGAGGTCCAAGGGGCCAAGCTGCCTCCGGTGCAGTCGAAGGGCCTCTACGATGCCCTGTCGGATCGCTTCCTGCTGCTCGAAGAGCTCAATGAACACATTCAGAAGCGCTTTGAGGTCTTCGCTCAACTGCGTTTCGATGACGCGGATGCGATGCGCGATGAGTTCCGGGAGTGGATCATGGGGGCGTGTCAGAAGGCTGAATACGCCGAGGCCTAACGGGAAAACGCTTGGCGGGGCAGATCCAGCCATAGTTCTCAGACAAAAGTCGGTTTTGGGTGAATGGTGGTCTTACTTCATCGAGGAGGCCACCGTGAACCCCGTTATCGCACTCAAAATTGTCCTAATCCTGTTACGGGTGGTTGCTGTTTTGGGTGCTCTCGTTTTCCTCGGTGGGTTTGCACTTATGGTGGCAAGTCACCGGGATAAGCGGAGGGAGGAGAGCGGCGAGGTGGTTCCACGGAGCTTGTCGCGGCTGTTCCGCTAATTGCCGATGAGACGGCGTTGAATAGGGAATGGAGGATAGATGTCCGGTTCGATGAATAAGGTGATCCTGATCGGCAACCTGGGGCGCGACCCCGAAATCAAGATGACGCCGGGCGGCCAGCCCTTGGCCCGATTCTCCGTGGCCACCACGGAGTCATGGAAGGACCCCCAGGGCGAAAAACAGGCCCGGACTGAGTGGCACAACATAGTTGTGTGGGGGAAGCAGGCGGAGATCGCCGAGAAGTTCCTTCGCAAAGGCAAGCAAGTCCTCGTCGAGGGCCGAATTCAGTACCGCGAATACACGGACCAGGCAGGCGTGAAGAAGACCGCCGCGGAAATCCGCTGCGACAACTTCGTGATGCTGGGCCGAATGGATGAAGGGGGACGCTCGGGTTCAGACGACCCGTACGATGGTTTCCCCCCCAGCGAATGAGGTAGGAAAAAAATTTTGCAGCTTGCCGTTGCTAAATTCGCGGCATGGGCGATCATTCTCATCTATCTGGAGTGCGTTGCCTTATTCAATCTTGGATGCAGAGGTTCCAATGCATTTAGCAGCTTTCCAAACATGGTGTGCATACACCACGCGGGCGGGCAAAGTCGGCCAAGAGTGCATCGTGGAAGTTGACCTCGATGCCTGTGCTGCAGAGAAGATCAGCCCAGAGCACAGGGCCGCCCAGATCCTGTTGGAGCGTTTGGGCGGGTCCATCGAAGTCACAAAGACGGGTCTCTTCGTCAGGAAAACGACTTTCCGGATGCGTTGGGCGGATCCGGAACTACAAGCCGAGGCCGATCTCATGCCTTTCTTCGTGGATCCAGCGCAATGCAAGGCGTTGGGCCGCAGCCCTGAACATCAGGCTGTGATTCTGGCCCTCGAAGCGGTCGGTTGGGGTGTGGATCCTGTCGGTGTGGATCTTGGCGAAAAACGCATGGCCAGTCGGTGATTCGCTCATCCAGGCACCGTCCAAGGAAGAATCGCCAGAAACCGCCCCTTGGCCCCCTCAACTAATGCGCAATCTCTGGATCATGGTCGAAGATGGGCGCTGCCCATTCGCTCGATTCCTCCTCTCAATTCGAGCTTAACGGCCCCCTACTGATTCTTCGTGGGGGGCTTTCTCTGTCTGCAGGCAACCCTTGGGGGGAGCAACTCTTGGGGGAGAGTGAAATGAGGCGGGGGTGTTTCCGGCCGATAAATAAGGCAGAAAACCCCCGAAGTGAAATGGGGGTGGTGTGCTGGGTCTCAGAACTCAGTTGTTCGAGATGGGCCCGTCGAATGGACGCCGGGAGGCCCCGCAGATGGGTAGTCGTCTTCGCAACCGTCACGAAATCGCACAGGAGATCAGGCGCCAGGCGCTCGCCGCCTTCCGCATGGGTCATTGCGACCGAGCGGTTGCGGAAAGCGCTGAAGCACTGGGCCGTATGGATCTGGAATACGGTGCCGTCCGGCTCCAGGAGAGGGCGAAGGCCTTGGCCAAAGGGCTGGATGGGCTCATTGGGGTCGGCTCCTCCCGGGAGGTCTATGAACTCCGGGAGGAAGTGGCGGCTTACCTGGATGCCAATGTCGGCGTCGCGCTCAGCGCGAAGATGCAGGTTGAAGCGGGCCCCATGCGGATGCGAATCGCCAAGAAGCCGAACTAGAACGAGGTCTCATCGAGTTCATTCCTCAAAGAGCCTTGGCTGGATGGCCTGAGGTGGCGTCTGCTTGGGCTTAAAGAGTGGATCCAGGATCCTGAGCTCATTCGCCTCTTCGTCGATCTCCAGCTGCAGCCCCCTGGCGCTGGCCCAGGCTTGGACGTGGGCTTGAGGGCTGGAATTCGACGGCATCAACTGATTGTGTTCAGGCAGGGTGCGGAGGCCATGCTGGATGATCGCAGTCCAGTTGGCGAGATCCGCGACAAAGACTCCGGATTCCTTGACCCCCGCCTCTGCGAGAGCCAAGAGTGCGGCAATGCGTGTTTTTGGGCCCGGTTGGCCTTTGCGGCGGACGCTGCGGAGGTCGTAATGGAGCTTCATCTTGTTGGCTGTCCGGCAAGGTGGGTCATGCCTGGCTCCAGGTCGGCGCATCACAATCGTGACAGCCCGTGTCTGAGAGTCCTTGTAGGAGGAGGAACCCCCTCCGGGCTAAGCCCGGTGGGGTTCCCTGGCCGGATTGGGTTCCCAGCCATAAAGAAGGGTTAAGGCTCTGTTGATCGCCTCGTCGGCCTGCTCGCACAGGGCTGATTTGGCATCCTCGTGCGTGATGATTGCGAGGGGGGTTCGTGTGGCCATGAGGGCCATGCCGTAGTGCCAGAACGCACATACGACCCCCTGCAAGACAGAGCGTGGCATTGTGTATGCCTCCTTTCCCGAGTGGTTGAAGATAGATCATTTTGTGTCGTTGCTTGAGCTATCCTCCCTTCTCCCGGACTCGGACCAGGGCTTCAACCTTGGCCTTGAGGCGCTTGAGGCCCTTCAGTAAGGCAGCCTTGACGGCATCCTTGAGTATGTCCTTCAGGGCATCAAACAGCAGCGCCATAACACCCACCCAGACAACTGCCATTACCTTCATAAAAGTACCTCCCTTCCGCCTTGTGGCTTGGATTAAGGCGGTTGTGATCCGCCAACATCATTCTGGATGTGGCTTTTGGGCTACATGGGTCTGAGACCAGAAGTGCAGTGGGAGGGCCGGGAGAATTGGGTTTCTGGAGGTGCTCCATTGGGAATGGACCTGATTGGTTATATGGTCAAAGGGAAAAATGAACTATCTGTCGAGGAGGCTGCGATGCGGGCCTACTTCGATGCAGTTGTGCAGGAACAGAAGCGCACTGACGGACGGATGATCTATCAGGATGTGGACCAGTGCATGGATGATCCAGAGGGGCTGGAAGGCGGCGACTTGGCGATGTGGGAGGACGAAAACACCTGCACGTTCCAGGAGTTCAAGGAGGCCTGCCTGCGCTTCCTTGAGTGGTGGAACGCGGGGTGTGAAGCTCGAGACACCGTTTGGCGTGAATTCAACGAAGAGAGGGTGGTCTTCGCTGGAGAGGCTTCCTGGGGGGATAGCCCTTCGGGGTTTGGCTACACGCGAATCCATGAAGCTGCTCGGTTCCACCAATTCAAACTGCTCGGCATCGGATGATGGATACGTTCTTCCTGGGCACCCACCAACCGGCATGGCTCGCCAGCGCCGGGGTGCCGCTCTTTGTTTCGCAGCGAAGACTCGCGGGAAGGAAGTCCTTCCCACGGGCCATCGCGGAATGGGCCCTGGACTCTGGTGGGTTCTCTGAACTCTCGCTCTTCGGGGCATGGCGGACGAGTCCCGTGCAATACGCGCAGGACGTGAAACGCTACATGGAGGAGATCGGGAGCCTGCGGTTTGCAGCCATTCAGGATTGGATGGTCGAGCCTGCGATTCGGGAACGGACTGGGCTCAGCGTTGCGGAGCATCAAACTCGCACGGTCCATTCCTTCCTGGAGCTTCGTGACCTGGCTCCAGAAGTGCCGTGGATGCCAGTGATCCAGGGGTGGTCCCCGTGGGACTACTTGAGGCATGTGAATGCCTATTCCGAAGCCGGTGTCGAGTTGAGGCAATTGCCCGCAGTCGGCGTTGGCTCTGTTTGTCGGCGCCAAGCCATGCTCAAGGCGGGGATCATCCTCGAACTCTTGCGGGACGAGGGGCTTTTGAACCTACATGGGTTTGGTTTCAAGCTCGGTGGATTGCGGAGCTATGGACATCTGCTCAAGTCCGCGGATTCCATGGCCTGGAGCTTTGAGGCCCGCAAACAAGCAAGGATGTCTCAACTCTATGGCCTCACGCCCGGGAGCGGTGCCAACAGCATGAGGGCCGCGCTGGAGTGGCGGGAATACCTGCTGTCCTCTTTGGCGGCGTAGAGCCGCCTGAAGGATCTCAGATCAGTGCAGAAATTGGGTGGGCAGGATCATGAGGTTGTCCGAGGAGGCGCTATGAGCCGCAACCAACACGACCCGGAAGACCCGATTGAGAACCCCTACGATTGGGATCTTCCCAGGTAGTGCCTTCAAGAAGACCTCGTGTTCTGGCACCGAGGCAAAACAAGCCAGGGGTGGTGGGGAGATCCGCGTCAACGGATGGGCTGCGCCCGTCGCCTGCACCTTCTCGCGGTCCCTCAAACCGCGCCATCAAGAGGATTCCATGGCAACAAGCAGAACCAATGATGGGCAGGAGTATGTGGCGCGGTCCCAACGGAGGCGCGTGTGACGACATGCATCGATTTGTTCAGCGGCGCAGGCGGTTTCTCGACCGGCGCACGCATGGCCGGATTGGATGTGGTCTGGGCCGCCAACCATTGGCCTGCTGCTGTGAAGGTTCATGCTGCGAACCATCCAGACGCCATCCATGTTTGTCAGGATCTCTTCCAGGCTGACTGGACGAAGGTGCCGAAGCACGATGTTCTTGCTGGTAGTCCCTGCTGCCAGGGGCACAGCAGGGCCCGTGGCAAGGATCGGCCTCACCACGACGCTTCGCGTTCCACGGCCTGGGCGCTGGTGAGCGCAGCCGAGTTCCATAGACCTTCGACAGTAACTGTCGAAAATGTAATCGAGTTCAGCAATTGGGCACTCTTCCCTGCATGGTGCGCGGCACTTGAGGCACTCGGCTACACGTTGAGCGCCGAGGTCCTCGACGCTTCGAGGTTTGGGGTGCCCCAGATTCGGAAACGATTGTTCATCGTTGGCACACGGGGCAAGAAGCCGTTTGATTTCTATGGCCTTGGAAATGATGAACAACGACCTATTTCCGATGTTCTCGAACTAGACTCAGGAGATTGGCGTCCCTGGGATCCCGCAGCGAGGAAGAAAGCAGGTATTCGGCCTCTCGTTGCGGCCACGATGGAGAGGATCCTCGCAGGGAGGAAACAATTCGGCGATAAGACCTACTGGATCCCCTACTTCTCCGCCAATCGCCGGGCATGGGGCATTGACCAGCCGATCTGGACGATAACCACGCGGGACCGCTACGCGCTGGTCCAGGGAGATATGTTCCGGTTTCTCTCTGTGAATGAAATTCGGCGAGCGATGGGCTTCCCCGCGGACTATTGCCTGACTGGGAACCGCAAGACGGACATCATGCTGCTCGGTAATGCCGTGGTGCCACAGGTTGCCGCCCAACTCTTCAAACGTCTTGCTGCGGCCTGAATGGATCCATGCAACAGTCCAATAGGACTCATCACAAAGAAGATCGCCCCCTCTTGTCGTCAGTGGAGCACTTATGACGCAAACACTCGGAATGCGCGTCCGCGAAGTCCGTAAAGCCTGGAAATGGTCACAGGATGACTTGGCGAAGGCGCTGTGGTGTGACCAGGCTTCGATTTCGTTCTGGGAGCGCGACCAGACCCTCCCCTATGGGTGCAGCATGGTTGCCATGGCCGCGCTGTTCAACTGCACGGTGGATGCGCTCAAGACCGGCCACGACTGGGTTGTGCCCATCCAACCAACCGATCTACCTGTCTTCCATGGGACGAAGCCCGACGTGAAGGCGGCCCGCCCCAAGGAGTAACCCTCATGAATGGCAAACACCCAAAAACGGGATCTTCGCTGTTATGTGTGGGCAACCCATCCTGGCTATTCCCGCCCCAGAGTTGCCAAGTCACTTTTTCTCGATCCTCGCCTGGATCTCCGCATGGAGTTTCCGTGCTCGAGCTTGGGCCTGTTCGAGGGCTTGGCGGGAGAGCTTCTGGGCTGCACGATCTCGTGTTTTGGAGGCCATTGTTTCTCCATTGGCTGCCGAGAGACTCAACCAAACATAAGATTCGGCATGATCCTGTGGAACACCCTTGCCTAGGCAGTAGCAGGAGCCAAGGCAGCTCTGGGCCTTTGCATGCCCCTGGTCAGCGGCCTTGCGATACCACTTCGCCGCTTCGGCATAATCCTGCGGAACACCCTTGCCTAGCCAGTAGCCGGAGCCAAGGCTGAACTGGGCATCTGCCAGCCCCTGGTCAGCGGCCTTGCGATACCACTTCACCGCTTCGGCAACATCCTGCGGAACACCATGGCCATTGGCGTAACAGATGCTAAGGTCGCACTGGGCCTTTGCATGCCCCTGGTCAGCGGCCTTGCGAAACCACTTCACCGCTTCGGCATAATCCTGCGGAACACCATCGCCATTGTCGTACAAGACGCCAAGGCAGTGCTGGGCATCTGCATGCCCCTGGTCAGCGGCCTTGCGAACCCACTTCACTGCTTCGGCAACATCCTGCGGAACACCCTTGCCTAGGCCGTAGCAGGAGCCAAGTTTGCTCTGGGCGTCTGCATGCCCCTGGTCAGCGGCCTTGCGAAACCACTTCACCGCTTCGGCAACATCCTGCGGAACACCCTCGCCTTTTGTGTAACGGACGCCCAGGTTGCATTGGGCCTGTGCATCCCCCCGGTCAGCCTTCGCCCTCAAATGGGTAATCTCATTCTCCTGCTTCACCACGGGTGGCTTGCGGAGAAGCAGGGTGGTGGCCAGTCCAGCTAGGAGCAGGGCCAAGAGAACGATAAGTGCAGGGCGAGTGCGTAACATGGCGTTCCTTGGGGATGAATCAGGATAGTCCCAAACCCCAAACCAACACATCCTGGCTATTCCTGCCCCAGAGTTGCCAAGTCACTTTTTCTCGATCCTCGCCTGGATCTCCGCGTGGAGTTTCCGTGCTCGAGCTTGGGCTTGTTCGAGGGCTTGGCGGGAGAGTTTCCGGGCTGCACGATCTCGTGATGCGGAGGCCATTGTTTTTCCATTCGCTGCCGAGAGACTCATCCAAACATAAGATTCGGCTTCATCCTGCGGAACACCCTGGCCTTGGTTGTAACAGAGGCCAAGGTTGTATTGAGCATCCGCGTCTCCTTGATCAGCGGCCTTGCGATACCACTTCACTGCTTCGGCATAATCCTGCGGAACGCCATCGCCATGCTCGTAACATTCGCCAAGTAAGAACTGGACCTCTGCCACCCCCTGGTCGGCGGCCTTGCGATACCACTTCACCGCTACGGCAACATCCTGCGGAACACCCTGGCCTTGGTTGTAACAGAGGCCAAGTTTGTACTAGGCCGTTGCATAGGGGCAGGACCATGAGAACGAGAAATGCAAGGCGAGTGCATAACATGGCGTTCCTTGGGGATGAACCAGGATAGCCCCAAACCCCAAACCAACACATAACAGCGAAGAGCCCAAAAACGGAAGTCCAAGCGGCTCCCGTCGCAGATAGCCAGAAGCGGGAGTGGCCTACGCTTCTCGGGCTTTTCGGCATCGAGAAGGACCCGAAGTGGACCGTCGTGGGGCTGCTGGCGGCGAGCGCATTCCTGATCACGATTGCGAAGCGATCCGGCTACTACGGGAGCTTCGGCCAGGACGTTCCGACCGCCATATCCTCGCTCGGATCCGGCTACGACTGGAGCGAAGCCTGGATGAGCGCTTTGAGCGCAGGCGGCTATTTCCTGCTCGTCATCTGCTTATGCTTCGGGATTTGGTGGTTCGACAAGACGGTGTTCAAGAACGCCAAGGCAGAATTCACCACGAGAGATATTTGGATCAGACGAGGCTCTCTCTGCTTGCTCATCGGACTGCTTGTTCCATCGGCCCTCATCATGTTGGGGAACGAAGGTGGGCGGAGAATGGCCGCAAATCGTGCCTATGGTTATGGGCATCAACGGATCCCGAACATCGATCTGAAGAAGCTGCCCACGCTGCCCCCGCAAGAACTGACCATTCTGGGGAAGGCCGTGGAAAACCTCAGCGTGGAGCCATTCATTGAAGTGGGCCGCACGGATAGGGGAATCCTCTACTTCCACAGGAAGGGCAATCGCGTGTTCGAGATCGATCCGAAAGATGGGGTCGTCCTGAATGTGACGCCGGTCCAATTCTGATTAGGCTGGGAGCCCCGTGATCCGCTGAGCGGGTTCGAGTTTCACGCTCGCGCAAAATGCCTCCATGAAATTGGGGTAGGCATTCGGAAGCGGGGCGTCTGTTCCAACGCAAATGTCCAGGGCACCCTCGAATGATTCCCTCTGGGCCGCGGTGTGGTTGGCTCCCAAGATCATCTCGAGTAGGCCCTGGTAGGTCTGTTCAATATCGAGTCGCCCAGATCCAGCGGCTGCGCTCCGAACGTAGTCGATGAGATACAGGGCTCCAGCCTTGCCAGCGAGATCTGAACAGAGGCTGAGAGCGCATTTCTCGGCGGCCTCCGCTGTGCCCCAGGTGTCGCCCCCTGAAGTGCCGATGATCTTCCCCTCACGGGTCAGGATTAGTCCCCAGGATTCATACCGGCCGTACGGCGTCTCGCGGGGGAAAGTGACTGTTTCGCCGCCCATCGGGGTGCGCCAGGCCTCAAGTGGGTGGGTGTAGACAGCGGGCACCAGTCTTACGAGCGTCATAGGACATCTGAACACAACCAAGGGTAGGACATCCAGCGGTTCGAGGGGCGGGTCCTGCTTGGTGCCTCCAGAAAATTCAAATCCGTGAAGATAGATGATTGGGGCTCCTGCCCCCTGTGCCCCCTATTGAGATCTGAAATGCCCTTTCATCGACTCCGTAGACATCGCCAGGAATCGCTGACTCCCATCCCGGGATGTCGGGTGGTGAACATGGGCAACGATATTCAGGGCTTTCGCATTTGGATCCGGCTATTCACCGGGACACCCGAACAGGCCATGAAGGATCTCTCGCGGATGGGTGCGAGTCCTTCGCAGCGTGCGACCCTGGCCTTCGAGAAGTGGCCGACTCCATCAGAGCGGGCAAAGGCGCTGCTGTGCCTTCGTTCGGTGAGTGCGATTCGCAGCGCGTGTCGAGCGGCAGGCTGGATCCAGGATGGCCAACTGCGGGTTGAAGGTGCTGACCCTGCGGATGTCGAGGCGCTGACGACGCGATTGGGGCTCTCATGATCCCCAGCGTTGATGACTTCAAAAACGAACTCGGGACTCT
>Ga0116170_10005503_pt1 | contig 11322 bp, 9 predicted proteins | sample AD_JPNHW1_MetaG_FD_89797 | JGI IMG/M metagenome (GOLD analysis project Ga0116170, IMG submission 89797) | Active sludge microbial communities of municipal wastewater-treating anaerobic digesters from Japan - AD_JPNHW1_MetaG | ecosystem: Engineered > Bioreactor > Anaerobic > Digestate | place... | reverse complement strand
TCAAAAAACACAAGGTTCTCGACCTGTACGCTGGCCACAGCGTGATTCAATGCCACCGCCTTGCCCCAATGAGGGTTGCCTTCGACAATCACTACCCTTGGCAGACCGCATATTTGCGTAAGCGCACTCGCGATCTCCGGCGTTGTTTCTCCATCTACGACAACATAGATACAAGAATCAGGAAAAGCTTCTGCAGAAAGTTTCTGAACGAGCGAAACTGCCCGTTTTGGAACCTTGTATACAGGGATAAAGGCTGCAATCTTTGGCATGGCGAGCTCCTTTACTTCCCCTTTTCAACTTTCAACTTTCAACGACTTCGGTCGGTACGTTGTACCAAAGCCCACACAAAAGCCCAGGACACAAAAATGGGGCGTATCTTTTTCTTCCATCCCCCGCCACCGGCAGAGTCCAAAATGGAAACAAATCAACGCCCCTTCTGCAAACCCTTAGAGATCCTTGAAACTCACCAAACCAACTATGCTGCCTCAAATAATCTCAACGAAATCTAAGGGAAAATTCTCACAAGCTCGACTGGCAGCCTTTCTACCTCAGCCCTTAATGTTATAGAAAACACCGCGGCCCTTGTACTCCGCAATTCCTTCCATCTCATCCTCAATGCGCATAAGCTGGTTGTACTTGCAAATGCGGTCCGTGCGCGACATGGAGCCAGTCTTGATCTGCCCGGTTTCGCGGCCAACCACGAGATCTGCAATAAAGGTGTCTTCAGTCTCACCGGAGCGATGCGACACGATTGCGGTATAGCCCGCTTTCTTGGCCATCTCGATAGCTTCAATGGTTTCGGACACGGTCCCGATCTGGTTCAGCTTGATGAGAATGGAGTTGCACGCGCCCATCTTGATGCCTTTTTCCAGACGCTTGGTGTTCGTGACAAAGAAGTCGTCTCCGACGATCTGAATCTTGTTGCCCAGCGCCTTCGTCAGCTTTACATAGCCGTCCCAATCGTTCTGATCGAGCCCGTCCTCAATGGAAATGATCGGGTACTTCTGAACCCACGAAGTGTAAAGCTCGATGAGCTCGTCGGCGGTAAAGAGCCTGTCTGGGTTGGATTTCCAGAACTTGTATCCCTTGCCCTCGCCTTCGTCCATGAGTTCGGACGCGGCACAGTCGAGCGCGATGGCCACCTGCTCGCCAGGCTTGTATCCAGCCTTTTCGATGGCCTTCATGATGAACTGGAGTGCCTCTTCGTTGGCCAGGTTCGGCGCAAAACCGCCTTCATCGCCCACGGAAGTGTTCTGGCCAGCATCTTTAAGCAGGCTTTTAAGGTTATGGAAAACTTCGGCAGTCATGCGCACCGCTTCTCTAAAGGACTGCGCGCCAACTGGCATAACCATGAATTCCTGGAAATCGATCTTGTTGTCCGAATGCTTGCCGCCATTGATGATGTTGGCCATCGGCACTGGCAACAAGGTGGTATGCGGTCCACCAAGGTATTTGTAAAGTGGAAGCCCGAGGTATTCTGCAGCTGCGCGGGCAACCGCCATGGAAACGCCCAAGATTGCGTTGGCTCCAAGCTTGCCCTTGTTCTCCGTGCCATCGAGCTCGATCAGGGTCCTGTCGATATCGACCTGTTCCAGCGCATCGAGTCCGCAGATCTCCGCAGCGATGGTTGTGTTGACGTTTTCTACTGCAGTGAGAACGCCTTTGCCAAGATAGCGCTTTTTGTCGCCGTCGCGCAGCTCAACCGCCTCGTAAGCGCCGGTTGACGCCCCGGATGGTACCGCAGCGCGGCCCATGGTTCCGTCTTCCAGAACAACGTCCACCTCAACGGTCGGATTCCCTCGGGAATCAAGAATCTCTCTAGCCTCAACATATTCGATGACACTCATAGATTTTCTCCTTACAATACGAACTGGATAAAAGAATACCTTTTTGAGACTAGGAGCGTCAAGGATGGCTTTGGCTCGGCGTTCTGATCAGTGGCCGAGGACTTCCAGAATGCGGTCAAGGTCGTCGCTCGTATAGTAGTCAATTATGATTGACCCACGCGTTTCGTCGCCACGAATTTCCACTTTGGTCCCAAGGCGCTCAATCAAGGTCTCGACAACTGCCCGAAGGTTAGGGTCGAGCTCGCCATCACCTCCTTTTGCCTTGGTGCCGCCAGAATCGACTCCCCTGCCTTTGCCATTCTTTCGGCGCGATTTTTGTCCATCTTCAAGCCCTTCTTGCACGGCGAGTTCGGCCTGTCGCACAGAAAGCCCCTCTTCCACAATACGATGGAATAAAAGTTCACGCTTTTTTTCGTCGGCGATGGCGAGCAGGCTGCGGGCATGCCCCGGTGTCAGTTTGCCGTCGCTTACCGCTTGCTTCATGGCATCCGGCAGGCGCAGGAGCCTGAGCGCATTGGCAACCGTACTTCGATTTTTCCCTACGATTTCTGCAACCTGCTCCTGCGTGGAACCAGTGAGTTCCATGAGCGCTTCGTACGCCTTGGCTTCTTCCATGGGGTTGAGGTCTTCGCGCTGAATGTTTTCGATGAGGGAAAGTTCAAGCCGTTTTTCTGCCGAAACTGGCCTTAGAATGACAGGAACCTCAGTGAGCCCCGCCTTAATGGCAGCACGATAACGCCTTTCTCCAGCAATAATTATATACTGATCTTCCCCTGCAGGCTCCGCAATGATGGGTTGTATGAGACCGTGTCGTTTTATGGAATTTGCAAGCTCTTCGATGGATTCCTCGGAAAATGTCTTACGGGGTTGGTCCGGATTAGGCTTCAAATTGGCGAGAGGTACAATATTGACGAGGTCTCCCGTCAAGTCACCAGGACCTTTTTCGGTATCGAAGTACTGCTGATGTTCAGGGATGAGCGCTCCCAGCCCCTTGCCCAAACCGAATTTAGCCACGATCGATCAACTCCTCGGCAACCGCCATATAACTTCGCGCGCCAATGCAGGTGGGATCATAGAGCATCACAGGTAGCCCGTGCGAGGGCGCCTCGGAAAGCCGGACATTTCTCGGAATAATGGTTTTGAAAACACGATCCCTGAAATACTCCGTGACTTGCCGAACAACTTCCTGCGACAGTTTTGTCCTGCCGTCGAACATGGTGAGCAGAATACCGCTGATCTTTAGGGACGGATTCATGCTCTTCTGGACAAGCCCGATGGTCTGCAGAATGAGCGAAAGCCCCTCAAGAGCGAAGTATTCGCATTGCAAGGGGATAATAACCTCCGTGGCGGCGTTGAGGCCGTTCAGAGTCAGAATCCCCAACGACGGCGGGCAATCGATCAGGATAAACTCGTACTCATCCGCCACTGTAGCCAGCGCCCGTTTTAGGTAATCGTTACGGTCTTCCTTATCCACCAGCTCAACAGTAGCACCAGAGAGGTCAATAGAAGATGGAACCAGAAAAAGATTGGCAACTTTGGTGGGCGAAACGACCTCGCCCAGCGTCTTGGATCCGGAAATGACCTGATAGATGCCATTGCCGCGCGTCTCGCCACCCACTCCGGAAGTGAGATTGCCTTGAGGATCGAAATCTACCAGTAAAGTCTTCTTGCCCAAAAGTGCCAGGGCTGCCCCAACATTTATGGCACTCGTCGTCTTGCCGACGCCGCCTTTTTGGTTGACAAATACAATGTTACGAGCCATCGATCCCCTTCCAAAGACGCTTGGGTTATTCTATCACACTTTGTACCCGCGCCGCTAGAAGCGACGGCACCCCATCTCGAGTCGCTTGCTTGACCAACGCCGGGATAAGTCATTAAATTGGTCATGAATCGGTTTACAAGAATCGGTTCAAGAGAAGGAGTCGTACATGTTAACAGAAAAGGTCAAATCTGCGATTCAAGATATTCGTCCGTCTCTCCAGGCCGACGGTGGCGATATTGAGCTTGTGTCCGCCTCGGATGACGGTGTTGTAACCGTGAGACTGACAGGCGCTTGTGGCTCCTGCCCTTATTCTCTTATGACGCTTAAGCAGGGCGTAGAAAGCTATCTCAGGCAGGCAGTGCCTGGAGTAAAAGAAGTGAGACAGGCCTAAGCTCAGCGTCTTTTCACGTTCAAAGTTTTTCACATTCAGCGATCTTCTTGCGCCCTAGGGGTTCACGCAAGGGAACGTGGGGCTGACAAACTTGAACACTAATTCGTCGTAAGGCTTGAGTTTTCAAGATTAGTGCGTCGACTTCCTAAGCAATGGGCAATGCGCAATGTCAGGTGCTCAATGTTCAGTGCTCCACAAGGGCCGAAAGATCAACATTCGCCACGATGTTTTCTGTCGCTGCTTCCTTCAAAAACCAATTAAAAACGGCAAATGCTCTATTCTTTGCTGATTCAAAAACCCGATTCGCCGCGACGTCGATTGCCTGTACAAAACTGACACCGTAGAGCAGGAGCCCTTCTCGACACGGTAAAACATAAATCCCCGTCTCCAAGGCACCTGAAGCTACAACCGGCACGAAATAAAGCTTAAGTGAATTGGCATTCACTATCGTCATGTACATTGAGTCGGCCGTAACCCCTACGGTCGCGAGGCTCGTGTTCGATCCAAAGGTCAAATCCTTTTGGTGCATGTAAAACGTCCATGTCGGACCAGGGCCAAGCTCCGAGAGGCTTGCCGGGTCAGAAAGTCGGGTTTTCTTTTGGGGAGAATCGATACGCCAGGATTCTTCGTACAGAAGCCGCATCGTTTTTCGGCTTGCAGACCAGTATTGCAGACCCTCCAGTTTGTGCACGGAATTGGCTATCAAAGCGAGCTTCTGCAACAGGAGATTGAGAGACCGGGCGTCCATTGGGGCGCCTTCTGCGCTTCGCTCGTCTTTGCTTCGTTCTCCTTGAGCTCCTTGCGCTTCCATGCTTTTTTTCGAAGGCGCATAGGGGACGATTGCAACAACCTCGATCCTGAATGGCTTGGAGGCCTTCGTCCCGGAAAGACTGTTAAAAAAGGACGCTGCGCCTTTGTTCCGCGGAACAAGTGCTCCAGCTGGCCCAAAGCCATTGGCGAACTGCAGCACAGCTTGCTGGTTGGACAGCCCCGACGCCGAGACGGACGCAGGCAAGACATCCTTTAAGCCAGGCAGAGCGAAGGCCGTGCCACCCTGAGTATTGGCACTTGATGACGCATTGACGTTCGGCACCGGAAGCGCACCTTGAGCCATAACATTTAAGGATAGAATAATCAAAAAAACAAATAAGCTGGCTTTGAAAGGCAAAATCGTACCCCGGGTTTTGAGAGCCCGAGAGACCTGCTTTGATCCAGAGATTTTCATGAAACATGATAGTAGCCCTGCATTATTGGAAAGGCAAGCAGCCTCAGGTACAATCACCAGGCGACATTAGCACCGCCTTCGCAAGACGAATGTAGTCTGCTATACTGATTTTCGGAACACCCTATGGATGCCTTACAAATAATCACCATTTTCCTACAGCTCTTCGGTGGGCTTGCCATTTTCATGTATGGAATGGAATTGGCAAGCAATGGAATCCAGCGTGCCGCCGGCGAGCGATTTCAAAACACACTCAATTTCATGACCAAGAACCGCGGACTGGCGGTTCTATCCGGGGCAGTCGTTACCGTAGCCGTTCAGTCGTCATCGGCCACCAGCGTCATGGTGATCAATTTTGTCAATGCAGGCTTACTTTCCCTGACTCAAGGCATTGGCGTTATAATGGGCGCGAACATAGGCACCACGCTCACCGGCTGGATCATCGCCGCGGTCGGCGTGGCCAAATTCAGCATCGCATCCCTCGCCGTCCCACTTTTCGGCTTGGGCTTTTTCATGTCCATCTGGAAAAAGCAGTCCGATGCTTTTAAAAGTTACGGCAAGGCGATTATGGGCATAGCCTGCATCTTCCTCGGCCTTGGCTTTATAGAAGACGCCATACCAGCACCCTCGCCGGACATGCTGTTGGTTCTGCAGAACTTCTCCGACCGCGGTTTTGTCGCCGTCATCGCGGCTGTTTTGGTCGGTACCGTCTTTACAATGTTGATCAACGCATCGAGCGCGACACTTGCGATTGTCATTGCCATGGCTTCGCAGGGCATTATCGACTTCAAGATAGCGGGCGGACTCGTACTGGGTGCTAATATCGGTACCACGATGGATGCCTTTATAGCCTCTATATCTCCCAGTGCGGGCACCAACGCGCGCAGGACTGCCTGGGCGCATATACTTTTCAATGTCATCGGCGCCCTGTGGGTACTTGCTGTCTACAATCCGTTCTGCACTTTGGTGGATTGGCTTGTGCCCGGACCTCTTACCCTGCACACTATCGGTGCTCACATCGCAATGTTTCATACCACCTTCAACGCCGCAAACACTCTCGTTCTACTGCCCCTTCTGAACCAGTATGCTGCATTTTTGGAGAAAATCGTCAAGGAAAAGCCTGGCGAGGCCGAATTGCACGCCGTGTACCTGCCTATCCCCATGATGGACACGCCGGAATTATCCTTGGTGCATGCTCGGAAGGAGATTTCCGACATGGCCGCAATAGCCCAGTCGATGTTCGACCGGGTGAAGCAGGATTTTGCAAGAGAGCCTACAGACTTCGAAAGCGAGCTTGAGTGGTTTCAGTCCAAAGAGAATTATGTCGACATGATGAACGAAGAGCTCTCCAAGTTTCTTATCCAGATAACGCAGAACGATCTGTCAGAACGAACGCGCAATCGTGTGGGCAATCAGCTTAGAATTATCACCGAACTGGAGAGTATGACGGACGAATGTCTTTCCATCGCCTTCATCTTAAAAAAGAAACGTTCCAAGCGCCTGGAATTCGAGGCTGGCGCATTCGAAGCGCTCAAACCTTTTTCGGCGCTGGTGGATGAGTTTTTGACCTTTGTTTCAGACAAACTAAACATTGGCATGACGGAAATCGAGCTCGGTCAGGCTTCCGAAATGGAAGATAAAATCGACGCCATAAAGAAGAATTTGAAAAAAATGGCAAGAAATCGAATTTCTGGCGGAGCCGATGTCAAAGCCGAGCTGCTTTATATCGATTTGATCCGTCACGTCGAAAAAATCGGAGACTGCTCGTACGCCATCGCGGAGGAATTACGGAGTTTCGTCCGTTAGTCCACTCGTACAATCAATCGCAGGTGGCATGATGCCGCTGTTTTGTTTATTTCTTTTTGCTTACGTGAGTTTAAGAAGTTTCGGAATAGAAAGGACATCAGCGACGCCATCCACGAGCACTGCCCCCATGCCGAGGGACAGCGCCGGATCTATATCGATCTTTTTTCTATCGCCGATTGAAACACAGGAAGCCGGGCTCAGCGCCAGCATCTGGCAGACCTTTTGGAAAGGAACGGAAGATGGCTTGGCCACGCCGCTGTCGTCCAAACCTCGAACCATTGAAAAGCAGCCTCGCACACCAAGAACGCGCAGCGTTTCAATACCCACTTTATGTGGATTATTGGTGAGTAAAATCAGCTTGAATCGGGCTGCCAAGGTATCCAGCGCTATTTTGAGCAGAGGATCCGGCTTGAGCCATTCCGAAGGCACAAAAGCCTCTTCTCTCCATTTTACTAAAGTAGACAAAGGAATTCCAAACTGCATCAGCAGTTCGGCAAGGCTTGTGTCCGACAATCCCTTATCAGCCCGATTTTTGCGCGCCACATCTACACGGGCTCGAGCTTCTTCTTCACTGATGGACAGAGCCTCCGCAAAGCGCCGAATTTGCGCTTCGTCTTGCCACCTCAAATAGGCATCGTTCGTATAGAGCGTTCCGTCCATATCAAAGATAAGCGCCCCGGGCTGAAGAGGAATCGAGTAAACTACCATACCGGTCAGTCGGTAGTTATCGAACCTTCTGGATAGGTACTGTCCGGAAGCTCCTCGATGACAGAACCATCATCCGCATCTTGGTTCGCCGGACCTGCACTACTCGGTCCGCCTCCAGCAGGCTTAGGCCCGCCCTTTTCCATTTGCTTCCTGATCATCCTTGCAACCACATCGCGGTTATCAAGGAGCGAGGACAGTGACCTGTCGTGGTGCACTAGACTTATAATCTGTGCAAACAGACCTGTAATGTCGGCCTGGATATACCACTCACGCTGAAGTAATTCTTTGTGATAAATAGCATTAGTTCCAATTATCCGATAGAACAGCCCTTCTTTGTACGCCGCATCGAAATCGTCGATGGCCGAGCCAGAGAAAATAGGCAGCGAGACCGCACTGATTACCTTGCTTGCGCCCATTTCCTTGAGGCTTCGCATGCCCTTAATGAGCGTGCCTCCAGTGCCTATCATGTCGTCGGCCATAAAGACAGTTTTATCCTTCACAGAGCCCAAAAGCCGCATTTCCCGGATATTCGAATCAGAAGCATTGCGTGAAACTCTTGAGTAATCCCTTTCTTTATAAAGAAGTGCAAGAGGTCGTTGCAATGCATTTGCGTAGAAGCGGCTCCTGTCCACCGCACCGGTGTCCGGCGCGAGCACAACAAGGTCCTCTTTCTGTATATCGATTGTAGAAATGAGCTTTTCGATTATTTGGAAAGACGCATGCAAATTCTCTAAGCGGAGATTCTTAAAGCAGTTCTCTATCTCATGAGAGTGGATATCCAGCGTGATAATCCGGGAAGCACCAAGATTCTCCAACATGTTGCCCACACGTGCCGCGGTTAGGCCTTCTCGCCCTTTCTTCTTGTGTTGCCTGGAGTAAGGATACATCGGCAATACCAGATTAATACGGTCGGCGCCCGCCTGCATTGCCGCATCTATGGCAACAAACAAATTAAAGATATGGTCGTTTACCGACATCACTCTATAGGATGCCCCGTCGTTGAAAGGAACAGGTTGGCGATTCTCAATATCCTGAAAAATATAAAGGTCTTTGCCCCGGATAGACTCCAGAATCTCCGTCTTGATCTCGCCATCGGCAAAGAATGTGTGCCGCGCATTTACCATGAACCGTGGTGGCCTATATTTGTCGACAGGACCCGGAACATACAACAGGCTGGAATTAGCGTCGTTCATAAAATTGATTTGACGAATCGCCTCTTCCTGACTTATGTGATAGCGCGAAGCAATGGCTTGAGTTTTGCGGTCAAATCTTCGCTTGTAAATCCCGGAGAGCTTACGGGCAACCTGGTCCGCAAAAGCCTCGCCGCCGGGGCAAGCGAGAATAGCCAACTCGGTAGGATCGGAATAACTCATCTGAGTCGCCGCCTTTTTTTCTGGAGTGGGGTATTTCAAACTATACCGCACACAGCGCTTCTGTCAATCCGGATTGCCTGTGGGACCCAATGACGAATTCTTCTTGTTAGTTGAATTCTTTCTTTACTGCGAGGATAAACTCGAGTATTGTAGACAAAAATCACTATAAAAAAGGAGCCTTACCCATGGAAGAGCGCACTATCCTGGGTATGCTGGACAAAGCTGCACTACAGTGGCCAGGCAATCCTTATCTGCTCAAGAAAGAGGATCAAGGCTACGTTCCTACATCATTTGAACAAGCAGCCGACATAGCCAAGAGCCTTGCCGCATGGCTTGTGTATCGGGATTTCAGGCCAGGGCAGAATTTTGCCATTCTAGGAGATGGAAGCCCGGAATGGGTTTGTTTTGAGTTCGGTCTTCTAACAGCCGGGTTAGTGTCAGTGCCTCTTTCCAACAGGCTCACGGAGACGGAAATTGTCTTTCGCCTGAATCACTCAGAAGCAAAGGGCATTGCCGTCTCCCATAACTATTTACAGGCGGCCTTGGAGGCAACGGCAAAAGTTTTTGCGGAAGCTATCCCCCACAAAGACTCTACGTTTGTTATCCTCTACCTGGACGATGATTTCCAGTGGGCCAAAGAGCTTTTCCGTGCGAAAGCGGTGACAGCAAGAGGCACGAGGCTGAACATAGAATTACTGTGGTACCAGGATGCGCTCGCCAAAGGTAATGAAATCTTGCAACCCCAGCTCCACCAGAACGCCGATCCTTTGGCACGTATCAAGGCACAAAAAAACCTGAAGATTCAGCAAAAACTCGAAATGATACGCGCTTCCGTACAAGAGGACACTGTTGCGACAATTTCTTATACCTCTGGAACCATGGGACAGCCGAAAGGCATCATGCTGACACACCTGAATTATTGGTCCAACTGCCACGATTCCAACGCTCTTTTCGATAACCCAATGTACTTCAGAATGCTTTTGATGCTGCCGCCCGACCATGCTTTTACCCACTCCGTCGCAATCTTTACTGCCTTAACCTGCAGCGTAGCGCTTTACTTCGTCGACACGCGCGGAGGCAACATGGCCACGTTCAGAAATTTGCCAAAAAACATGCAAGAAGCGCAGCCAATGCTTTTGTTTACGGTTCCGGCACTATCGGCGAACTTCATGAAGAAGATCTGTCAGGCTGTGCAGGCAAAGGGTCCTCTTATCAATGGAATTTTCAACGCGGGAATTCGTGCCGGCATTCTCTGGAATGGCGACTGTTATCATAAACCGAGTTTTCTTGTTCGACTGAGAGCCTTTGTGCCATATTTTTTTGCAAAAGCCTTTATCTTTAAGTCCGTAAAGAGCCAGACTTTTGGCAAAGCTATCCGATTTTGCGTATCCGGGGGCGCAAAACTCGATATCAAACAACAACAATTCTTTATGGCACTTGGAGTTCCCGTATATCAGGGTTATGGCCTTACAGAAGCGGCTCCTGTCGTAGCCTCTAACACCCCAAAACGGCATAAACTTGGGACGGTCGGCATTGCGGCGCCAAGTGTGCGCTATTTCGTTGTAGACGAAAAAGGAAACGAAGTCCAACAAGGCAATATCGGAGAAATCGCCGTCAAGGGCGAAAACGTGATGGCAGGCTATTACAAGGATCCCGAGGAAACGGCTCATGTCCTAAAGGGTAAGCGACTCATGACCGGAGACTTGGGCTACGTCGATGAGGATGGTTTTCTGGTGGTAACCGGACGTAAGCGGGCGCTCCTTATAGGCGAAGATGGAGAAAAATATAGTCCAGAGATCATTGAAGAGGCAGTAATCTCCTCTACGGAAGTTTTCGACCAGGTAATGGTGTGGTGTGTTTACCGCAAGTATCCGTGCGCCCTAGTCTCGCTCAACATTGACGCCATGACACAGCTCGTCCATAGAATAAAACCCCAATCTGCAAAAGAAATCTGTTTATTCCTGCAAAACGAATTCTACCGGTTCAAAACTCAAGACATCTTTCCTGGACTCAATACATCCTGGACACCGGTTGTTTTTCAAATTGTGACAGAACCCTTCAGCGAATACAATGGCACCATAAATTCCAGCCTAAAACTAGTTCGGCATCGCGTTGAAGAGCTCTATGCCGACCTCATTGAATACTCATATTCAAAAGAGGGTTCGAGCAACATCAACCCTCACAATCTGGCTGCAATACGAGCATTTTTCGGG
>Ga0116170_10005497_pt1 | contig 11329 bp, 14 predicted proteins | sample AD_JPNHW1_MetaG_FD_89797 | JGI IMG/M metagenome (GOLD analysis project Ga0116170, IMG submission 89797) | Active sludge microbial communities of municipal wastewater-treating anaerobic digesters from Japan - AD_JPNHW1_MetaG | ecosystem: Engineered > Bioreactor > Anaerobic > Digestate | place... | reverse complement strand
GTGAAAAATTTCCAGAAACATTATCCAGGAATTCCAATAATCCGGCTGGATGAACGTTTTACCTCCAAAATGGCTTTTCAAACCATGATAGATAGCGGTATCAACAAGAAAAAACGCCGTGATAAAGCTTTGGTTGATACGATTAGCGCCACAATAATTTTACAATCATACATGGAAACCATACAACAGTAACTTATGAAACTTCCAATTCTTGCATACGGGACTCCTTCGCTTCGAAAAAAATCAGAAAATATCGATCGTGATTATCCTGATTTGAAAAAACTTATCGACGATATGTTTGAAACTATGTACGCCTCTGTTGGCGTAGGTCTTGCTGCGCCGCAAGTGGGGCTAAATATCCGGCTTTTTGTTGTTGACACAAGCCCTTTTGCTGAAGATTATCCTGATGGTAAAGGTTTCAAGCAGGTATTTATCAATGCGGAAATTAAAGAAATCAGTGGTAAAGAATGGGCCTTTAACGAAGGATGTCTTTGTGTACCTGAAGTCAGAGAAGATGTTATGAGAAGTGAAACTATCCAGATTGACTATTACGATGAAAATTTTATTTTTCATTCCGAAACTTTTTCAGGCATCCGATCCCGTGTCATACAGCATGAGTACGATCACACAGAAGGCATTTTATTTGTGGACCACCTCAGCTCTTTGAAAAAAATGATCATCAAACGCAAACTTACGGAAATATCTAAAGGTATAATTTCACCGAAATATAAGATGATATTTCCATTACAGAAAAAACATATAAACTAATTAATATAAAGCATATGAAAGCGATTAAATTTATTGGGATAGTATTGGCCGGTATGATGCTGGTTGCCTGCCAACCTTCAAAAGACAAACTGATTAAAGAAATAACCGAAAAAGAAAATGCATTGTTTTCAAACAACAGCCCGGTTCCGGATAAAACAAAAGTCACCGAAATGGTAGAACTTTATAAAAAGTTTGCCGATCAACATCCAAAAGATTCCCTTGCGCCGGTATATTTATACAAAGCTGCCAATTTGCTGATGAACAGCGAAAAAAACGATGATGCTATTACCTTGCTTGACAACATTATAAAAGACTATGATAATTTCGGTAAGATTGAAGAAGCGTATTTCTTAAAAGCATTTATTTACGATAACAATATTAAAAATATAAACAAAGCCCGCACAGCTTATTCCGATTTCCTCAAAAAATTCCCCAAAAGCGACCTGGCAGACGATGCACAGATATCGCTTGACAATCTTGGCAAAACACCGGAGCAGATCATAAAAGAGTTTGAATTAAAAATGAAACTACAGGCTGATTCAGCCACAGCTGCGGCAGAAAAGAAAAAATAAAAATTATCTTAATAAAAAAATGGAAACCGTTTCATTTCAGTGGAACGGTTTTTTTACTAAATAAAACTATGGAAAAAGATTCAAAATCAGGGCGTTATGAACGCATCTATTTGCAATTAGAAACATTATTAAACAAATGCAACGATACAACCGCTCAAATGGCAACAATTTCGGCTGTTCTTTATCATAAATTACAGTATTTCTTCTGGTGCGGATTTTACAAGGTTGAGGCTGAAAACCTCGTTGTGGTCACTTATCAGGGGCCACTTGCTTGTCAGCTTTTACCGAAAAATCAGGGCGTTTGCTGGGCTTCTGTTCATAAGAATAAAACTATTATTGTGCCAGATGTTCATGCTTTCCCGGGCCATATTGCCTGCGATGCGCGTTCAAAATCAGAAATAGTTGTTCCCGTTCATAATAAACTTGGAACTCCTGTAGCAGTTCTGGATATTGACAGCAAAGAAATAAATTCATTTGATAAAACGGATGCATTTTATCTTGAAAAAATAATAAAACTGATACATATCGACTGATATCAGGCAAATTCAATTTCGAGAAATACTTTTAATGCTTCGGGTTTAATTTTTGTATAAAGTGTGCCATTCTTAGTATAGGCAATGTTTCCTGTTTGCTCTGACACAACGATTGTAATAGCATCGGTAATTTCAGATATACCAACAGCAGCCCTGTGCCGAAGGCCAAAGGTTGCAGGGAAATTTTCGTTTCTCGTTAACGGGAGAACGCAACGTGCCGCAATAATACGGTTGCCTGTAATAATTATTGCACCGTCATGTAAGGGGGTATTTTTATAAAAAATATTTTCAATAAGCTGTTCGGAAATACGTGCATCAACCATTTCACCCGTATTAACATATTCATCAAGATTGCTTCTTTTTGAAATTACAATCAAAGCACCTGTATTATTGGAAGACAATGTTTCGGTAACTTTTACAATCCGGTCAATATTTATAATGCCACTTTGCTGAACATTTAGTTTCCAAAATGCTAACCATTTTTGTTTGCGTGTCAAAAAACGTGGTGTTCCTAATACAAGTAAAAACTGTCGGATTTCACGCTGAAAAACCACAATAAGCGCAATAACTCCCACACTTACAAACTGCCCCAGAATTTCGGACAGCAAATCCATTTGAAGCAGCCTCACCAGTTTCCAGATAAAATACACGGCAACTATGCCTAGGAAAATATTTATAGCAGCTGTACCTCTCATCAATCGATACACCTGGTACAATAATAAAGCTACAAGCAGAATATCAATTATATCGGTAATCTGAAAAGAGAGAAAATCAGCTATAAACAACAAATTCATAAACGATTTTTTACAAAAATAATCCTTTTAAGACAATAAATAGCGTGAAACTAATAATAACGCTTGCAATATATTTTATTAAAAATACTTTAATTCCCCTGTTATTAAACTCAAAAATAATGAGTTCAATCATTGAAAACAATAAATCAGCACCAAGAAAATTCAGCCTTTTTTAAAATAGTATTTCATTTTAGTTTTATAGTTTGATTGACTTATTTTTTTTTATATCTTTGGTTCAAAAATTATTGAAATTTGTTGTTTTATTATTTATGTAAATGAAAAGAACCTTACTAATAATCATTGCTTTTGTTTTCATTTTTCATCACAACTTGCTTTCTCAGAACACAAAGGAAAACACAGGTCACATCAATATTCATACAAAAATTCAGCCTTTAGCAAAATTCTCTGCGACTGATTCGGTTATTTGTAAAGGCCAGTATATTGCATTTACAGATTTATCAGATTCTACTGCAGTCCGTATCTGGTATTTTGAAGGTGGCAATCCTGATACAACAAATGTTCGTAACCCTGTTGTTACTTATAATACCATCGGAAGTTTTAGTGTTACATTAATTGCAAAAAACGGCTCTAACACTGACACATTATTCGCACCCTATTTAATTTCTGTTACTGAATGTGAAGAAAATTATGTTTTCGTACCTAATATTTTTACACCAAATGAAGACGGAAACAATGATATTCTTTATGTTATCAGCCCATATATCAAAGAGATGTACATGGTTATTTACGATCGTTGGGGGAAAAAAGTATTTGAAACTTCTGATATTGCTGTTGGCTGGACTGGAGAAATAAAAGGTCAGAAAGCAGAACAGGGCACTTACGTCTACTACATAGATGTCACTTTTAAAAACGGAGAGGTCAGGAGAATAAAAGGCAATTTTTCATTAATAAGATAATGAACACTCTATGAAAAGAATTTTCTGTTCCATACTATTAATAACAATTTCTGTTTCTGTATTTGGACAGGACAATCATTTTACTCAATTCAATAATACTCCCATGATGATAAACCCTGCTCTTACAGGGGCATTCAGGGCAAACAACCGGGTTATTGCAACCTACAGGGGGCAGTGGAAAAGTTTTACCAAAGCATATATGACATTCGGGGTTTCTTATGAACTGAGTTTCTTGAAGAAACGGCTTAAAACAAGTTTTTTGTCATTAGGGATACAGTTTTTAAATGATCAATCAGGGGATATCAATCTCGGACAAACTCAGATACTGGTTTCAGCTGCCTACCATTTAGGTGTAAATCCGCATAATATGATTGTAGCCGGTTTACAGGGAGGTTGGGGGCAACGCAGATTACTAGCTGATAAGATGATTTTCGGGAGTCAGTATGACCCGAATTATCCAGATGGATTCAACCCATCACTACCCACAAATGAAACAATGCCTTTTGTAAATATAGATTATGGGGATTTTTCTGCCGGTTTGCTTTGGCATTATAACTCAAAAAAATCAACAGTAAACACACCGGAAACAAAGAAATTTACGATGGGAATGGCTGTATTCCATATAAACCGACCCAAACAAACATTTTCCAACCTATTAACTGACAGAGCATACATGAAATTTGTCTTTCATGCACATTCATCCATCGGATTTAAGAATAGTATTTTTTCTATACAGCCCTCGGCTTTCTGCGCATTCCAAGGACCGACAAGTGATATAGTTTTCGGAAATCTTTTCTGTTTCAGATTAAATACTATTTCCTATTATACCAATTATAACCCGGAAACTTTTCTGGCGTTAGGTGCTTATTATCGTGTAAATGACGCGATCACTGCTATGGTGCAATTGGACTGGAAAAGTTTTTTACTTGGTTTAAGCTATGATATAAATATTTCTAAGCTATCAAACGCAAGCAATAGCGCCGGCGGTTTTGAAGCAACGCTTAGGTACATGTTTCCTATTGCTACTGCCGGTGATAAAAATTTATACTAACCGATTGAGATAATCGTAAAATATTTTAGTTATGAAAAAAATATTCTTAATCACATTTCTGATAGTAAGTATTTCTTACGCTTCAGCGCAAGACATACACTTTTCGCAATTTAATTATGCTCCGCTTTCATTAAACCCAGCCTTAGCAGGAGCTTTTAGTCAGGACCACAGGATTATTGCCAACTATAAAAGCCAATGGCGCAGTATTTCAAAGTCCTACATGACTTACGGCATTTCTTATGATTGCGGGATTTTAAAAGGTAAATTAAACGGAGGTGTTCTCGGACTCGGTATCCAGCTATTTAACGATCAGGCCGGAGATAATAAGTTAAGTCAGACAATATTGAATATTTCAGCAGCTTACCACCTGCCTCTTAATAAACACCATGTGCTTACAGCAGCAATTCAGGGTGGTTTTGCACAAAAGAGAATTAAGATGGACAATATGCAATGGGACAATCAATATGATCCCGGCTATACGGATGGGTACAATCCATCAATTCCTTCCGGAGAAACTATGGATTTTAAAGGAATGTTCTATGGTGATATTGGAGCCGGATTATTATGGTCATATAATTCCTCGACAACAACATTATCAGCAAATGATTCAAAAAAAGTTAATGTCGGTATTTCGCTTTTGCATATGAATAAACCCAAGCAAACTTTTTCGGATGCTTCAGCTAAAAAATTATACATGAAAATGACCTTACATGCAAGTGCTTTTATAGGTTTTACTAATACAAATTTTTCAATGTTACCAAGCGCTGCATGGTTTATGCAAGGCCCGTCTAATGAGATTATTCTAGGTTCTTTGTTCCGCTATCGTTTAAATGATGCATCAAAATATACAAATTTTGTATCAGAAACAGCTGTGGGGCTAGGGCTATATTATCGTGTGAAAGATGCGTTTATCATTTCAGGGCAGATGGAATGGAGAAATTTCCTGCTCTCACTCAGCTATGATATTAACACATCAAAACTGGCTACAGCAAGCAAAAGCGCCGGAGGTCTTGAAATTGCTTTACGGTACGTTACGCCATTGTTTACCAAGACAAACAAAAGCCTGTACTAAAAAATTAATCTAAGATTGCAGTTGTTTTATAAGCACTCATCATGTGCTCATACCGCCACACACATTTATTACCTGCCCATTGACATATGCCGATAAGTCTGAAGCCAGAAACAGCGCCACATTTGCAACATCTTCTGTCGTACCTGGTCGTTTCAGAGGAATATCATTAATCCATTTTTTTCTGGCTTCGTCAGGTAGTTTTTGAGTCATTTCGGTTTCAATAAAACCTGGAGCAATGGCATTGCACCGAACATTGCGCGAACCCAATTCTATTGCAACAGATTTAGTAAAACCAATAATACCGGCTTTAGAAGCAGCATAATTTGCCTGACCAGCATTACCGCCCACACCCACAACAGAGCTCATATTAATGATGGATCCAAACCGTTGTTTCAACATTATTTTTTGTACTGCTTTGGTCAAATTAAATACAGACTTCAGATTGATATTTATAACCATATCCCAGTCAGACTCGCTCATTCTTAGCAGCAAATTATCACGTGTAATACCGGCATTATTGACAAGAATATCGATAGTTTGGAAATCGTTAAAAATATTATTTACTGTTTCTTCACTTTGTTTAAAAGAGGAAGCATCCGATGCATAACCTTTAGCTTTAATTCCCTCTATGTTCAACTCTTTTTCAAGATTAATAACTAATTCATCATAATTTAAATCAGTAAACGCTATATTACACCCGTTTTTAGCGAATGTTAAGGCAATAGATTTCCCAATACCTCTTGAAGCGCCTGTAATTAAAGCTGTTTTACCTTCGAGTAATTTCATGGTCATGTTTTTTTTTCAAAATTAGTAATTAATTTAATAATTTTGAGTTTTCTAATTCATATTCCAATAGCACTGTATTATTTCTAATAAGATGAGATACACTTCTTTTTTGTTTTTTTTCTTTTTAATTGCACCGATGCTGCTTCAGGCACAGGATAAAGAAGATAAAGATGAGAAGTTACTTCTTGCCGCATACAACGGGGATGAAAAAGAAGTGATCAGGCTTATTGCAGACAGCGCTAATGTAAATGCCTGCACTAATGAAGGTATTTCTTCATTAATGTATGCTTCAGAAAAAGGGTTTACAGAAATTGTAAAAATTCTGTTGTATTACAATGCTAGCCCAAATATGTCGCCATTATCGGGAAGGACAGCACTAATCAGCGCTGCCATACAAAATCATCAGGATATTGTATATTTATTACTTGTCTATGGTGCCGATATCAATGCCACAGATGAATACGGTGTAACAGCAATGATGTATGCAGCCGGCTACAACTTCTATGAAATGACGAATTTTCTTCTTTTAAATGGTGCCCGGCACGATATTAAAGCTCAGGATGGTACCGATGCGCTTTCAGTTGCAGCTTATTTTGGAAATACGGACATTGTGAACCTTCTTTGCAATTATAATGCAGACATTAATACTAAAGACTATAAAGGGTTTTCTCCGGTAACTATTGCCATTCAGAATAATGACCTTAATTTATTAGATACTCTCATAAATCGTCAGACAGAACTAAAAGTTTCTGCCAAGGATTTCCCCTCAACAAATCCTCTTGATTACTCCAGAATACTGAATCACAGAATTATTTCAAAAAGATTGAAAAAAGAAGGGTTGCACGGCACTTTCAAACCATACTTCAATAAGATTAATTTGTTTCTCAATGCTGCAAATTTCAACACCAAGGATTACTTCATAGGCGGCGGCTTGGGCATATCCGATTCGAAGTACAATTTTAGTTTTGAGCTTGGTATAAATGGCAGAATTGCTAAAAAACGGATACTCGAACAAATTCCGGAATCAACAAATGAGTTTTACCAACTGTGGGAAAAACGCCAGTATATATATTTGGGGGCAGATAAGCTTTTTACATTTAATACCAAAAATGAAGAAAACAAGCAGGGAATTTATGTGGGAGTAAAAGGTTTGTTTACATTCGGCACATATCAAGGATTAAACCGTAAACCCAAAAGTCGTTTTACTTATGCCATTGGAGCAGGTTATAAATATTTATTTAAAAACTTTTACCTGAAAGCTGGCTACGAATATTGCGATCTGGGGGTTTATAAAGAAATGGATCACTGGATCACTCTTGCGGCTGGTATTTCGATTGATCTGACAAAAAACAAACTTCATAAAAAAATTTACTGGATATAATGAGATCAAATAGATTTTTTCTTTTTTTGGTATTTATCTTAAATTTAATCATATTAAATTCCTGTGAACAGAGTTTTGTCAGTAGCCCGGAAGACTGTCTTAATTATGATTATTCCGATTGCAACACCAAAGAGCCATTTCTCGTTCCACTTAATATCAAGCTTACAATAAACGATGAAAATCCGAGGGTCCCGTTAATAATTTACAAAGGAAAACTTGATGACAACAATATTGTTATTAAAGATTCTGTAACCCTTGAATCATACAGCGTTATGTTGGACCCAGATAATTATTACACGGTTAAAGCGCGTTATATTTCAGGCAATGATGTTATTTATGCAGTCGGCGGTGATAATGTCAAAAAAATCCGAAATCAGGTTTGCGATTCTATTTGCTGGACTACGCAGGAAGGGAATGTAAATGTTAAACTCAAGTAATTAAAATCTGATAACAGTTGAATTTTCTTAACTGTTTTTTCCTGTTTTTCTGATATGATGATTTAAAATGATCTGAAATTTTGTTGTATCCAGAAATGTATCAAAACGGAGGTGGTCTTTGTGTTCGTTGTTTTTTCCTTTCATGATATCATCGCCGTATTCATTCAGAATCACCTTCCAAAGAAGTTCGGTACAGTAAAATTCTGAACTGTCGTTAATATCAAAAGCATTATCGAAAGGGATTTTTTGTGAAAGGTAAAATTTCGCCCTTTTACTGATTGCAGATAAAGGTTTATTTATTTTTGGCTTGTACCTTATTACAATAACAGAGTTATACTGACTGTCATTAATAAAACTTTTTAGATCCTGAGATTGCACACCATCGATATCTGATAGCGTACTAGAAACAGAATGAATAATGTAACAAGCTGAATCGTTTTTGCAAACAATAGCACAATGTGAAATATCGTATTCCTCATCAAGCTGTTCCACGATCATATCGCTTACCAAACCATACCCATGCCGTAAAATAATATCTCCGTCATTTATTTTGCTTATTTCGTCTTCAGTAAGGGCATACCTATAAAAAGATTGTTCCTGCATACTACGATTTTCGTAAGCATACAGGAACAACCAGAAAGAAGCTATCATTGAAACGATTGTAATGAAAATAATAATTAAAATTCTTTTCATTACTCAATGAAGCATAATAATTATTTATTCAACAGCAGCAGTTGTGTCAACAGCAGTTGAATCGGTCGTAGGAGTGGTTTCGCCAGCGCCTTCTTTTTTCTGTTCAACTAACCAGTTACCGTCTTTTTTTACTAAATTAAGAGTTTCTTCTTTGCCATCAGCATTGTATTTACATACTGATTTATCTTCAGTAGTTTCGCATTTCATGTTTTCAATCTTCACTTCTTTAACTTCCTGAGTTCCGCCAACACCTGAAAAACTTTTCATCATATCCAGCATTTGACCGGTTTCTTCTGTTGCAAGTTTTTTAGCTTCGTCAAATTCTTTTTTGTTTAAGTGGTTCAGGTATTTTTCTGCCACTGCTTCAGGAGTGTTTGCTTTGTTTCCGCATGATGCAAATGCTACAACAACGATAGCTGCAATTACTAAACTAAATAATTTTTTCATGTTAATTTTTTTTTGGTTATTAATTTCTATTTTTAACTTTGCAAAAGTAATATTATTTTTTCAATTTTAACATTTTTTATGAATTTTTTACTAACAATTCATTTTGTTAGTAACTTAAATCTTTGAATCCTGCAACATTAAAATCTATATTGTATTAATTTACATAGTTTTATAAATTATTTCATTATCCTAACCTAACATGTCCAATCTTCTGCAACTGTCCGACTTTTTAAAAAAACGCCTTCTAAAAGACCTTCCCGGAAAATCTTCACATTTCAAAATGATACCTGCAATACGCCTGAACGAATTTGATCCGATACCCGAAAATGCCAGGAAAAGCAGCGTGTTAGTAATTTTATTCGAAAACGCAAATGAAATAAACACGATATTAATCCAGAGACCAGAATATAATGGCGTTCATAGCTCACAGATTTCTTTCCCAGGTGGCAGTTATATTGATGAAGATACGAATCTTGAAAATACTGCTTTGAGAGAAACAGAGGAAGAAATCGGGTTGGATCGTTCCAAAATAACTATTGTAGGAAGCCTAACTGAATTATATATTCCTCCAAGTAACTTTAATGTAAAGCCTTATGTAGGTTTTTGTACTGAAAAATTTGAGTTAACCCCTGACAAATATGAGGTGCAAAATATTATTATTACATCAGTCAACGATTTAGTTGGTGATAAAAATATCAAATCCAAAAATATTCGGATTAAAAGCGGGAAAGAGTTTGAGACACGTTATTATGATATAAAAGGCCATACAGTATGGGGTGCTACTGCCATGATAATTAGCGAATTTTCAGAACTTTACGAAGAATTTATCCGTATCGGATGAAACTTAATGCTTATTCTTCTATTTTTAATTCATAATCAACTTCTGTTCCTTTTCGTAGCATAGCGCTCACCCCACAGTATTTCTCTTGTGAAAGTTCAATAGCTTTCTTAAGCTTGTCCATTGGCAAATCATCGCCTTTGAAATGATACGTGATCATTATTTTCTCATAATATCTGGGATGTTCCTCTGTAAGTTCACCCTCGACAGAAATATAAAATTCTTCAGGATTAACTTGCATCTTCTTCAGAATAGAAATCACGTCCATGCCTGTACAGCCTGCCAGAGAAGCCAAAGTCAGAGCTTTAGGCCTTGGGCCAAGATTGTTCCCACCGGACATTTCATCGGCATCCATAATAATGATATGATCATTTATTTCAGTCTCAAAAGCCATATTTTCCAACCAGCGACATTCTATTTTTGCTTTCATTAATAATATTTTAATAAATTTGTAATCATTTACAAACGTACAAAAAATGAAAATAAAAGCTAAGTTATTTTTATATATGCTGCTTTTCAGCAGTATTATTGTCCTTGCTCAGTGCAAAAAAGACGATCCCGATAATTTTGACACACCCGATGTTGATGAGTTGGCATTTACCGATGCTGAAAAAGCTATAATATTTAATAATGATCGTGATTCATCTTTGTATGTGATGAATTATTTTATATATGCAGACTCACTTATATTGCGAAAACAGTCTATTGATGTTAATCTTAACGATACGGCTACTCTGAATTATTTAATCGACAGAATGAAAGTTGCTGTAATTAAAGAAGGCGGAGTCGGTATCGCCGCACCGCAAGTTGGAATAAACCGAAATATAATTTGGGTTCAGCGTCTGGACAAAACAGGCAAACCTTTTGAATGTTACCTAAATCCAAAAATCATACTTTATTCGAACAAACAAATAAATTTCTCGGGCGACGGATGCCTTTCCATTCCGGGAGTTTCAGGTACTTCACATCGTTATTCAGCCGTTGTTGTCGAATATGACCGTCTTGATGGCACTCACAATAAAGAACTTATAGAAGGATAT
>Ga0116170_10005494_pt1 | contig 11332 bp, 10 predicted proteins | sample AD_JPNHW1_MetaG_FD_89797 | JGI IMG/M metagenome (GOLD analysis project Ga0116170, IMG submission 89797) | Active sludge microbial communities of municipal wastewater-treating anaerobic digesters from Japan - AD_JPNHW1_MetaG | ecosystem: Engineered > Bioreactor > Anaerobic > Digestate | place... | reverse complement strand
TTTTAATAATTATAAAAACACAAAACCATGCATCGTAAATTCTTTTCTTTAGCAGTTGGTCTTTTAATTGCTGTTTCATTGTTTACAAACGGATGCAAATCAGTTTCTCCTGAAGCAAAGCTCGATCCTGTTGAGCTTGTAAACCCATTAATGGGTACTGATTCCGAATTTAAACTGTCGAATGGCAATACTTACCCGGCAATTGCCTTACCATGGGGAATGAACTTCTGGTCCCCACAGACCCGCAACATGGGTGATGGCTGGGGCTATACCTACGATGATAACAAGATTGTTGGAATAAAACAAACACATCAGCCAAGTCCATGGATAAACGATTATGCAGCTTTTTCACTTATGGCTGAAACAGGTAAGATAAAAATCAGTGAAAACGAAAGGGCTTCCTGGTTTTCTCATAAGGCAGAGATCGCAAAACCTTACTATTATAGCGTATACCTTGCTGATTATGACATTACTGCTGAGGTGACCCCAACAGAACGGGCAGCTATTTTCCGCTTTACCTTCCCGGAAAATGATTCATCATATATCCTCATTGATGGTTTTAATAAAGGCTCGATGGTTAAGGTAATCCCATCAGAACGAAAGGTGATAGGGTATTGCCGGAATAACAGCGGAGGAGTACCTGCTAATTTTCATAATTATTTTGTGGCAGTTTTTGATAAAGATTTTACATCAACCCATACATGGAACGGTGATAAATTAAATTTAAATGATAGTGAGGAAGAGAACGATCATGTAGGAGCTGTTCTGGGTTTCAGGACTAAAAGAGGTGAGAAGATTAATGTAAAGATCGCCTCTTCATTCATTAGCCCTGAACAGGCACTTCTGAATCTTAACCGTGAGACCGGGGATAAAGACTTTGAGACAGTAAAAAAAGAGGGTAAAGAAATCTGGAACAAACAACTGAGCCACATTGAGGTCGAAGGAGGCTCTCTTGACCAGCAAAGGACTTTCTATTCATGTTTGTACAGGATGATATTGTTCCCGCGGCAGTTTTTTGAGATAAATGAAAAGAATGAAATCGTTCATTATAGTCCGTATAATGGCGAGACGCTTCCCGGGTATATGTTTACTGACAATGGTTTCTGGGATACTTTCAGGGCACTCTTCCCATCCTTTACACTGATATATCCCGATATAAACAGCAAGATAATGTCCGGATTAGTCAATGCCTATAAAGAGAGCGGATGGTTGCCTGAGTGGGCCAGTCCGGGTCATCGAAATTGTATGATTGGCTCAAATTCGGCGTCTCTGATCTCTGATTCCTATAATAAAGGTATAAGAGGATATGACATAGAGACCTTATATCAGGCTATTATCAAGAACACAAAGGGTTCTGGACCGGAACCGTCTGTGGGCCGTCTTGGAGCAGATTATTATAATGATCTTGGTTATGTTCCGTATAATGTTGGGATTAATGAAAATGCGGCACGAACACTTGAATATGCATATGCCGATTTCTGTATCTGGCAACTTGCAAAGGCGTTGGGTAAACCTCAGGAGGAAATTGATCTGTATGCCAAACGGGCAATGAATTATAAAAATGTATTTGATGGCGGCAGGAAATTAATGCGCGGACGAAACCTTGATGGAACGTTTCAGTCACCTTTCAGTCCGTATAAATGGGGTGATGCCTTTACAGAAGGCAACAGCTGGCATTATACCTGGAGCGTATTCCAGGATGTGGAAGGACTTGTCAGTCTGATGGGCGGAAAGGAAGGTTTTGCAGCAAAACTTGATTCTGTCTTTGAGGTACCACCTGTTTTTGACTGTTCATATTACGGACAGGTTATCCATGAAATACGGGAGATGCAAATAATGAATATGGGCAACTATGCTCATGGTAACCAGCCTATTCAGCATATGATCTATCTGTATAACTATGTGGGTCAGCCATGGAAAACACAATACAGGGTCCGTGAAGTTCTGGATAAACTCTATAATTATACTCCCGACGGGTATTGCGGCGATGAAGACAATGGTCAGACCTCTGCATGGTATGTCTTTTCTTCACTTGGCTTCTATCCGGTAACCCCTGGCACTGATCAATATGTATTTGGCTCTCCGCTATTCAACAAGGTAACTCTGAACTTCGAAAACGGCAGGAAGATGGTTATAGAGGCTCCGGGAAACAACAGGAAAAACATTTATGTTCAGGATATTAAATTAAACGGTAAAACTGTCACAGGCAATTTTATTACTCATGGTGATCTTACGAAAGGAGGAAAACTTGTTTTCGTAATGGGACCTGAACCAGAGACAAGCAGGGGAACAAATGAAAAAGATTTTCCTTATTCCATGAGCAGAAAATAAAGATCCTCTAAAGTTTCAGCCTTATATTGACCCTGACAAGAAGAGCAGTGAGGCCAACCATAAGAAAAGCCCATGCCAGTGATCCTGCAATAACAATGAGCGGGATATCTGATTGCTTATATATCAGCAATGGCAAGTTTGACATCCAGATAAGATAATAAATGATATCCGGTGCCAGATATGTAGTAAGTGAGTTTTCACCTGCGGGTTTAAAAATGAATGCCCATCTGATTTGTTTTCTGACATCGGTAATCCAGTAAAGAAGTGAGAAAACAATCATGCTGATCCCGTTACAGATCAATCCCCAGCTTGGAGTAGCCTGAATCTTCGATATGATGAACCACTTTCGGAGTAAGAAACCTGCAGCAATACTCAGAACCCCGATTGACACAATTGTCAGTATTGTCTTTGATGAGCTTGTCACCGACAGTTTTTTAAGTATAAGTGCCGTAAGCAGACCGGATATGACTATCAGAGGGACATTCCCTTCAATAATAATACCCAGAAGGGGCTTAACAGGATTGAATATGGTCAGGAGATCAAGACATGAAAGAATGTTGAAAGAGAGAAAGAAGAGGAAAGCAACAACGGTATTCAGTATGCTGTCGCGTGCTGCAAGATAGACAAACGCCGCAACAAGATAACCCCAACCGATAAGCCCCAGAATACCCCACCAACCGGTTATTAACGATCCGTTATTTTCAAGTTTGCCTGACTGGAATTTTAAAACAAGAAATACAAGAATGGCGATTCCTAAAAGCCGGAGACCGATGAATGTAAAGAATTTTTTATCGTTTTCAGGATATTTATTCCATACAAGAAAGACACCGATAAACATTAAGATTGCCCAGAGATTTTTGCTAATACCTGTAAATTCGGGATTTACTCTTCCTGTATTAAGCATAAGGACACCAATAATAAGAAGGCTTATGGTTCTTATTAATATGTGCTTTGAAATATCAATAGTACTCTCTCCCTTTGAAATTCTTTTGCCAATTGAAAAGGGTATCGCCATGCCTACCATAAAAAGGAATCCGGGAAAAACCCAGTCAGCAAGCCCCATTCCATCAAAATCAGCCGGCATATGACCCAACCATGATGGTACTCCGGGCATATAAAGATCGTTTACAAAAAGCATCAGAACGAGAGTAAGTCCTCTCATTATATCTATTGAAGCAATACGGTTGTTATTGGCCATGTAAATATTTATAAAATGAAGGTCAAGATATAAAAAAAATCACTATCGTCAATAATAAATACGATTTCACAAATAGCTTAAAAATCAATTTATTTACCCCAATCACAAGGGAGTAAATTGATTTTTTTCGCTCCCCATGGGGCTGGGGTAAGGGTAATTTTACCCGGCAGATTTAGAATAGACTTTTCATAGAAGACAGGTTAAGTTATATTACTGTGCTTTCGTGCTACAAAGTTGAAAATCGACCTTTTTCATCAATTCTTCATTTTAATTTGTGTATTTTTACATTAAATTACTTGACATCAATCAGTTAATATCAATTGTCAGAACCATGAAGGTGTTAATTGAAAGAAAAAAAAGAAGTTCCATGAATAAGTATAAAAGATTATTGCTATAATTCCGGTTGCCCTGCTAATGGGAAGCAGTGTTCTGGCTCAAACAACTCAGGTAAAAGATTCTCTTTCAGTAAAAAATCAAAAAGAGAGTGGTGAGAAAGCCAATGGCAAGGTAAAAAGCAATGAAAATAAAGGTGGCATAAAACAGGTCAGAAATGCCAGAGCTGACATGAATCAGGCAAAAGGAGCAAGGCCTCCATATATTTCACGACCATCAGGCTCACGTATTCCAAAGGGGGCCGGCAAACCTGGAGGTGCAAAAGGCCCGGGTAAAAATTAAAACTGGACATATGAATCAAAATGTGCTTTTTGCCCGTTTTAAGTCGTTTATTCTTCTCTTTCTGATTTTTCCTGCAAATATCTTTTCACAGGAAGACACAACAGAGGTGTTGTCAGCAAATGATAAAGGTAAGGTTGTCTCAGACAGCTCACGTCACTCATTTTACGCAGGAACAGGATACGGAAGCAATATGATTTATCTGGGTTCAACGATTTCACAAAACCAGCCTTTTGGTTATGCTTCCCTTACATACGGTTTTAAAGATGAGTTTTTTGCTTCTGCTTCAATCTTTCACCTGAAAGAAATTGATCCTTTTGTAGCATTCTATAATTTCTCTTTAAATTACAGTCATACTTTCAATTCCTGGTTTGATTTATCTCTCGGTGTTTCAGGATATCAGACAACAAAATCACTTACTGACAAGCTCTTTAGTAATTTTATGTTTGGAGATATAACTCTTGGTGTGGACTGGAAGCTGATCTATTCCAGGTTTTCATTTGACGGTCTGCTTTCAAAAGAAAGCCAGGGATACCTTCAGATTAAAAATTCAAGATATTTTCAAACTCCTCAGTTTTTTAACGATAAGATATATTTATCTTTTGATCCGTATGTGAATCTCTTGTTTGGGACTCTTATCGAGACTGATTCTTCTCCGGTTACATCAAAAATGGTTACTCACCCAAAAAAGCGATGGGGATCAGGTTCTGCCAATTCTTCAGCTGCAACAACTTCTTATTCCGACAAATTTGGTCTTATGGAAATTGATTTCGGCTTACCGGTTGACATTAATTTTGAGATCGTAACATTAGAAGCTGAAGCTAGTTATGTTCTTCCAACATACACAGATGAATATTTCCCGGGGCCCAAAGGTTTTGTTTTTCTTTTAAGTGCATTTTTCAGGATTTGGTAAATTTGAACTTATGAATGTTCTGATTGTTGAAGACGAGAAAAACCTGGCAAATGAGGTTGCTGCATATCTCAAGACTGAAGGCTATTTATGCGAACTGGCATATACAGGGAAGGATGCTTCAGAGAGGATTGCCGTAAATGCTTATGACTTTGTTCTGCTCGACATTGGGCTTCCTGATTATAATGGTCTGGACCTGATAGTGGAAGCCAGAAAAAATAATAATGATGTATCATTCATTATAATCACTGCAAGAGGAACAGTTGACGATAAGGTCAGAGGACTGGATCTCGGCGCTGACGACTACCTCGCAAAACCCTTTGCTCTTGTGGAGCTTCATTCGCGTTTACAGGCTGTTGCCAGACGAAAGTTTCAGATAACCAACCAGATAATTGCTCTGGGTGAATTTGTGCTTGATATCCAGTCAAGAAAAGTATTATTTAATGGAACAGAAGTGGATCTGACAAAAAAAGAGCATGAATTGTTGCAGTATCTTGTTCTTAATCGCAATAAAGTTCTCACACGCCAACAGCTTTATGAGCATATCTGGGGAAATATTCTTGACGATCAATATGATAGTAATTTTATTGATGTTCATATAAAAAACATCCGGAAAAAGATGAATGTCTTTGCCCAGGTTCCATGGATGGAGACAGTAAGAGGAATCGGATACAGGGTAAGCCTCGATAATTAATCAAAGCATTAAACAGGATGGTTAAATTAAGAACAAAGCTTGCATTTTTTAATCTTCTCTCAAAACTGGTTTTTACAGCCTTGTTTATTGCCATACTGCCTTTTATAGTAGAAAGAATAAATATCATACAAACAGATAATGAACTGGTTCAAAAAAGAGAGGAAGTTATTGAATTGATATCTGAAGTCGGAATCGAACCTTTTATTACTCAGAACACGGGTAATTCTTTTGGTAGTTATAACATACTCAAGGAAGAATTCATAAATCTTGAAAAGATACAATTGAAGGATGACTGGAACTTCATAGAAGTTTCGAAAAGATTAATTGAGGATGAGACTATTGACTACCGTGTATTGAATTACTCATTTAAGATTGATGACCAGACTTACCTGCTCGAAATAGGAAAGAGCCTTGAAAGTATACATCATACTCAGAATAATATTAAAAAGGTAATTCTGGTTTTTCTTTTCTCGATCATCATGATAACTCTGTTTGCCGATTTTTACTATACAAGAATGATTCTATCACCACTTGACGCAATAATTAGAAAGCTGAAAAAGAGTTCAACACCTTCGCATTTTGACAAAACACCAGTTATAACTTCAACATCCGAATTCCGGCAACTCGATCAGATACTGAGGAAATCAATGGATGAGATAGACAATCTTTTTCAGAAGGAAAAAGAGATAACAGTTAACATCTCGCATGAACTGATGACTCCGATTTCAATTCTCAGAAGCAAACTAGAGAACCTTCTTCTGCAGCAAAACATTGAAAATGATGTTGCTGAAAAAATAGAAGAATCACTGAGGACACTGCATCGCCTGCAGACTCTCGTCAAGTCTTTACTTCTTATTGCCGGCATTGAGAGTGAGCAATACCTTAAGGAGGATTCATTTAGTATAAAAGATTTGCTTAAAGAGATCTCTGATGAGATTGAACCTGTTGCAGCTGATGCCGGAATAAGGATAATAAATAAATATGAGGAAGACATGATGGTTACAAATGCAAACAGATCACTTGTCTTCTCCATGATATATAACGTGGTGAATAATTCAGTAAAGAACACATCTTCAGGAGGGGAGATAATTTTAAGATGTGGCAATTATGAGGGTAAGTTTGAAATAACAATATCAGATACCGGTAAAGGGATGACGCAGGATGAGATAGATGTGCTTTTTTTGCGATTCAAAAAGAAACTTGATCCTCAGAAAGAGAGTACAGGTATTGGCATGGCAATAACAAAATCAATTGCGGATTTTCATAAAATCGATATTTCTGTGACTTCAAATCCGGGAAAAGGAACAAAAATTTCTTTTTTCTTACCCGAAAATTCATGATTCTTTCATCTTTGCGAATGTACTTTTGAAGTATTAAGTACACATTTAAATAAAGTTGAGAGAAATGAAAAGTAAAATTTTATTTGTCGCATTAGCACTTATATTAAGTGCTGGCGTCACAGCTAAAGCACAGGAAAAAGCGCGTACAGAAAAACATGAGCAGACTCAGCTTCAAACACAAACTCATGATCAGGCGCAAATTCAAAAACAAGAAAAGGATAACGCCAAGGCCGGAACCCAGGTAAAGAATCAGGAGAAAGTGAAGGATCAAAAGCAAGGCACTACCCGGGTAAAAACTCAGAGACAGGCCGAAAACCATGGCCAGGTTGTTAGCGAGACTGCAAAAGGTACCACCTCAGAAGCTGGCAAAGGAGAAATTGTAAAACAACAGGCTCAATCAAAAGGGACTGTTCAGAAAACTCAAAACCATAGTAAGGAAACGGCAAGGGTTAGTACAGCTAAGGCAGGCCAGAAAACTGCACGTTTAAATACAAAAAGTCCAAAAGTTACAGCAACAGGGCGTAAATAGGGCTTGATGTTTTAATGGTTGTCAGAAAATCTTAAATAAATCAAAATAAGACTCATGAAAAAAGTACTATTTGTTTTAGCTTTTGCAGCTGTTCCTCTTTTCTTTGCTTCATGCGATAAAGAATCAGGTTCAGGACCAGGTACAGGTACTATGACATTGTCTATAACAGATTCTCCGATAGACAGTGGTAATGTTACGGGCGTGTTTATCACTATTTCTGATATTCAGGTAAATACCAGTGATAGCGGATGGCTGACAATCAAAGATTTCAAGGGCCCTGAAACATACAATCTTATGGATCTTACACGTGGTGAAACAGATCTTCTTGGGAGCATTACTCTTGACGGAGGACAGTACAACCAGATAAGATTTATGCTTGATGCTCCCGAAAAAGGAACTGATAAACCTGTTAATCCGGGTTGCTATATTCAATTTGCTGACGGGAATACCGAGCCTTTGTTTGTTCCGAGTGGATCACAATCAGGTTTTAAAGGAATCGGATCATTCACGGTTCCGGTAAACGGAACAGTAGATGTTACAGCTGACTTTGATGTAAGGAAATCGATAACAAAAACCGGTTCACCTTCACCACGCTACATCCTTCGGCCCACTATCAGGCTGGTAGTAAACAATCAGGCTGGTCAGATAAGGGGCAATGTGACCAACATTCCGGCTGACACAGCAATTGTGGTATATTCATATGCAGATGGAACTTATACAAATGATGAATCGAACGATCCTTCAGTCACCGGAAGTACACGCTTCCCCAATGCAATAAGTTCTGACATCGTCGACAGTCTTGGAATTTATCATATTGCTTTTCTTGCAGCAGGGAAGTATGATCTTGTTGTAACATCACTTGTTAATGGTTCTTTCGGAGAGGTGTTGGGTAAAATTGAAGATGTCACTGTTGAAAGTGGCAGGACAACCAAACAGGATATTGACATATCAACATTTAAATAATCAGTTGAGGTCTCTTCCTTTTCAATATGAAAAATGAAAAAAGCTGGCTGACGTGTTCTTGTCAGCCAGCTTTTTTTTTTTGCATAATATTTTCAATGCTTTACTATTTTGTCTGCTTTATCCTGGCGTTTAATGACGATTCCCGATAAAGTATCAAACATCTTTAGAAGTTCAGGGTCATTGCTTTCAGACATTTTCAGCCAGGCTCCGCCTCCTTCATAATAGGCCACCTGACATGAATCCCAGACCCCGTTAGCTTCGAACGAGTTGATATAATCATAGTATCGTGTTCTGATTTCAGGTTTGGCAATATTGTTATCGAACTCCATTTCCATGCCCATCTTGTGTTGATCAGCAAAATGGCAGGCATCGTCTAAACGCTGATATGGAACTTTTGTATTGAAAAAGTAATTGGGTTGTTGATAAGCAACATCGAAGCCCAGCGAAGACCATTGATCTGCTCTTTCGGCATTCCAATAAGGGATCCAGAACAATTTCATGTTTTTTCCCTTAAGATATTCTTTTACTTCAGGAATAATTTCATAGTCTTTACCGGCAGCCTCATGTACCCAGTAAAAACCTTCAAGCTTAATATGTTTGTAGTTTTTCTTTTCCCATTTTTCCAGAGCCTTGTCAATAAACCAACGTGCTGCAGCTATCTGGTCTTCAGCTTTACTGAAATCTATTTTTTTACCATCTATCTCTCCCCAGTCAGCAAATCCCTGTACAGGACATGGTATGCTTATTACAACTTTTCGGGCACGAACCGGATTCTTCCCTTTTATTGATAGACTGTCCAGAATAGCTTCGAGGGCATCAGGCCCCTTGCCCTGTCCGAAATACCGGTTAAGGAGCCACTCCCATTGTTCTTTGGCAGCAGTTTTATATCCAAAACCGGGGTCCCATTCATAACGTTCAATATTATCGAATATCTCAAGAAACAGGAAACCATCAAAAAGCCAGTTAAAACCGTTTTGTCTTTCGGTATAGACATACGGTTTCAGTTGATTTGCTGTCCAATCGGGACGATGGGTAGAACCATGATAAATTAATACAAGATCAGAGATATCTGCTTTATTATCCGGCTTATTCTTATTCTCTGATGTCCCGCTGTTTTTACAAGACATGAGAAATGAGCAGCCTGCTATTATCAGCCCTGTTGCGATAAAGGAATTAATCTTTTTCATTCATTAAGGAATTATTAAGGCAAGCAATTTAGCAAATCTATTTATTTATAGAAATGGTGAGGTTCCATAATAGAATAAATTTTAATAACATGAATTGCTTTTCATCTGGAATAGCTGCTCCTGATTTTCGCAAAAAGGTTCTAAGTCAAGTACAATCCCGCCAAATATGATGATGAAGAAGCAAAAAAACTGACCTGAAAGTCAATTACTATTGTTCAGTTATTGTAACACCTGCTGGCAGTTCAAATTTTTCAACCGGGACAGAGATGTTTTCTTCAAATTTTGTAGCTACACTCACTGTCTTGGTCCCTTTTACGTCAATATCCGATTTCAAAGGAATACCTGCATAAACAAGAAAAGTACCTTTCATATCGTAGTCAGTATTGTCTATGATATATTTATCACATGTTTTACCGAAGAATTGCTCTTTTCCTGCATGTTTGATATGTTTCCTGGCCTTGACCTCCTCTGTGAGGTTCCGGAAGTCAATATCAGCTCCGGAGGAGCCATAAACTTTGCGTTTTGTTCCTGTATTACTGGCGCTATTAAATACATACATATAGCCATCTTTTGTCAGGATGGTTGAAGTTATTGATAACACATTGGTCTCATTAATCTCTTTCGTTCCATAATCGTCAAAAGTCAGAATGGAAGTTGCGTCCATCCCCATTGCTTTGGAGGCGTATTCAATTTTACCTGATTTAATTTCATATTTGCCTTTTGCAACATTCCCGGTATTTTTCTGTTCAGTGACACTCTTTCCTTCAGTGGCAGGCTGATCAGCTTTTGGACCATTGCTTTTACACGATACAATGAATAAGAGGAAAATAACAGAAATGAATAGAGTAACTTTTTTCATAGCCTTGATTTTTAGAGGATAAAAATTAATAATGTAAATTATGTTCTTCAGTTCAGAGTGTTTCATCTCAGTGATAATATATAATATGCCGGCTGATTGTTGTTCATGGCAGCCTTTACCTTTGTTAAAAGTCAGGGTCATCTTCCTCTGCAGGAGGTATTTCCTCCGGCTTGGTGCTCAGGATTATATTAACTGATATTTCTCCTTCCCATTCTAAATTATTCACATCATATGATTTGAACTTTCCCCTGGCTTCTATTGAATACTCTCCGGAAGGATTTAACAGGTATTTATCGAGACCATCCACATTGGTGATTAACAATGGTTCATAAATATCGGGTGGTGACGGGTCACGATCAGGCTCACTGTAAATGTATGGGATACCTATAATGAAAGGTTCTTTGGACGGTACCAGTTTTTGAAGAGAATAATCCCATCTTAAAATCTCTCCGTTACCTTCAGGCGTCATCGACATCTTATCAAGATATTTACTTCCGGTCAGCCATATTACATATGAATTCGACAATGGCGCCAGCACAGAACCTTCAGGTGGTACATATGGTTTTATTTCGAGTGATAAAGCTTCATATTTATTGGTACCCTCAAGTTTCTCAATCAATGTTTTAACATACTGTTCATTGCCGTTTAC
>Ga0116170_10005493_pt1 | contig 11332 bp, 9 predicted proteins | sample AD_JPNHW1_MetaG_FD_89797 | JGI IMG/M metagenome (GOLD analysis project Ga0116170, IMG submission 89797) | Active sludge microbial communities of municipal wastewater-treating anaerobic digesters from Japan - AD_JPNHW1_MetaG | ecosystem: Engineered > Bioreactor > Anaerobic > Digestate | place... | reverse complement strand
GTGCTCCTGCGTCGCTGCACCCGACCTACAACTCCACCCGACCTCCAGCATTCGTCATCGCGAGGAACGAAGCGATCTCCCCGTCAGCCTCTTGGGAGATTGCTTCAGTCGCTCGCTGCTGCGCGATGACGAAGTACGCAATGTCGGGTTGTGCTCCTGCGTCGCTGCACCCGACCTACAACTCCACCCGACCTCCAGCATTCGTCATCGCGAGGAACGAAGCGATCTCCCCGTCAGCCTCTTGGGAGATTACTTCAGTCGCTGGCTCCTTCGCAATGACGAATCACGCAATGTCGGGTTGCGCTCCTGCGCCGCCGCACCCGACCTACAGATAAAGTTTGAAATTAACTCTCTGTAAAGATATCCAGGTAGTTTTTATACATAAAACTTTGACCATATGTTTTATCGGTAAAGCGAGGGACTAAAATTCCCAAGCCAACCAGACGTGTAACCATTTTATAAGCCCCATCGCGGGTATAACCAGTCCAATCCTGGATCGTTTGTACATTAATGATCGGCTGAGCAAAAAGTCTTGGAAGAAGTTTTGTAATTAGTTCAGCAGAACGTTTACCCAAGGCCTGAATGAGGCGCATATCTTTCTCTCGAAGAGCGGTGATTTTACCGACTGTCTCAATCGCCTCTGTTGCTGTTTGCATTATGCCATCCAGGTAAAAGTCGAGCCATTCAAACACTTTTCCCTGATGATATCCTTCGAGGCGGTCATAATATTCCTGCCGATGCGCATGGAAGTAAGAGGATAAATAAAGCACTGGTTTTTCAAGATAATGTTTGTTCCATAAAAAGAGCGTAATCAATAAACGGCCAGTGCGGCCATTCCCATCAAGAAAAGGATGGATTGTTTCGAATTGTGCGTGTAACAATCCTGCCTTTAAGAGCATGGGAATGGCATCTTCTGCATGCATAAATATCTCTAAATCCCCTAGGGCATTACTAAGATAAGCTGGCGGAGGTGGAACAAAGCGTGCATTATTTAATGTTGTTCCACCAATCCAGTTTTGTGAAGTCCGAAATTCTCCGGGGTTGGCGAGATGACTGGTACGCGCTTCGTGGAGCAATTGATAATGCAGGTCTTTAATCAATCGTAAAGAGAGCGGTAGTTTTCCATCCTCGATCTGCTGAATACCAAAATGCAATGCAGTAAGATAATGCAAAATATCATCTACATCTTCGGGCAAATCCGAATTGATATTAGCTTCAGCTTCGATAGCATCTATCATGGTTGCAACAGTACCTTCTATTTGACTAGAAGAAGCCGCGTCTTTGCGTAAGTACATCCAAAGGAAAAAATCAATATCAGGAAGTAAGCGTGTAATTCCTTTTAACTCTCCCACCTTTAAAGTAGCATCAGAATTTTTCATTAAAATGTCTTTTGGAAAATCAAGCATCGCTTTAGGTGGAAAAATAGTTGGTATGAACGCTTGGTAGCCAGCAGGCAATAATCTTACTGTCCCAACTTGAACGGTATTCACTAGCTCATGTCCATCTACTATTAATTTGTACAAAACATTTTATTCCAAACAACTTATCGGAATGTATACAAACAACAAAGTTTAGTATACATCTTTTACCTAATGTATACAAACACGCTTTGTTTGTATACATCTTTTCCCAAATGTATACAAACTGGCCTACTTTGTATACATCTTTTCCCAAATGTATACAAACTAAGCCATTCAGTTTACATCTTTTGCAAGATGGATACGAACTTTATGTCTTATTCGCGCTCGCCGGTCTCCACGTAGTGCGTCAGTTCCTCAATGCTCAGGTCCTGAATGCCCAGTTTATCCAGCGTGCGGCCTTTGCGCCAGTAATCCGTGTTGTGAATGATGCACGCCAGGCGGATAATCGCGTCAATCCCGCGCACAGACACCCCATAGCGCTGCCCCAGCGCCGCAATCGGCACCAGGCTCATCGGAATCTCCTCGAACAGGTAGCGGTGATTCAGCGTAGGCGGCGCCTTGATGCCGTAGTAGCCGGACTGGTTGTGAATGGCTTCGTGCAGGTTCTCTCCGCGGGCGTCGTAGGCCAACGCCAGCCATTCCAACCCGTTGCGCGCGCGAATCCCCAGCGCGGAAGCTACGGTGCAGCGTTCGCGATCCACCGTCTCCAGCAGTTTGGCGACCGAGGGGGAAACACCGTCGATATAAAACTCAAAGTCGCCGTGGGTGGTTTCAATCCAGCCGGCGTTCAGCAGGGTGATGGTGGGGTGGAAGACCGCGCCCATGTTGTTCAGCCCGGTCTTGAGCACGTTGCCGCCGTCAATGTACTGGGGATAGACGTGGTGAATGGCGTCCAGCACCGCGCGGTTTTTGGTAGCGGGCAGGGCCGCCAGCGGCACGGATTCCTTGATGCGGAAGATTTTTGCGTGGCTGGGCCCTTCGGAACGGCTGGCGTAGATGAAAGTTTCGGCCTCGGCTACGATAGGCTTGGTTTTGCATCCGGATTGGCGCAGAACCTCGACGAATTCGATCGCGCCGCAGGTGCGCCCGGGGTGCAGCAGCACAATCTGCCCGTCCCGCAGGTAGGGGGCGGCCGCGGCGGCAATGTCCCGATGGCCGGAGGACGGCACGACCACCATGATTACATCTGCGTCCGCAACTGCCTCCCCGATTTTGTCGGTGACCTTTGCCAGCCGGCCGAAACCGCTGATGCCGCCCGGATTTTCCAGGTCAATCCCGCCGCGCTCGGCGATGACTTCGATGTTGGCGAAAGTGCGGTTAAAGAGCGTCACCTCCTTCCCCATCAACGCCATATGCGCCGCCATGGCTTTGCCGCCGTTGCCGGCTCCAATGACTGTGTATTTCAGGTTATCGTTCATGCGTTACTCCGTTTCATAGGTAGGTGGAAAGGCGCTCCGCTTCGGGAAGGGGGCTGCCGTCGGACCGGACGGCTTCGCAGCCGCCCTGAATCACGCGCGTTCTGATTTCCCCGCGCGCGATTTTGCTGCCGCGCAGATGCGGCGCGTCCAGAATGCCCAGGCGCACGGCCTTACCTAGTACGGCAGGGTCGCTCAGTGGGTCGCTGCCGGACTGCCCCAAATTGCTGATTGCCGTGAGCGTGAGCCGGGCTTCGGTGATGAGATGCTCTTTGCGCGCCTGCACCTTCGGGTCCGCCAGCATATCGGGCTGCCCTTTGAGGGCGTTGGCGACAGCCTGGCGCGCCATCAGGCTGGCTTCGATAACATCAGCGGCGGTGGCGGCGTGGTCGGCTTCGGTATGCCCGACAATGTGCACAATGTGCGGCTGGAGCGCCATCTGCAGGTAGATGCTGGCGGAGAGATGAGCACGGGCGGCGTTACTTTCCAGCGGGTAGCTGAGCAGGCCGGTGCGCGTCTGTCTGAAGATGCGGAAGTTTTCGTCTTCCAGCGCTGCGCTCATTTCCAGAATAGCCAGCATTTTTGCCAGGTCCATCGCGTCGGAGGCGCCGGGCGGGCTGTTGAACATCATCTGGGCGATGTAATCGCGCGCGCCAAAAACTTTGGCGTTATAGGCGGAAAGGTAGGCGGAGACAAGAAAGATCACGTCCGGCGCGTCGCGCATGCCCCAGTGGTGCGGTTCGTTCAGTTCCACTGGCACGCCGCGCTGGCCGTACCAACGGATAAGCTCCTGGTGCAGGCGGATAGAGTCCTCCAGGCTGACCGGACCGCGCCCGTCGAGCTGATTGAACCAGAAGAGCGGGACGGCGCACCAGGCGTTGTTGATGGTTTCCATGTAGAGCTCTGCCAGGCGGATAAAATCGTCCGTGCCGGAATAGGTGCGCAGGAGCGGGTAATTCCCGCGGCGCGAGGCCCGAAAGAGCGCGCGGTAGTCTTCCGCGCTGCGCACGGGCACGCCGCCGGCGCCTTTGGCGCGCGGGTTTTGGCGCTCCGGGTGGAAAAAATTTTCCTGCGCGTCCTGGTCGGTGCCGAGCGAAATGACATCCAAGGCGCGCGCTTCCGCGATTTGGGCGATGCCCTCCAGGGTAGCTGCCATGGTAGGCAGGCCAAAGTGATGGCGCAGCAGGGGGTAGGGGGTTTTCCAGGCAATGCGTTCCAGGGTGGTCTGGGGGTAATACGTGGGGCTGCCCGGTTCGGCGCTCTCCCCGCGCAGAAAGGCAAGCACCTCTTCGGGAGCTTCGCTGCCGTCGAACGCGCGCTCAAAAAAGCCCAGCATGCGCGCGCGCTGCGCCACCGGCGGAGTGCCGCCGAACACAAAGCGCACGCCCTGCGCGCGGAGTTCATCCGCGGCTTCGGCAAATTCACCCAACAGACGCTCGCCTGTTTCGGGCGTCAGGCGGTAGGATGCGCCAACCAGGTCCGCGCCTTCTTCCCTTGCGGCGCGCAGGAATTCTTCCACCGGCACAGCCGGCCCGAGAAAGACTGTGCGCCAGCCCGCGATTTCCGCCAGGTTCAGAAAATTCATCACGCCGGCAACGTGAACGCATTCCCCCAGGGCGCCCGCAATTACGGTTTTCATGAAGCAACCTCCTGTTTAGTTTTGTCCGCTGTCGGTCACTCACCAAATGGTGAACAAAGAAAAGATAAAGACAACCCATGCCGGGTTAGCTAAGAAAGCGATAATTAATTGTACCCGAAATTGAAAGAAGGCTTTCCGAAACCTAAATACATAGAAACTTAATGCCGCGCGGTCCCATTCCGACCGGGTGGGGTACAATCCTGATAACAGAAATGGAACACGAAAGTGCTGCGCAAGCGTACGAACTGTATCATGATGAGTCCGCCCGAAACGGGTATTGGCACGGGATGTTCCTGGTTCCGACCCGCCAGAAGGAAGCCCTGGCAGCTTATCTGGAAGCCGCGCGTGCGGAGGTCGGTTACCCGCACAAAATCAGTTTCAAGAAGATTAACCGCCCGGGCGCCAAGCGCGACCTGGCGGAAGCCTGGCTGAGCATCGCCCTGGGTTTCATGCGCTCGGAAAGCAAGCACATCCGCTACTTTTATTACAGCGGCGCGCGGAGGGAGCGGGAAAGAGCCTTCCGCGTGCTGGACGACCAGGCGGGCGGCGCCAAGTTCATCCTCTTCCGCGAACGCGATAACCACGAAGACATGCTGCACTACCCGGATGAGACCAGCAAAGTGGAAACCTCTTTTCGCTTCGGCTTCAAAGGCGGGCTACACTACCTCTTCAGCCCGGAAAATCCAGTGTGCATCACGAAAATTCATTTTGACGGTTACCTGCACCATGGACGGCACATCGACCGCCAACGCGTAGTGGAACGCCTTTCGGGCTTGCGCAGCTACTGCGGAGTCGGCAGCCAACCAGATCTGATTGACGACCGCGCCAGCGACCCCGCTATGCAGGACGCGCAGCCTTACGCGGACTGCGAGCTCCTGCAGCTGACGGACCTGCTGATAGGCTCATTTCGGGCGGCATTCGGTTATTACAGCAACCCTTCTCAGTGGCTGCTGGCGCGCTACGCCAGAACGCTAATCGATAAATACCGGCAGGGTCCGCCGCGTATGCGCAAGAGCCGCTGGAACCGCGCCTTCTGCATGAGCCAATGCTACCTGGAAGACGGCGCCTGGCGCTTCGAGACCATCAACCTGATGGAAGATGAAGGGGTCAGCCAACTCCCGCTGTTGGAATAGCCTGTGCGCCTGTACGCACAGCGCCGGCCGGCGCTGCATCTGGTAAGATTATCAAAATATTACGTTCCGGAGCAATGAAAACGCGATGCTCACTGTCATTACGATTGCCGAAGCCCAACGCCTGATCGCGCGCAGCTTTGGGAGCTTAAAAATGCCTGCGGAAGCTGTTTGCCTGGCCGAGGCGGGCGGCAGAGCCCTGGCGCAGGATGTACTGGCCGGAGAATTTGTCCCGGATTTCGACCGCGCGACTGTGGACGGTTACGCCGTGCGCAGCAGAGACGTTTTTGGCTGCTCCGAGTCCATCCCCGCCCTGCTTAACAAAATTGGCGCCGCGCAGATGGGCGCGCACACCGACCTGAATCTGGCGGCGGGGGAGTGCGTCTACGTTCCCACCGGCGCAGAAATCCCGGCTGGGGCGGACTGCGTGATTATGCTGGAAGATGTCGAAGTGTTGGAGGACGGTTTGGTGGCGGTCTACAAAGCCTCCCCGCCCGGCGCGAACCTGATTTTTCGCGGGGATGACCTGCGCCCGGGGGAGGTCGTCCTGCGGGCGGGTACGCGCCTGAGCCCCGCGCATGTCGGAGCGCTGGCAGCGATGGGTCTGAACGAGGTTCCTGTGCGGCGTTTTCCGCGTGCAGCGGTCATTTCCACCGGTGATGAGCTCGTGCCCGCGGGGGAGGCCTTGCCGCCGGGCAAAATCCGCGATGTGAACGCCCCGATGCTTCTTCAGGCTGTGCAGGATGCCGGCGGGCGGGCGGACTTTCTTGGCATTATTCCCGACCGCATCGAGGCAGTGCGTGCCGCGCTGATATCCGCGCTTGTTGGGCACGACCTGGTGCTGATTTCCGGCGGCACATCCGTCGGGGAGAAGGACGCGGTACCGCTGGTGTTGGCTGAGCTGGGCGAACTGCTGGCGCACGGGCTGGCAGTCAAGCCGGGCAAACCGACGCTGTTTGGCAGCGCCGGGGGAAAACCCGTTTTTGGCTTGCCAGGCAACCCGGTGGCGGCTTTCTTTATGTTTCATTTGCTGGCGCGTCCGCTCATGGCGTCCATGCTGGGCACGGAACTGGACGAACGGCGCGTGTGGGCGCCTGTCGCGCGCGCGGTGCCCTCCAACCACGGGCGCGAAGAATATGTGCCTGTGATGCTGCAAGAGGGCCAGGCGCATCCAATCCCAAGCAAGTCCGGGCTGATAACCACCCTGGCGCGCGCGGACGGCTTTCTCGCCATCCCGCGCGACAAGGAAGGCCTGCCAGCCGGCGAGCTGGTGGAAGTAACCCTGTTGAAGAGGTAAATATGGCATTCGAATATCTGACCAATATCCCCCTGGAAGAAGCGCGCGAAATGTACCTGAGCGCGCTGCGGCAGGCAGGGCTGAGCTACAAAACCGAGATAATCCCGACCAACTCCGCCTTGGGCCGCGTGAGCGCGCACGCAGTCTACGCGCGCATCAGCTCTCCGCACTATAATGCCTGCGCGATGGACGGCATCGCCCTGGACGCGAAGCGCACGTTTGGGGCTTCTGAAACCACGCCGGCGCGCTTGAACGCGGATGACTTTGTGTGGGTGAATACCGGCGACCCGCTGCCCGAGGGCTGCGACGCGGTGGTGATGGTGGAAGACGTAGTGCAGGAAGGGGACGGCGCGGTGCTCTACGCGGCGGCGCTGCCCTGGCAGCACGTGCGCCAGATTGGCGAGGATATCAGCGCCGGCGATATGATTCTGCCGTCATTCAGCGTGCTTTCCCCGGCGGCGCTGGGCGCGCTGCTGGAATCCGGCGTACTGAATGTGGAGGTGGCGGCTCGCCCGCGTGCCGGAATCATCCCGACCGGCAATGAGCTGGTCGCCCCGACTGAAGACCCGCAAGCCGGCAGCATCATCGAGTCCAATTCTGCCGTCTTCGCTGGCATGCTGGAGACCTGGGGGTGTGTGCCCAAAATCTATCCGGGCGTGCGGGACGACCCCGCGCTAATTGAAGCCGCTCTGCGCACCGCCCTGGCGGAGTGCGACCTGGTGGTACTGAACGCCGGCTCCTCCGCGGGCAGAAAAGACTTTTCCACCGACGCAATCCGTCAGGTAGGCGAGGTGGTTGCGCACGGCGTGGCCATCAAACCCGGCAAGCCGGCGATTTTGGCGCACGCGCGGACGGATAGCGGGCAGGTCGTGCCCGTGCTTGGTTTGCCGGGCTATCCTGTTTCCGGCATCCTGGTGATGGAAGAACTATTCAAGCCGGTAGTGGAAAGCCTGACCTGCCGGCCTTCTCAAAAACCCGATTTCATCCAGGCTGCCATCTCGCGCCGGCTGACCTCCTCGCTTAAGTACCTGGAGTTTGTGCGCACGCGCCTGGGGAACGTGAACGGCAAAACCGTGGCGGTGCCGCTGAACCGGGGCGCCGGCGTGGTGAGTTCCTTCGTAAAAGCCGATGGGATTATCCATATCCCCCAAAACACTGAAGGCTATGAGGCCGGCGAGCTGGTGAACGTACAGCTGACCCGCAGCCGCGCCGAGATAGACCGCACCCTGGTCATCACCGGCAGCCATGACCCGCTGCTGGATGAGGTCGCGGATATCCTTAAGCGCCTGGATCGGGACAGTTCTGTCGCGTCCTCGCATGTGGGCAGCATGGGCGGGATTACCGCGGTCAAACGCGGTGAAGCCCACCTGGGCGGCATTCACCTGCTGGATGAGGCCAGCGGCACTTACAACATCCCCTATTTGCGCAAATACTTCCCACAGGGCGGCGTGGTACTGGTGGAATGCGTCCAACGCACGCAGGGTTTGATGGTTCCCAAGGGCAATCCGCTGGGTATCCGTGAATTCGCGGATATCGCCGGGAAACGCTACGTCAACCGCCAGAAAGGCAGCGGAACGCGCATCCTGTGCGACTTTTTGGCGCGGCAGAATGCCATCGATGCGGACAGCGTGTGGGGCTACGAGCGCGAGGAATATACCCACACCGCGGTCGCGGCGGCCATCGCGGCAGGGACAGCCGATGCCGGGCTTGGAATCTTGTCCGCCGCGCGCATCTACAACCTGGACTTTGTGCCGGTGTGCGAAGAACAGTACGATTTGCTCGTCGCGGAGAGCGCCTTCCATCTGGAAATGGTGCAGCGCTTGCTGGAAGTTCTGCGCGGGAAAGAATTCGCGCGCAGACTTGCCGTGATGGGCGGTTATTCGCTCAAGACCCCGGGAGAAATCAGACCATGGAACTGAGCCATCTGGATAAAAACGGACACGCACGCATGGTGGACGTTTCGGCGAAAGAAGATACAGCACGCGAGGCGCTTGCCAGCGCGCTGGTGCGCATGCTGCCGCAAACCCTGGCGCTCATCCAGACCGGGGAAATGCCCAAGGGCGATGTTTTCGCATGCGCGCGCGTGGCCGGAATATTGGCCGCCAAACGCACACCTGAGCTTATCCCGCTCTGCCACCCCATCCCGATTACTTTGGTCAGCGTGGATTTTGAAGTGATGGGGCAGGATACGTTGCGCGTTACAGCCCGGGTAAAAACAAGCTCCAGGACTGGTGTGGAAATGGAAGCGCTCACGGCGGTCAGCGTTGCGGCGCTGACCGTGTACGATATGTGTAAAGCCGTGGACCGCAGCATGCAAATCCTGCAAATCCAATTGGAGCAAAAAAGCGGCGGAAAATCCGGTGATTTCCTGCGAGAGGATATAATCCCTGCAAATGATTGATCAATATCAGCGGGAAATCACCTACCTGCGGCTTTCCCTGACCGAACGCTGCCAGCTGCGCTGCACCTACTGCCGCGCGGAGGAAGGCGCCTGCCCCAAAGCAGAGGAGCTGAGCGCCGCGGACTTCGCGCGAATTGTGCGCGTGATGGCACGCCTGGGGATCAACAAAGTGCGGTTGACAGGCGGAGAACCCCTGCTGCGCAAAGACGTTCTGGATATCGTTTCCCAGGTGGCTGCGGCGGCGGAACTGAAAGACCTTTCTATGACCACCAACGCCCAGATGCTGCCGGGCAAGGCGGCCGCCCTCAAGGCTGCCGGCTTACGCCGGCTGAATATCAGCCTGGACTCGCTCCGGCCGGACGTGTTCCGGGAAATGACCGGCGGGGATTTGCGGCTGGTGCTGAACGGCATTGACGAAGCGCTCGAAGCGGGGCTTGTGCCGCTGAAGATTAATATCGTCCTCGTGGCGGGCATGAACGGCGGGGAGGTTGATGACTTCATCGCGCTCACGCGCGAACGACCGCTGGACGTGCGGTTTATCGAGCTCATGCCCATTGGCGACCAGGGCAGAAATGACGGGCGGCGCATCTCCAACCAGGATTTGCTGCGGGCGCGTCCGTACCTGCAAGCGCTGCCCCCGCGTTACCCCGGGCAGCCTTCAACGGATTATCAAGTGCCCGGCTACCTGGGTCGGGTAGGCTTTATCAGCCCAATCTCGCATCGGTTTTGCGAGGACTGCAACCGCATCCGCGTGATGAGCGACGGTATGCTGCGCCCCTGCCTGGGGGTGGACCGTCAGATTTCCTTGAAAAACGCCCTGTGCGGGGGTGACGATGAACTTCTGGAGCTCATCCGCCAGGTGATATTTGAGAAACCTATTGGTCACGCGTTTCAAAGTTGTTCGGCTTCCGAACGGGACATGAGCAGGATAGGAGGATAAGTTTGGCAAAAGTTGTCGCGGTGAATATCAGCGCGGAGACAGGCGTCATTAAGACGACGGTGGAAAGCGCTGTTCTGGTGGAAAAGTTTGGGATAGAGGGAGACGCGCATGCCGGTAACTGGCACCGCCAGGTGAGCCTGTTGGACCAGGCCAGCGTGGACAAGATGACCGCGCTTGGGGCGGAAGGGCTGAAGCCGGGCATTTTTGCCGAAAATATCACCACCGAAGGCATTGCGCTGCACACGCTGCCGGTTGGCACGCGCCTGCGCGTAGGGGAAGCAGAGCTGGAAGTCACGCAGATTGGCAAGGAGTGCCATGCGCACTGCCAGATTTACCAGCAGGTGGGCATGTGCATTATGCCGACGGAGGGAATCTTTACGGTGGTCATCCGCGGAGGGGAAATCCGGGGTGGAGATCCGATTGAAATCCTGAACGGAGTGCGCGCAGCGGTTATCACCATCAGCGACAAAGGCGCGGCGGGCTTGCGCGAGGATAAGAGCGGGCCGGCTTTGGTGGAGGCTTTACACGGGGCAGCGCTTGTAACCGAGCAACTCATTATCCCGGACGAAATTGAGCTGATCAAAGCAGAATTGACGCGTCTGGCGGATGGGGGCAGCCTGGATGTAATTTTTACCACCGGCGGGACCGGATTGGCGCCGCGGGATGTGACACCCGAAGCCACCCTGGCGGTGGTGGAAAGGCTCGTGCCGGGCATCCCGGAGGCAATGCGCGCGGAGAGCCGCAAGATCACCGACCGGGCGATGCTTTCCAGAGCACAGGCGGGGGTGCGCGGGCACACGCTGATTATCAACCTGCCCGGCAGCCCCAAGGCGGCGGTGGAGTGCCTGCAGGTATTTCTGCCAGCGCTTGCGCACGCGGTGGAAACTCTGCGCGGCGAAGCCTACGAGTGCGCCAGACCGTGAAAGGGACTTGAGGGTCGGGTTCAGGTTGAAAAAGAGCTAGGGTGTGTGCGGCGGCGCAGGAGCGCGACCCGACATTGCGTACTTCGTCATTGCGAAGGAGCCAGCGACTGAAGCAATCTCCCAAGAGGCTGACGGGGAGATCGCTTCGTTCCTCGCGATGACGAAT
>Ga0116170_10005492_pt1 | contig 11333 bp, 4 predicted proteins | sample AD_JPNHW1_MetaG_FD_89797 | JGI IMG/M metagenome (GOLD analysis project Ga0116170, IMG submission 89797) | Active sludge microbial communities of municipal wastewater-treating anaerobic digesters from Japan - AD_JPNHW1_MetaG | ecosystem: Engineered > Bioreactor > Anaerobic > Digestate | place... | reverse complement strand
CACCCTCGCCCGAGCCCACGCAAACCCAGGCGGGTATGATCCAACCGGACGGTGGCGCGTGGTTTTCTGAAATCGTCTCCTTTGAGGAGGCTCAGCCTGCTGCGCCGCGGCCGGCTACAGAAGTGAATTCCAGCCCCACAGCGACACCCCAGGCGGCTGCCGCGTTACCGGAAAAACCAGTGGGGATTACCAGTGGGGACGATATCCCCACGTTGCCGCCTGAAGTGGCGCAAACTCCCGCTCCGGAACCGCTCCCGTGCCTGGTGGCGCAGGTGGATCCCAACGCGACCACGCTAACGCCTTCGGCCTTCGCGCCGATGGCACCCGCCGCGCAAGTCTCGCCAAAGCCGGTGGCACCCCATGCCACAAAGAAGAATGAACACACCCATCCGCTCCAGGTCAACCAACCAGACAATGGCGGGAAAAAGGCCAATGGAACAGGCAAACCCGTTGGCAAGAAAAAACGTGGCTGCCTGGGGCGGACACTTCTCATCACGCTAATCGCTTTGTTGCTGGTAGGGGCAGGCCTGGCGGGTTTCGCGATTTACAAATACTTCCAAATCGCGTCCACGTTGCCCGACGTCCAGGAGTTGCGCAACAAGGCTTCCCAGTTTGAGACCACCCGCATCCTGGACCGAAATGGCAACCTTTTGTATGAAATTGTGGACCCCAACGCGGGAAAGCGAACCTATGTGCCGTTGGACAAAATTTCGTCCAACCTGATTGCCGCGACAATTGCCACGGAAGATAAAGAGTATTACAACCACCCCGGGTTTGACATTTTCGCGCTGGCTAGAGCGCTTTGGGCCAACTACACTTCTGGCGAAATTGTTTCCGGCGCCTCCACCATCACGCAACAACTGGCGCGTATGTTGCTCCTGCCTGAGGAGCGGTTTAACCAATCGTACGAGCGCAAGGCACGTGAAATCATCCTCGCGGCTGAAATCACACGCCGTTACACCAAGGATGAAGTACTCGAGCTCTATCTCAACGAGATATTTTATGGGAGCCTGTCTTACGGCATTGAAGCCGCGGCTGAAACCTACTTCAACACCAGCGCCGAGAACCTGACCCTATGGCAATCCTCCTTCCTGGCCGGCCTGCCCCAGTCCCCGGCGGAGTATGATATCTACAATAACCGCGAATCCACGCTGAACCGCAACAAAACTGTGCTGGTCTTGATGTACCAGATGAGCGCGGAAAAGGGTTGCATCGACGTTCAAGAGGGCCGGGAACCGGTGTGCGTGGACGCGATGCAAGCTGTTGCCGCGGCAGACGCGCTGGAAGCCTACGAATTCAAACCAAATAACATCACCATGAGCTTCCCGCACTGGGTGGTGTTTATCCAATCCCTGCTCGAATCCCAATTTGACCCACAGGTGATTTACCGCTCCGGTTTTACTGTATACACCACGCTAGACCCGGAGTTTCAGAACGCGGCCCAGCAAGCAGTGGTGGACCAGCTGGCCCAGATGACAGGTAATAATGCCACCAACGGGGCTGTGGTGGCCATGGACCCCAACAACGGTGAAATCCTCGCGATGGTGGGTTCCGCTGATTTTAACAACGAGGCCATTAGCGGCCAGGTGAACATGGCCCTCACTGAAACCCGTCAGCCCGGGTCTTCCATCAAACCCATCACCTACCTGGCGGCCTTTGAAAAAGACTGGACTCCCGCCAGCCTGATATGGGATGTGCCCTCCGAGTTCACCCCGACCGGCAAAGAGGACGATTACGGCCCGACGTATGAGCCTGTTAATTACGACGGCCGTTTCCACGGCCCGGTGACTGTCCGCGCGGCGCTTGCCAATTCCTACAATATCCCCGCTGTCAAAGCCCTGCAGTACGTTGGGATTTACGACGACCCCAACACGCCTGAAAAGGATGGTTTCATTTCGATGGCCGAGCGGCTGGGCATCACCAGCCTGACCCGGCAGGACTACGGCCTCTCGCTGACGCTGGGTGGTGGCGAGGTGAGCCTGTTGGAGATGACTGGCGCGTACTCCGTGCTAGCCAACGAAGGCAAACGGGTCCCGCCTGTCGCGATTACCAAGGTGGTGGATTATACTGGCAAGGTGGTGTATGAGTACCAGCCCCCGGAAGGGGACCAGGTGGTACGGCAGGCGCACGCTTACCTCCTCTCCTCCATTCTTTCAGACAACAACGCGCGCGCGCCCATGTTTGGCACCAACTCGGTGTTGGCCCTGCCCTTTGAGGCCGCGGTGAAGACCGGTACCACCAACGACTACCGTGACAACTGGACCATTGGGTACACACCGGACCTGGTGGTGGGGGTGTGGGTCGGAAACGCGGATTATTCCGCGATGGTGAACACAACGGGTGTCTCCGGCGCCGCGCCAATCTGGGCGCGCATCATGCAGGATGGGATTAACCGCTTCAAGGGCGGCCTGGCTACACCGTTCGGCCGGCCAACTGACGTGGTTGACCAGACGATTTGCTCCGTCTCAGGAACGCTGCCGAGCGAATATTGCCCCAGCACCCGGAATGAAATCTTCGCTTCAGACCAGATGCCCCTGCCCAAGGAAAACGACCTGTGGGCAAAAATCAGCATTGACGGCTGGACGGGGCTGAAGGCTTCGCCCGCCTGTGCCGATTTTGCCAAGGAACAACTGGTTGTGAATGTGACCGATAAGAGCGCGGTTAAATGGCTGGGGACCGAACCGGGCAAGCAATGGGCAGATGACTATGGCTTTCCTGACCCTGTGGTGGTTTTGCCCGAACGGGAATGCCGGATGGATGACCCCCGCGCGCTCATTGATTTGGTTGGTCTCTCGGATGGCGCGATCATCAAGGAAAATCCCTACCAGATTGTAGGCGTCGTGGACGCTACGGCCAACTTCAAGCAATTCAAAATCCACTGGGGGAGCGGCGACAACCCGAGCGAGTGGCACCCCTTAAATGACTGGCAGACAATGCCTGTGCGTTCGGCTGCCAAAATCCTGGAATGGGATATGAGTGAAATCAAGGACACGGTCATCACCATCCGCGTGACCATGCACAGCACCATCAATACGGAAGTTCAAAAGAAGTACGTGGTGTCGCTCGCGCTGCCAACGCCCACCCCAACCCCCACCTTGACGCCGACGGCCACGCCAACCATCACACCCACCCCGGAGATTCCGGTGCCCGTAACGCCGACCCCATCAGAGCCCACGACTCCGACAGTACCGCCTGACGAGGGAACCCCCTAAAAGAGGGCCAACTGGGCATCCTGGAATTCTGGTGGGTCCTGGAAAACTAGAGACACGAACAACTCCCTGTTCATCAGGGGGTTTTCGTTTAAATTACGCAACTGGCGGAATTTCACGAGGTGCCAATCCCTTGAAACCCATTGTTGCAGTACGGGGTCACTCTTCAGCTTGTATGAAACGAGGTTAGCGCGGCTGCCTGGCATCGCGATAATACGCGTGGTGGACCTGTCAGCTGGCCAGCGCGCGAGGTCCGATATACAGGCAGTGGAGCGGAGGAAAAACGTGTAACTGGGCGTACCATGCTCATCCAGCCAGTCCAGCGCGTCGCCATTTGGCCTGGGCGTGTAGGCGAGCGCGCGGCCCAGCCTTACCAGCAAGTCATGATAATCCCGAAGGTCTTTTTCACGGACTTCGTAGTGTTCGCCCGGCCGAAGCTGCCAGAGTTGCCCGGGCTCTTCACCTACGTCGTCCGCGTAACTTTGGGTCACAGCCAACACCAGCATGGGGTCGGGGGTCAACTCCCCCTTGCAGACCTGGTGGGCTCCCATGGCGATTTCACGCAGGGAGAGGGCTTTGCCACCCTGCAACAAGCTGACAATCGCTTTTTCAACCCGGTCCGAGAGGGATATCCCGTAGCTGTTAACATCGGGCAGCCCGTAGCGTCCGGTTTCCACCGAGAGGCCGGGTTCATAACGCACAAAGCTCTTTCTGTCCGTGAAAGCGGTGGCAAAGTCTTCATGCAGTTCGTTCAAGGTGCCATTAGGCTGCAGCCTTGGTTGTCCCTGCAGCCCACCTTCGTGTAAAAGCGTCAGAAACGCATTGGTAAACAGGGTGGAATACTCACAGGGTTCCCCGCGCGCAGCCAGGTAAGCCCGGCCATTCTCGCGCACCGCGCTGATGAGCCGTTTGGGTGATTGGGTTGGGACAGCCGGGATATCAAACTGCCAGCTGGTCTGCAGGATGGTGTTCTCGCCATCGAGCGCGTGAGAGGAAAGGTAAAGCCCGGCTTCCTGCGCGGCCAGGATACTGGCACTTAGGAACATGGGGTCCAATTCGCCAATTTGCAACAAAACGGGTGTGGTTGAACGTGTCAGTCCTTTCAGTTGTCCCAGCACCTTGGCCAGGGCTGTGGAATGCCAGGTCCAGTCGTAACGCTGGGAGAGCAAGCTGTTGCGCATGGGCAGCACTGCGTTGCGCCCCCACAGCAACCCTGCCCAAACCCCGCTCAGGTTCCAATAGGCCTGGTTGCGGCGGGGGAGCGAGGTGCGAACCAGTTTAACCAGGTCAGGCTCGGGTTTGGGGGTCAATTCACGCAGGCGTCCCCTAAAAAGGGAGATGCCGCCTTTCAATGGAGGCTGGTCCGGCCATGTAGTTAATGGAACCTGCCCCGCGAACGCCTGCCACTGCTCCTTGGAACGAACCAGGGCATGCCAGAGATTGGTTTCCTGGTAGGTGGGTGGGCGAACGAGCTGACGGGGGCGGTTTTTCCCCAGGGGCCAGGCCCAAAGCTGATTGCACTGGTCCATGGCAGTGAGCAGTAAAGCCTGAAGGAGTATGCGCTGCCTTGGCACAAAGACAGGCAGGTCCAGTTTGGCGAGGGTCATGTGGAGCAGGATAAGCGCGCGGGGAGTATGGAATCTGAGCACTTCCTCCACAACCTGGCGCAAAGGGTCATCCGGCTTGGCCAGCATTTCGAGGGTTTGGGCCTTGTAGAGTGCGTAGGATGGCAACCTCTCCATCCGGGCCAGCAATTCAGGGGTCAGAACGAACTCGCCAGAGTTCCCGCAGAGCGCGCAGCTGCCCAAGGCCTTGACAGGTTGGGGCGTGTCTTCATACCAAATAAAACTGGAGACCTCCACGCTGCCGTTGGTGCAGTCATCCTTCGGACAAGGGAAGCGGTAGTAAGAGAGCAGCTCATCCTCAAAGCGCTGACCCCGCTCGTTTTTCAGGTTGGCCAGTGCAAGGAGCGCGTCGCTCCATTCCTCGGGGCGGACACCGGACGCCAATACCTCCATGATAAAGGCTGGAACGGGATTATTGGCCGTGACCAAAACACGGTAGCCAGCCCGGGCCAGCTCCAACACGCTGAAGGGGTCCTGGCCGAAGGGGTCTAAAATCCAGTTGCCGGCGGGGACGAGCTCCGCTGCCCTGCGGGCAGCCATGCCGGCATGGTACGGGGGTAGAAAGCGACTGAGGGGCAGGCCGGTTTGGGGGCGTGGGGGGTAAGAATCCCCCAGCACAAAGGGGACCGACAAGTTCCGCCCACCAACCTGCGTGTTCATGTTGCCTCCGATTTTATTCCGTATTCACCCGCAATATAGCCAAGCCATAACCGGGGAGATGAAGCTTCCCTTCGGCGACCTGGCTGGTGATGGGTTCGTTGCCATTGAAAATGATAGTCCATTTCTGGCTTGGGTCACCCGGCAATGGCATGGTGGTGAGCAGATTTGAAAAATTCAGCACGACCAACAGTTTTTCATTATTCCAGGCGCGCCAGTAGGCTAATAGCCGGTCTGAACCGCTCGCGTGCATCTCCAGGGTGCCCTTATGCAAGGCGGGATGCTCGCGACGCAGCTGGATGAGCGCCTTATAAAAGGCCAGCAGGGACGCGCTGGATGCCTGTTGGTTGACCACGTTGCGGATGGGGTAATCCGTGTTCACGCGTAGCCAGGGCGAACCGGTGCTGAAGCCCGCGTTGGGTCGCGCGTCCCATTGCATGGGAGAACGGCAGCCATCACGGCCTTTATATAATGGCCAGAAGGTTTTCCCAACCGGGTCCTGGATTTCCTTGTAGGTCAGGTTGATATCCCGCATGCCAATTTCTTCGCCGTAATAGAGATATGGCGTGCCCCGGACGGTGAGGTGCATGGTGGCGAGCAGCTTGAGGCGCGCGTCGCTCTGGCCGGCGTTATAACGCGTGGAGGAGCGCGAAGTGTCGTGGTTGTTCAGGAAATAATTCGGCCAGGCTTCCCTGCCGTGCAGGCTGTCCCAGTCCTGGATGGCTTTTCCAAAGGCGCGGGCGCTAAAGCCGCTATTCGCGTAGGCGTAATCAAAGCCCGCGTGCAAGCGGTCTTTCCCGATGTAAGCGCGCGCCTTTTGAGAATTGACCAGGAAGGTTTCCCCCACCACATAGCGGTCTTCATAGCAGTCCATTAGTTTGCGGATGTCATTGAGGAGGGAAAGCATTTCGGGTTGCGAATTGTCGTAAACATGGCTGGTTCGGTCAAACGCGCGGAGGTGGAGACCCCGGCGTGTGGGGTTATCGCGGAATTGCTCGTCCTTGAAATACTCGTTGAAAATATCCAGCCTAAAGCCATCCACCCCTTTTTCAAGCCAGAAGCGGAAGACATCCAGCATGGCCGCGTAAACCTGGGGATTGCGCCAGTTCACGTCCGGCTGTTGTTCAAAGAACATGTGGTAATAATACTGGCCCAGGGACGCATCGTACTTCCAGGCAGACCCGCCGACCATTGAAGTCCAATTGTTTGGCGCCTTGCCACCCGGGGCGGGGTCCCTCCAGATGTACCAGTCGTGATAAGGATTATCCTTGGATTTCCTGGACTCCTGGAACCATTGGTGTTGGTCTGAGGTGTGGTTGAGCACCAGGTCCATGATGATGCGGATATCGCGCTTGTGGGCCTGCTCGAGCAGTTCATAAAAATCGCTGAGCGTGCCAAACTTGGGATCAATGGCGTTGTAATCGGAGACGTCATACCCAAAATCCACATCGGGTGAAGGGTTTATGGGGCTCAGCCAGATGCCATCAATCCCCAAATCCTTGAGATAGTCAAGATGTTGGATGATGCCCCTAAGGTCACCGATGCCGTCGCCCGTGGTATCCTGGAACGAGCGGGGATACACCTGGTAGATAATGCCATCACGCCACCAAAGTTTCTTTTCTGACAATGCTCACCTCCGGAATGTTGACATGATTATACAGGAAACGCGCCCCAAGAGGCAGCCTGGCTGCCTAATCCTGCCAGGGACAACTTAAAATGCCATGCTTGCATTTTAAGTAGGATATGCTAAAATATATCTGTTCGTTAATGGAATACTTTTCTCAATGAAAAGTGGGCAGCAGTCCACTTTTTTCGTTCAGAAGGTATTGTTAGCAATTTGGAGCGGAAAAAGCGATGAAAAGTGAATTTGCGTTAGCTTTCAATGAAGTGTTGGAAGAAAAGGGTCTCCCGCGAGATGTCATCATGAGCGCGATTGAGTCGGCCATGGTCAGCGCGTACCGAAAGTCGGTTGGTGCCTCGCTTGCCCAGGCCGTTGAGGTCAAAATTGACCTTGACAAGGGAACCGTACAGGTCTTCGCGGAGAAGGAAGTCACGGATGACATCGCTGATGACCGGACTGAAGTCCTGCTGGAAGAAGCCCGCAAAGTCAATCCCGATTGCCAAATCGGCGATATCGTGATGATTGATTCCACGCCTGAGAATTTTGGCCGCATCGCCGCCCAGACCGCCCGCCAGGGGATTCAACAAAAAATCCGTGACGCGGAAAAAGAAACGCAGTTTGAGTTCTTTGGCAAGCAGGTCGGCGAGATTATCAGTGGTGTTGTACAGGCAGTTAACAGCCGCCAGGCCACCATTGGCCTCGACCTCAAGGCTGAAGGGACGCTGCTCAAGAAGGACATGATTCCCAACGAGCGCTTCCGCTTGCACGACCGTATCCGCGCGTATGTTTATGAAGTCAAGGACAGCAAGGGTCTGCAAATCATGCTCTCCCGCGGGCACCGCAACTTCCTGCGTCGCCTCCTGGAAAACGAAGTCCCCGAGATTTACCACGGGATTGTCGAAATCCGATCCATCGCCCGCGAACCCGGCCAGCGTGCCAAAGTGGCCGTCTCCGCCACCCAGCAGGGCATTGACCCGGTTGGGGCGTGTGTTGGTCAACGCGGTGTACGCATCCAGGCGATTGTGCGCGAACTGCACGACGAAAAAATTGACGTTATCGAATGGAACCCGGACGCGGCGGTTTACATCAGCAAGGCAATCAGCCCGGCGCGTGTTTCCGGCGTCTATCTCAACCACGGTTCCGGTGAAAATAAATCTGCCATGGTGGTGGTGCCTGAAGATCAGCTGAGCCTGGCGATTGGTCGTGAAGGCCAGAATGCCCGCCTGGCAGCCAAATTGACTGGATGGCGGATAGACATCCTCAGCGTCACTGAGGCCGCAGCCAAGGCGATGGTCAAACTGCGCGAAGATCCCTCCCTGCAGGAATTGGCCGCCAAAGAGACTGAGACCGTTGCCCGTGTTGAAGACCTGCTGCAAAAGAAAGCGGAAGGCCGGGCCCTGTCCATGGATGACAACACTCTGCTGACCCGCTTCGTGGACCGCGTTGAGAAACGTGGCGAAGCGGACCGTAAACGCCAGGATGACGAACGTGAGGCCTCCATCCGTGCTACGCGCGAGGGTATTGACCCGCGCGCCTTCGAAATGAACATCCTCGATGTTCCGGAAATCAAGAGCCACGTCCAGGTCATTTTGCAGGAATCTGGCATTGAGACCCTGGGCGATTTGATGTTCCAGATGAAGATGGAACCAGACAAGGTTCTCAGCTTCAATGGCATCGGGCCTAAAGCCTACGAAGACCTGGTGGAACTTGTGAATACTTACAAATTCCCGGCTATGACGGTCCCTGAGGCTGTTGCGGAGCCAGTCGCGGAAGCGGTGGTGGTTGCCGAACCTGTTGAAGAAGTTGTTGCTCCGGTTACTGAAGTTGAACTGGTTGAACCTGAAGCCCAGCCCGAAGCTGAGCCCGTGGTTGAAGAAGTGGTCGAAGCCGAAGTGCCGGCCGAAGAAAAATCCTTCGAGGAACTATTCAAGCTGGAAAGCTTGCGCCAGGCCCGCACAGAAGGTGAGCCTGCCACAGAAGAAGAGGAAGCCTTACCCGGAAGTGGCAAGAAGAAGGGTAAGAAGAAGAAGGGCTACACGGTTGAATACGATCCTGACAAGGACAGCACTGTGGTGCGCTACAAGCACAAGAAAGAAGATGATTGGGGAGACTGGTAAACCAGCTTCCCAAAGAAGAACCAAAGCAGCGAAAAGGATGGCACTAAAAGGCGTTCGAAAACCCAGGCACGTCCCCCAGCGCACCTGCGTTGGTTGCCGCCAGGTCTTACCCAAGCGCAACCTAATCCGCATTGTGCGGGTGGAAGATGGCGCGCGGATGGACCCAACAGGCAAGCTCGCGGGGCGGGGGGCGTACCTGCATGACCTGCGAAGTTGCTGGGATAAGGCCCTCAAAGGGCCACTCGCGAACGCCTTGCGAACCACCATCCCGCAAGCTGATTTGGAAACATTAAAAGACTACGCAAAATCATTGCCGGCTGGCGACCCCGTACTTCAAGACAACGGGACCGAGGGGAGCGGTGAGCAAGAGGAATTATTGACTGATTAATTTTCAGTTTCAACTTGCTCATGGGTGGCGGTTTCCCAAGGAAGCCGGACGGCAATATCAGAACAAATCGGAGGAAACATGGGCAACGGTGAAAAGAAAACCATCCAATTACCTTACAGTCAAAGTGTACGTGAACTCGCAGCCTTGCTAAACGCGCGGGCCGTGGATGTCATTAAACTGTTGATGTCCAACGGCGTCATCGCCAGTATCAATCAGCAGGTTGACTACGACACTTCCGCGGTGGTCGCGACCGAATTGGGGTTTGAACCCCAGCCCATCCAGGAAGTCACGGTCGAGGAAGAATTGGGAGAAATCCCCCTCTGGCGGCGCGTCATCCTGGAGGAAGACCCCAAGAACCTGGAAAAACGGCCCCCTGTGGTGACCATTCTCGGGCATGTGGATCACGGCAAGACCACCCTTTTGGATGCCATCCGACATACCGATGTCGCCGGAGGAGAAGCGGGTGGTATTACCCAGCATATCGGCGCTTACCAGATTACCCATAAAAACCGTCTCATCACTTTTTTGGACACCCCAGGCCACGCGGCTTTTTCCTCCATGCGTGCCCGCGGCGCGCAAGGCGCCGACATCGTGATCCTCGTGGTGGCGGCGGATGATGGCGTCATGTCCCAGACCAAGGAAGCCATCAATCATGCCAAAGCGGCCCAGGTACCGATTATCGTGGCGCTCAACAAGATTGACCGCCCTGAGGCCAACCCCGACCGGGTGAAGCGTGAACTGGCGGATGCCGGTCTGCAACCGGATGAGTGGGAAGGCGACACCTTCGTCGTCCCCGTCTCGGCCAAGAAGAAAATCGGCCTCGACGACCTTTTGGAAACCGTCCTGCTGGTGGAAGACAACCTGACCATCCTGGCAAACCCCAAGGGAAAATGCATTGGCACCGTGGTGGAGGCCAAGCTGGACAAGACCACTGGACCGATGGCCACTTTGCTCGTTCAAAACGGTAGCCTGGCGGTCGGCGATACGGTCGTGGCAGGGGAAGCCACGGGAAAAATCAAAGCCATGTTTGACCAGCGTCAAAAGCGGGTCAGCAAGGTTGGACCCTCAACACCCGTGATGGTGATGGGCCTTACCGCGCTACCGGAAGCTGGCGATTTGTTCCAAGTGGTGGCCAACGAACGCGAAGGCCGGGCCATCGTGGCCGAACGCAGAGCCGCGCGCGAGGCCAAACGCAGCACGAAGCGGGCCACATTGGAAGAAGCCTTCCAGCGCTACAAGGCTGGCGAAGCCAAGGAACTGCGTTTAATTCTGAAGGCGGATGTACAGGGCTCGCTGGAGCCAATTGTCAATTCATTGGATGAGCTGAACAAGAAACACGCCGACATCAACGTCAAGGTGTTGCATGCCGAAACCGGCAACGTGACCGAGAGCGACGTCATGCTGGCGGCGGCTTCCGACGCGGTGGTGCTTGGTTTTGACGTGGATGCTGATGTTGCCTCCCGCCGCGTGGCCGAGGCCGAGGGCGTCTCCATCCGTTTGTACAAAATCATCTACCGTCTTTTGGAAGATGTGGAAAAAGCTTTGCAAGGCCTGTTGGAACCTGAGATGGTGGAAAAAGTAATCGGGCGTGCCTCAGTGTTGGCCACATTCAAGGTCTCCAAGGGCGGTACCGCGGCTGGATGCCGGATTACTTTTGGAGAAATTCGGCGCAATTCCAACGTGCATGTTGTGCGTGGTACAGAAGTCATCACGACT
>Ga0116170_10005490_pt1 | contig 11337 bp, 8 predicted proteins | sample AD_JPNHW1_MetaG_FD_89797 | JGI IMG/M metagenome (GOLD analysis project Ga0116170, IMG submission 89797) | Active sludge microbial communities of municipal wastewater-treating anaerobic digesters from Japan - AD_JPNHW1_MetaG | ecosystem: Engineered > Bioreactor > Anaerobic > Digestate | place... | reverse complement strand
GAAATAGGTCTCGATGCGCATGGCGAACTCTACAGGAAGCCCCGACGGGCGGTCAAGCACGGGGACTTGCATACAGGATACAGACCTCGCTGGTCGCGCTCGGTCGGAACCTTTTTTTGACGGTCCAGGGCGGGGCCTGGGCAGGGGAAACAGCCCGGCTCTCGCTGCGCTCGCCCGGGCCGTTTCCCCTGCCCACCCGCCGCGCTGCGTCATGAAAAAAAGTTCGGCCGGGTTCAACCAACGATGGCTTGTTTCTGGATGCGGTACCGCGCCGGTCGGGTAGTCGGTGCTGCCTGGTTCCGTTCGGCGGTGGCGGCCCTCGGCGAAGCTTTGCTTCGCTCGCTTCGCGTGGGACGAGAAGAAGAGTCACTTGAGGGCGGTGACCATGGAGGGTTGTGCGCAGCCGTGAGTACCCGGTTCCGTTCGGCGATAGCGGCGTCCGGCGAAGCATCGCTGGCGCTCGCTTCGCGTGGGATGGGGAGAAGAGCCACTGAGAGAGGGCGGTGACCAAGGAGGGCTGTGCATCGCCGTGAGTACCCGATTCCGTTCGGCGGTAGCAGCGCTCAGCGAAGCATCGCTACGCTCGCTTCGCGTGGCGCCGGGAAAAGGCCGTTTCTTAAAAGGCCACCCGAGTCGGAGGGAAGATGAACACCTTGCGAGGCCGCAAGGCGATCGCCGTCCGCACCTGAATGGAGGCCACGTTGGTTGAACCCGGCCCCGACACTTCAAGGAGATAGCGGAGCGGCGGGTGGCAAGAAAAAAGACCCACGGCGCGAAGCGCCCGTGGGCCTTTTCTCTTGCCAGGACCCGCTCTGTCCTGTCCTTGAAAAGTTCGAAGGTGTCGGGCCAACCCGGCCCCGCTCAGTAGTAGAGTTCGATCTTCTCGCTGTCCTGCTTGTGCTTCATCTTCAGGTAGAGGGCATTGGAGGCCTTCCGGAAGAGGTAGCCGGAGACGTCGTAGCTCTCGAAGGCCGCGTCCGGGCTGTAGTCGATGCCGTAGAGGCGGATGTTCGAGAAGGGCTTGAGGCCGTAGATCGCCATGTAGTGCGGGATGCCCACCGGGTAGCTGACCGTGAAGATGCAGGAGGCCGAGGTGGCGGCGACGGCGATCGAGGGCGAGGAGGTCCAGGTCCAGACGCCGGGGCCGAGCTCGCGGTAGAAGGAACGCTCGTGGGGGTAGTAGGGATTGTCCATGACGACGGGATAGATGGCCTCTGGGAAGAGGCTGCCCGAGGTTTCGGAAGCGCTGGCGCTCCTGGGAAGGACCTTCGAGGGAAGGACACCGTTCTGGTCGGCGAGGGCGAGGGCGCTCACGACGAGGCTCTGGCCGACTCCGAGGACCATGTCCTTGGACGAGGACTGGCCATAGTCGACGAGGGCGCGGCCGGCCCGGATGGAGAGGGCGAGATCGGAGGAGCCGTCGTCGGCCGTCTTGAGGAACCAGCCTTCCTGGGCCTTGGTGATGGCACCGACGAGGCGGGTGGCGGCGGCCTCGGCCTGGCCAAAGGGATTTTCGGAGGCGTTCATGAGGGAGGAGGCGGCATTGTAGCCTTCGAGGTAGCCGACGAGGCCGGACATCGAGAGCTTGGCCGGATCGAGCTCCGTCACGAAGCGGAAGGTCTCCTGGGCCTGGGAATAGGGGGCGCGGTCGAGGAGGAAGCGGACGAGGTCGGCCTCCTCGAGGATGGCAGTATCCTTGGCCTCGAGAAGCGAGGAGAGGCGCTTCACCTCGGCGAGGTCCCTGCCTTCGCGGACTTCCATGCGGGCGACCGTGTCGCCGAGGAAGGGCGTCGAGTACCAGGAGAGGGCAGCGGCGCCGGCCTTGGCGGCGGGCCGCATCTTGGCGAGGGCGTCGGAGAGGAGGCCCTTCGAGGCCGCCTCGGCGAGATAGGTCACGAGGGCCTTCTCGGTGAAGACCGTCGTTCCTGAGCCGTCCTTCCAGCCAAGCCCTGCGCCATCCCAGCGACCGGAGCTCAGGCCGAACCATGCCCTGGAATCCCAGGCCGAGATGGCGGCCTTGTAGGCCTCGGGATCCATGGGCGCCTGGGGAAGGACCTTGGCCGCCTGGGCGGCGGCAGGAGTCTGGACCGGGGCCGCGGGAGGCGCCGCCTTCTTCAGTACGAGGGCCGCGAGCGATGTATCGTCGTCGAAGGATAGGGTGAGGGTCCTTGCGCCGGCATCGAGGGCCGAGGGAGGAAGGCTGAAGGTGAAGGGGCCGCCTGCCATGTCGAGGCTCGCCTTTCCGGGAAGGCCGGAAAGCCTGGCGCTGGCCGAGAGGGTACAGGGCAGGACGAGGGCCACGGCGTCGGAACGGGGCCTCGTGGCGCTGAGGCGGAAGCCCTGGGCCGAGGAGGAATCGGAGACGGCGCGGAGCTCGCCGCCACCCGCGAAGAGGATGCGGGCGCCGCCGTCGATCTTCTCGACGGCCTTGGGAAGGACCTTCACGACCTGGCCATCGGCCGATCGGACGAGGGCCGGACGGGCGGCGGAAAGCTCGAAGGACAGGCCGGCATACTGGATCCTGACGTTGGCCGGCGCCCCCTTCCGGTCGGTAGAGGCCCAGGTCGCCGAAACGGAGAGGCGGCCGGAACGGGAGAGGAAGCCGGGCGAGCGGGCAAACTGGATGAAGACAATGGCGACAAAGACGCCGATATAGAGGAAGACGAGGCCAAGAGCCCTTTTTGCGGTGCCGGTGTTCATGCGGCTAAGGACTATAGCCGTTTTAGGCCCTAGTTGCAACCTTGTCTAATGCCATGCTCCGGGGGTAACATCCCGCGGACGCTGAGCCCGTATCTGCCATGGAGTACCCGAACATGAAAACGCAGCGACACGTTCACGCCATGCGAAACCTCGCCCTCGCCGGCGGCATTGCCCTGGCCCTGGCCGCGGCGACCCTCGCATCCTGCGCCGGAGGATCGAAGCCCCAGGCCGCTGTCCAGCCGCAACCCCAGCCTCCGGCCCAGCCGCCGGCCGCCGTCGCCCAGCCCGCCCAGACCCCGGAGCAGGCCCGCCTCGCGGCCATCGAGAAGGCCAGCGACCTCCTCGCGGCCGGCAAGGCCGACGACGCGGCGGCATCTCTCGGCACCGTCGCCGCTTCGCAGCCTGCGGACAGCGAACTAAAGCTCCTCCAGGTGGCGGCCCTCGCCCAGGCGGGCAGGCTCGACGAGGCCCGCGCCCAGACCGATGCTGTCCTCCAGCTCGAGCCCACGAACAGCAAGGCCCTGGTCATGGCGGCCAACCTCGCCCGTTTCGACGGGGACGAGAAGGCTCGGAAGGCCTACCTCGACCGCGGCATGGCCGCGGCCCCCCAGGATGCCGAGGTGCTGGCCGCCTGGGGCCAGTTCCTCCTCGACAACGACAATCCCAAGGCGGCCGAGGACGCCTTCAGGCGTTCCCTCGCGGCCGACGGGACCAACCCCGACGCCGCCCTCGGTCTGGGCGAGGCCCTCTATGCCCAGAAGCGCTACGCCGACGCCGAGGCGGCCCTCGACACCGCGGTCAGCCTCGACCCCAGGTCGCCCTTCCCCTACTCCGCCCGCGGCAAGGTCCGTTACCAGCGCGCGGAATACAAGGAAGCCCTCGCTGACATGGGCGAGGCCATCGCCCTCGACCCGGAATCGCCCTGGCTCTACCTCGACCGCGGCCGCATGCTCATGAACTTCGGCAGGAAGGAGGAGGCCGTGGCCGACTTCTCCAAGGCCATCGAGTACGAGCCCGGCTACTTCCTGCCCTACGTGTTCCGCGCCGGCCTCTACGAGGAGCTCGGAAGGGACGCCGAGGCCTATGACGACTACCAGGCCGTCCTCAAGGTCCAGCCCGACTACTGGTACGCCTACGAGTCCCTCGGGGCGGTCACCTTCAAGCTCGGCCGCTGGGCCGAGGCGGCGACGGATTTCTCCAAGGCCTTCGCGTACAACGGGAGCTGCTACGAATACGCCATCCTCGCGGGCCTCTCCTACCTCAGGGCGGGAAACGCGGCAGAGGCGAGGAACTGGGCCGGGAAGGTCGCGCCGACCATCGACCGCGAGAAGAACGGCCTCTACTGGCTCATGTTGCGCCTCATCCAGGACCAGAACGACATGAGCGCCGAGCTCGAGGCGAAGCTCCAGGCCGAGAAGAGCCTCGACACCAAGGCCGGCATGCTCTTCTACCTCGGCGAATACTGGATCGGGAGGGGCAAGACCGAGCTCGGGACCAGGTACCTCACCATGTCCCAGGAGATGAAGCGGGTCGAGTGCCTCGAGTACCGCCTCCTCGTCCCCGAGCTCAGGCGCCTCGGCATCAAGACGGAATGACGATGAACGGAACATATACCGCAGGCGGCCTCGACGGACGCGCCTGCGGACTGACGGCATAAGGGAGTCTCCATGTCCAAGACAGCCAGGCGGGTAGAGCTCGGCGACCGCAGCGTGGTCCTCGTGGGGACAGCGCACATTTCCCCCGAGAGCATAGACGAGGTTGGCGCGCTCATCCGCGAGGAGATGCCGTCGAGGGTCTGCGTCGAGATCGACTCCGGCCGCTGGAGGTCCATGAACGAGGACCAGGGCTGGGCCAGCCTCGACATCGACAAGGTCCTCAAGGAGGGCAAGGGCTTCCTCCTCATGGCCAACCTGGCACTCTCGGGCTTCCAGCGCCGCATGGGCGAGGGAGTCGGCGTCCGCCCCGGCGACGAGATGCTCGCGGCGGCGAAGACCGCGGAAGGGCTCGGCATCCCCTACGACTTCTGCGACCGCGAGGTCCAGCTCACGCTCAAGCGCGCCTGGGCCAAGTCGAGCCTGTGGAACAAGGCCAAGCTCATCGCGAGCCTCGCCGATAGCGCCTTTTCGAGCGAGAAGCTCAGCGAGGAGGACATCGAGAAGCTCAAGGACAAGGGCGAACTCGAGGAGATGATGGGCGAGCTCGCCGACTACCTCCCCTCGGTCAAGGAAGTCCTCATCGACGAGCGCGACCGCTACCTCGCCTCGAAGATCTACGCCTCGGCCATGGCCGCCGACCTCTCCGCGCCTCCGCCGGCTATGGCCTCCACGACCGGCGCCGCTTCGCTGGACGCCGCGGTCGTCGGCGCCGCCGACACGCACCCTGACCCAGCGCCCGCCGCCGACAGGAAGCGCCCTGCCGTTATAGCGGTGGTTGGCGCCGGACACCTCGGCGGGATCGAGTCCTGGCTCGGACGCCTCGCCAAGGGCGAAGTCGGCACCGACGTGGCCGAGCTCGAGACCCTGCCCAGGCCCTCGCCCTGGGGCAAGGTCGCAGGCTGGGCCATACCGGTCGCCATCGTCGGCCTCATCGTCGCCGGCTTCCTCAAGTCGGGGACGCAAGCCAGCCTCGCCCTCCTCCTCCGCTGGGTCCTCCTCAACGGCAGCCTCGCCGCCCTCGGCTCTGCCCTCTGCCTCGCCCATCCTCTCACCATCCTCGTCTCCTTCGTGGCGGCTCCCATCGCGACCCTCAATCCCTTCGTGGGCGTAGGACTCTTCGCGGGCCTCGCCGAGGCCTTCCTCAGGAAGCCGAGGGTCTCCGACTTCGAGACCCTGCCTGAGGACGTGACGAGCCTCAGGGGCTTCTATCGGAATCGCATAACGCACATCCTCCTCGTGTTCTTCCTTTCGAGCATCGGCGGCATGATCGGCAACTTCATCGCCCTGCCCGTCATGGCCACCAAGGCGATCGGGGGCTGACGGAGGCCTGATGGGCTCGGAACGGGACCGCGAAACCCTCGCCTCGATCGAGGCCCAGATCAGGCGGGCAGGCGACTTCTCGAAGGCCGCAGGCCGGAACCTGCGCCGCAGGCCGGCGAAAGCCTCCGCGCCCGCGAAGGCCGCCGCGGCCAGGGCGCCGCGACTCCTGCGACGCCTCGGCCTCGCCCTCCTCGTCCTTTGCGTCGCCCTCGTCCTCGTCCCGCCCTTCACCTGGCCCATCCGCGGCAGCGTGAGCTCGGGCTTCTTCTTCCGGCACAGCCCGGACTCGACTGGCCTCCTCGACTACGAATTCCACAAGGGCATCGACATCGCCGCCCCGAGGGGAACCCTGGCCATTGCGACGGCCCCTGGCATCGTCGTGTCGGCGGGCAGCTCCCCGACCGCGGGCAACTACATCGTCATGCGGCACCTGTTTGGCTTCGAGAGCCGCTACTACCACCTCGACCGCTGCCTTGCCCCGGAGGGCCAGCTCGTCCTCCTCCCCATGCTCTCGCCCCTCGGCAGGGTGGGCTCGACCGGCCGCTCCACCGGCCCCCATCTCCACTTCGAGCTCGAAGCCGGCGGCCTCCCGCTACCGCCTTCGGCCCTCCTCTCCTTCCACAGCCTGCGCCTCAGGATCCTCGGTTTCTGAGGGCGGGCCTGCCCGCCTGCCGCATGGAAAAAACAGGCCGATCCATGCTAGGCTTCCCTATCGAACAGGAAATCGACCCAAGGAGAGATACCATGCAGAACTGCCCCTGCGGCTCAGGGAAGCCCTTCGATACCTGCTGCGGCCCCATCATCAAGGGCGCGGCCAAGGCCCCCACCGCCGAAGCCCTCATGAGGGCCCGCTATTCCGCCTACGCGACAGGCGCCGTGGATTTCATCGTGTCGAGCTGCCACCGGGAGGAAGGCGACGGGGGCATCGACTTCGAAGCCACGAAGAAGTGGAGCGAGGAATCGAAGTGGCTGGGACTCAGGATCGTCAGGACCGAGAAGGGCGGCCCCGCGGACAGCAAGGGCGTCGTCGAGTTCGTGGCCACCTACGAGCAGGGAGGCCTCCGTGACGAGCACCACGAGGTCGGCCACTTCGTCCGCAAGGATGGCGACTGGCTCTACGAGACAGGCGAGATCATCCCCACGACCGTCGTCAGGAGCGCGCCCAAGGTCGGCCGCAACGATCCCTGCCCCTGCGGCTCCGGCAAGAAATACAAGAAGTGCTGCGGCGCGAACAGCTAGCCGCAGGCCACGCCGGCCGCGCCGGCCGCGCCGGACTCAGGCCTTTTCGAGGACGTAGAGGTATTCGCTGACGTGGAGGCCGCGGCCTGACAGGTTGCGGCTGCCGCGGAAGGCGTTGTACTTCCTCTCCACCACGCCCACCTTGCCATGCCGCCCGAGGAGCCCGAGCATCTCCTCCTGCGTGATGAAGCCTTCAGAGTTGAACGACACCAGCACGAAGCGCGCCCTCAGGGCCTCCACGAGGGCCTCGAGGGCCGTGGCCGCCTCGCCCTGGCGGTTGTAGGCCGAACGCCTCCAGTTCCTCGGTATGCCGGAGACCCTCGAGATGGCCTCGGGCTCCTCGTAGTCCACGAGGAGGTTGAGCATGAAGTAGTTGGAGCCATAGGGGTGCTGGTTGTAGGGAGGGTCGAGGTAGGCAAGGTCGAGGTCGGGCAGCCGCGACGCGACCTCGGCGGCGTCTCCCTGGAGGACCTCGGCCTCGCAGGAGAAGCGGCTCAGCACCGGTTTCTCCAGCCTGATGTCGCCGAGGATGCGGCAGAGGGCGTCGCCCTTCCGCCCCCCGAACTTGCCGAGGCCCGTCGAGGCGTCCTTGTAGAAACCCTTGAAGACGCCCGCCGTGTTGGCATGGACCGAGGCCTCCGAGAGGAGGGGCCCGAGGAAGAAGGGCTGGAGGCCGGGTCGAAGCTTCCCGATCATCCGTCGCGCGGCATCGAGATAGAGGGCGTTGCGACGCGTGTAGAAGACCCGCTCGCCGGCCTTGATGTCCCTGTCGTCGGCCGGAGCGTAGAGCCGCGAGAAGATGCCGCCTTCCCCATGGAGGGCGGAGCGGCCCGCGATGCCGGGGACGGCGGCCGCGTCGACCGCGCGGCCTGCGGCGATTGCCCCGTCGCCGAGCTCGCCGGCGATCCAGGCATAGGCCGCTTCGTACTCCTCCTCGGGAAAGCCCTCCCGGTCCGCAAGGTAGCAGGCCGAAGCCACCCGAGCATAGGACTCGAGGTCGTTCGAATAGAGGCGGCGCGCGTGCCTCTTGAAATATCGCGACACCACCCCCGATCCCGAAAAGGCGTCGTAGATGTCGAGGCTGTCCTTCCCGAGCCTCTCCTTCACGACGGCCAGCCCCTCGCCCACGAGGTCGAGGAGGGAGCGCTTGTTCCCGAGGCAGGTTATGAGCTGGGACTGGAGGTAGGAGGGATCCTCGCCATGTTCAGCGCTTCCGGCGCTGAACATGGCGGCGCGATCCGGCGGGCGGATCGCGACCTCGCATGGAGCCTCGGCGCCAGGAGCGACGCCGGCGCCAAGGAGACCTACCGAGGCCGCGGGACCGGCGGGCAACTCAGCGGACAAGGCGATAGCGCTCTCCGAGCTCGGCCTGGAGGCCGGCAAGGCCTTCATACCTATGCGCATTGAGTCCTGCGGCCCTGGCTCCCTCGACATTCGCCGCTATGTCGTCCACGAAGAGGCAGTCGCCCGGCTCGACGCCGAGGCGATCGACGAGGATGCCGAAGATGGCGGCGTCGGGCTTCACGACCTTGTGCTCGCAGGACAGCACGAGGAGGTCGAAGATGCCGAGCCAGGGGGCCATGCGCCTCAAGGCCTCCACTCCGTCGTCGTTGATGTTCGAGAGGAGGGCGAGGCGGCGCACCGAGGGGCGGATCGCCGAGAGCCATCCGACCATGGCTGGATCGAAGCGGAACCAGGCCGCGACATCGAGTGCCCTGAGCTTCTCCGTCTCGCCGGACGAGGGCTCGCGGCCGAGGGACTTCCCCACGAGGCGCCAGTACTCATGCGCCGAAAGGGCCCCGCGGTCGTACTCGCTGCGCGAGGCCGCATACGCGGCGCGGAACTCCGCGGCGCGAAAGTCCGCGGCGCGGCTGTCCCCTCCCGTGAGGAGCTCCGCCATGCGGTCGAAGGCCCCCTCGTCGGGGGGAAGGGTAATCACGTTGCCGAAGTCGAGCACGAGGGCGCTGACTTCCCGGACCATGTCTGCCACCATATATCGCCTAACGCTCCGTTGCCTTCTCGACGAGCTCGAAGAGGGCCGGCATGAGCTGCTTCTTGCGCGAGAGGATGTCCTTGAGCACGTAGACTCCCGGCGCGGCCTTGGGGTAGCCGATCAGGGAGAGGAACTCCTTGTCCGCGTCGATGAGGAGGAGGCTCGTGAGCTCGGTGATGTCCGTGACCATGATGGCGGAAAGGTAGTAGCCGCCCTCGGCCCGGAGCCTGGCGAGGCCCGCCGCGATCTCCTCGCGGCGCTCCATGATCTCCGCGGTGTCGGAGACCTCGACCTGGCTCACGGTGAGCCGCTTGCCCGAGGCCTCGTACTCCTTGAGGTCGAGCTTGATGATCTCGGCGGCGGGCCTCGAGGCTATGGCCGAGGCCGAGGCCATGATGTCCTTGCCGAGATCCTCGATCTCCAGGTTGCAGAGGCTCGCGAGGTACTCGGCGGTCTCCCTGTCCTGGTCGGTCGTCGTGGCCGAGTGGAGGATGAGGGTGTCGGAGAGGATGCCGCAGAGGAGGAGGGAGGCGACCTCGGAGGGGAGGGGCACGTGCTGCTCGCGGTACATGCCCGCGACGATCGTGCTCGTCGAGCCCACGACGCGGTTGATGAAGGTGATCGGGTACTTCGTGGAGAAGGAGCCGAGGCGGTGGTGGTCTATGACCTCGAGGACGCGGTAGTTCTCGATGCCTTCCACGGCCTGCGGGTACTCGTTGTGGTCGACCATGATGAGCTCGACGTTGGGATCCCGGATGAGGTCGCCCTCGGAGAAGAGGCCGACCACACGGAGGTCGTCGTCGAGGACGGGCACGCAGCGCGAGGGGCTCGCCGCGAGGGCGGCGCGCGCCGTCCTTATCCAGTCGCTCCGGTGCACGGGCTTGATCCCCGCGTCGCCCATCGTGCTCACGGGAGTGGAGTAGATGATGAGGAGGGCGGTGCTCGAGGTGTCGTAGGGGGAGACGAGGACGGAGACGCGGCGCTCCTCGGCGAGCTCGCGGAGGCCCTTGGCGAGCATGTTGCCGTTCGTGACGATGACCGCCTTCACGCCGGCCTCGATGGCGATGCGCTGGACGTCCTCGCGGTCGCCCACGAGGACGACCTTGTTGCCGGCGGGCTCCGAATGGATGTGCTTCCTGAAGCTCTCCGTCTCGAGGGCCGCGACGACGATGCGGGCCTTGAAGAAGTCCTCCTCGTCGAAGGCCACGATGGACTGGGCCTTCACGATCTTTGCGATGTGGCCGATGCTTGTCGGGATGACGGCCTTCTTGTGCGGGTTGATCTTGGTGAGGATGTTCTGGGCGAAGGCGCCGTAGTGGAGCATCGAGACGTACTTGCCGGCGGCGTCCACGATGGGCAGGGCCTTGATCTCGGAGCGCCCCATGACCTGCAGGGCCTCCCAGAGCGGAGTGGTGTCGCGCACCGTGGGCGCGCCGTCCGAGAGCCAGTACTCGACCTTGGGGATGAGGTCGGGCACGAACTCGGGCAGCTCGACGCCGAAGCGCTCGAAGATGTACTCGGTCTGGGGGTTCACGGCGCCGGCGCGGGCGGCGCGCGCCGACTCCAGGCCCTGGGCCCGCTTCAGGGCGGCGTAGGCCGCCGCCGAGACGACGGAGTCGGTATCGGGATTCTTGTGGCCGATCACGTAGACGGTCTGTTCCACGTCACACCTCGTAGAGGGAGATCGAGCGGGGCTCGAAGACGAGTTCCGCGCCGACGCGGTCGGCATGCGCGACGACGGCCTCGCCGGGGAAGCGGGAGGCCGCGAGGCTGAAGGTCGAGCCCGAGAGGTTCACGAGGCCCCGGACCTTCCCGTCCCGGCTTTCCACCTCGAAGACGTCGGCCGCGAGCCGGCCCGCGCGGTATTCGCGGTCGGCGAGGCGGTCGTAGAGCGCGATGATGCGCGCAGTGAAGGCCGCCTCTGAGGCTGTCGGCGCCTCGTGGGTGTCGTCCGAGAACATGATCTGGGAGGCGAAGAGGAGGGCCACGAGGGCGACGAGCTCCTTCTCGCGCTCGCCGTACCCCATGCCCTTCTCGCGGCAGAAGACGACGTCGGGATCCGCCACGAAGACCGTCCCGTCGAGGATGGACTTGCCGATAGTGTGCCGGAGGTTTACCCAGGCCGAGGGCCTGCCCTCGAGGCCGAGGCGGCGGAGGAGGTCCCAGTCCCAGGACTCGCGGGTGTCCGCGCCGATGCGCATGAGGGGAAAGTGCCTGAAGGAGGCCTCGAAGGGCGCGCCGCAGCCGAGCCAGGCCACGGGCCTGCCCTTCCGGTCGACAGTCCGGGACGTTATGCGGCGCACAAGGCGCTCGTAGTGCTCGAAGGCCGCGCCGCCGCCTGCGCGCTCGCCCCGCATGAGGCCGGCGAAGAGGAAGTCGAGCTTGAGGTAGCGGTAGCCCCAGTCCTCGACGACGGTCTCGAAGAGGCGG
>Ga0116170_10005486_pt1 | contig 11346 bp, 6 predicted proteins | sample AD_JPNHW1_MetaG_FD_89797 | JGI IMG/M metagenome (GOLD analysis project Ga0116170, IMG submission 89797) | Active sludge microbial communities of municipal wastewater-treating anaerobic digesters from Japan - AD_JPNHW1_MetaG | ecosystem: Engineered > Bioreactor > Anaerobic > Digestate | place... | reverse complement strand
GCGATCCGGGCCTTGCGCTCGGCGTCGCGGGCGGCCGCGGTGGCTTCATGGTTGATGGCCAGCGTTGCCGGGTCGAACTTGACCTTGTAGAGCCGCTCGGCCACGCCCGGCGACATCAAACCTTCCTCGATGTCGCGGATCACGCCGGCCGGGTCGCGCTCCAGCAGGTCGCCGTAACCGGCGCCCGCGCCCTGGGAGATCATGAACAGCTCGCCGCGCCTGGAGATTTCGAAGCCCATGCCCATGTGGTGGGTGGTGTAGCTGGCGCCCTCGAAGGGCTGCTCGTTCATGATCTCCTCGATGGAGTGCTTGAATTTGTGCGGCTCGTTGAGAAGCACGTCATACACATCCACGCCCTGCACCTTGCACAGCGGGTAGGTGCCGCAGGCGTAGCCGCCGAAGAGGCCCTGCAGGGGCGGGAACTTGGCGCCCTGGCAGGTCGTCATGAAGCCCCACTGCTCGCTGTCCTTGGTGGCCACCATCATGGTGTAGCCCTGGCCGCCGCGGTACTTGCCCGGCGCAATGGCGTCGCGGGTCATCTTCTTGGAAACGAGTTGCAGGAAGGGCACTTCTTCCTCGTTGAGCTCCTGCTCGCCGATGTCGGCCATCGTCGCGAAGATCGGCGCCAGCGCATGCTCGCCGTCGCGATCCACGGTGGCGCCGGCGCCCATGCCGTTAAGGTCGGCACACAGGTTGCCGAGCGTCTCGCCGTGCTGGCTGACCCCACCCCAGATGAAGGTGTTGATCATGTTGAAGGTCGGCGCATGGACCTTGGTGTACTTCTCCGGGCAGCTGTACAGGAACTTGGCGACCGCGTGCTGGCCGGCGGTGAAGCCGGTGAAGATGGACATCAGGCTCTGGGAGTTCGGCGCGTCGTAGGAGCAATTGACGATCGAATGCGGATCGGTGATCACCTCGATCGGCGCAAACGCCGCCTGACCGCGCGGCAGATCGGGCCACACGTAGCACAGGAAGACCTGCGCCAGCATGCCCTTGAGGCCCGCCACGATGGTGTTGGTGGCGCGGTTGGTGAACTCGGGGCTGGAGCCGCGGAAGTCGAAGATCAGCCGGTCGCCGGTCTTGGTGAGCTTGCAGTTGATCTTCACCACGCAATTCTCGCGCAGGGTCGAGTCCTGAATGATGTAGGTCCGCACGGTCATGTCGGGCCATTCGCTGACCCGGCGCTTGACCTCCGCACGGACGTTTTCCATGGTCGTGCGCAGGGTCGAGATCAGCGCCTCGGGGCCGTCGGTCTTCAGCGTTTCCTCGATCCGCTGCTTGATGCGCAGGCAGGCGAACAGCTTGACCTTCATGTCCTCGTACTGCAGCTTGGGCTCGCGCACCGAGTTCTGCAGGAAGGTCAGGATGTCGCGCTTGATCTGGTAGTTTTCGACCACCTTGAACGGGCACATCTTGAGGCCTTCGTCGCAGGGGCTCTCGGCCATCGACGGCATGCCACCCGGCTCGATGGCGCCGTTCTCGCCTTCATGCACCGTGGAGGCCACCCAGCACACCAGCTTCCCTTCGTGGAAGATCGGCAGGATCATCGACTGGTCGGTGTTGTGCACGTTGCCGTAGCGGGAGTCGTTGTGGATGAAGCCATCCCCCTCGCGCACGCCCACGGTGGGCTCGTTCACCCAGTTCTTGATGATGAACTTGATCGGGTGGTGCACCAGCGCCGAGAAGATCAGCACCCCGCCGGCACTGGCGATGGCCAGATCGCCCGAGGCGGAATACACCCCGGTGATCACGTCGCCCCACTTGGCGCCGGGAGCGGCGCCCATCTGCTCGACCATCTCGTAGCCTTCGTCGCAGCCGGCCTGGATGCGGTCGCGGATCTTGGCGATGGTGTGGGCGTCGCCCACCTTGCGCATGCAGGCGTCTTCCACCTCGGTCCGGGGCATCAGATCGTGGTTCTGCATGATCTCCGGGTCCGGACCCAGGAACAGGGTGGTGTCGTTGAGGAACTTCTTGATCAGCGCCACTTCTTCGGGGCTGGGCGTCTTTGCCGTTACCGGCGTATTCATTTCGCTCATTTTCAATCCTGTCGTCTAAGTAGGTTGAATCGGTGCCCTGCGGCGCTCAGGCGCGCAGGAACCAGGACGCACCCTGTTTGGCGGCCACGAAGTTCCAGCCCGGATTCACCAGGAAGGTGGTCACTTCGGAGGCGATGATCGCCGGGCCGGGAATCTGCACCCCCGGCTCGATGGCCGAGCGGCTCCACACCGGAGTTTCGAAGGAGCCTTCGTGACCGACGAAGTAGCACTTGCGGGTGCCCGACGGCGCCGGCGGGGTCTTGCGCTGCTCGGCGGGGACGGGCTTGATGTCCTCGAACTGCACGGTTTCGTGGCGGACGAAGGCGGCCACCCGGATGGTGTTGATGCGGATGCCGGCCTCCGGCGCCTGCGAGCCTTCGCCGAAGCGCTTGCCGTAGTCGTTGGAGAACTGGGAGATCATCGCCAGCACGTCGCCCGGGCCTTGCAGTTCGTGCTTCGGAATCACCGCGGTGGTCTGCACCAGCTGGTTGCCGTAGCGCATGTCCAGCTCCAGGTTGTGGCAGATGTCTTCCTTGGCGATGCCCTGGCGCAGCAGATCCTGGGTGCCCTGCTCCTTCAGTTCGGCGACGATGCCGTTGAAACGGTCGTAGTCGTCGAAGATGTGCCGGGTGTTGGAGTCGTACAGCACCATGTAGAGCGACTGCTCGTGGATGTGCAGCTGGTGCATGTTGCCGGCGCCGACCGCCGAGAACACCGAGCTGAGCGGGGGCGCCAGGATCTTGTCGATGGACAGGTTCTGGGCGATGCCGCAGCAGTGCAGCGGGCCGTTGCCGCCGTAGGCCAGCATGGTGAAGTCCTTGGGGTCGTAGCCGCGCGCCCGCAGTTCGGTGAACAGGCCGTTGGCCATGTTGTCGTCCACCTTCTCGCGGATCAGCAGCGCCGCTTCGATCACCGAGCAGTCGAGGTCGTCGCACAGGGCATCCTCGATGGCCGCCGAGGCGCGCCGGGGGTTCAGCGGAATCGAGCCGCCGGCGTAGTTCTTGGCGTCCAGGTAGCCCAGCAGCAGGTCGGCGTCGGTCACCGTCGGCTTCATGCCACCACGGTCGTAGCAGGCCGGGCCGGGGTCGGAACCGGCCGATTCGGGGCCGCACTTCACCGTGTCGTACATGCGGTCGTAGCTCGCCACCGAGCCGCCGCCGGCACCCAGGGTGACCAGGTGCACCATCGGCACCGACACCAGCCAGCGGTCGATCACCGGGTTGAAGTCGTAGTGCTTGATGCCGCCATCGACGACGATCCCGATGTCGTAGCTGGTGCCGCCCATGTCGGTGGCCACCACGTTGCCGAGACCGGCCTGCATGGCGAGGTGCTCGGAGGCGCCGATGCCCGACACCGGGCCGGAGTGGATGGTCTGCAGCGCGTCGGTGGAGTTGAGCTGGGCCATGCCGCCGGAGTTGTGGATGACCAGCATCGGCTTCTCGTAGCGGTGGGCGCGCAGGTTCTGCTCCAGCGCCGAGAGGGCGTGGTACATGGTGTTATGCAGGTAGCCATCGACAATCGCCGAAGTGGCCCGCACGTATTCGCCTTTGCGGCCGGCCACCTGGTGCGAGAGGATCACCGGGATCGCGCCGAGCAGATGGGACGGGTATTCCTCCAGCAGGATTTCCTCGATGCGCTGCTCGTGGTCGGGGTTGACCACGGCATTCACCAGCGCCACCACGATGATCTCGGCGCCGCGGTCCACCAGCTCGCGGATCTGGGTGCGCACGTCCTCTTCGTCCAGGGGCATGACCAGCTTGCCCTGGAAGTCGACCCGTTCGCGCACGCCGCGGATCATGTGCGGCAGCACCAGCGGATCGGGGCGCTGGGCGTTGGGCATATCCTGCTGGCCCATGTTGTCCAGGCCTTCGCCGTAGCCGCGGGCCCGGGACAGCGGCACGGTGGCCTCGAAACCGGCGGTCACCAGCATGCCGATCTTGGGGCCCTTGTGCTCGATGAGCGCATTGGTGCCCAGGGTGGTGGCGTAGCGCACCGAGTCCACCTCGGACAGGATGCGATCCAGGTCCAGATCGAGGACGTGGCAGGCCTTGCCGAGAGCCTCGTTGAAACCGAGCGCCAGGTTGTGATGGGTGGTCAGGGCCTTGGCTTCGATGTACTTGCCATCCCAGACCACGAAACAATCGGTGAAGGTCCCACCGATATCGACTGATACGCGCCTCATGCTATCTCCTCAATTCATTCGTACAGGTGCCCGGCGCCCCGCCTCTTGCGGCAGGGCCGGCACCGGCAATTCACAGGGGGCTACCGCAGCTCAGTGCCCGTGGCCCTGGTCGGCGGCTACGGCGGGGCCGACCACCGCTTCCTTCACCTCTTCGCGCTTGGCCCACTGGGCGCGCAGCGCCGGCAGGTCGGGCTCCATGTCGTAAAGGGGCGGATGGCCGGGCACGGCGTACTCGGTTTCCACCTGGGTGCCGCAATGGGGGCAGTAGTACTCGAGGATGCGCACCCAGTCCGGATCGGGGCTGAAGGTGAAGCGGTACTTTTCCGGATCGATGATGGGAGGATGGATTTCCCGCGGATCGCGGTTGTGCACCAGCATCCCTTCCTTGTAGCTCTTGGTTGCCGGGCCGATCTTGTGGTCGCACACCCGGCATTCCCACTGCTCCGCGTCGAGGTCGATGCGCAGGTATTCGGTCATCAGTACTTTCATTTTTCTCAGCCCTTTCTGTTGAGCAGGATGTCGCCCGCGTCGCTGATGACGAAACTCCAGCCATCCAGCACCCGGCAGGTGAAATAGTCTTCTTCGAGAATCGCCGGACCGGCGGCGTGGTCGCCCGGCTTGAGCTGGGCGAGGCGGTAAACCGGCACGTCGATGCGGCCCTGGCCGCGGGTCAGCACGTTGCGGGTGCCGTCGGCCTTGGCGGCTTCGCCGGCGACGAAGCGGGCGCTCTTGCTGCCTTCGCGGCGCAGGGACTTGACCGCGCGCAGTTCAAGCTCGACGGACGGCGTGTTGGCCAGTTCGGCGGGAAAGGCGATCTTGTCGCCCAGGGGCACGATCAGGTCGTCGGCTTCTTCCCGTTCGCCGACCAGCCAGGCTTCCACGTCGTATTCGCCGGGGCCGAAGCCTTCGGCAAACATGTCGCGGGACGCCTTCACCTTGAGGCTCTCCAGCGCCGCGGCCAGGGCCGCGTCGCTACGCTCGTCGAGGGCCACCGCGTAACGCTGGGAGATGTCGCAGGCGCCGATGCCGAAGGCGCTGAACACCGCCGCCAGCTTGGGCACCGCCACCCGGTCGATGCCGGCCTTCTCGGCCACGCCGCAGGCGTTGAGCGGGCCGGCGCCGCCGAAGGCGAGCATCACGGTGTCCTTGGAAATCTTGGTGAAGCGGTGCAGTTCGACCGCGATCTTGTCCTCGTAGGCGTGCTCCATCTGCAGCAGCGCGTCGTCGAGGCCGATGCCCAGGGGCTGGGCGATGGACAGGCTGACCGCCGTCGCCGCCCGATCCAGGTCGAGGCCCATGCCGCCGCCGAAGTAGGACTTGGGATCGAAGATGCCGCACAGGAGGCTGGCGTCGGTGATGGTGGCTTCCTTGCCTCCGCGCCCGAAGCAGGCCGGGCCGGGAACGGCGCCCACGCTCTCGGGGCCGATCACGATGCGCTTGTTCACCACCTTGAAGATGGAGCTGCCGCCGGCGCCCGCGCTCATGATTTCGCACAGCGGGAAGGACACGCTGATCCCTTCCACGTGGCCGCGCTGCACTTCGGCCACCTTGCCGTCGAGACACTGGCCGATGTCGGTGGTCGTGCCGCCTACGTCGATGGCCACCACATCGGCCATGTTGTAGAGCTTGGCGAAGGTCTTCATGCCTTCCATGCCGCCGCGGGGGCCGGAGCTGTAGGTCTTGATCGCCACGGTCTTGGCCACCCGCGAGGCGTCGCCGTCGTTGCGGAAGATCAGCAGCGGGTTCTTGGTGCGGTAGTCGCGCAGGCGGTTTTCCGCATTGAACAGGAAGGCCTCCATCGCCGGGTGCAGGAAGGAGTTGATCAGCGCCGTCCAGGTCCGGCGGACCACGTCCCGGTCGGTGGTCAGATCGCTGCCGTAGAGCACCGGCACGGCGCCCAGCAGATGGCGCGGGTATTTGCGCAGCACAACCTTCTTGAAGCGGGTTTCCAGGTCGAGGAAAGCCGTTCCGTCGAAGCTCACCACCAGGCGGTTGGCTCCGGCCGCGGTGAGCTGGTTGATCGCCTTGACGACTTCGATGTCGGCATCGATGGCGGTGACCGCCGCGGTGTCGAGGAAGACCACCCGGTCGCCCACCAGCGCTTCGTACACTTCGGGATCGTGTTCGGCCAGACGTACCGGAAGATCGCGCGCCTTGGCGTCGATGATCAGGCCCAGCCGCGGCCCCTTGCGTTCGCAGATGGCGTTAGTGCCCTGGGTGGTGGAATAGCGGATGAGATCCACTTCCTCCAGCAGGCGGGCCACGTTCTGCTCGCCGTAGATCACCCCCGATGCTTTCTGCAGCCCCTCGAAGAAGCATTTGCTCAGGTCATAGGGCGTGGTCAACACCTTCGTCTTCTTGACGGTGTCGTCCATCATGATGCAGATATCGGTGAGCGTCCCACCGTTATCGATATTGATTTGCAATGCCATACCGCATTACCTCCTGCCATCCTCTTGTGGATTGAAACCGTTTCCATTTGAAAGAAATGAAAACCGTGGTCATCTGGACCCCAGGTTTTTCTTCGCCGCACCGCCGGATAAAGCGACTCTTTCCGGAGGCGCGCCTGGACTTTCCATGACGAGATATGGCAAGGGCCGTGCCAGCATTAAATGGCATTGACCAATTAATTCAATACACTGATTTAAATAGAAATTTTATTTATTCGCGGTTTTCCGGGCAAAGCCGTGGCGTTTTCTTTGCGGATACCCGTCCGGATTCCGGTTGAAATCATGCAACGCAACATCGGACGCCCGGACCGTCCGGACGGCGGACGGTCGACACAATAAAGACGGGGCGGACGGGGAAATAGAAAAGACAAAGCCCGCGATTCCCGTCCTGATTGACGGAAATCGCGGGCTCGCTTGCCCGGAAATTACCGGCGCCTATTGCCGGTAATTGCGCAGGTCGTCCACCAGGCTTTCAAGGCCGAAGCGTTTGAGCTTCACGTAAACGGTGCTCTTGGCGATTCCGAGTTCCCGCGCGACCGCCGTCATGTTGCCGCGACAGCCCTTGATGGCCCGCAGGATGGCATCCCGCTCGGCGTTCTCGAGGCAGGTCAGGTTACGGGCGTCGTCCGGCGATTCCGGCGCGTCAGGAGCGGCGCCCGCGGGTACCGACCGGATATCCAGCGGAAGGTCATCCTCGGTCAGCACGCGGTCGCGGGAGGTGAGCAACATGTTCTCCATCACATTGCGGAACTCCCGGATATTGCCCGGCCAGGCATATTGGCGGAGCTGTTCGATCGCGCCGGGCGACAGCGTCCGGGGTTCCAGCCCATGCTGGAGGGCCAGACGCTGCAGGTAGTGCTCGCCCAGCAAAGGAATGTCGCCGGCCCGCTCCCGCAGGGACGGAATATTGATGCTGGTCACCGCCACCCGATAGAAAAGGTCCATGCGAAAGCGGCCGACCTGGATTTCCTTGCGCAGATCCCGATTGGTTGCCGCAATGAGGCGGAAATTGACCTTGCGGGGTTTGTTCTCGCCAAGCCGATAAACCTCGCCCTCCTCCAGCACGCGCAGAAAGTGCGGCTGCAGGTCGATCGGCATCTCGCCGATTTCGTCGAGAAACAGGGTTCCGCCGTCGGCAGCTTCGATCTTGCCCATCATGCCGCCCCGGCGCGCACCGGTGAAAGAGCCTTCGGAGTAGCCGAACAGTTCGCTGGTCAGCAGTTCGCGGGAGAAACCGCCGCAGTTGAGGGCGACGAAAGGCGCATCGCGGGTTGCGCCGGATTCATGGATGCAACGGGCAAAGACATCCTTGCCGACGCCCGTTTCCCCCAGGAGCAGCACCGGCACGCGGGATTTGGCCAGTTGCTGGGCCCGACCGACCGTCTGCAGGAGCGCCGCGGACTCGCCGACCACTCGTTCGAAAGCGCCCTTCTCCGCCACGTCGCAACTGAAGACCGGCGGGGCGGCCTTGCTGCTGCCGGCGCCGCTCCCGCTGCGACGGGCGGGAAGCGTCAGCACCGCACCGATGTGCTCGCCGTTCAGGATCACCGGCTCCAGCCATTCCCGACGCATCCATTCGGGCACCTCGTCGGGCAACTCGCCGCCCTTCTTCCACGACACGGACAGCGAGGCCAGTCCGTCCGAAACGACGGCGGCCTCGCCAAGCCCCAGATCGGCCAGCACCACCGAAGCCCGGCCGTTGGCCTTGATCGCCCGACCGCGCCGGTCGAAGACGATGATGCCGTCGGCCGAAGTGCTGGACAGGCGGTCGACGCAATCCTCGAGCAAACGGCACCGGATGCTCATTTCGATCTTGGCCAGGCGGTTCTCGATGCGCCCGGCGGTCGCGACAACCAGCGCCAGGCTGTGGCGGCTGTAGGAGGCGCTCAGGCCGGAGACGTCCACCACGCCGAGAATCGAGCCGTCGTAGGGGTCGCGGATCACGGTGGCCGAACAGGACCAGCGCTTGATGCCGGCACAGTAGTGCTCGGCCGAATGGATCTGCACCGGCTGGCCGACGGCCAGCGCAGTGCCGATGGCGTTGGTGCCGCAGGCCAGTTCGCTCCAGTTGGCCCCGGACAGCAGATGCACGTTCTCGGCGGCCCCGCGGGTGGACATGTCGCCTTCGAGATTGAGGATCGTGCCGCTTTGGTCGGTCAGGACCATCACGGTGCCGGTTTCCGACAGGAAATCGCGTGCCGAAGCCATCACCGGCGCGCTGGCGGTGAGCAACTCGCCGCATTCGTCCCGGAGCGAATGCAGGGAATGCTCGCCGAGCGGTTCCGGCGCCCGGTGACGGGCCGGATCGACACTGGCGCCATAGCAGCGCCGCCAGGAATCGTCGATCAGACGGCGCAGTGCGTCGGAGCCGGTTTCGTCGCCGCTCAGGAAACGCTCCCAGGACGTCATGATGTGACCATCGTTCTCCGGTCTGGAGAACATCTGGCCGGGAACTGTGGCAGCCATACCCACCCTCCTTTGTGTGTGCTCATCTGACTGCGTCACCAAAGGAAGGGCTCAGGCCCGCTTCCGGCGCGCAGTTCTATAGGTCGAGGAGCCCTTCGCCCGGATCGACGTCCGTTCGATGCCGAAGGGCATTCAGTTTCAGGATATTTCGGGACTTCGTTTCCGGCGTGTGTCTCGGCACGCGGTTCGGTCGGGCACATCCCGATTGCGCGGAAAGCGGATCTCCCGCGCCTTGCAGCCTTACCGGCAAACCCATGTTTTCATTGTGGCTCAGCATTCTGCAATGCGCAGAAAGGATGTCACAGGCCAACCGACAATCGGTAACGCAGCACTTTCTGTGCCAAGCGGCTCATAAGGGGATTGCCCCCCGTAAATCGGGCGACACAGCCCGGATCGGGCAGGAGAATGCGGCGCGAGCGTCCGTTTTCCGGACGGTGCCACCGTCCGGAAAACGGACGCAGGCCGGAGCGCAAGGAAAAACCAAAAAGAACGGGGGCTTCCAGATGCCGAGTTATCCGAGGAGAGGGAGAGAAGGATTCCTCACTGGATGCTACGTGCCCCCAAAAAGCCGGTGCCCACCAGAATAGGGTCGACCGGTTACTTCAACGCGACGAGAAAATCGGCTTCGGTGTTGTCGCGCACGTCGTCGAGGGTGGTGTCCGGCGCCAGATCGACCAAGGCCAGCCCCTCGGGACGCACTTCGAATACGCACAGATCGGTCACGATCATGTTCACCACGCCTGCGCCGGTGAGCGGCAGAGTGCATTCCCGGACGATCTTGGCCTCGCCCTTGGCGGTGTGCTCCATGATCACCACCACCCGCCCGACGCCGGCCACCAGGTCCATCGCCCCGCCGATGCCTTTGACCATCTTGCCGGGCACCGCCCAGTTGGCCAGATCGCCCTTCTCGGAAACCTGCAGCGCACCCAGCATGGAAAGCTGGATGTGACCGCCGCGGATCATCCCGAACGAGGCCGCGCTGTCGAAAAAGCTCGTCGTCGGCAAGGTGGTGATGGTCTGCTTGCCGGCGTTGATGAGGTCTGCGTCCTCTTCGCCTTCCCACGGGAAGGGGCCCATGCCGAGCATCCCGTTTTCGCTCTGCAGCTGAATCGACATGCCCGCCGGCACATGGTTGGCAACCAGGGTCGGAATGCCGATCCCCAGATTCACGTAGTAACCGTCGCGCAGTTCGCACGCGGCCCGCGCCGCCATCTGATCACGAGTCCAGGCCATGCTTATTCCTCCACCGCGGCAACGCGGCGACGCACCGTCCGCTGCTCGATACGTTTATCCACTTGCTCCAGCACCACGATCCGGTCCACGAAAATCCCCGGCGTGACGATGTGATCCGGGTCGATCTGGCCGGGCTCGACCAGATGCTCGATCTCGGCAACCACCGTCGCCGCCGCCGACGCCATCATCGGATTGAAGTTGCGGGCCGTCATGCGGTAGACCAGATTGCCCTCGGTATCGCCTTTCCAGGCGTGGATCAGGGCCAGATCGGCCTTCAGCCCGCGCTCCATCAGATAGGTCTTGCCGTCGAATTCCGCCAGCGGCTTGCCCGTGGCAATCACGGTGCCAACCCCGGTGCGGGTGTAGAAGGCCGGAATCCCGGCCCCGCCGGCGCGAATGCGCTCGGCCAGCGTGCCCTGTGGGTTGAATTCCACCTCCACCTCGCCGGCCATGTACTGGCGGGCGAACTGGGCGTTCTCCCCGGCGTAGGAACAGATCAGCTTGCGAACCTGGCGGGTATTGAACAGCTTGCCCAAGCCCAGCCCTTCGGCGCCGGGATTGTTGGAAATGATCGTCAATCCCTTTACGCCCGATTCGAGCACCGCATCGATCAATACCGACGGGATTCCGCACAGGCCGAACCCGCCGGACATGATCGTCATTTCATCGCGCAAAACATCGGCCAGCGCTATCGCCGCCGTCGAATAGATCTTTCTTACAGACACCTTGCGTCCTCTCTATTCCAAACAATGCCGTCTCTTTCGAATGGCCCGTCCGCCCGATTGCTCCAGCGGCCGGCCCTGTGCAAAAGCCAATTCAGCAAGAGCGGTGCCAGTATCGACAATCCATTGAATGGAATAAGAAAAAATAAAACAGCCCAATTCCATCCGGCTAATTCCCGTCCTGATTGCGGTCAGCCGCGAGTGGCTATTCGTCCGGATTCCGGGCGCCGCCAATCGGCTTTATCCGGAATGCCCTT
>Ga0116170_10005485_pt1 | contig 11347 bp, 10 predicted proteins | sample AD_JPNHW1_MetaG_FD_89797 | JGI IMG/M metagenome (GOLD analysis project Ga0116170, IMG submission 89797) | Active sludge microbial communities of municipal wastewater-treating anaerobic digesters from Japan - AD_JPNHW1_MetaG | ecosystem: Engineered > Bioreactor > Anaerobic > Digestate | place... | reverse complement strand
GTTCGCCGGCCATGGCGTCGAGTTCGACCACCGAGCCGTGGGCGAGCTGCAGCAGGTTCTTGATCGAGATCTTGGTCCGGCCGAGTTCGACGGAGATCTGGACGGGAATGTCCAGGATCATGTCGAGCTCGTTCATCATCGATGCCTTGCCGTCGGTCTCGCCGAACGACTGGAAGATCTGGGCCGGCTTGGCGGTGGCAGCCACTTCGGATTCGGCGATTGCCTGTTCCGCCATCGCGGCGGCCCAATCGTCATCCATCGAAGTCGCGTCGTCGTTGTTTTCTTCAGCCATTCTTTGCTCCCAGCGCGGGTTCTTCGTTTTCCAGGGTCACAAAACGCTCGATCTTGAGCGCGTACTGTCCGCCCTGCTGACCGTAGCGGCATTCCATCAGGGGGATGTGGTCGACATTGACCGTAATCTTCTCCGGAATGCTGATCGGGATGATGTCCCCCACCTTCATCTTCAGTATCTGCCCGAGCGTTACCGTCGTGCTTGCCAACTGCGCGGCGATTTCCACTTCGGCGTCCTTCAGTTGCTTGCGCAGCATGACGATCCAGCGCTGGTCCGAAGACAGCTGGTCGCTTTGCATCGAGCTGTAGAGCAGGTCGCGGATCGGCTCGACCATCGAGTACGGGAAGCAGATGTGCATGTCGGCCGCCGTGCCGCCGAATTCGAGCGAGAACGTCGTCGAGATGACGATTTCCGACGGCGTCGCGATGTTCGCGAACTGCGAATTCATTTCCGAGCGGATGTACTCGAAGGAGATGTCATAGACCGGCTTCCACGAGCGCGAGTATTCGGTGAAGACGACGTTGAGCAACCCGCGGATGATGCGCTGCTCGGTCGGCGTGAAGTCGCGCCCCTCGACGCGGGTGTGGAAGCGCCCGTCGCCGCCGAACATGTTGTCGACGACGAGGAAGACGAGATTCGGGTCGAAGACGAACAGCGATGTGCCGCGCAGAGGTTTGGCGGCGACCAGGTTCAGGTTGGTCGGGACGACCAGGTTGCGGATGAACTCGCTGTACTTCTGCACGCGGATCGGGCCGACCGAGATTTCGGTCGTCCGGTGCATGTAATTGAACAGCCCGATGCGCAGGTAACGGGCAAAGCGTTCGTTGATGAGCTCGAGCGTGGGCATGCGCCCACGGACGATGCGCTCCTGCGTACCGAGGTTGTAAGTGCGTATGCCACCGTCGCCCTCATCGGTCGATTCGGGTTCGTCAGACTCCCCGGTGACGCCCTTGAGTAGGGCATCGACCTCGTCCTGCGAGAGAAAGTCGGTGGCCATCGGGAATTACTGGATGATGAAGTTGGTAAACAATACTTCCTTGACCGGGCCTTCCTTGGCGCCTGGCTCCAGGACTTCATTCATCAGGCTGCGAATCTCGATCGCCAGCGCCTCTTTTCCCGCCGGGGTGTTCAGCTCCGACGCTTTCTTGCCGGAGAGCAGACGGATGACGTTGTTGCGCAGTTTCGGCGTGTAGGTCTTGATCTTGTCGCCCATGTGGGCATCTTCGACTTCCAGTGACAAGACCACCTGCAGGTACTGCCCGCCGGTATCCTGGTCAAGATTGACCGTAAAGGTGTCCATCGCGACGAAGACCGGGAGCGCCGCCTCCTTGCTTGCCTTCTTCTTCGCGGGAGCCTTCTCCGTGGCGACCTCGCCTTCGTCTGCGCCTTCCTCCGCTTCGCCGCCCGACATCATGAAGAAAGCTGCTGCACCGCCAATCAACAGCAGCAGAAGCAACGCAATGACGATGATGATGAGGAACTTCTTGCTCTTCTTCGGTGCTGCGGCTTCCTTGGCCTCAGCTTCCGGCTTGGCATCCTTGGCCATCTATGAAAACCTCCCAGAATCCATTTGTTGTCAGCCGCGAATTGCACGGCGATTGTCGGTCGTTGACGTCAGGCGCTGTGCCGACGTTCAGGCAAACAGGTCTACAAGGCCGTTGGCGGCCTTGGCGCCGAACGCCCGAGTCGTCAGCGGGTCACCCGAATCGCCGGCAAGTATAGCGTTATCGACACGGCTTGGTGCCTGGCCGCCGTTCCCCATACTGCCTTCGCTCTGCTGACGGAACGACTCCGAACTGACATTCGTTTGTCCGAGTTGTATTCCGGCGCTGGCGAACATTTCACGTAGACGCGGCATGGCCGTTTCGATTGCGTCACGCACTTCCGCATTCGCGGAAACGAAGGTGGCGCTGGCGCTGCCTTTGTCGACGTTCAACGATATCTCTATCGGCCCTGTTTGCGGCGGGTTAAGGGTCAGTTGCGCCGATTGCTTGTCGTTATTCACCAGCCAGACGACTTTCTGCGCGAAGTCGGATGACCAGGTCTGGTCGCGCACGTGCGTTTGTACGGTCAGCGGTGCGTCGCGCTGCGTTGTGGCGGCAGGATGGCTGGTCAAGTTGGTGATCGCCTTGTCCAGAGGTTCGCTGGGCGGCAACGATTCGGTTTTCAACGGCATCTCGTTGATGCCGGCGGCGGCTACGGCAAATTTTGCCGGCGTATCGGTGCCGATGGCCGTTGTGGCCGGGGCCGAAACCGCGGCTTGTGGCATCACTTCAGGTTTGGGCGACTTCTCCGTGCCTGCGCCAGCTGGCGTGAGACTAACGGTGGCGTCACCTGCCGGGCCGGCGCTACCGGTTCCGGCGAATTGTTCGCGCGTGACGGCCTTCGCGCTCGTGTCGGTGACGGCGGGCTGCGGAGCCGCCAGACCCAGCGCGGCCAGAATCGAGTTCGGATCGACTTCGCCGCTGTCCGTATGGGTGAGCGTGTCGCCGGAATCCCCGGACAAGAGAGTCTCGCCGGGTTCGCCGGCAAGGTTGGTCAGCTGCTTGCCCAGCAGAATGTCGGCGAAAGCGAAGGTGATCGAGCCGCCGTCGCTGCCGGCCATCGATTCGATTCCGTTGGCTTGCGGCGCCGAGCTTGTCTGCGGCAGCGCCGAAACAATGGTGACTGACATTGCTATATTCCTGTTGGCAGAGATGCGATTGAATGCTGACTTGTGGTCAGCAATCTTTATGCCAGCAAGGACTGCGAACGATCAGGAGGGTTTGCTGGAGTCGTCGCCCTTGGTGCGGGCGGCAAACTCATCCTGCGCTTTCTGGTCGCGTTTGCTTTCGCGTGCGTTCTCGCGCGAGACATGGCGATCGGAAAGCGTGTCGAATGCCTTGAGATTCTTTCGGTGATGCTGCCAGTTCATCTGGCCGGAGGCCGTGTTGCGCTCTTGCTGGGCGACGTTCTGTTTTTGCTGGTCGATGGCGTCATCCAGTCGGTTCAGGAAGTCCTGATAGTTCCGCCACTGGATCTGCGTAACCCCTTGCTGCGCTGCGTCGCGAAAACGGGCGGCGTACTCGTCCCGATACTGCTGGAGCATGGCGAGCTTGCTTTTCGCGTCGCGTTCGCTGGCGATCAGCTTGGCCAGCTGCTGCGTCGCCTCGTCGGCGCGCGTCTGCATCAGTTCGTGGACGGTCTGGAGCGGGAACGGGCGGGTCATGCCGGGTTACTGCCTTTGCTTGCCAAACAGGGCGAAGAGGCCGTTGATGCTGCTGTCGAAGTCGGCGCGTTCGCTCAGGTTCTGCTGCAGGAAGTGTTCGAACGAGGGATAGAGCTTGATCGCCTGGTCGAGCAGTGGGTCGGAGCCGGCGGCGTAGGCGCCGACGCTGATCAGGTCGCGCGAGCGCTGGAAGCGCGAGTAGTGCTGCTTGAAGTGGCGGATCTGTTCGAGGTGCGCGGGGTCGATGAGGTTGACCATGGCGCGCGAGATCGACTGTTCGATGTCGATCGCCGGGTAGTGGCCGGCGTCGGCCAGCGTCCGCGAGAGGACAATGTGGCCGTCGAGAATGGCGCGCGCCGAATCGGCGATCGGATCTTGCTGGTCGTCGCCCTCGGCGAGCACGGTGTAGAACGCGGTGATCGAGCCGCCTTCGTCGGCGCCGTTGCCGGCGCGCTCGACGAGTTGCGGCAGGCGCGCGAAGACCGATGGCGGGTAGCCGCGCGTCACCGGCGGTTCGCCGATGGCCAGCGCGATTTCGCGTTGCGCCATCGCATAGCGGGTGAGCGAGTCCATGATCAGCAGCACGTGCCGGCCCTGGTCGCGGAAGTACTCGGCGATCGACGTGGCGTAGGCCGCACCCTGCAGGCGCATCAGTGGGCTGACGTCAGCGGGGGCCGCCACGACGACGGAGCGGCGCAGTCCTTCCTCGCCGAGAATCTGCTCGATGAATTCCTTGACTTCGCGGCCGCGCTCGCCGATCAGCCCGACGACGATGACCTCGGCCGACGTGTAGCGCGCCATCATGCCGAGCAAGACGCTCTTGCCGACGCCCGAACCGGCAAAGAGACCCATGCGCTGGCCGCGGCCGACCGTCAGCAGCGAATTGATGGCGCGAATGCCGACGTCGAGCGCCTGTTCGATCGGCGCGCGCGACATCGGATTGACCGGCCGGCCTTGCAAGGGGCGCAGCGCCTCGGTCAGCACCGGGCCGTTGCGGTCGAGCGGCCGGCCGGCGCCGTCGATGACGCGGCCGAGCAATGCATCGCCGACCGGGAGCAATTTCGCGCGGTCGATCGCGCGCCGTCGCGCGGGCGGGCTGACGCCGAACCTGGGCGGCATCGTCTGCGACTCCATGGCGACGACGCGTGCACCCGGCGAGAGGCCATAGACGTCCTCGGATGGCATGAGGAACAGCCGCTCGCCGTTGAATCCGACGACCTCGGCTTCGATCGGCGAACCGCCGATGGGGAGAATTCGGCATGAACTTCCCAGCGGAAGTTTCAGACCGGCCGCCTCCATGACCAACCCGTTGATGCGCGTCAGATGTCCGCTCGGCAGCAAGGGCGACGCCTGGCTGGCCGCGTCGCCGCAGTTGGCGAGAAACGTACGCCAGCCTTCCAGGTGGTCAGTTGAAGAACGGTCCGGGGCGCTCACGGCTTGTCGCTCAGCCAGTCCTGATTGATGCCGATCGATTCGATGACGCGGCGCCAGCGTGTCTCGAGCGTCGCGTCGACCTCGCTCGAACCGAGTTCGACCCGGCAGCCGCCGGGCGTCAGCGTGTTGTCCTCGATGATGCGCCAGTTGTTGTGCGCGAGCTGGTCGCCGAGATGCGAGCGAATCAGCGCGGCGTCCTGCGGGTGGGCGAAGAGTACGGGGTGGCCCGTATGCGGATGCAGCGTCGTGATGGCTTCCCTGACGACGGGAATCAACAGGTCCGGTTTGAGCTGCAGGCTCTGGCGCAAGACCTGGCTGGCGATTTCGACGGCGGTCGCCAGCAGCTGTTCGGCGACCTGCTGATCGAGCTCGCCGATCGACTGCCGGACGCCGGTCAGCAGGGTATCGATCCGCGCGGCTTCGGTGCGCGCGTGGGTGATGCCTTCTTCGTAGCCAGCCGCATATCCCTGTTCTTGGGCGTCCGTGTACATGCGCTCGATATCCGCCGCCGTGGGCAGCACCACCGGGGGTGATTCAGGTTCCGGCTCGGCCTCGTGCGTCGGCGCCGGTGCGGACTTCGCTGTCTCGCTGGCCTTGCGCGCGGCCTGCTCGGCTTCGTCGAAGGCGGCGACTTCCCAACGCTGGTAGGCGGAGAGCTTCTCCTTGGGGATGAAGCCGGTCATGGTTGCTGCACGCTCAGGGTCTGTGAAAAAAATTCAGAATCCACCACAGAGTCGCGGAGGCACAGAGGAAGCGCAGAGAAAAAACGCCGTTGCCAAAGGTTTTCTCCACGAAAACTCTGCGTCTCTGTGACTCTGGGGTGGGTGTTTCGGCATTTGTTCACAACCTCTCAGATCATTTCCTCGCCACCCGCGCCGCCAAGCACGATCTGGCCTTCGTCGGCCAGGCGGCGGACGATCTTGAGGATTTCCTTCTGTTCGTTCTCGACTTCGGAAAGACGAACCGGACCGCGCGACTCGAGATCCTCGCGCAGCATCTCGGCGGCGCGTTGCGACATGTTCTTGAAGATCTTTTCGCGTAGCGGTTCGGACGCACCCTTCATCGCCAGAATCAGCGAATCGGACTGGATTTCGCGCAGCAGGAGCTGGATGCCGCGATCGTCCAGGTCGAGCAGGTTTTCGAAGACGAACATTTCATCGAGGATCTTTTGCGCGAGGTCGGGATCGTATTCGCGGATCGAGTCGATCACCGTCGTCTCATTCGCGGTCCCCATGAAGTTGAGGATCTCGGCGACCGAACGCACGCCGCCCATCGCCGACTTCTTGATGTTGGCCGAGCCGGAGAGCAGGCGCAGCATCACGTCGTTCAACTCCCTCAGCGCTTCCGGCTGGATGCCTTCGAGCGTCGCGATGCGCAGCACCACATCGTTGCGCAGCCGTTCCGTGAAGTGGTTGAGGATGTCGCTCGCGTGGTCCTGTTCCAGATGGACGAGGATCGTGGCGATGATCTGCGGGTGCTCGTTGCGGATCAGATCGGCGACGGTCGGCGCGTCCATCCACTTGAGGCCTTCGATGCCGTTGGTGTCGCCGCCCTGCAGGATGCGCGAAATGAGATTGGCCGCCTTGTCGTCGCCGAGCGCCTTGGTCAGCACGGTACGCACGTAGGCGTCGGTATCGACGTGCACGGCGGCGGATTCGGTCGCCGTCTTGTGGAAATCCGCCAGCACTTCCTCGACCTTGGCGCGCGGCACGGTCTTTAGCGCCGCCATGGCGTGGCCGAGCTTCTGCACCTCTTTCGGGCCGAGGTGCTTGAGCACCTCCGAAGCATAGTCCTCGCCCAGCGCGATCAGCAGGATGGCACTGCGTTCGACGCCTTCATCAGCCGGCATTGGCGTTCGTCCAGTCCTTGATTATGTTGGCGACGACCTTCGGGTCTTGTTGTGCGAATTCACGCACCTCCGAAAGTTTTTTCTCGAGGACTTCGGCTGCTGTTTGTGGCGGGGCTTCCTCGCCGTCCTCGACAATGTTGACCGTACCGCCCAACGTTCCGACGTGCGTCGGCTTCGGGGCTGGCGGAGGCGTCGCCATCGTCCGGATCAACGGCATGACAACCTTGAGCATCAGATAGGCGATGATCGCGGCGATGGCGCCATACTTGAACAGATCTTTGGCCAAGGCGAGGATGTCGGGATCTTTCCACGGCGGAATATCCATCTCCGTCTTCCCGCTCGCGGTGAATGGCGAACTGGCGACCGACAGCGTGTCGCCGCGATCCTTGTTGTAGCCCATCGCCTCCTTGACGAGATCGTTGATCTGCTTGATGTCGGCGTCGGGCAGCGGCTTCATCAGCCCTTTGGCGTCCTTGCGGTGGTTGACGACGACGGCGGCCGACAAGCGCTTGATGGTGCCGATCGCTTGTTTGGTGTGGCTGATCGTCTTGTCGATCTCGTAGTTGATCGTCGAATCCTTGCGCGTGTTGATCGGCTGCGCGACGCTGTTGATCGGCGCCTGGACGCCGGCCGCGTTCAGCTGACCGGGAATCGGTTGTCCTGTGGCTGCACCGGCCGGTTGCGCTGGCGGTACGGCCGGTTGTGTCAAGGGTGCGGTCGCCGGGACGGGCGGCTGGTTCGACAGGGCGCCCGGAACGCCGAGGGCCGAAGGCGTCGTGCTCGCCGATTCACTGGTCTGCTGGCTGCGGATGCTGATGTCGGGCGGCGTCGTATTCGGGCGGTGCGTTTCGGCTGTCTGTTCGCTTTGCGAGAAATCGACGTCGGCGGCGACCTGCACGTGTACGTTCTCCGGGCCGACGATCGGCGCCAGGATGTCCTGGATGCGCTTGATCGCACTGGCCTCGATCTCCCGTACGTAGGTGATCTGCGTCGGGTCGAGACCGGCTTCCATCAGCTTGCTCTTCAGTTGCGAGAGCATCGCGCCGCTCTGGTCGAGGATGGTCACGCTCGCGACCGCAAGACTGGGAACACTGGCCGCGACGAGGTTCTGGATACCGGCGATCTGCGACGGTTCGAGCGAGCGTCCGGGGTAGAGATTGAGTAGTACCGAGGCCGATGGCTTCAATTCCTCGCGCACGAAAACCGTCGGCTTGGGGATGGCCAGATGCACGCGGGCGTTCTGCACGGCACCGACCGACTGGATCGTGCGCGCCAGCTCGCCTTCGAGACCGCGCTGGTAATTGACCTGTTCGGCAAACTGGCTGATCCCGAACTTCTGGTTCTCCATCAGCTCGAAACCGACGCCGCCACCCTTGGGAAGCCCCTGCGTTGCCAGGCGCAGACGCGCTTCGTGGACATTCGCACTCGGCACGAGGATGGCATTGCCGCTTTCGCTGAACCGGTAGGGAACGTTCATCTGTTCGAGCGACGCGATGATCGCGCCGCCGTCGCGTTCGGAGATGTTCGAGAATAGAACGCGGTAATCGGATTGCTTGATCCAGGTGCTGCTGGCAACGGCGAGCGCGATGATCGCAGCGACCGCAATCATCAACAGGATCTTTTGCTGGTTGGTCAAACGAGCCAACGCCGAGCGCAGACGATCGGTTAGATTCTCTGAGCTTTCGGTCGTTTGTTGGGTCGTTGTTCCGGTGGTCGCCATGCTTGGAATGGTGTGTGAAAATTACGCGAATAATCAAGCAAAAAGCGAAAATTGCTGAGAATTATTCTACTATTGTATCTCTTAACTGCACTGGATTCTCCCCTGAATGAGCGACGCGGCGCAAATACCGGCACCCGAATTGAAGGCGCAGGAGTTGCAGCGGGCCTTCGACGTTTTCAACCAGGTTTCGCTCGAACTGACCCAGGCGTACGAAGGACTCCAGGCCAAAGTGGAGTCGCTGACGGCGGAACTCGCCGTCGCCAACGGCGAGTTGCGCCGTCAGTATCAGGAGAAAGAAGCGCTTTCCGAACGCTTGTCTCTGCTGCTGAACGCCTTGCCCGCCGGCGTCGTGGTTCTCGACAGCACGGCGCGAATCAGCGAAGCCAATCCTGTTGCGCGCTCCATGCTCGGCGATTCGATCAGCGGTGAGAACTGGTCGGCGCTTGCCGAGTCGAAACTGGCCGCCACCGACGCACCGGGTGGATGGCAACTGGCAGATCGACGCGTGTCGATCGCCGAAAGTGCGCTCGACTCGGCGGGCGGACGCATCCTCCTGATCCACGACATCACCGTCGCGCACGAACTGAAAGCCAACGTCGAGCGCCATCAGCGGCTGGCGGCGATGGGCGAAATGGCGGCCTCGCTGGCGCACCAGTTGCGCACGCCGCTGGCGACGGCCTTGCTCTACAGCGCCAACCTGGCCCGGCCGGAACTCCCGGATGCAGCGCGGGCGCGTTTCGCGAGCAAGGCGACCGAGCAACTCAAGCGGCTGGAGCGGTTGATCCAGGACGTTTTGCTGTTCGCGCGCGGCGAGAGCATCGGCCGCGACGTCATTCCGGCGGCGGCGCTGATTGCCGAAGCCGCACAGACACTGGAACCGCTGTGTCGTGACAAGGGTGTTGATTTCAGTGTTTGCGCGGAGGTCGGCGAAGTGCAGATCGTCGGCAGCCGCAAGGCGCTCGGCGGCGCGCTCCTGAATCTGCTCGAGAATGCGCTGCAGGCGAGTGAGGTGCGCCATGACGGCTCGGCCAAGGTTTGCCTGAAGGCGGTGGTGTACGGGCGAAACGTGCTGATTCATGTGCAGGATTCGGGCAAGGGCATCGCTCCCGAGGTGCAGGCACGCATTTTCGAACCTTTCTTTACCACACGCGGGCAGGGCACCGGTCTGGGGCTGGCGATTGCGCTCGGCGTCGCTCGCGCGCACGGCGGAACGATCGAAGTCAGCTCGACGCCGGAACAAGGCTCGGACTTCGTTTTGCGCCTTCCCGCCGTGACGATGGCTGACGAATCAACCCGGCAATAACAGGAAGAATATGGCTCAGGCTCTACCCATTCTGGTCGTCGAAGACGACCCCAACTTGCGCGAAGCCGTATGCGATACGCTCGAACTGGCCGGCCAATCGGTCGTATCGGCCGCGGGCGGCGAAGAGGCGCTCCGGTTGCTGGATGCGCAGTCCGTTGCCCTCGTCGTCAGCGATGTGCGCATGATGCCGATGGACGGCATCACCCTGCTCAAGGAAATCCGCAACCGCTATCCGCACCTCCCGGTCGTGCTGATGACCGCTTTCGCCGACGTCGATCGTGCGGTCGAGGCGATGCGGGCCGGTGCCTGCGACTTCCTGCTCAAGCCTTTCGAGCCCAAAGCCTTGCTCGAACACGTCGCGCGCTACCGGTTGCCGGAGGCGATGGACGATGATCGCGTGATCGCCAGCGACGAAGCCAGTCGCAATCTCTTTTCCCTCGCAACGCGCGTCGCGCAGACCGACACCACGGTGTTGCTCACCGGAGAAAGCGGTGTCGGCAAGGAAGTCGTCGCACGCTACATCCACAACCATTCCGCGCGTCGTGCCGGCCCTTTTGTTGCCATCAACTGCGCCGCCATTCCCGACAGCCTGCTCGAAGCGACGCTCTTCGGCTACGAAAAGGGCGCGTTTACCGGTGCGCAGCAGGCGCAAGCCGGCAAGTTCGAACAGGCGCAGAACGGAACGCTGCTGCTCGACGAAGTCACCGAAATGCCGCTCGGCCTGCAGGCGAAATTGCTGCGCGTCCTCCAGGAACGCGAGGTCGAACGGGTCGGCGGCAAGAAAGCGGTTCCGCTCGACATCCGCATCATCGCGACCTCCAACCGCGACATGGCCGAGGCCGTCGCACGAGGAATGCTGCGCGAAGACGTCTACTACCGGCTGAACGTTTTTCCCTTGCTCATCCCCGCGTTGCGCCAGCGCGGCGACGACATCGTCCCGTTGGCGCAGCACTTTCTCGCCGAGCACGGCGGGCGCGCCGGACGGCCGGGCCTGTGCCTATCGCCCTCGGCCGAGGACGCGCTACGTCGGCATCCGTGGCCGGGCAACGTGCGCGAACTGGAGAATGTGATGCAGCGCGCCGTGATTTTTGCCGCCGGTGACGTCGTTGAAGCCGAGGCGCTGCACCTCTCCGTTCTCTCTCCGGGCGCAGCAAAACCTGCGGTCGGGATCGTGGCCGCGCCGACGGCACCAACAATGTCGCTTCCGGATGGTCAAAAGAAGGACAACATGCGTGACCTTGAACGTGAACATATACTGGACACGCTGGCTGCCGTTGGCGGGTCGCGCAAACGTGCCCGCGAAAAGCTCGGAATGTCGGAACGGACTTTGCGCCATAAGCTCAAACAGTACCGGGAAGCTGGGTTCTTGAGAGAGTAAGTGTAGTCAGGCGCAGTTCTTGCGAGAGACTGCGTAACGGGGCTTTGGAGAAGCAAATGGATACCAAGGGTATTGACCAGATGTTGAGCGTCCTGCGGGCAACCGCAGCGCAGGCGGGCGGGCGCGTAAACGAGACGCAGAGCGCCTCAGCCGGGACAACGGC
>Ga0116170_10005484_pt1 | contig 11347 bp, 8 predicted proteins | sample AD_JPNHW1_MetaG_FD_89797 | JGI IMG/M metagenome (GOLD analysis project Ga0116170, IMG submission 89797) | Active sludge microbial communities of municipal wastewater-treating anaerobic digesters from Japan - AD_JPNHW1_MetaG | ecosystem: Engineered > Bioreactor > Anaerobic > Digestate | place... | reverse complement strand
TTCTCCGGACGGTCCCTGGTCACCGGTTGCCCCGGTTGCTCCTGTTTCTCCGGACGGTCCCTGGTCACCGGTTGCCCCGGTTGCTCCTGTTTCTCCGGACGGTCCCTGGTCACCGGTTGCACCGGTTGCACCTGTTTCTCCGGATGGTCCCTGGTCACCGGTTGCCCCGGTTGCTCCTGTTTCTCCCGAGGGTCCCTGGTCACCCGTAGGTCCTGCTGCGCCGGTTGATCCGACATCCCCCTGGTCACCCTTCTCCCCCGTTGGCCCGACTGCACCGGTTGATCCGACTGCTCCGGTTTCACCTGTTGCGCCTGTAGGTCCAACAGCTCCAGTCGCTCCTGACGCTCCGGTCGGCCCTACCGCTCCGGTGGTTCCAACCGCTCCGGTTGCTCCCACTGCCCCGGTCGGTCCGACATCGCCCTGGTCACCCTTGGCTCCCGTTGTTCCGGTTGCACCAACAGCTCCGGTGGTTCCAACCGCTCCGGTTGCTCCCATTGCTCCGGTCGGTCCTATCGCCCCGGTGGTTCCAACCGCTCCGGTTGCTCCCATTGCTCCGGTCGGTCCTACCGCCCCGGTGGTTCCAACCGCTCCGGTTGCTCCCATTGCTCCGGTCGGTCCTACCGCCCCGGTAGTTCCAACCGCTCCGGTTGCTCCCATTGCTCCGGTCGGTCCTACCGCCCCGGTAGTTCCAACAGCTCCGGTAGCACCAACTGCTCCGGTTGACCCGATGGCACCAGTGGCTCCTGCTGCCCCGGTCGGCCCGGTTAATCCCTGGATGCCCTGAGGTCCTGTTGCTCCTGCTGATCCGGTCGGTCCGATCGCCCCGGTAGGCCCGACAGCCCCGGTGGGTCCGGCCGCCCCGGTTGGCCCGGCTGCCCCGGTTGCACCGGCAGGCCCGGGCGGCCCGGTAGGCCCGGTTGCCCCGGCTTTCAGTTTGATCGTGTTAATCTGGCTTTGCAGGTTCAGGATGGCATTCCAGATATTATGGACATCCCATTGCCTGAGGCTGCTGGGTACTGTAACATCTGCAGCAGATGCAGGTGCAACAGCCATTGCAATCAGAATAATTGCAATAAGTACAGCGAGAATTTTTCGTTCCATCTCTCTAACCTCGTTAATGAATAAAAGGTACCAGTTAGCTTCCTTTGTACCGGGAGTAACGATTGGTATAAAATTACTTTTCCGGATAGATAACATGGGAGTTCTACTAGTTATAAAATTTACGTATTTGTTCCCGTGCATCTGCCAAAAACCTCCTCATGTTATTGACGTTACGTACGGTAACCATCGTTTCCGCAGAAAAAATAGGTCATAGATAAACTTACCGAAATTGATCGCATTTCCCGGGAGGGAAAAACGGGCGTTTGACTACGTTTTAACCAAGATCCGGGAGACCCAAACAGAGCAGGCTATTCCCGGGATACTCTCGGTTATTGTGATGAATCCGCTCTTGTGATAAATCCACAGCGGTCCCGATACCGGAAATGCAGGAGGGATCCGTATACGTAACGGGAAGCGTTGCGGAGTTGTGTGAAACGTGCAATGCTGGAGGCGGCCCGGTGAAAGACTGACCGTCCGATGGGCGGGAAAAACAGTAGCAGACACGATGGCAGAAAAGCCGAAGGATACGATCCGTTCAGGATTTTAAAAAAAATATTACGTGGTAACGGTAGCGCAAATGGCGTATGCCGTTACGGTCCAGGATGATGATGTACCCATACCATCCTCATCAGCACGTGCAGTCCATGCATTGTCAGCAGAGGGGTAACTCTGCATAAGCATTACATTACCGTCGGTAATACTGACCGTTGCCCCGCCACCCAGTAATTTCTTGCTACCGGTACACGTGACTGTAACAGATTTCGGAGTGCTACTATCGCTGGTACTTGACGCTGAAACTCTCTCCCAATCGCTTACTCCGGTGGCACCCGTAGCTCCGGTTGCTCCCGTTGCCCCGGTTGCACCGGTGGCCCCGGTTGCACCGGCTCCGGTTGCTCCCGTTGCCCCGGTCGGCCCGGTTACACCGGTCGGTCCGGTCGGTCCCGTTGCCCCGGCACCCGTCGCTCCCGTTGCTCCGGTCGGCCCGGTTACACCGGTCGGTCCGGTCGGTCCCGTTGCCCCGGCACCCGTCGCTCCCGTTGCACCGGTCGGCCCGGTTACACCCGTAGGCCCGGTCGGTCCCGTTGCACCGGCACCCGTCGCTCCCGTTGCTCCGGTCGGCCCGGTTACACCCGTAGGCCCGGTCGGTCCCGTTGCACCGGCACCCGTTGCTCCCGTTGCTCCGGTCGGCCCGGTTGCTCCGGTAGGCCCGACAATTCCCTGAGGCCCGGTCGACCCGGTTACACCTGCTGCTCCCTCAGGACCGGTTGGTCCGGTTGCTCCCGCTTCCCCGGTCGGTCCGACATCCCCCTGAGCCCCGGTTGCTCCCTGCGGTCCCGGGGATCCCGGCGGTCCCATGGGTCCGGTCGGCCCGGTTGCCCCGGCTTTCAGCTTGAGAACATTGATCTGGCTCTGCAGGTTCAGGATAGCATTCCAGATATTATGGACATCCCACTGCCTCAGGCTGCTCGGTACGGTGACGTCTGCAGCAGATGCAGGCACTACCATCATTGCAATCAGGATAATTGCAATGAAAATTGCGAGTATTTTCCGTGTCATTTTATCCTACTCCCTCCAACAACTGATTGCAGGTACGAAAGATCTTCCTGTACACCGGAAGTAATCGTTTGCATAATTACGTCAGTCCGGATGAATTATATTAATCATTTGACACGATATAAACCTACGTATGCGTTCGTGTTACGGTTTCAGTATCTCTTCCCTTATGCCGACGTCGGGTAAGGCAGACCGGGGACCGCACAAACAAAATAAATAGTAGATAAATTTTTCGAAATTGATAACAATTCACAACAGTGACCGGCAGGCATTTTACATCCATTTCAACCATATTCCGGAGACACCCGTACGAAAAATCCCTTCCCGCACCTGGAGAGATATTCCCAGAGATTACCATTCACCCGCCCGCGTACCGCACCCGTTCCTCTGTCTGCTGAAAGCCCGGCCCGGATCCGGGCAGAAACCATCAGAGGAAACCCGGTCATTTTTATTAACACCGGGGATAGATAGTAACGTGGATTTATGAGGCGGCGGTTATGAAAAACGATTCTGACGAGTTTAACGAGCCCTACCTTCCGGCACGGTACAGGGAGATCGTGCGGAAAAAGAAACAGCGCCGCCTCATTAAAAAGATCGTTCTGGCTGCCGTTGCACTGATTGCAGTCGTTGCGGCGTACATCGTCCTGAGCGGGATCTTTATGGTATCCCCGCCGGCGCCATCGCCCGCGCCCACCGCAGCACCCTTAGAGAGTACGGCTGCCGCCACGACCGTTGCCACCACCCTGCCGGCCGCCGCACCGGCCACGACCCGTGTTCCCGCCACCGTTACCACGGTAAATCCTACGGTAAACCCCGCCGGGACCGCAACGGAAATGCCGGAACCGGTCCAGACCGCCAGTGCAAATACCTATGTGACACCGGCAGGAGACACCGGCCCGGCGATAACGGAAGCGCAGGCAAAGGAGATCGCACAAGGATCGTTCCCCGACCTTCCCGCCGGCGAAATGACCGTGGACCTGGCAACGAGTCCCGACTTCGGGCAGGTCTGGAAGTTCAGCCTGCAGGCAGGCACAACAACCGAAGCTTCCGGGATGCTGGACGCAAAGAGCGGCACAGTGGTCACCTTCAACCGCACGATCCTCCCCGGCGGACGGTCGCAGAACCCGGTGCTGACCATGGACACTGCCCGCCAGATCGCCGACAGCACGGTCAGCAGCCGGTACAACGGCATCCTCTCGATCAACTTGAGCGACTCCCGCTATGTCCCGTTATCCGCACCCGGCGGAACCGTTGCCGGGAGCTACCGCTTCACCTACAACCGCATCATCCGGGACTATCCCTGCGATGCCGACGGCTTCATCGTGTCCGTGGATGCGATCAGCGGTGCGATAACGGAGTACGTGCAGCGCTGGCAGACCCCCGAAAACGCCTTCATGATAGCAGAGGACGCGCTGGTTACCCGGTCCAGTGCCATCTACACGGTCCAGGCAAGGGCACAGACCATCTACCCTGCCTCCGTCTCCACGATCCACATCCTCTCCGCCGACATCCGCTGGAAAGACCGCCACGACCCCGCAACCACACCGCGCCTGTCCAGCATCCCGCTGGCCTGGAAGATTGTATTCGATGACGAGACCCTCCGGGCAAAAGCCAATCCGACCCCGGCGGTCGGGTGGGTGGACGCCCAGAGCGGCGAACTGCTGGAGATCGCGTACCGGCACTAGCCGGGTCAACCATTTTTTTTAAAAAAAAAAAGATCTCAGCACCGGTCGCAGGTATACTCAACCGCGAGTGCCGTCCGGCGCATATCGCCGGAGATCCGTTTCTTCCCGCCGGTAAAAAACCATTTCCCGCACGTTGCGCAGCGTTTGGGCCGGATTTTGTCGTGCCACTGCATGGGGGTCTCAAGGGAGAACGCCGTCTTCGTCCATTCCTCGGGAGGCTTCTCCGCGTTCTGCTCGTAGGCGGCCACGAACTCCATGATCTGGTGCGGCGGGACCCCGAGGTCAACGAACTTCTTGAAGACAAAATAATTGAAGATCAGCCACGAGAGGTCCGAGCGGTCGAGGATGCCTTCGTACTCGCCGAATGACTCGTCGAACTCTTCGAGCGAACAGCCGCAGAGCGGGCATTTGCCCCCGACGAGTTCGTCGAGAAAAACCTCTTCCTGGCACCCCGGACAGGTCGTGTGCGGGGACTGCATGCGTGATGTCATTATAGCTCCGTATGGGTGTAGTGGGGGTATTCAATCCGTATCGAGGAAAACGGTCTGAGGTAGTGTCGCGGGGTGTTCCTAGTATTGATCGGGCGGGCTGATAAGCGTATCATTCCCCGCAATCTTCCCCGATAAAAGGGTTGCGGGAACCCAAAAAAATCAGTCTGCAGCCGGTTCCGCCGGTTCCATGACGAGCGACCCGAAGATCACTTTCTCGAGCACCTGCGCCACGTACTTGATGTGCATCGCCTTCTCGAGGTCCTCGTTCCGGTGGATGTCGGCCCAGAGCTGGAGGCGCATCAGGGAGAAGCGGAAACGGTCGAGGGTCTCGTCGTCGAGTTTCATGGCTTCCCGGTAGATCGGTTCCAGGAGATCGGGGAAGGCAAGCGGGTTCTCCAGCGCGACAATGACCTCCGCATACACAGGGAGGGGCTTTTCCCTGCCGGTAAGAATCCGGGCATAGTCCATGGTTATCCCCCGGTGACCCTGATGAGCTCTTCCATGACCTTGTCCACGCTCTTCCACGTCGCGCTGTCGCCACGGCGGATGATGAACGGGCGGCCCTCGTCGCCTGCCTTGCGCATCTCGATGTCGAGCGGGATGGACCCGAGGAAGGGGACGTTCAGTTCGTCGGCGATCTTCCTGCCTCCCCCCGAGCCGAAGAGATCGATCTCCTTCCCGCAGTGGGGGCAGAGCATCCCGCTCATGTTCTCGATGATCCCGATGACCGGCAGGCCGAGTTTCTCGATGAATTTCGCCGACTTCCGTGCATCGAGCGTTGCAACGTCCTGCGGGGTGGTCACGATGACCGCCCCCCGGACATTGGGGGCGAGCTGGGCGATCGTGAGCGCCTCGTCGCCGGTACCGGGGGGAAGATCCACGACCAGGTAATCGAGCGAACCCCAGTTGACCTCGCCAAGGAACTGCTGGATGGCCGCCATCTTCATCGGCCCGCGCCAGATGATCGGCGTGCTCGTGTCGGGAAGCAGGAAGGCCATCGACATGACCGAGAGCATCCCTGTGACACGGACGGGCTCGATCCGGTTGCCCAGGATCGCAAGCTTCTGGTCCTCAATCCCGAGCATCTTGGGGACGTTGGGACCGTGCATGTCGAGGTCAAGGAGCCCGACCTTCTTCCCGTGTGCCGACAGGGCATAGGCAAGGTTGACGGAGACCGTGGACTTCCCTACCCCGCCTTTCCCGGAGAGGACCATGATGACGTGCCTGACATCGATATCTGCCTTTGGCGGCAGGCCGGCCTGCCCCTTCTTTGCCGATGCACAGGTGGAGGCCGTTTTGCAGCTCGCGCACTCGCTGTCGCACTCCTCATCGGGTTGTTTCTTTTTTGTATCTTTTTTTACCATGGGATAACCTCAGGATGAAAATTCCGCTCTGTATTCCCATAAGTTATGCTCAGTATACAATAAAGATGCGGGGATCGGACCACAGGGTATCCGGAAACGGGGGGGACCGGCGATCCGCTCCCCGGCGGGATTTTACAGGATGTGAGCGCGATGGGCAGGATACATTGCCTTTTTTACCCGTCCGCCCCATGAAAAGAATCATGGAACCGCTCATCGTCTCGCTGGACTTTCTGGAGTTCCCCCCGACCCACACCTGCGACGGGGAGAATCTCTCGCCCGCCATCCGGCTGAAGGGACTGTCTGCCGCATCCGTTGCCGTCATGGCCTTCAACCCGTTCGAGAAGTCCTGCTGTTCGTTCACGCCCTGGACCTGCTGGAACCTCCCCCCGGTGCCGGTCATCCCGCCCGGCATCCCCCGCCAGGGTGCCACCACCACGCCCGTTGCTGCCGTGCAAGGGATCACGGATTACGGGACCATCGGGTATACCGGGCCCTGTCCGCCGCCGGGCAGCATGATCCGCTACCAGTTCAAGGTGTACGGTCTCGATGCCCTGCTCGACCTGCCGGCAGGTGCTGACAAGCATGCCCTCATCGCTGCCATGAAGGGACACGTGCTCCAGTTCGGCGAGACCGTTGCCCTGTGTTCACGCTGAGGCGGGCCGGACGCCTGGCGCAGCGCTATTTTTCCGGAGCCGGCGGGTATCTTTCCCGTATACGGGAATCGTTACCGGCCCGGTCGCTGCCCTGCTGGCGACCAATAACGCAGATGTGACCGGCTCTCCCGGGCCCTGCTTGCAGCCCGGCAGGATGCCCCGCTGCCCCGTGCGGGACTTCAGACCTGCCGGTTGCCACGGGGTCCCGTTCCGGTTCACCGAAGAGCGCACGCCCCGCTGCCCTGCGTGGCCTTATCCTTCCGTTCTGGGAGACAAGGCCGTTGCATCGGATGGCCCGTCCCCGCAGGTGCGGCAGCAGAAGCACGGGAACGCGACCGGCCTCTTCCATCGCTCCCCGGCGGGGGCGGGCACGGCAGGATTATGGGATCAGAGAGAAGACGTCATGGTGCATGAACCCGGTACAGGATCATAAAAGGGTACTCGAACCCGGCAGGTTCTTTAACATCCGGTCCCAGACCGCACGGCAGGAAGCACTGCTCTCGCCCCATGCCACGATCGGCGCCGATGCCGTGCGCAGGCACAACCGGGTCAAGGAGGACATAAGGACCCCCTGGTCACGGGACGCCGACCGGATCATCCATACCCATGCCTATTCCCGGTATATCGACAAGACCCAGGTCTTCTACCTGATCGAGAACGACCACATCACCCACCGGGTCATCCATGTCCAGCTGGTCTCGAGGATTGCCCGCACGATCGGGAGGTCCCTCAGGCTCAACGAGGACCTCATCGAGGCGATCGCCCTCGGCCACGATATCGGCCACATCCCCTACGGGCACTTCGGCGAGAGCTGCCTGTCGCGGCTCTGCGTGCAGTACGGTATCGGGAAGTTTTTCCACAATGTCCAGAGCGTGCAGTTCCTTGACCGGATCGAGGACTGCGATCTCACGCTGCAGGTGCTGGACGGGATTCTCTGCCATAACGGCGAGGCCGACGATGTCAGGATCCGGCCGGAGCCCTGTTGTGGCTGGACAGCATTTGATCGGAAAGTGCAGGATGCAGCCGACGATTCCCGCATCCTGAGACCCGCAACCCTGGAGGGGTGTGTGGTCAAGTTCGCCGATACCATCGCGTACATCGGGCGCGACCTGCAGGACGCACGGGAAGTGGGCCTGATCGACGACGACATGCCGCTGCCGGAGAAGGTAACCGGCGTCCTTGGCGCCACGAACAGCGAGATCATCAACACGCTCATCTACGACCTGCTGGAGAACAGCGACACCGAAGGCGACAACTTTGTCTCCTACAGCAAAGAGACCGAAGAGGCCCTTATCCTGCTGCGGCAGTTCTCCCGCACGCATATCTACGACAATGAAAAACTCACGGCCGAACGGCAGAAGATCGAGGGGATGTACGCCACGCTCTTTGCCGCCTGCCTCCACGCCCTGGAAACGGGGGACCGGTCGGCAAAGATCTCCACGGATTTCATCAATACCGGCTGGATCAGCAGGAAGTACCTCAGCCTCGCGACCCCGGCGGAGATGGTCCGTGACTATATTGCCGGGATGACCGACCGGTACTTTGCCCGGCGGTTCGAGGACTGTGTCATCCCGCGCCGCGTGGACCAGCGGTTCGGGTGATGCACGACAGGACCCGGGGCGCCGGCTTACCGTGTGAGAGCCGTCCGTTCTTCTTTCAGGAACCCTTCCCGCCTCCCCGGTAGGGCGCCCCGGAACGGCATGACAACCGGCTATCCGGATAACGGTCACCTGCCCGGTCATACCGCGGCGTGTCCGTGGACCGGGGAGCACATGGCATCCCGTGGTTTTACGGGAGACAGGGGTATTGCCGGGCCGGAGAAATCATGGGATTTTTTTCGCGCTTTTTTTAGCCCTGCTCCCGCCTATCAGGTATCCCCCGGTTGCGATTGTGCAGCATCGCCGGTACGCAATCGTAAAAATAATTTCCTGTCAGGCATATGCCGGGACGGGGCTGGCGCACGCAGGGGCGATCACCGGGCGATACGAGGAGTTCTCCGGACCAGGTTTTTAAGAAGGGGTTCCCTGCCGTTCAGTCGTACTTCCCTTTCGGGCGGTGCCAGCCGGTAAAACCGCAGTAGAAACAGGCGGCCCCCTCGCAATGCGGGCATTTTTTCTTCGGCGCTTCGACAAGCACGCTGCCGGTCCCGCTGCAATAGGTACAGCCATACCCTTCGCAGTGGCCGCAGGTGGCCGGCTCGTATTTTTTCTCAGGTTCTGTCATGGCAATACCGCCTCATACCCTTACTCCCCCCTGTACCCTGCACCGGGCGTTACCCGTCGTCCTCGTCAAGATACCCCGCGAGCGCGTCCAGCAGCTCGGCAGCAGACTGGTAACGGCGGGCCGGGTCTTTCTCAAGGCATTTCAGGATAATCTTCTGGACCGCCTCGGCATCGGGATTATATGCGGAGGGGGGGATCGGGTTATCCCGCAGGATGGCATTTCCGACCTCGACGATACTCTCGCCGCCAAACGGGATCGACCCCGTGACCAGTTCGTAGAAGACCACCCCCAGCTGGTAGATATCCGTGCGTTCGCCGGTCCTGCCGAACTCCGAAGGCGAGACCTGCTCGGGAGCCGCGTACGAGAGCGAGAACCCGGCAATACTGGATTTTTTTATGTCGGCTGCCAGCACCTTGCTCATGCCCCAGTCCGTGATCTTGGGTACCACGTCTTCCGTCAGGAGGATGTTATGGGGCTTGATATCGCGGTGGATAAAGCCGTGCTCGTGGGCGTACTGGAGGCCGGCCGTGATACCGTTGATGATATGGACCGCCTTCCAGACCGGGAGCGGCTTCTCCATGGCTTCCAGGGAACCGGGCACGAACTCCATCTCCACGTAGGGGACCGGAAGGATGTTGACCGCAGTGACCTCGACGATATTCTCGTGCCGCAGGGTCTCCCACGCCGCAATCTCGTTGAGGAAACACTTCCCGGTTGTTTCGTCAAAGCTGATGGGGATCTTGACGGCTATCTTCACCCCGTCAGACTTGCGGCGGGCGGAAAAGACCCAGGCAATACCGCCCCGGCCGATGTAGGTAATTTCCGTGTACTTGCCCTCGAGTTCGCGGGGGAAGTAGTTCTTCTGTTCGGGGGCAGGGGTCACCGGCGGGGGTTCCAGGTTCTCGGGGTGGGCTGTCCGGGGGACGGGGTTTGTTGACGATGCGGGGGACCGTGAACGGTCGGCCACCACCGTTTTTAAGACCGCTGCCGCTTTTGCGGTGAGCGGCAGGGTTGCCTCGGCACCCGCCCGGGCCACCCGGGTTGTACCCGAGGTCAGCCCGGTTACGGCCGCCTTCAGCCGTTCTTTGAGCCTGCGGAGACGGGCGACCAGATCGGGAGTCCTGCCCGGGGCAGGTTCCCCGGGTTTTACCACGCGCAGGGTGCTTTCGCCAGCCCCGTCCGGCCCGCCCGGTACCGGAAGAACCGGCCCTCCGGCCGGGGCGGATGAACCCGGCTTCCGTGACCGGATCACGTAAAAGAGACCCGCCCCGATCGCGATGACCAGGAGACCGGCAACCCAGAGCACCGGGGATGCGGAGAAGGGGGAGCCGGTCCGGGGTGCCGGGACATCGGCGGTCCGCTCCGGGGAAGTCGTTGCGGCGACAACCGGGGTCTTTGCCGGGGGGGTGTCGCGGGAAGGTACCATGCTTACCGGGATCGTTGAACCGGCAGGGGCAAGAACGGGGGTGATAGCGGAATAATACCCGGTCGGGTCCATTAAGGGGAAAGCATCGATGATGTTCTGGCTGGATTCGAGGATGGCCTTGGGATTGCCGCCGAGGATGATCGTGTAGGCAGAGTCCCCGATCCCGTCCCCGTTGCGGTCCTTTCCCTGGTAATCGCTCCAGTAGTTCCCCATCCGGCTCTGCTCCTTCTGGCCGAGATAGGTGTAGGTGTAGGTATCCGGGGAACTCCACTGCGACGTGGCACTCTTGGAGATCACGTTCTGGTTGTTGATAAAATTATTCCGGTTGATCCGGTTCGAGAGCGAATACTCGTCAAGGGTGATCCCGATCGTATTTTTTGTCACAACGTTGTTTTCGAGGATATTGTCATTCGATGCCTCGAGGACGATGCCGATCCGGCCGTTTTCCGTGACATTGTTGCCGGTGATCGTGCTCCTCCGCGAGGAGAGAAGGGAGATGCCCTGGCCAAAGCCGCGGACGGTATTATCCCGCAGGATGTCGTTACCGGATGCAACGCGGATACCGGTGAAGAGCGACCCGTTCCGGATGATAAAACGCTCCACGGTACAGCCATCCACGTGGATATCCACCCCGTTACCCGTCTGGCCTGCATCGATGACCGGGAGCCCGCCGCCGCTGTCGACTCCCGAAAGGATGAGTTTCTTGTTCAGGAGCACGGTCCCGGGATAGTATCCGCTCTCCACAAAGACGGTGTCGCCGTTCGATGCCCAGTCGACAGCATCCTGGATAGAGGAAAATTCCGCTCCCGCGGGGGATACGGTATACTCGGCAGCTCCCGCCGGCAGGACG
>Ga0116170_10005481_pt1 | contig 11351 bp, 6 predicted proteins | sample AD_JPNHW1_MetaG_FD_89797 | JGI IMG/M metagenome (GOLD analysis project Ga0116170, IMG submission 89797) | Active sludge microbial communities of municipal wastewater-treating anaerobic digesters from Japan - AD_JPNHW1_MetaG | ecosystem: Engineered > Bioreactor > Anaerobic > Digestate | place... | reverse complement strand
TAGCCGATCAGGATGTCGTGCAGGCCCGCATCGAGATCGATATCGCCTTCTTCCCAGCGGTCGATCCAAAGGTTGCGTGCGATAAGCTGTGTGCCATCGACGCCCAAGACAAAGCCGTCGTCGCCGTACATGCGGAAGCGGTACCGCCCTGCGGCCGGAACGCGGATCTTGCCCTGCCAGGCCGCTTCGAAATAGGTGGTGCGGCTGCCGCCTGAACCGTAGGGCTGCGGGAAAAAGGCAACCGTGCCAAAGCCGAAATCGAAGATGTTGCTGGAGATGCCGCTGAGCGCGGTAAAGTCCGGAGTCAACGTGACAAGGTGATTTTTAAAGGCAGAGAGGCTCGAGAAGTCGTTGGTGTTGATCGCTGACCGATTGAAGTAATAGCCCATCAATCCCTGAACAACGGAAGTTGTCACATTTGCGGCACCGGGGGAGGTCAGTGCGACCGGTCCGGCTAGACCTGCCGTGCGAAGGCCGAGGGTGCCGCCCAGCACCGCTGTCGTGCCGTAGAATCCCGGCAAGCCGCCCGACAAAGTCAGCGAGCCGCTGCCGCTCTTCTCGAGTCGCGCATCGGACGCACCGTTCACTGTTCCGTCATAGGAGTCTGCGCCGCTGCTCGACACCGTCAGTTTGGGCGCAGTGCCGGAGAAGGTCACCACGGCCGTCGTCGCGCTGCTGAGGCCGCCGGAAAGCGTGTTGGTCTTCGTGATGCCGACCGTCGTGCCGGCGGATTGCGCGACAGAGGCCTGGGCGGTGGCACCGTCCAGATTCAGCGTGCCCGCGTTGAGGGCGAGGCTGGTCTTGACCAGCGTGTTGGAGCCGAGGGTCAACGAGGCACCGGCAGCGGTGGAGACGCCGAGGCCGGACGAACCGTTCAGCGTGGTGTTGAGCGTGTGGCCGCCGGCGAGCACGGAGATCTGCGGCGTTGCGCCGTTGGTGGCGAAGGTCAGACCGCCGTTGCCTGCGAGGGTGTAGCCATAGCTGGCGTTGTTGAAAAGCAGTCCGCCGACCGTGCGCGCGGTGCCGATGTTGACCGTGGCGAGGTTGGTGATGGCGAGTCCGAAAAGCGTCACGACGCCGTTGCCGTCCGGTACGCTGCCGCTGTTCCAGTTGGAACCTGTGTCCCAATTATCGCTGAACGGATTCTTCCAGACCGCGCCGACGCCGCCGGAGGTGCCCGAGAGGGTGAGCGTCACGCGGTGATTGGCCTCATCGTTCGCGAAGACGTATGCGACGCCCGCCTGCGGATTGCCGATTGAGAGCAGCGAGGTGCTGCCGCTCAGTGTGCCCGAGTAGGTGAAGAGCGTGTAGGTGCCGGGCTCGGCAAAGGGGAGTCCGGTGCCTGCGTAGTACAGGTTCACGACCGTGTTGCTGAGCGTCAGGCTACTGGCCGCGACCGTATCGTTGACGCCCGCGCCGAAATCGACATTCAGGGTTGCGGACGTTCCGGCGCTGCCGAGCACGAGGGCGTTGAGGGTTTGGGCTTTGACTGCGTAGGTGCCGAAACTGAGCAGGCGGCCGTCCATGACGAGCGAGGCAGCAGAGGGAAACGCGCCTTCGATGCGCAGGCCCGCAAGGCCCGACAGCGTGACGGGCGCGCCGGAGCCCACGTAATCGGCGGCGGCGACGACGTTGCTGACAATCATGACGCCATCGGCTGGGCCGGAGAGCGTGATATCGCGGTGCAGGGTGATCGTATCTGCGAACATGACCGTGCCGGTGGTCATGGCGAGCGTGAAGCTGGCGCCTTTGTTGAAGATCTCAAGATCGTGGCCGATCCAGCGGCCGTTGCCGTTGGCGGTCAGCGTGAGGGTGTCGGAAGCGGCGGTGCCGCTGTCGCCGACGCGCACGGCTGTGTTGAAAGCGCTATAGCCGAGCGAACCGCCAAACCCGCTGTAGGTGCGACCGTTGAACGCATTGTTCGCGCTGAGCGTGCCGCAATCGTCTTCCGAAAGGATCAAGGTGCCGTTGCGCAGGGTCGTGGTGCCTAGGTAGGCGCGGTTGAGGCTGCTGTCCGCTCCCTGTGAGCGGATCTCGAGCGTGCCGGGCCCGGTTTTGGTCAGCGCGGTCACGCTGTTGCCCTTGCTGTTGTTGATGAGCAGCATCTGGCGGAGAGAGAGCGTGTCGTTGGTCCCCACATCGAAGAGCGCGTTGTCGCCGTAACCGTAGGTCCAGTTGGAGAGGGTGACGGTTCCGCTGCCGCAGCGAGTGGCAAGGACGCAGGTGCCGGCGCCCATGAGATTCAGTGCGCCGCTGAAGGTCTGTCCGCTCGTGAGGGTGAGCGCGGCGGTCTTGGCGTTCTGCGATAAAAGGTTTATGGCCAGTCCAGCGGGGAGAACGGGCGTTTGCAGCGTGCCCTCGTAAATGTTGGGTGTAGCGCAGTTGGTGATGGACGGGAGGGTGAGTGTGCCGGGGCCGGATTTCAACAGGGCAAAGGTGTTGGTTGCGAACGTGAGGGCGTTGGTGAGCGTCAGGGTGCCCGTCACCTCCAGCGTCAGGGCGGCTTGTGCAGTGATGGGATTGCCGATTGTCCAAGAGCCGGGTGAATTCGCGGAGATTTTGGGAGCCGTTCCGCTGGCGGCGTTGGTGAACGCAACGGCGTTGCCTGCGAGAGTGAACAGGTCCCCTGCGGCCGTGCCGGTCGTCCGCAGACGATTCACGGTGCCTGTGCCGGACAAATCGTTCAACAGGGTTGATGACGCTGCGGAAGGGAAGAAGAGTTTCAGGTTCTGCCCGCCGCCCGCGGACGGAGCAACTCCGTCAACCCAAAGACCGGCGCTCGACCAAGACCCAGAGGCCCCTTTGCTCTCGAAGACATATCCGGGGTTGGCGCAGGAGAGGCTACCGGAGCCGGAGAAGATGCCGGAGGGGTTGGACGCGTTAAACGTGCCGGATGCGGGGACCCCGTTGGTGACCACTTTGGCGAGCGCCAGCGCACCGCTGTGGTTCAGGACAACGGATGCGCCCGTGGCGGCGCGCAGGATCGAGTCGCCGCCAAACATGCGGCCGCTGTTGGAGACGGACGGCGCCGCAAAGCAGACGGTGTCGACCATGGTCGAGCGATCACCCCAGCCGCCTTCACCGGCGATGCCGAGCGTGTGAGCGCCGGCCTTGAGATAGAGCGCGCCGCTGGCGAAACGCCCGGGGCTGTATTGGACGCTGCGGTTGAGAAAGGTCGCGAGCGGAATGCCGTCCAGGGTCACATAGACCTGGACTTCCATATTTTGGTTTCGCATCAGATACGAGAACGCCACGCTGTAAAGTCCATCGGCCGGCACGGTGACGGTTTGGGCGACCGCGCCGTTGTACTGGAGGATCAGCATGTGCGAACCGTCCGGGGAGGCTCCCGCGCCGTTCCACTGGCTGGCGGTGGCCGTGTTCTGGCGACCGACGTTGGAGGCTAAGGCGGTGGCGGTCCAGTTCGAGATGATGTTTCCGCCGCCGACATAGTTGAACGAACCGCTCGACATCGCGGGATACTCGAAGCCGGGATTGAGAATCAGGTTCGAGGCTGTACCGGGGTCGCCGAGCGTGACGAGCGAGGCGCCGCTGGCGACGGAGAGATCGGCGTCGATGAAGCCGGAACCGGAAGCCAGCAGCGTTCCCTGCGCTACTGCGAAGGGCCCGGTGCAGCGTGCGAGCGCAAGTGCGCCAAGGCCCGTTTTGCTCAAGCCGTTAACCGTGAAAAGATCGGCGGCGATGCTGTTGGTGACGTTCGCCGCGACGGAGAGTGTGCCCTCAACGACGAGGCGGCCCGCGCCGAGCAGCGCGTAACCGGTTGTGGAGAACGTGATGTTTGAGACAATCACATCGCTGGCGATATTGACGATGCCGCCGGCTCCGTCGAATTGCGCGGTTGCGCCCGGCTGCCACGCCACGGCGCTGCTGCCTTCATCGAGCCATGCGATCGTGGTGGCGTCCCAGACGTTTGTTCCAGCAGCGGGACCGTTCCAACGCAAAACGGCGGGCGCTCCAAAGGCTGTTGTTGCGGCAATGATCAAGGCGGTCACGAGGCCGATTCGCCGTGAAGAAACGAACGCACGGAGCGTGTTGTTCATAATACAATCTCCTATCCAACAAAGCAGGATTTTTCAACTACACGTATACAAGACTCATATCAACTTAAAACAGTATATGCATATAAGGCAAGAAAGACGATGCACTTTTCGGTCAAAATTTTGCACTTTACGGTCATTTAGGTGTTTTGTTTCAAAATATCTTTTGTTACGCTTCGAACATGAAATTCGATTCGCATTTCCGATACTTACCCGTCTTGCCCATTCAGCAGCAATGGGGGCTTTTTTTGACGGATTGCGGAACGGCAACGATTATGCCCGGAGCGCCGTATCCTCCCGCCGGGCATCCCTCGGCCTACGCGTTCAATTGGGCGCGGGGACGGACGCTCGCCGAATATCAGGCGGTGTATCTTACGCAGGGGCGAGGTGTTTTCGAGGTCAAGGGAGCGCGGCGGCAGACGGTTGAGGCCGGCGACGTGTTGATCCTTTTTCCGGGCGTTTGGCACCGCTATGCGCCCGACCCCAAAACCGGCTGGGAGGAGTATTGGGTGGGCTTCAGCGGACCGCAGGCCGACCGCCTGGTGCGGGCACCGTTTTTTGATCCAAAACAGTCGGTGCTGCATGTGGGCGAAAACGATGGCTTGAAGCAGTGTTTCCGCCAGCTTCTTCACGACATCGAGCGAGATCCCGCAGGCCTGCCTCTTTCCAGCGCGGGGCGTATCATTGAAATTCTGGGGCGCATTCAGGAACGGGTGCAGAAGGTCGGTCCTGAAGGATGCGCCTCAAACGTCATACACGAAGCGCAGAACTGCATTTTGAGAAACGCCCTGCAGTCCATCTATTTTGAGCAATTGGCGCACGACTTGGGCATGAGCGACAGCACCTTCAGGCGCCGTTTCAAAAAACAGACCGGCGTATCTCCGGTTCAGTTCCAGACGGAAATCCGCATCAACCGCGCCCGGGAATTGCTGATGGGCTCCGATCTTTCCATTTCCGAAATTGCCGTGCAGACGGGATTTGAAACGGTCTACTATTTCTGCCGCGTCTTCAAGCAAAAGATGAAAGTGACGCCCAATGCCTATCGGTCCCGCATGCGCGAGAATCAGATGGGGTAGGCCTGTGGGCACGGGCGAGACGCCCGTGCTACAAAACGCTGAGTCGTCCGTCCGTAGCACGGGCATCTTGCCCGTGCCTCTTCAAGCGCCTCAGCTGCTGCGCAAATGGCCAATCGCCGAGTCGGCGCGATAGTCGCCGACCGTGCGGCACAGGCCGTCTGACAGCGGGATTTCCGGGGCCCAGCCGAGGCTGCGGATGAGCGAGGTGTCGCAGAACTTGCGCGGCGTGCCGTCGGGCATGGAAGGGTCGAAGCGAATCTCGGCGCGGCTGCCGGTGGCGTCGCGCACAAGTTCCGCGAGTTGCCGGATGGTGACTTCGTCGCCGGAGCCGACGTTGACCCAATCCGGCGGGTCTTCGAGGTCCAGCAGAAAGAGCGCGGCGCGGGCGAGGTCGTCCACGTGCAGAAACTCGCGCCGCGGCGTGCCGGTCCCCCAGAGGGTGACCGCTTTTGCCTTTGCGAGCCGGGCCTCCTCGAATTTTCGGATCAGGGCGGGCAGCACGTGCGAATGCGCGGGATGGTAGTTGTCTCCGGGGCCGTAGAGGTTGGTCGGCATGGCCGAGTGATAGAGGTGGCCGTACTGTTTGCGGTAGAACTGGCAGAGCTTCAGCCCCGCGATTTTTGCGAGCGCGTAGCCTTCATTGGTGGTTTCCAGCGGCCCGGAGAGCAGGGCGCTTTCGGGAATGGGCTGGGGCGCCATGCGCGGGTAGATGCAGGTGCTGCCGAGGTTGAGCAGACGCGGCACGCCGGCTTCGTGCGCGGCGTGGATGACGTTGGTCGCGATCATCAGGTTCTCGTACAGGAAGGAGCCGAGCTGCGAACGGTTGGCTTCGATTCCTCCGACGCGCGCGGCGGCGAGGACGATGCACGACGGGCGGTGGCGAAGGATGAAGGCGCGCGTAGCAGCCTGGTCCGTCAGATCGAGTTCGTCGTGCGTGGCGGTCAGAGGCGGAGGTAACCCGCGCAGTGCGATGGCCCGGAGAAGGGCCGACCCCACCATGCCGCGATGTCCGGCAACGTAGATGTTGGATAATGTATTCATAAGAAGGTCAAGAGGGCGAACACATGGAGCGAACACATAGGGCGAACATGTAGGTTCGCCCGTACGTAGGGGCAGACCTGCGTGTCTGCCCCCCCCCTCTCGGTTATTCCGCGTTTTCCAAAACACCGCCGGCCTGTTGGATGGCGAGTTCCTGACGGGCCACGCGCAGGTCGGCTTCGACCATCATGCGCACCAGCTCTTTGAAGGTGACCTTGGGGGTCCAGCCCAGTTCTTTGCGGGCTTTGGAGGCGTCGCCCAAGAGCAAATCCACCTCGCTCGGCCGCTCGTATCGGGTGTCGTGTTTGACAAACGCCTGCCAGTCGAGACCGAGGAGGCCAAAGGTCTCTTCGCAAAACTCGCGGACGCTGTGCGTCTCGCCGGTGGCGAGCACATAGTCGCCGGGCGCGTCGTTCTGGACGATGCGCCACATGCCTTCCACGAAATCGCCCGCGAAACCCCAGTCGCGTTTGGCCTCGATGTTGCCGAGGTAAAGGGCATTCTGGAGGCCCATCTTGATGCGTGCCGCCGCCATGGTGATTTTGCGCGTGACGAACGTGGGGCCGCGGCGCGGGGATTCGTGGTTGAAAAGGATGCCGTTGCTGGCGTGCAGTCCGTAGGCCTCGCGGTAGTTAACCGTGGCCCAGTAGCCGTAGAGCTTGGCCACGGCGTAGGGGGAGCGCGGATGAAAGGGGGTGGTTTCGCGCTGCGGCACTTCCTGGACCTTGCCGAAAAGCTCCGAAGAAGAGGCCTGATAGAAGCGCACCTTTTTGCCGATGCCGGTCTCGCGGATCGCTTCCAGGAGTCGGATGGAGCCGAGGGCGACCACATCGCCGGTGTACTCGGGCACATCGAACGAGACGCGCACATGGCTCTGGGCTCCGAGGTGATAGACTTCGTCCGGCGCGATATCGTACATCATCTTGGTCAAGCGTCCGGAGTCCGCGAGATCGCCGTAATGCAAAAAAAGACGCGTGCCGAGGATGTGCGGGTCCTGATAGAGATGGTCAATGCGCTGGGTGTTGAAACTGGAAGAACGGCGAATCATGCCGTGAACTTCGTAGTCTTTTGCAAGCAGCAGTTCCGCGAGGTAAGAGCCGTCTTGGCCCGTGATGCCGGTGATAAAAGCGCGTTTCATGTGATTCCTTTTGTTTTGATGTGGAGACTCACGGTTTCAACAATGGAAAGCATAACACAGCTTCAAAAGGCGTCTATTTCGTATTTACGAAAATATGATTTACGAAAATGCGCAATATACGGTACGCTAACGGCATGGAAGGGATCACCATCGGCGTTTTGCTCGATACCGATTTGGATTATGGGATCGGCGTCTTGGAAGGCGTACGCGACTTTGCGCGCACGCAGCCCGGCTGGCGTGTGTTGCCCTTGCCGCAGACGCAGGAGGGGTTTCTGTCGCGCCTGGTGCGTTCCGGCGATGTGCAGGGATTGGCGGGAGCTTTCATGAGCGACCGCTGGATCGAAAGCCGTTTTCCGCCGTCGCTGCCGCTTGTGGATACGGCCAACCTTTCGCAGGTGACGCGCGTCTGCGCGGTGACGCCCGACGACGCGGCGATCGGCCGCTTGGCGGCGGCCCATTTCTATGAACTGGGCTGGCGCCGGGTGGGGGTTGTCTCGGAGCGCGCGACGTATGCCTCTCAGCTGCGTCGGGAAGGCTTTCTCGCGTTCATGCGAGAGCGGAACATGGACGTTTTCGAACCGGAAGGCGGGGACTCTTTTCGGCACGAGACGGCGTGGGAGTCTTGGGTCTCAGGCCTGCGAAGCGAGACGGCCGTGTTCTGTACGAGCGACCACCTTGCGCGGCGTTTCTGGACGGTGTGCAAGGGGTGCGGCGCATCCGTTGCGGAGCGCATTCTGTTGGCGGGGGTGGGCGATTCGCTGGCGGAGCGCGTGATGGCGGGCTTGGATTTGACCTCCGTGGCGTTGCCCGCGCGGCGGGTTGGGTCGCGGGCCGCGGCTTGCTTGGCGCGACTGTTGTCGGGCGATGGCGAAGTGGTGTCGGAGCGGGTTCCCGTGGAGGAAATCGTTGTGCGCAGTTCTACGGCGCGGTACGCGTCGTCCGATCCGGTGGTCGCACGGGCGATGGGCCTCGCGTTGCAGACGCTGGCGCAGAATCCCGGTGTGGAGGAAATCGCCCAGCGTGCAGGCGTGTCGCGGCGCACGTTAGAACTGCGCTTTTGCCGCGCGTTTGGACATGGGCCTGCGTGCGAGATCCGCGCGCGCAAATTGGAGCTGGCCCAGAGGCTGTTGGTCGAGACCGATCTCGGAGTGGCCGAGGTGGCGCGCCGATGCGGATGCGGCAGCGTGCAGGCGTTCACCACGCTCTTTCGCCGCGCCGTGGGTCATCCTCCGGCGGAACACCGCCGGGCGAAAACGCCCAACTCTCAAGTTTGGAACACGAACAATCAATCCCATGGAGTTCGCCGTATTCCCCCTATTTGAACGTTAAACGTTGAGCGTTCGGCGTTTTCTGGCTTATCGCCTGCCTGCATTGAGTGTGTTTGAAACCGCGTCGGCCAAGAGATGGCGCGGTGCGGCGCGGTCGCCGCTGGGCGGAAGATAGTCGAGGTGGTATTCCCACCAAAACACGCCGCGGAACCGGCTGGCGAGAATCCAATCCACTTTGCGCTTGATGCTGGAGGGGTTGTCGATGGTGGCGAACTCGCGTCTGTCGGGGCTGAAATAATAGGATGCCTCCGCCGCGGGGTCATACGTTTCTTTCCAGCCCGAGGCCAGTAGCTTGGGCAGGTCGGTGTAGGCGAGCGAGCGCCCTTTCTGGCGCAGGGGAACCGAGCACGGCTGTCCGGGGGCCAAGCCGCGGTAGAGGTAGCCGTAGCTCGCCAAACCGATGCAGAGTTTGTTCGGAGGAAAGACGGCCCACTTACTCGTCATGATCGCCTTCATGCCGTCCAGCGGCGTGTTGTGAGTTGCCGCGTGGCCCCAATAACCTCCGCCCATGTCGTAGGTCATCAGGTTAATCCAGTCCACGGAGGCGCAGAGTTGCCGGGCTTGCGCGGGCGAGAAGGCGCGGTAGGTTTGCAGAGCGGTGGTGAGGATGTAGGTGCGGCCCTTGTTGGCAACGGCGTTCAGGGCCTGCCGCATGTCAGCCATCAAGCGCACATGGTTCGCACAGTCCACGTTCTGTTCCCAGTCAATATCGATGCCGTCGTAGTTGTATTTTTTCACGAAAGCGGCCATGGTGCGGGCAAAACACACGCGCCGCGCTTCGTTTGCGGCTACGGCGGCGAAGTCGCCCCGGGCGGAACCCTGCACGCAGAGCAGCACGCGAATCTTGCGCTGGTGCGCCTGGACAATGAGCGCGGGCACGAGGGCCTTGCCAGACGCGCCTTCCGGATAGGCGTGTTTGCTTACCAGCCGCTCAACGGTCCGCTCCGCAGGAAGATCGAAATCCGCCGTGGCCCAATTGGGTTCCGCCACAACATACAGAAGTTGAAACGGCGAGCGGACAATCGCGTCCACCTCGGCGCGGTTGCCGATTTTTCCGCCCAACACATAGGCCGCGTGAAGGGCGGCGGGATGCCCTGCGGGTTTCTCGAGACTATAACCAACGGAACAGACGAAAAGTGGCACGAGCACGGCGAGAGCGCTCAGAAAACGCGGGATTTCATTTGTCGTTTGCATCGCCCCTATCATGACATATATTTGACCCCACGTGAACTCTGCGCTTTCAACGCTGATCGATTAGGGCGCACGCACGGTTTATTTGCAAAGGGCGTCCGTGCGCGGTCCGGGACGTCCCGCGCTACTTCTCCCGCGCCCTACGCTTGGAAATGCCCAATGACGTGTCCAGTGCGGGCGGACGTCTCGGGCGCCCGATGTTCGCTCGAAAACCGGGGCCACAACGAAACCGTGCGTGCGCCCGATCTATTACTTGGGTCGTCTGGAAGGGTTGCAGACAGACCCTCTTTTTTGACATAATGATTCTACTGTTTTCCGATTTGGAACACGGGAACACAAAAAGGGGATCGTTGTATGATGCAGTTTTCTCGTCGCAATTTTGTCAAGGCCAGTGCGGCCGGTTTGGCGTTGACGGCACTGCCGTCGCTGGTTTTTGGCGAACAGAAAAACAAGCCGCGGATCGGCGTTCAGCTTTATTCCATTCGCGAGCTGTGCAAAAAAGATCTCGTCGGCACGCTGAAGGCCGTCAAAGAAATCGGCTTTGCGGGCGTCGAATTTGCGGGCTATCACGGCAAGAGCGCCAAAGAGCTGCGGAAGATTTTGGACGACATCGGCCTCGTGGCCTGCGGTACGCACACGGGCTTGGACACGATCAATCCCCAGAACATCGCCAAGACCATCGAGTTCAACCAAGAGATCGGCAACAAGTTCCTGATGGTCCCGGGCATGAAGGCCGTCACCAAAGAGGACTGGCTGGCTCGCGCGAAGGAGTTCAATGTTGCGGCGCCGACGGCCAAGGCGGCCGGGATGTATGTGGGCTACCACAACCATCAGCACGAGTTCAAGACCAAGTTCGACGGCGAGTGCGTGTGGGAGACGTTCTTCAAGAACACCTCGGCTGACGTCTGCATCCAGATGGACGTTGGGCACGTAGTTTCGGCCGGCGAAGATCCGATCAAATGGCTCAAAATGTTTCCCAAGCGCTCGCTCACGCTTCACGCGAAAGAAACCTACCCGGGCTCCGGCATTTTGGGTCAGCCCGCAGCGGGCAAGCTTGGCGTGAAATGGGATGAGGTGTTCGCCGAGACGGACGCGCAGAACGTCACCGCGTGGTATATCGTCGAGAGCGAATCGAACGCCAACTCGCTGGATAGCGTCCGCGGCTGTTTCGACTTCCTCAAGGCCAAGGGCCGCGTATAAGCGGTTGCTCGATAAAAAACGGCACCGGCGTCCGAAAGGGGCCGGTGCCCTTTTTTTAAGTCGTGCCCGCCCTTCCTCCTGTGCATCGCTTCCAAAAATGGGTAAGCTAATTTCTGTAAGTGGAAACGCGAATGAGGCCCATGGATAAAAAATTCTTGCTGTTGACCGCGCTTGCGGCGGTGGCGTTTGGCTGGGTGTTCGCCTGTCCGGCGGGTAACTTCTGGGTGAAGATCACCATCGCGGTCTGCGCGCTGTGCGCGGGCTCAATCGCCGCCGCAGGCGTGCCGCTGCGGCGCGCGGAGATCACTGTACGCGAAACGCTCAT
>Ga0116170_10005477_pt1 | contig 11354 bp, 7 predicted proteins | sample AD_JPNHW1_MetaG_FD_89797 | JGI IMG/M metagenome (GOLD analysis project Ga0116170, IMG submission 89797) | Active sludge microbial communities of municipal wastewater-treating anaerobic digesters from Japan - AD_JPNHW1_MetaG | ecosystem: Engineered > Bioreactor > Anaerobic > Digestate | place... | reverse complement strand
GCCTGGTTCAGGTTTTTTGTTTACGAGCCGCACGTCAGGTGCAACGGCGGCAGACCCGCCGGTTGCCGTCTTTTCTTCTATCCGCTTCGGCGTCGATGAAACCGCCGGTGTTTCAGGTGTTACGGCGACAGTCGATTTTGTTTCGGCGGACTCAGTCGTGGCGGCTGGTTCTTCGTACTCGCTTTCCGGCGCAGTGTCAGTTGACGTTTCGCCGATTTTCTGAACATATTGCGATGAAATGAAGAATCTCGCCTTAGCCGGCGGCAATATTATGTACCAGGTCGAATCACCCTCTTCGACCGTGCCGACGATGGTTACCGCCTCTCCTTTGTCGGCCATCGTCAATATGCTGTCGAAATTGCTGCGCCGGAGCGTGCCCGCCGCGCGTATGCGGACGTTGTCGCCTACGATTACGCCTGTGGCGCGGGACGGCCGTGCTTCGCTGGTGTCGGCTTTGACGAAAGCCTGGTCAACCACCGCGTAACAGCCCTGAATTGGTTTTATCGCATACCAGCCTTCAGAAACTTTAGCCGTCACAGTGACGCGGGCTGGCTTGGAAATCTTGGCTACGGCATAGCTGGCCATGTCCGGCGCACTGCGAACATAAACGTCCGTGCCGGTAACTTCTCCCTCGAAAGGGTACTCGGACTGACAAAATGCACTGCCCGCAAAAACTGCTGACAACAAAACCGCAAGAAGTCCCGTTTTTACCGTTCCAACTTCTGTCATATTCATAAGCTATCTCCAGTGGGGAAGTACAGTTCCGTGAGGATAGACTTCCTCCGTCAAAGTGTCATATGATAACATTTTCGGGCTTTCCGGGCAAAATTTTTTAACAATATTATTCATTTTAGCCGATTTTTGTTTCAGTTACGGTAAAATGACGCGATAACGTCTTATTTTTCAACGGCATATGTTATTTTTGGTTTTATGACGCAAATAATCAAAACGATAAGACACAAGGCAAAATAATGTTGCAACAACTCGCTCTGTAAAGGGATACCGGCATTCGCTGGCCCTCTATTAGGTAGTTGGATTATAAAAACCATCAAAAAGTTCCCGAATACAGAGTGTTGAAATTGTAAAAATTGTAAAAAAGCGTTTTGGAACAGATTTCGGTTATTTTTCATCTGGCATATTGCGGCGTATGAAGTAAAATTCCCTCTCTGAGAAAGTGTTTCTGAAAGTATGAACGGTTTTGAGCCTGATTTTGAAACAGTCGGTATTTATTTATGGACGAATTTTCAAAAATAGACAAACTGGTCGAACTGGCCGAAGAGTTGGGTATGGAAGTACGTCGTGCGCCGTCATTGTTTGGCGACGAACATCCTGGCGGGTCGCTGGTGCGGCTGAAAGGCAGGGAGATACTTTTTCTTGATCCCGACGCTTCCGTGGAAGACCAGATAAACGTCGCCGTCCATGCATTAGCCGGCCGGGAATCGCTACGGGATAGATTTCTCGAACCTGAAATTCGTCAGTTGCTTGAAGAGGCCGGCGATGAGTGAAACAGTGTTGGCACATGGAATAGACCTGGTTGACGTGCCGCGGTTAAGCCAGAGCATCGAGCGTTTTGGCGAAAAATTTCTCGACCGCGTTTTCACGGAGTTCGAGCAGCAATACTGCGATTCCCGCCAAAAGTCTGCGATGGTCAGTTATGCCGGCCGTTTTGCCGTCAAGGAAGCCGTTCTGAAAGTCCTGGGCACCGGCTGGCGTGACGGCATCGCCTGGACGGACGTGGAAGTTCGCAATCTTCCGTCCGGCCAGCCAGTCGTGAAGCTGTATAACAAGTGCGATGAAATCGCTCGTGAGCTCGGCATTGAAAAAATATTTATTTCCATCAGTCACGTTGATTCGGCGGCAGTCGGGTCGGCGGTGGCTGTAGGCAGGGCGGCGAAATGACAGCCGACGATAAAAATATTTCGGACATCTCAAAAAGCTCAAAAAAAAATCATGAAAAAGCCTCGCCGGTCATATTCATGTCGGCGGCTGAGGCATCGGGCGATCACCATGCCGCAGAGCTTATTCGTCGTCTTCGCGAAAAATATCCAGCCGCGGAATTTATCGGCGCAGCCGGGCCATGCATGGCTGCTGAAGGATGCGAAGTCATCGCCGACCTCACGCACAAGGCGTCTATGCTAGGCGGTCCGGTAACAGGCGTGTTCTATTACATGAAAAAAGTCCGGCAGCTCTGCCGTGCGATGACCGCCGTCAAGCCCGATATTTTTGTGCCGGTGGATTCGCCGGCGTTGAACTGGCATCTTGCGAAGCAGGCACGTCGCTGCGGCGTGCCGGTGATGTATTACGTCGCTCCGCAGGTCTGGGCGTGGGCGCCGTGGCGGATAAAAAAAGTCCGACGCCTGACCGACCATGTAGCCTGCCTGCTGCCGTTCGAGGAAAATTATTTTCGTTCCCGCGGCGTTGCAGCCACTTACGTCGGCCATCCGCTGTTCGACCAGCTTCCGCCGCAGCATTCCGCCGACGAATGTCCGGACTTTGCAATTCCCTGGACTTCCGGCGAATGGAAGATAGCTTTTCTGCCGGGCAGTCGGCCGAGTGAAATCCGGCTGCACGCGAAGATGATGTCGCGGATAGCAGACGGCATTCGCAGGACATATCCGCTCGCGCGGTGTAAGTTCACCGCTGTCGGCCTGCGAGAAGCCGATATGATTAAAAAATATTCCCGTCGCGACGACCTGGATATAGCTGTAGCCCGTACGCCTGAGGTATTGGCGGAATCGCACTACGCCGTCGCCGCCAGCGGCACGGTTACGCTGGAAGTGGCGCACTTCGGAGTGCCCATGGCCGTCGTATATCATATCGGCCTGCCGGAGCGGATACTTTATAAGCTGTTCATCCGACATCTTATCCGTACGCAATATCTTTCGCTGGTCAACATCATTGCCCAAAAACAGCTTGTGCCGGAATTCATGCCCGTCGGTCCTGATGTAAAGAGCATCACTGCCTGCGTTCTGGACGCGCTGGGCGATTACGGATATCTGCTGGAGACACGCCGCGCGATGCTCGAACTTACCGCAGGCTTATGCACGGCTAATCCGCGCGGTGCAAACGCCAACATCGCCGATATCATCTCAACCATTCTGGAGCGATATTCCTGAATACATCTCAAAACACCCATGGCTGTATATTTTTTGAAAATTTTTAAAAATTTTAAAAAATAAAATAAAATAAAAATTAACGAGAGAAAAAAACATGACCCGATTTTTAATATTCCTGTTTCCGGCAGTAATGGACATAACCGTAGGTTTGCTGCTGTTTGTAAATCCTATGCGACTGACGCAGGCTGGTCGGTCGTCTACGCTTGTGACGGCCATAGCCAGCATATGGTCGGTGTCGTATCTTTTGGCAAATCATTTCGTCGGCATATGGACGAATCGCCGCAATGTAGCCTGGCTGATTATTTCATCCGGCGTGTCCATGGCGATACTGAGCGGCTGTTTCATAATATTTTCCGGCGTAACGGCCATGTTCGTATTGGTATTTTTAACTGGCGTATCGGTTGCATTGTTTTTTGCGCCGTTCCAGTATTTTATGAAAATAATCGGCGGTGGCGATAATGACGGCGTAGTTCGTTCAACGGCTCTGTATACGTTTTCATGGTCAATGGGCATAGCGCTTGGGCCTTTCCTGTCCGGTTACATTTTACAATATCATAATTGGCAATGGTGCATGGCCATGACAAGCCTGCTGTCCATTCTCGTATCTGTGGGCATTTATCTGTTAAAACATCACGCCGATGCCGACGCACGGACAGAGAACGATTCGTTAACCATCGAGCCTGTAATTCGCCCGAAAAATGCATCGTATGCAAAAATGCCCGACCTCGCGGTGATGAACTGGATAAGTTCAGGCCTGGGAATATCAGTCGTAATACTTATAAGGGCGTTATTTGCCAAGACTGCGAAAGTCAACAACCTGAGCGACTTTGAAGCCGGCATAGTGCTTTTTCTGCTCAGCGGCTCGCAGGCACTCAGCGGCCTTTCGATGATTTTCAGCCGTACGTGGATGTATCGGCCGGTGCCGGTCTGCATATATGGCTTGCTTGGCGTTGCCGCGACCGCGATGTTTGGCGTAGTCCACGTCGTATGGGGATTTTACGCGGCGGCGGTAATTTTCGGGATTTATTCCGGCTCGATGTTTTTCTATTTTGTTTTTCATTCGCTCGTGCATCCCAGCAAATCCGGCCGCTATGTTTCGATAAATGAAATGGTCGTGGGCGGCTGCGGTATAGCCGGGCCGCTGTTCGGCGGCGTACTGGCCGACAGTGTTTCAATGTCATTGCCTTATCTGGCTTCAGCCGTGATGATTGCCGGTGCTCTTGTTTATCAGTGCGTCGTTTATGCAAAAGCGCGCAACGACATACAGCCGATTCTCAAGGAATTGTCATAAAGGATATTGAATCTTTTTGTCCCCTTCGTCTTGACATCGACCAGCCGATGGCCACAATGAGGGATTATGAGAATAATATTCTGTGGAAGCGGAACATTCGCACTGCCTTCATTTGAAGCCGTCGCCGATTCACGGCACGACCTTGTGCTCGCCGTCACTCAACCTCCTCGCAAATCGGGCAGAGGCGGTAAAATAAATCCGACCGTCATCGCCCAGGCGGCTTACCGGCGCGGAATCGACTGCCTTGAGACGCAGGACATCAATTCGACGGAAGCGCTTCGGATTCTGCAATCGTGCAACGCCAACGTCATGGTCGTGGCGGAGTATGGCCAATTTATTCGCGAGGCGGCCAGGAAAAGCGTCAGCCGCGCATGTTTCAATCTGCACGGGTCGATTCTGCCGGCTCTCCGCGGAGCGGCGCCTGTCAACAGGGCCGTAATAAACGGCGATGCGGAGTCCGGCGTGACTACGTTTGAACTGGTTGACAAAATGGACGCCGGCGCGGTCTACCGTACCGAAAAAGTGCAGATTACCCCCAACGAAACTGCGGGCGAACTGCGGGAAAAACTCGCAGCCGTCGGCACAAAAGTTGTGCTGGCGACGCTGGACGACATCGAAGCCGGCATCGCCCAGCCTGTCGAACAGGATGCTTCACTTGCGACGTTTGCGCCGAAATTGCAGAAGTCGGACGGTTATGTCGATTTCGAACAATCCGTCGGCAGGGTGTATGACAGGATTCGCGGCTGTTCGCCATGGCCTGGGGCGGCGGCTGATTTTGCGAAGGCTGACGGCAAAACCACTAGAGTCATCATAACGCGCAGCGAAATTGCGTCGGGCCAGGCGCGCGGCGCGGCTGGCACAATCGACGACGAATTCTGCGTAGCGACCGGCGACGGCCGTCTGAAAATTCTGGAGATTCAGCCAGCCGGCCGAAAAAACATGGATTTCAAATCATTCGTGAACGGCTATCGCGTCCTGCCTGGCGACAGATTTTTGAAAATATCCGAATGATTTTAGAACATGTTAAATTTGAGACAGCAACGAGCGCAAAGTTAAGTTTAATATGGCTCTATACAGCTGCTGTGATGATACCGTCTTGACGGTTCAGTTGAATCTGGTGACGGCTTCGCTGACGGGTCCGGTCTGTTCCTGGGGAGATTTGCGTTGAAAACCTTTGCGTTGACGGCCTGACGGGACGGGTTTGGGGGCGAGTTCTATAAGATTCTGGTCGTCCAGGAAATTTTCCAGGTCTTTCATCAGCGGACGGCTGGGCTGGACGTAGAGATTACTGCTCAGAGAGATGAGCACCATGACGTCGGGCCGGCAGCTCGGCCGGACTTTTACGCGGACTTCGCAGTGGCCTTTGTGATTCTGGAGTATTTTGAGTAGCGATTCGCCGGCGACTTTGTCGTTGTGGGGCATCGTCAGAGTCATGCCTGCCGTAAAATCCTGCAGCGCCGAATTCATCGGGTGGATTTCATCGACGATAATCTGCGGCCGTTCTCTCGTGCGGTCAAGCTGGCCGATAATAAAAACCAGCTCGTCCTTGACAATCAGGCCGGCAAGCTGCTCGTACGTATTCGGAAACACGACCGCGTCAAGTTTGCCGGACGTATCCTCCAGCGTGAGCATGGCCATCTTGCGGCTGTCCTTTTTTGTCAGTACAGTCCGCACATCCTGAATCATGCAGCCGATGCGCAGTCGCATGTCGTGCCTGTAATTATGCTCATCGGGCTCGATTGCGCCGAGCGAGATTTGCGGCGGATAGCTCAATCCGCTGAGTTCACGGCCATATTCCACGAGCGGATGGTCAGATACGTAAAAGCCCAGCGTTTCCTTCTCCGCCTTGAGGAGTTGCGTTTTCGACCACGGTTCGACGTTCGGAAACGTCGGCCGTTCGTCGCTCTTGCCTCTCAGAAGGCCGCCCGACCCGAAGAAGCTCATCTGGCCGCTTTTGCGGTCGGCGGCGGCTTTGCTGCCGAACGATATCGCGCTGTCGGCGGCGGCGGTCATGGCTGAGCGGGTCGCGCCCATGGCGTCGAACGCGCCGCATTTTATCAGCGATTCAATCGCGCCGCGGTTGACTATGCGCAAGTCGGCGAATTCACAGAAATGGTAAAGGTCGTGGAATTTTCCGCCGGCTTCTTTCCTGGCCCGGACGATTTCTTCGACGGCTGTCGGGCCTACGCCCTTGACTGCGGACAGCCCGAAACGCACCGCGTCGCCGTCGACTGCAAAATCCACGCCGCATGTGTTTATGTCGGGCGGCAGAACTTTTATGCCCATGCGGCGGGCCTCGGCCATGTACTGCACGACCTTGTCAGTGTCGCCGCATTCAAACGTAAGCGTGGCAGCCAGAAATTCCTGCGGATAGTGAACCTTGAAATACGCCGTCTGATACGCCACTATCGCGTAGCGGGTCGAATGCGACTTGTTGAAGCCGTAACCGGCGAATTTCAGTATGAGCGAAAAAAGTTCCTCGGCATGTTTTTCGTCAATGCCGTTTTCGCCGCAGCCGACGATGAAATTGGGTTTTTCGCCGGCGATGACTTTTTCCTTTTTCTTGCTGATAGCCTTGATGAGCGTCAGCGCGCGATTCAGCGGCAGTTTGCCCAGACGATTCAGCACCATCATGACCTGCTCCTGGTACGTCATGATGCCGTAAGTCTCAGCCAGTATGTCGTCCACCAGCGGATGAACGTCAGGCACTGTTTCCGTGCCGTTTTTACGATGGCAGTACGTTGGTATCAGTTCCATAGGGCCGGGCCGATACATGGCGTTGGCGGCGATGAGGTCGGTTATCTTGCTCGGCTGCATCTGCTTGAGGACGTTTTTCATCCCGTCCGATTCAAACTGGAATACGCCGTCGGTATAACCGTTGCAGAACAGTTCGTAAACTTCCGGGTCGTCGAGCGGCAGCTGTTCGGGGTCGATATCCCTGCCGGTTTTGGCCATGACGAGTTCGCGGGCGCGTTGTATGATTGTAAGCGTACGGAGGCCCAGGAAGTCCATTTTCATGAGGCCGGCTTTTTCGCTCGTAGGGCCGTCCCACTGGGTGATGACTTCTTCCTTGTTGCCGCCCTGGCAGTACAGCGGCACGACGTCTTCCAGGGGAACGTCGGCGATGATGACGCCGGCTGCGTGTACGCCGGTGTGCCGACACAACCCCTCCAGCCGTTTGCCGTATTCGAAGAGTTCCTTTATACGGCTGTCGGAGTCGTAAAGTTTCCTGAGGTCGGGCTCAGCCGAGAGAGCCTTTTCGAGCGTGATTTTCGGGCCGTCTGGCACGAGTTTGGTTATCGCGTCCATCTCCTGCGGCGTGAAACCCATCGTTCTGCCGACGTCCTTGAGTACAGCTTTGGCCTTGAGCGTTCCGTATGTGATAATCTGTGCGACATGGCCGTATTTTTCACGCACATATCGTATTACGTCCTGCCGGCCTTCCTGGCAGATGTCGATATCAAGGTCGGGCGCTTCCTTACGTTGCGGGTCTGTGAAACGCTCGAAAAGCAGGCCGTATTTCAGCGGGTCTATCTCGGCGATGCGCAGCGAATAACACAGCAGCGAACTGAGGCCAGAACCTCTGGGCGACGCCGGAATATTATTGCTGCGGGCGTAATTCACAAAATCGTGGCATATGAGAAAATATGAACTGTAACCTTTATCGCGGATTACATGAAGTTCCCGTTCCATGCGGTTGCGGTATTCTTCGGGAATTTTGTCGCTGCCGCCGAACCTCTCGCCCAAGCCCTGCCATGCGAGATTGGCGAGCTGTTCGTCGTCGGTCATGCCCTGCGGAAGAGGAAAAACCGGCAGATGGGCTTCGTTGACAACTTCCAGGTCGCACATTTCGGCGATTTTCAGCGTGTTGTCGCAGGTTTGGGGGAATTCACGCAGCGTCGAACGCATTTCTTCGGGCGATTTGAGATATAATTCGTCGGTGTACGCCGCCTTTTTTTTGCCGGCTGCGATTGCCTGTCGTTCTTCGTCGAGCGTTTTGCCGGTCGAAACGCAGCATAGCACTTCGTGAGCCTGCTTGTCTTCCCGGCTGATGAAGTGTACGTCGTTCGTACCTATTACGCCGACGCCGATTTCTCCGGCGATTTTCATAAGGTCGGGATTAACCTGTGCCTGTTCGTTTATGCCGCCGTTCTGGATTTCGATGAAAAATCTGTCCTTGCCGAAGATTTCAGCGTATTCGCCGGCAAGGTGGAGGGCTTTTTCGTAATTGCCGGCTAACAACGCGCTGGGGATTTCTCCGCCCAGGCACGCGCTGGCGCAGATGATGCCTTCGTTGAGTTCAGCCAGCAGTTCGCGGTCGACGCGGGGACGATAGTAAAAACCTTCCAGAAATGCCCGGCTTGAGAGACGTTTGAGATTCAGCCAGCCTTTGGCGTTCATGGCCAACAGTATGAGGTGATAGCACGCTTCCCGCTGTGAACCCATGGATTTGTCTCTGCGGTTCGTCGGAGAGATGTAGGCTTCCATGCCGAGGATGGGTTTGACGCCGGCGGCTTTGGCGGTGTTGTAGAAGTCCATCGCCCCGAAGAGATTGCCGTGGTCTGTCAGTGCCAGCGACGTCATGCCTCGCGATTTCGCCGCATTCACCAGCCGTTCGCACGTGCCTGCGCCGTCCAGCAGCGAATAATGCGAATGGACGTGAAGATGTACGAAACCGTCCATGAATCAGTCCTCTTTTCCGGTTTCGCGAGTCGGCTTTGTCGACAAGTCCGCAAAAGTGTCGAACAGCGATACTCCGCCGATTATGACGTATTCGGCGTTTTTGAGCAGCGGGTAAAATCGCGGTTTCGTGAGCTGCTTGGACTGCTCCAGAGAAGTTTCACTGCCAAGCGCGTCACGGATATTGACTGTTTTGATGAATTTAAGGCTGGGCGATTTAAGGACCTCGTCCACGACGGCTTCGAGCATTTTGTCGGCTACGAGTCGGCCGCTGTTGGTATTGCGCCTGTTGTGAAAACAGAAGATTGCCACCGACGAATCATCCGGCACATACGCCGCCAATTCCACCACCAGGTCATGTGCCAGGTCCGCCATGTTTGCATACGTGTCTACGCCGGATGCCTGATGCAACACCACTCCGTCAGATACGCGCGCTATGCGGATGTCACACGAAAGCATGCGTGTGTCCTGCGGCTGTGTGATTGGGTGTGCGTTTTCCGGTTGACTTTTTTCTATACCAAGGCCGCCGGCTTGCAACCAGGGTGCAGCCTGCTGACAGGATGTCTTTTCGCCCGTCTTTGAATTCTCCGTCGGCTGGGCCGGTATGACGTGCCTGTCGACCGGTGCGGAGATGAGTTCTATTTCATGCTGCCGGTTTGTGGAAGATATATTTCTCCACGGTACGCTGCCGATGAATTGCGGCGAAGACGGTTTTTTCGTTATCGTAACCTGCTTGGGCAATGGGGCAAGACGCGGGCGTGTCAGCGGTACGACGGATGCGGCAGCCTGCGGCTCATCGGTTTTGGAATGGGTGACGGCGAGGGAGGATTCTTTTGTAGCCGTGTTCGAATTTGTCGGCTCAAGTTCCGGCAGTGTCGGGGCGGTTATCAACGAAGAACCCTTTGCGGCGACTACGGTTTTTTCCATCTCGGCGTGCCGCGCGGCGAGGGTTGTCTGTATTTTCTCATCAGATTTTTTTGATAATTGGGATGCCTGCAGATTGTCGTCATTTATGGGGGCGGCTTTTGTCCACGGTGCGGCGGCTTTGAATTTCTTTATACGTTCGGCCTCTGCCGGTCTGTACGTCACTTCTTTAGGCGTTTCGACGACAGCTGATTTTTTGTTCGTGATATTCTGTCGACTGACGCGAGTGTCGGTTGGTGACGGCTCGGCAGAGGCTTTCGAATCGCGGCTGGCGTTTTCCGGCTCATCAATAAGAAGCGATTTGCTCATGACGAATTCTATTTTGTCCGGCAGCCATGCCGCGCCGGTTCGATATCGCAACCTGCGAGACTGCGATTCAAAACCTTTGGCCTTGACCTCGACGGTGTGCTGTTCCCACAAATCGTCCGGCTGGGAATCCCGAATAAAGCATTCGCACGGACTAAGGCCCACAAATTTGCCGTCGATGAACACCTTCGCCGCCGACGGCGTAGTCTCCACCTTTACCGTCGTGCCATTGTCACTGCAGCCGGCGACGCCTGCCATCATCAAAAAGCCGCCCGCCAGCAATATCATTACAGCCAGGCCGGATTGTCCGATTCCCGATTTTTTCACGCCGCATATTTTACCCGCTGAATTTCGCGTTACAAGGACTAAAAATTACAGGTTTTCAGGAATACAATGTTAACGACAGTCGTTACAGGCGGCAACGCCGGCGCCGGCAGCCTTTTGCTGGATGAATACCGAATGAATATAAGACAAATCTGAAAAACTTTTGAGGAATAAATATGAAAACCGGCGAGTCTTTTATTTGCCGAGTCTTACAGAAAAAAAGAGCGACGTCCAGGTGGAGGGAGACCTGAACGCCGCGTTAGCTGCGTCCCAATCAGCCAGGTGGAGGGAGACCTGACTTACATCTCTTTCGGGTGCAGCGGACAACGCTCCTATATAAGGGAATAACCCGAAAGAGTCAAGACAAAAAACTTTTTTTTAGAAATAATGTGATTTATTTCACAATATGGAATTTTTGCAAATTGTTTCAAAATGACCCCAAAAACCCCATTTTTATCACAATCGCTTACAAGGCCCTATATTGGTTGGCGGCTGTATTGTAAGCCTGTTTAGCCTCATTTGTAAGGTCAATCCGACTGCAATGTTACATGATGAGATAGCCGGTATTCCGGCGGCATAATTATGGAGTTTTAGAGCATGTTAAATTTGAAATTGCGCCTTGTTGCGTCGTTGAGGACGAGGCTGGCAAGGAAGGCGAAGCAGGCAACCTTTTTAACATAGCAACTTCAATATTTAAGCTTGTAGCGAAGCTT
>Ga0116170_10005474_pt1 | contig 11360 bp, 7 predicted proteins | sample AD_JPNHW1_MetaG_FD_89797 | JGI IMG/M metagenome (GOLD analysis project Ga0116170, IMG submission 89797) | Active sludge microbial communities of municipal wastewater-treating anaerobic digesters from Japan - AD_JPNHW1_MetaG | ecosystem: Engineered > Bioreactor > Anaerobic > Digestate | place... | reverse complement strand
TTCCTCTGTGTGCGCCACGGGTGGGGGCTGGGGAATCCCCGAAAGGGGGGATGGAAACTGGTGGGGTGCTACCTGTTGCCGTTTCTGCTGGTGACAGGCGCCTTCATTGCCTATTACGAAATCCGCACAGGCGCGTATTTCCTCAACGTGGTCTCCAACCAGGTCGGGTCCTACCCCCAAGGAGGCTTCTGGGGATACGCCGTGGGGAAGGTGCTGAGTCAAGGCGGAAAGATCCTGGTCAACGAGGGGGGCTTCATCCTCATCGGGTTGTTCGGCCTGATGGCCTACAACCGGCGCGAGCGCGGTCTGGAGCGGGAGTACCTGGTCTGGTACGCGCTGGCGCTGTTGCTTTCGGTGCTCTATGTGACCAAGGGCGGGACGATGGACTACATCTTCACGCTGGGCGAACCGGTTCTGGCCCTGTTCGGCGCCTCCTTTCTGATGCGTTTCTTCGGGTCCGGATTTTTCAGAAAATTCCGTCCGACCTCGCTCTGGCACGACACGGCGCTTTTCCCCCAGATCGCCTTCGGGCTGCTCCTGCTGACTGTTGCGTTCGCCCTGCCCGTCCGCTTCTGCATCGAGACGCTGAAGCAGCGGCAATTCGAACAGAGTGAAGAAGGACTGGACCTGGTCGCCCACTATATCGAGCGTTACAGCAAGCCAGGGGACACCATCGTGTCCGACCCCTATTACGCATTCGTCACCCGGCGCCTCCTGGCCGAGGAGTATTCGGAACTTTTCCTCTGGACGCTGAAATACTCGCTCGAACGGGAGGCGATGCTCCTTCAGAAGGAAGAAGTGCGCAATCCGGAAGCGCTTGCGGCGAAACTGTTGCGGGGCGAAGGAGTGCTGGCGGGGGCGTTGATCAGCCAGATGCCCGGCGAATTCAAGCGCAGTCTGGCCGACCGCCTGAGCCGGAATCAGCCGCTCGACCCGGCCCAAACCCGCGACCTGCTGGCGTATGTGAATTACACCCTGCGCGACAAACCCCTTTATTCTCCCACCGGGTTTGCCAACATCAGCCTTCCGGAGGAAACCAAGGCGCTCGCGGCCACGAATCCGATCGGAGCGGACCGCGCCCGGCTCAACCGCCTGCTCTTCGAAGCGGTTTATCCCGAGCTGGTCGAACCGAGCGTGACGGCGCGTCAACCGGACGGGGAAGGGGTTCAGAAGGTGAAAGCGATTGCCGCGCGGTTGCGCGCGCGTACCCTGCCGATCGTGATCGCCAGTACCAGTGAGGGGAACCTTCAGGTGCTGCGTTCCGAAGAAATCCGAAACGCGCTCGAAACATTCTACAAACCGCTGATTCCGGCGGAGAATCGGGAACTGACCGAGAAGATGAGAACCTTGAATTTCCAGATGCAGATCTTCGTTCCGAAGAGCGATGCGGAAATGGGCCCGGAGGTCCATTGAGTGATGATGAACACGCCAGAGAACCCGACACCGGAAAGAATTCCGGATTCTTCGCCTGATCGTCCGGGATGGGGATGGGGCCTGTTTCTGATCTTCTGGGCCGCCCTGATTTCGTTCCTGTTTCTGGCGCCCTCCGAGTGGAGTGTTTCCTGGCTGCCGTGGTTGCGACCGGCCGGACATTTCCACAACCTTCTGGCGCCCTATTATTTTCTGGCCGGCTCGTATGCGCCTTCCTGGAACTGGCTCGTACCGGCCTCGTTCTGGGGCGAACTGATGATCGGCACGGTGGGCCTGGCCTTCATGACCTGGGTGGGGCGCCTGTTTCTGAACTGTTTCGAGATCTATCTGCCGCGTTCCGCCGAATGGGCGCTTTGCCTGGTGATGGGGATGGGGGTGTGCGGCGTGGTCTATACCTTCATCGCCATGGCGGGCCTCTTGACTCAGGGGGTGACCTGGGGAACGCTCGTGGTTCTCATCATCGCCTTGAAGGGAATCGCCCAACTTGCCGAAAAACCCCGCCTGGCCCGCGCGCAAGACCCCGAGTCGGCCCGCGTGACACGGGCCGCCCACCGCGAGAAGCACCAGGCCTGGCTCCTGCGCCACATGCGCGAAGAGATGGCGCGCGAGTGGGAAGAGAAGACCTGGTTCAAGCCGTCCGGCGCCACCGCGCTGATCGAACGTCCCCTCCTCTGGGGCATGGCGATTCTGTTTACAATCCTCACGCTTCTCGTCTTCTACCACGCGCTCTTCTTCCCGGAAACCTACTGGGACTCGCTGATCCTCTACCTCGGCCACGCGCGCCGGATTTTCCTCGAACACGCGTTTCCGAACAAGGTCGTACTCCAGGTGGGAGTCGGGCTGGGCGCGAATTATCCCCACCTGTTCGAACTGGTCGGCGCGGTGATCGCCACCTGGGCCAACCACTGGTCCCCAATCTACCTCCAACTGGCCTCGCCTCTGGCCGGATTGGCCGGATTGGTCCTGACGTATCACACGGTCCTGCGACTCTCGCGTTCCGTCTTCGTCGCCGCCACGGCGACGCTTCTCCTGCGCACCGTGCCCCTCCTGCTCATCTACCACATCTACGCCTCGAACTACTCGTTCGCCGTGCTCTATGCCGCGGCGTTCTTTTACTGCGCGTTGCGTTATATCGAGGACGGGCTGCCCGGTTACTTCGCCCTGATGACCGCCAGCGCCGCGTTCTCCGTCCATATCAATTACCTGATGGGCGCACTGTGGTTCTGCTGGGGGGTGACGATCCTGCTGGCGCACTGGCCCCGGCGTCCAGTGGCCGCTCCCCCAACGGGCGCACCGTGGTATTGGGTCGAGGCGCCCCGCGTGGAAGAATTCACACAGCCCGAGTTCTGCCGGGTACGCCAGTGGCCTTCCCTGGGGCAACTGTTGCTCCAACCGACCTTCTGGATCATTTCTCTCGCCGGTCTGACGACCGGCGCCATCTGGTATATCCGCAACTGGGTCGTGACGGGGAACCCCCTCTACGCTTTTTTCACAGGTATTTTCAAGGGAACGAAGCACTTCAATCCCGAGGTACTCGCATCGGCGAATCTCGAGTGGCAATCGCATGGCGCCGGTATCGCGGACATGGGGCCAACGGTCTGGCTGCGCCTCCTGCATTCCTGGTCATTCTTCGTGAACGACTACCGGGGGGGAAACTACTGCTGGCGCTGGGCGCCGAGCATTGTCGGGCTGGCTTTTCCCGGCGCGCTCCTTCTGATTCTGCTGGCCCTCAAACCCCTCCGGCAGAAACAGGGGACCGGACCGGACGCGCGGCCCGAATTCGTGTGGGACACGCCCACCCGATTCGGCCTGGTGGCGCTGTTCTTCGCGGCGATTCTGTTCGTTTACAACTACTGTCTGGGGCCCTACTACCTCTACCACCTGTTGCCCTGTTTCGCGGTTTTCGGGATTTTCTTCTACTTCGCCCTGAGCGTCTGTCCGCGTCCGGTGGTCTGGCTGTTCGGTTTCTGGGCCCTCTTCTGCGCGCTCATGCCCGGTCTGCCGATGGCCCTCATGGGTCAGAAGATCACCTCGAGCGCCGCCATGCAGTTGATCCCTCTGCACAATCCGGGCATCGGCCCGGACCTGTTCTACGAAATGCGCTGGGGCCAGACGCCCCGGCTCTGGAAACGGATCAACCAGGAGTGCAAAGGCAGCGCGATCCTGACGCACGAGAACCGCCATCTGCTCTTCGATCCCTCGATAAAACTGGTTCACATGGACGACTGGGAAGTTCAGCAGGTCTGGGGCAAGTCTTCCGCCGAACGGCTCGAGACGCTCAAGAAACTGGGGGTGCGTTACTACCTGAAAGTCCCGTTCGAAACGGACCACCCGATCAACGCCCGCCTGGGCCATGCCGAATGGATCGCCGACGGAACCCTCGAGAAAATCGCCGAATTCCCCGACGAGAACGGCGTGCCCCACACCCTCTACCGGTTCCATTTCCCCGAGGCCCCTGAGGTTTCGGGAGAAAATGGGGAACCCCATGCCTGAAACCCTCAAAACACGGGTAGGGGGATACAATCAGGCGATAATGGGAACGCGCCTCAGATCCATTCGATTTCGGATCTCCCGAACATTCGTCTGGACGTTTCTTGTGTTGCCATTGCTTCTGCAGAGTTGTACCACTTCTTCCCGGCCATCCGTTCTTTATCGACACCCAGACCTTCAGGAAATGATCGATATGAATTCCCAAGTCTCCGTGGGGACCTACAATCTGCATGGGTTGGCCGATCCGGCGGGGCTGACCCGAACGCTGAAGAAATTGGAATTTGTCGATATCTGGGCCTTTCAGGAAATAAACGAGGTAACAACCGTATCCACCAACCGGATCACCCTTCAGGAATCGCCTCCTCCCGTTCAACTCCGGAGAATCCTGCCCGCAGGAGACTGGAACATCTATTACGTGCCGATGAATCGTTCCGATGATTCCGGCCAGAGGGTCTGGGAAGGTCAGGCCATCGCGAGCCGGTATCCTCTGACCCGGCAGGAAGTGTGGCCATTACGGGCTACCGGGACGAAAAAACGCGCGGCCTTGGCGTGCGATGTGGCCGTGGCAGACACGAAACTATTCGTGGTCAATACAGATCACGAAATCGGGTTGATGACAATTGGCCCAACAGATCGAGGCCAACAGGTCGAGGACCTCCTCGGTAATCTCAGCCAGTGTTCCCCAACCGGGAAACACCCAACAGTCATCCTTGGCGATTTCAATACCGTCGGCTATCCGCTTCAGCCCTGGAGAATGAATTCGACCGAAGAAATCCGTTCCCTGCAAAGATCGTTCCGCCGAATCGGTATCCAGTCCTTGCCCGGATTGAAAGCCCCGTGTCCCACCTTCAAATGCCTGGGAATTTCCCGTGCTCTCGACCACATTTTACTGGGGAATGCGACCTGTTGCCAATGGGGCACGACGGAAAATTATGTCGGATCGGATCATCGTCCTCTCTGGGTGACGGTTGATATGGAACGCCGTACTGAAGCATCTGACACAAACAAGATCGAATAGAGGGATCTTTCCTTCAACCTAAAAACCGCTGTTGAGCGCCAACGGCGCGGATTTATACCAGCCTGGGGCAAGCGAAGCGTCGCCCCAGGAAAGGTGTCCCTTTTCATGTAAGGGCTGAAAGCCCGGACTATGAAAAGGCGGGAAAAGATCTTGATAGTCCGGGCTTTCAGCCCTTGTCGAAAAAACCGATCGGTTTTCCTGGGGCGATGCCCCAGGCTGGTATAAGACGCGCCTTTGGCGCTTACCGACCGACTATAACCCATGCGTATAGGAATCACCCGGCGGGTGTTTTCAAGGTGTTTGACTTCCAGGGGCTTATGGTTTCAACTGCTGTTTTCAGGTTCAAAAGACTCGAATGGAACTCGATAGTCCTGACAAAAACCGGGACCTTTATCGGCTGGCGAGAAAACAGCGCTGGACCGTCTGGGCCCAGATGTTGGCCTGGTTGTCGGGAAACAGTTCCGCGTAGGAGAAGATGGCAATGCCATCCGCCCCTTTGGCGCGGGCCATGTTGATCTGCTGGACCATAAACTCGGGAGTAAATCCCCTGTCACGCCACTTCGGAGCGGGCCAGATGCCGATGACGATCTGTCCGCGTTTGGGTCGGGTCCCGGCCCCCAGACTCGTCTCGAGAAAACGCGCGTAGCGGTTCATGTCGTAATGGTAGGCCATGAGCACCAGCGTGTCCACATAGTTGCGATCCGGCCAGAGGAGCCAGTGCTGTCCTTTCTGCTTGACCGCCGTCTCATAGTCGGCGATGACCGCCGACGAAATTTCGAGTTTCGGGTTGGCCTTGCGAATACTGATGCCCATCTCGGCCAGGAGGTAATCAATCAGGTAACAGCGGAATCGCATCCAGAGTTCAGGCGCCTGCGCGGGCGAAGCGCCTTTCGAATGCTTTTTGAATTCGGCCAGCGTGAGGGGGTCGTAGGAGTATTCCCCCACCTCGCCCGGATAGCGGACGTAATCGTAATGGATGCCGTCGAGGTTGCGGTACCGCTTGACCAGATCGGTGAAAAGATTGGTGAGGTACTGGCGGACTTCGGGCTTGGCCGGATTCAGGAACGAGTAGAAATCCAGGTCCCGGGGATCCATGCGCCGTCCGTGTGAGTCCACCATGATCCAATCCGGATGCATGATCGTGACATGCCCGGAGTTACTCGGAGCAGGCGTCTTCTGTTGCCAGATCGGCAGGACGTTGACATAGGCGTGGACCTTCAGCCCCAACCGGTGGCCTTCCTGAATGATATACGCCAAGGGGTCCCAGCCGGGGTTGGTCCCGATCTTGTTAATCCCGCCGGTCAATTCCCAGGCCCACGGTTCGTAACGCGAGGGGAAGAAACAGGTCCCCTCCCCTCGAACCTGAACGTAGAGGGTATTGAATCCAACCGCGGCGGCATTGCGCACAACAGCGCGCACATCCTCGGGCGAGCGGATATCCCAACGCGTCACCCAGAGGGCGCGCACCTCGGCCTTGCCCCGGGCCGCCCATACGGGCGCAAGAGGCAGAAAGAATGGGGCAACCAGCAGAAGGAGAACCAGAGAAAACAGTCTCCGACGCAACGGGCACCGGGAAACGGAAACACAGAAGGAACGAGCCATTGCGAGATCTTTTCGTCGGAATTTCGATAAACAGAAGCACAAGTCCCGCCTCTGTTTATCCGGTCTTATCTTACCGAATCCAGAGTCGGAACTCTATGAATTTCCAAGAGAAATACCGTTCGGCTGAACACCGAGGCTCGACCCGATCCGCGCAGAATTGAAAAGCGAAGTCACGTAAGCCGTTAGCCAACCCCAGCAAGAGAAACCGCGAAAGACGCGAAAATCGCGAAACGTTTTCTCGCGTCTTTCGCGATTTTCGCGGTTTTCCGCAGTGCGGTTCCTGAGAGAAATCCGCCGCATACAACAGACGACAAAAGGGTTACAAAGTCACAATCCCAGCAGACTCCGGATCAGGCCGACCGGAAAGGGGTAGGCCACGATGTTGATGAGCTGGCGCGCCTGCTTGCGGGTGAGCCAGTGACCGAAACAGACCGGGCAGCCGTGCAGACGCACCTTGCTGGTGGCGTAGGTCACTTTTTCCATCAGACGGGTGCCCCCGGCACAGCTGGGACAATGCGGACTGGGGGAGCCAGAGGGGAGGACGTTCTCTCCCGGCAGTTTGGGCAGGGAAATACGCATCTTGCGATCAATAATCGCTTCGAGCGCTCCCCCGCTCAGCCACAGCCCCCCACAGGTACGGCACTCGTGGTAGGTGATATCCATCCCGGGCTGGCATTCCATCTCACTCTGGCAAATCCGGCACTGCATCGGAACCGCTCCATTTTCGTCAAACTTCAAGGCATCAATTTCAGGGGGCCGAATTCGGCTTTCCACGCCTGCCACATCTTGCCCCGGCCCCATTGCTCGAGTGCGTAGCACCGTCGGCATTCCGGCGGGGGATTCCCCTCGAGCAGCCGCTTGCGCAGAGCCACCATGTCGGGATGATTCCAGAGTTGTTCAGGAGGGGATTGGCGGATATTGCCCAGAATCCCGAAATCAGCCATACAGCAATACGTCATATTGCCGAAGACGTCAACGAAGAACTGATGCCAGAGATTGGGGCAGGAAAACCGCTGCGTCCCCCCGGAAACGGACTTGGGAACCGTGTGGTAAGGGTAACTGGGGGGGTAAGCCTGCGGTTGTTGTTCATCCCGCACCAGGGTCTCGTAATCGCTGGCCAGGGGCACATAGCGGATTTCCACCCCCGCCCGGGCAGCGCAGGCCGCGGCCTGCGCCAACGCCGCCTGAGCCTCGCGGTTGCTGACCTCCTGCCCCCGGGTGTCCTGCCCCGGCACAAAACAGACGGTCTGCGCCACGATATGGTGAATGTCCCACCGCCGGGCCAACTCGACCACGGCCGGAATCTCGGTCAACGTGTCACGCAGAAGGGTCATGTTGATACTGAGAACGGGAAAGGGATGGCCGGACTGCCGACGCAGGGCGACGAGGCGGTCAATGTTCTCAACAACCTGAGAGAAACGGGCGCCGAGGCGGACTTTCTCGAAAATCTCCGGGGTTCCGGCGTCAATCGAGAGATTGACCAGCAGGCCCCTCGGCCCGACAAGCCGCCGACAGGCCGCCTCGTCGAGCAGGGTGGCGTTGGTGATAATCGAGGGGGTGGCGCCGTGAGCCTGCACCAGTTCGATCATTTCGAACAGATCGTTCTGCAGGAACGGCTCCCCCAACCCGGCCAGCGCCACAAAGGAAGCGGACCGGAACCAGGGTGCGAGCAACTTCAGGTCCCCAACCGTCAAGCGATTCTGATTGACCTTGATCGAAGGGGCCTCGCGCAGGCAGTGGGGACACCGCAGATTGCAGAAGTCGTTGATGGCCAGATGCATCCGCAATGGCCGGGCCCAGAGCCGGGCCGTGGGCAACAACCGATCGGCGCCAGACAACACGGCGTTCACGTAACGGAGTAAATGTCTGGCTCGCATGGCAACTCCGGGCGAATCGCCCCCGGCACGAGACGCATTCCCGGGAGGACTATCGTTCTTCACCGATCGTGAGTTTGCTGTCACTGAACGAGAAGAAATTCTGGTTGTTTTTCCAGAAATTCTCATAGACAAAGGTTTCGCGAACCGATCCGATGGTGGAATTGAAACGCAGCACATCGTTGGGATACCCGAAACGCATGAGGATGATCTCGCGGTCGGTAATGGCCCCCTGATAAATAAGCCGACCCTGACAGAACTGGAACATCACGGCGTCTTTCAGGTAGAGCCAGTCCGTAATCTTCTCTCCCGTCAGAGAGGTATAGGAGGGACGGACACAATCCGGTACGCCATACCGGGCAACAATGCCTTTTTCATCGTTCGAGAGCGAGACCGGCCGGTATTTCTTTGCGGATCGCAGATACTGATACTGAGGGATGGGCAGTGTGTGAGCCGAGGCGGAGGTGGCCGCATCCTGCGAAGCGGCCCGCGCTTCAGCCCGGGCTTTCACTTTGTCGGCCTGCTTTTTCTTTTTCTCCGCTTCGCGCATGGTCAGACCGGCGGATTCGTAGGACGTCCGGTCCCCGTCCTGCGCAATCTGATCCACCAGTTCTTTTTTCTCCTTCCCCGTCACCAGCACAGCCGGGCGGTTTTTGAGCGGCGGGGCGATCACATACCCCTCCTTGTCGGCGGCAGGATTGGCCGGATCGTAAATCCGTTCGGCCGGAATCGAATAGGCTATGGAAAAGTCCGGAAACGCGTAAACCGCACGTTTCCAGTGGTGGAACATGTCCCACTCTTCATAGCGGGCGGTCTGTTTGACTTGAATTGGATCGCCGTTCTCATCGTAGGCCGTATAAAGCGGTTTAGCTGTGGAACAGGCGGCCAGCCCAATCACCGGCACAAGAAGAGCGACGCCCGCAAAGCGCCCGAGGTTCCGCATCAAGAAGTGAAAGGCTATCCGAGATCTATTTTGCATGAAAGTGTCCGACTCCTGTCCGAAAGTGTTGCCACACGACGCGCTCTATCCTAAAGTTAACCCCGAGAAAGTGTCAATTGGAAAGCTCCCATGTCTTCTGCCAGATCGTCCTCTTCTTCTACAAGCGCCCACTCCAAAACCCTTCCCGCCTATGCCGGGGCGGAGGCCTTCCTGCTCGGTCAGGTGAACTACGAGGTGAAGCCGCCTCCCATGAAGACCGACGAGGAGGGATGGCACCTCGAGGCGTTCCGGCGGCTGCTCGAATGCCTCGGAAACCCCGAACAGACTCTGCCGGTGATCCACGTGGCCGGAACCAAGGGGAAAGGCTCAACCACCCGGTTGCTGGTTTCGCTGTTGCGCGCGGCTGGGTGGAAACGGGTCGGCTCCTTCACCTCCCCCCATATAGACGAATTCCGCGAGCGGATCGCCGTGGACAACGAAGCAATCTCCCCACAGGCCTTCGTCGAAGCGCTCGAGGCGGTTCGATCCGTCTTGACGGAAAACAGTGCCGGGGAGGGCTTCCGAACCACCTTCGAGACCCTGACGGCCATGGCCTTCTGGCATTTCCACCGCATCGGTTGTGACGCGGTGGTCCTGGAAACCGGTCTGGGGGGACGGCTCGACACGACCAACGTGGTGACAGCGCGCGTGGCCTTGGTCACGACCATCGGGTTCGACCACCAGAAGGTGCTGGGGAAAACGCTGCGGGCCATCGCGGGCGAGAAAGCGGGGATTGTCAAACCCGGCACCGGTCAGGCGCTGGTCGGATTTCAGTTGCCCCGGCGCAGACGCCTCGTGGAAACCGTGGTCGAGGAACAGGCCCGTAAAACCGGGGTGCCGGTGCGTTTTGTGGGACGCGAATCGAATCCGATCGTCCGGGCAGCCACTCATCCCTGGGGGTTCGACCTGGATCTGGACTACCGGGGCCACCGCCTGTGCGGCGTCCGTTTCCCCATCCTGGGACAGCACCAGTTGGGAAACCTTCAAGGGGTCCTGGGCGCGCTCGACGCGTTTGCCCGTCTGGAAGGGAAAGACTTCGATCCGGAAACCCTGCGCCCGGGACTCGAAAGCATCCAGATTCCCGGACGGCTGGAACGGATCGGGACGGAACCGGACATTCTGGTGGACGGGGCACACTGTCCGGCCTCGGCGGGCGCGGCGTCCCAAGCCCTGGCCGACCATTTTCCGGGACGGCCGGTGGTGTTGATGCTCGGTGTTCTGGGTGACAAGAATGTCCGTTCCATGCTGAAAGCATTTGCGCAGGGTCCGGCCCGGATCGTGCGCTGTTTCACCTGGACGCCCCCCAGTCCGCGCGCGCTCGAGGGGGCAGTCCTGGCCGAGTGGGCCGGGAAGTATCTGGGACAGACCCGAGCCTGCGAAACCGCCGAAGAAGCGGCGACACTCGCCCTCGAGGCCTGCCGCCAATCCGGAGAAAACACGCTGGTGTTGGCAACAGGGAGTATCTATGGCATCGGCCCCGCCCGGCGGGCGTTTGAAACACTGGCAGAAACGCCAAACCTTCACGGGAAAGGGCCTGTCTGACTGCTATGACCAACCGATTTGAAATCCGCCGCGCCACGCGCGACGACGCGCAAACCCTCGCCCGGTTCAACAGCGCCATGGCGATGGAAACTGAAGGGAAAAGTCTCATCGCAGAACGGGTTCTGGCGGGGGTCCACGGCCTGCTGGAGAAGCCGGAACTGGGGTTCTACCTCGTGGCAACTCACGAGGGCCGGGTGGCGGGATCGCTCATGGTCACCTATGAGTGGAGCGACTGGCGGTGCGGGGTCTTCTGGTGGGTCCAGAGCGTCTATGTGGTCCCGGAATTCCGACGGCAGGGGGTCTATCGCAACGTCTACCAACACCTGAAACATCTGGCGACACAAGACGGGGGGGTGTGCGGTTTCCGGCTTTATGTGGAAGAGGAAAACTTCAGGGCGCAAAAGACCTATGAATCGCTGGGAAT
>Ga0116170_10005471_pt1 | contig 11362 bp, 15 predicted proteins | sample AD_JPNHW1_MetaG_FD_89797 | JGI IMG/M metagenome (GOLD analysis project Ga0116170, IMG submission 89797) | Active sludge microbial communities of municipal wastewater-treating anaerobic digesters from Japan - AD_JPNHW1_MetaG | ecosystem: Engineered > Bioreactor > Anaerobic > Digestate | place... | reverse complement strand
GCAACAGCCGATGCTGAAGTGAAAACCGTTCCTGCTTTTACAGGTGCTCCTGAACAGTTGTGGAAAATTGAGCAATTAACTGATGGTACATACAGAATTATGCCTAAGGTTGTTCCTAATTCTACTGAAAAATATGCTCTTATCTCTTCAGGTGATAGCACTCCTACGCTTGGTAAGTTTGATATGAACAGCGATAATTCCAAATGGAATTTTAAAGCTCACTAAAAATATATTTTGAGAGTAAAGGACGCAAGTAACTCAACTTGCGTCTTTTTTTCATCATTGTGGCAACGAAATCACGAATATAGCCAGTATACTTTATCTGATTCAAACAGAGCAATAAGCGATATTTCAACACCTGCTTTTATACTATATTCTGCATCTGCTTCAAACAACAAACATATCGGTATTGTTATATATTCAGGTGGAGGTCTTGTAAACAACTGGCTGGACAAAGAAGGAACGGATATCGCTATGTAGTTGTCGTCCAAAGAAATCAGCTGCATGGTGGTAAAATACTGAACAAAACTAATAACCCAATTTGCTAAAACAATGAAAGCAACAAAAATTTTTAACTCACTCTTCATAAGTATTATTATGTTATTATTAAGCGCTTGTGCTACAATACCCGACGGTGCTGTTGCAGTTAAACCTTTTAACAAAGTAAAGTATCTCGGAAAATGGTACGAAATTGCCCGATTGGATTTTAAATACGAAAAGGATCTGGATAACACAACAGCCGAATATTCTTTAAATGAAAACGGGACTATCAGAGTTAATAATCAGGGATATAACACAAAAAAAGGCAAATGGAATCAAGCAATTGGGAAAGCAAAATTTGTTGGAGATGAAAACATTGCTATGCTCAAAGTGTCATTTTTTGGTCCGTTTTATTCAGGCTACAATGTAATTGCCATCGACGATGCCTATAAATATGTGCTGATAGCAGGAGAAAGTCTTAAATACCTGTGGGTACTATCCCGCGAGACAACAATACCGGCTGAGGTGAAAAATAAGTATTTAAAAATTGCCGAAGAAGTTGGATATAATACCGGCAACCTGATATGGGTAAAGCACGATAAACAGAAATAAAACAACTTTCAAAGTCACACTAAAATAGCTGAATATAACTTTTAATAGAAAATTTAACAATTCTCACCTCACTCCTCTGAATATATGGCTGAGTTAAAAACAAAACAAACAGATGCTGATGTCATAGCATTTATCAATTCATTTGTAGCAACTGAACAAAAGCGCAATGACAGTTTCGAGCTATTGAAACTAATGCAGGATTTCACAGGCTACGCACCTAAAATGTGGGGCGCATCCATGATCGGGTTCGGTAGCTATCATTACAAATCGGAAAAAAGCAGTCAGCAGGGAGATTGGCCACTTGTTGGTTTTTCACCCCGAAAAGCTGCCATTTCGCTTTATGTTTATACGGGAAATGCTGAACACGAATATCTGCTACGCGATTTAGGTAAATTTAAAATGGGAAAAGCTTGTATTTACATTCATAAACTTTCCGACATCAATCAGGATACGCTGCGCAATCTTATGAGAGCAACAATTGATTTTCTTGAAAACAAATATGGAAAACAATAAAGTAACTTTTGCAACTCAGGAAGAACTAAAAAATAGTGAACAGCTAAAAAATTTCGATATCAAAAAAATAACCCTCAAAACAATCAAAAAATGGCAACAACGAATATCTATTTAAATTTTAATGGTAACTGCGAAGAAGCATTCAGCTTTTACAAATCTGTATTCGGCACTGAGTTTTCATACATCGGTCGCTTTGGCGAAATACCCGAAGATGAACTTAATAAAGTAAACGACGCGGATAAAAATAAAATAATGCATGTCGGTTTACCGATAGGAACTTCGACATTAATGGGTAGCGACATCGGTAGCGAGTGGGCTTCTTCCTTTGTACAGGGAAATAACTTTTCTGTTTCAATCACAGCCGACAGCAAAAATGAAGCAGATCAGCTTTTTAATGCCTTAGCCGAGGGAGGGCTCATTACAATGCCGCTCGAAAACACTTTCTGGGGCGATTATTTTGGAATGCTGACTGATAAGTTCGGTATAAACTGGATGATAAGTTATAACGAAGCAGCCTAAGAACAACAAATTAAACATCTAATAAAAAGAAGATTACATTTCAACAGAAAAGGAATTAATGCATATTAATTCCTTTTTCTGTTGGCAAACGATTCTAAAAATTTATTTTTTTACAAAATAGATATAGAACAAGGCTTCATTCTCCTTTTTAATCCAATGGATAAAGTCAAGACCAGTCGCTTTATCGATGAGCGGAACAGGAAGAAACGGAGCAATAAGCAGATAGATTTGATTATCTTTCAGTTTTTTCAAATCCTCCATAACCTGTGCCACCGGGTGCTCTCCGTTGGCTAACATACCTCTCACATCAAAACTAAGGATTACATTACCGGTATCGAACCAGTCGGGCTGTTTATAATTGTACTGATGTTCTTCGAACTGAATTTCCACTTCATTCTGACCTATTTTCTCGCGCAAATAATTCACAAGGTCTCCTACACTCACATTGCCTATCAATGCAGCTTGTTGCAATGTTGCTACCTTCCCCACTGTGCGACGCAAGAGTGGATTTTTAAGCTTTTCGAAAGCAGGAACATAGCTTATAAGTACATCCTCTAATACAGGATAGGCCTCAATAATGTCCAGGACTTTAGTTTTGGGAGTGATAATTAATTCTTCTTTTTTCATTATAGTGAATTTATAAGCTTAATTTACTTGTACGATAGAATTCTCTGTTCGCCTTCCAATTCACGATAAGGAGTAACATTGTGCGACACTTCAAGTGTACCAAGATATTCTCCTTTATCGTTTCGCAAGGCAAAATACTCTATATGAATCATTTTTGGACCCATATTGATCCAGAACGGTGCGCGACTCTGACGTCCGCTTTTGAAATCGTCGATTATTTTATCTACAATATGAGCACTTGCAGGTGGATGACAATGACGCACATCGCGATTAAGTATAGCCCTGTTGCGCTGAAAGATACGTTCGGCACTTTGCGAAAAATATTTCACCTTATCATCTTTGTCCACAAAAGTAATATCCACAGGTAAAGTATTCAAAATGGCCATAATTTCCTCCGCCGAGAAACTTCCACTTGGCAATTGAACATGGCTCCCACTCTTCTGCGATGCGTTGATGGATTGCTCTTCGGCCCATTCGGGTTTCCAGTCCACTTGCGGATCGTACAGGCAATAACCAATTTCGAGCGACTGTTTACTTATTTCGTACCAGTCGGCTTCGGTAAGTACATCCAACGACATCGGAAAAAGAATCTCTTCCTCTTTGGTAATCATTTCTTTTGCAGCAGTGGCGGCTATTGTGAGCACAATCTCAGCAACTGCTCCAAATTCCTCATTCGTCATTTCTGTAGTTTGCAACACTTCAATGCTTCCTTTTATCAAATCACGTATTTCGTCGTGTTTGCCCCACATCACTTTGGGCGGTCCTGTAATACCCGCTTTTTCGAGGTATGGAAACAGCAGGTACTCTTTGCGCTGATAATGTTTATCCACATCGAAAAGCGTATTGAAAAGGCCTCTCAGTTTAGTTATTTTATCACTGATATCTGCTTCTGTTTCACGATTTATTTCTGAAATCAACGCAAAAATCGCATTTGTAAGTTTTCTTATCTCCTCATTTTCTTTTCTGAAAACATCTACCGGATGACCATCGGCTACCGGTTTCAATGCCGAAAGATCCACACGTCCTTCGAGCACCGCCGAATGAGCGTCGCACAAATCGAGTATCTCCTCTTCAGGCAATCCTTCTGCTATCAGTTCTTGCTCTACCTCTACCACTTCGCCATAAGGGATTTGACTTAGCGAAAGCAGTAGCTCATTCCGAACCGATTCTTCCGATCCGCCATGATGAATTTTCAGCAAAAGTGCTTTTAATTTTTCCTTTCTTCTGTGGGAATTATTGATTAGTTCACTCATTTCTTATTGAATAAATAGTTGTTTTACAAATTGTTGAGAGAAAACGGGGAGATTATTTTCTTAAAATTATTTAGTTACTTCGCAATTAACCTATTGTAGACATCTTAATGCGAAAGATGCAAAGCTTTGGGATACAATATATTATTCTCGAGATGAACATGGATATGTAAATCATCCTCAAATTGCTCCAGCAGTTTGTAGGCCACCTGATAAGTATTACAGCCATCAGCGGGCACACTATAATTATCGCTCAACACATTGATCTTATCCATCGCTCCTCCTGCAAATTCATGTTCACCGGTCATTCTTGAAATTTCAGAAATCACAGTTGCTTTGGCCTCTGCTGAATCGCTGCGCAACAGCTCTTTGATGGCAGGAAACAACACTTCCTCTTCATTTCGGAGATGCTGTAACAATTCATCATTGATTTGCGAAAACAAACCGGCAATTTCGACCAACTCAGGGTGGTGCCCACCATGAACCTGTTCAATTTTTTGAGTATATGCCAGCAGCTGTGGCAACAGTTTCCGAACCGTTTTGTGATGCGTATTCACAATATAGTCCGACAAAAAGTCAAGGCTCCACTCATTAAAATTGTGCAGGGCATTCACCGTTGTGTTTTCAAGTTTAGCCAACTCGGCTTCGAGCTCGGCAGCATCAATATTTTTTTCATTACAAGCCTGCTCGAGGCGTTGGTTTCCTCCGCAGCAAAAATCAATGCCTGCGTTTTTGAAAATCTCTGCGGCTCTGAAATCATTTGTTACAATTTCGCCTATTTTTACATTTCTATACTTTTCCATTTTTATACCGTTTTTATTCATTTAGATAGATAGCACTCAATTCATCAACGCGTTTCAGATATTTATCAAAATATTCGTTTTCTACAGTTGACGAATTTGTTGTTTCAAACTGTTCGGTCATTGCCAACACTACGTTGGATGGTAAAATTCGCTGAGCCATTGGGTACAGAATATTGTTCTCTTTGGCTATATGATTTGTCAGTAATACACAATAATTCAGAAGATTGAGTTTTAGTTCTTCAAAGGCCCTGTCATCTCCGAATTTTAATCTACCTACAGCATCAAGAGCTTGCTTTATAAAAATCCTGCCTTTATCATGTTCGGATAACATCACGGCTATGGGACCACTTTCGGTGGACATGCCGTGTTTTTCCATTTCCATAAACAGCACATCCTCTTCTTTGAGATGATGATATTTATCAGCGAAATTGATAATGAAGTCGATAATTTGGTCCACATGATCGATTTTTACAGTTTTTACATCGGTTGTATTCAGAATTGTTTGCGTTATTTTAATCATTTTCAGAATACTATCGTGCTCCTTTACCAGCATTGCAATGGCTTCCATATTTTTTTTATTTTTTGTTGATTATAAATTAAAAATATACTACAACGTTGTAGTATTTATAGTAAAAAAAATCAATACCTCAATATCTTATCAAAATCCATGTCTGACAGATTTGTTTCGCGAAAAACCTTGTTCAATTGCAACCTAACGTTCTGCCATGTATCGTGCATTGCGCAAGGAGTAATATCAGAACAATGTTCAAATCCAAGCACACAACCATTCAGCTTTCCCATCCCTTCTACCGAATCAATCACATCGAACAGAAATATTTCGTTGGTGCTTTTCATAAAAGTATAACCACCGTCGCGCCCCTGAACGCTCTTAATAAATCCTGCTTTCGACAAATCGGTCATCAAACGGCGCAGGTATTTATCCGAAACACCCAATTCCTTCACAAGTTGGCTAGCTGTATATAACTGATTTGGCTCTTTCGCCATATAAATCAATATCCGTAATGCGTATTCAGATGTTTTTGATAATTTCATTATATACTACCTGCTTGTATTATTTTGTACAAAGGAATAACTTTTTATTTAAACTACAAAATAATTATTCAACTTTTTATCAAAAAATACAAATTGGGGAAACAAATGAATTGTATGAACGAACTTTAAAAGTCAAACGAAACAGCAAGTATAAAAAACAGGAACCTACAAAAAAGCCCTGATTTGTCCATGACTGTAAATTTTGTTTCTAAATATTTATCCACACAAAACAAAGACAATAAACACTTCCAATTTATGGCCATACATTATGTAAAAATCAATAAGTAAATTGATTAAAAAACTTACAATTATTAAAAATAAAAAACAGGAAAATGTCAATCAGAAAATATTCGTTTTAACACATTATTATTTGCCTGATTACTAATTTAATTCAATTTTTTTCAGTTATCTTGCGAAAGAATTCACTTTAAATATTTTCTCACAGAAACAATATTAAAAAAGAATATGGAAAAAATCACAACCAACGAAGTCATAGATTGGGGAAAGCAATTTCTGGATAAATCGGAAAAAGAAATCACTGCTGCCGAACTCAAAGAACAAAAAAAGTATGCCATTCTGATTCAAAACCCCGGCGATAAAGTGCTGCTTTCGAAACTGCTGGACGAATCTTCGCAAATCAGGGACAATAAAAAGTTAGCCCTCCGCATGAAGGTATTGATTGAACGCTATGGAGTTCCGCAATTTTTCAGTTCTTCCGATGCCTATTTATTAAAACTATTCACCGCTTTTGGTTATTGGTTCGATTTTATTGCTGTTCCTGTTTTTAAAAAAAGGCTTCGTTCCGATACTTCTAATGTCATTATCAACGAAAAAGCATCGTTTCTGAACAAACATCTTAATACCCGTCGCGAACAACAGATTGGTCAGAATGTAAACCTGCTCGGCGAAGTAGTGCTCGGCGACGGCGAAGCCAACCATCGCTACGAACATTACCTTGAAGCGCTTAAGGATCCGCGTATCAATTATATTTCGATAAAAATATCGGGGATTTATGCCCAAATCAACGCCCTCAATTACGAACAAAACAAAATTGACCTGTGCGAGCGTCTTGCCCGCATCTATCAACAAGCCATCGACTTTCCTTACACCGACGAAAAAGGCAACAAAAGCGCTAAATTTGTGAACCTCGACATGGAGGAATACAAAGACACAGAACTAACTCTAGATGTATTCAAGACTGTACTCTCCTATCCGCAGTTCAAAAATTATTCGGCAGGAATCGTTATTCAGGCTTATTTGCCAGATGCCTGGAGCTTTCAGACCGAACTGCTTGAATTTGCCACTGAACGTTTTGCTGCCGGAGGCGCTCCGCTCAAGATGCGCCTTGTAAAAGGAGCCAACCTGCAAATGGAGTCCATTGTATCATCGCTTAAAGGTTGGGAAGTTCCTATTTTCGGAACAAAAGTAGAAGTTGATGCCAATTACCTGCACATATTAGACAGAGCTTTGTTGCCCGAAAACGCGAAAGCCCTGCACGTGGGTGTAGCTTCGCATAACTTTTTCAGCATAGGATATGCTTATCTGCTGGCTCAGAAAAACAAAGTTGAAGAATTTGTGACGTTCGAAATGCTCGAAGGAATGGCCAATCACCTGCCACGTGTGATGCGTCAACTTGGAAAACAGATTATTCTTTACACGCCGGTAGTGAAAGACGAACATTTTCTGAATGCCATTTCCTATCTGGTACGCCGACTCGATGAAAATACGGGTGTCGACAATTTCCTGAGTTATTCGTTCAACCTGAAAGTGGACAGCACACAATGGGATTTTCTGCAACAACAGTTTATCGAAGCTTATTCGCTGAAAGAAAAACTTGACAAAACACCTCGCCGTAAACAAAACAGATTATCTGCTGTAAAATCGCAAGGTCCTGCTTCTTTACATAGGTTTCAAAATGAGCCGGATACTAATTTCGACCTGCGCCAGAACCGCTTGTGGGCCGACAATATTAGGAAAGAATGGATGAAATCTGCCACAGATGAACCTTATGTAATTCCTGTTCAGATAGGCGACAAAGAAATTATAACTGAGAAACAATATTCATATCTCGATCGGAGTCAGGAAGAGGAAATTTGTGTTTGCAAAGCAAGTCTTTCAAATACCGATCAGGTGAAAGAAATCATTGCCATTGCCGAAAATGATGCTTCAAATTGGAGAAAAACCAGCCTCAGTCAACGCAAAATCATACTTCATAAAACGGCTGACCTGCTTTGCGAACGAAGAGGCCATCTGATTGGTTGCATGTCGGCCATTACGGGAAAAACCTTTACCGAAGGCGATGTTGAAGTATCTGAAGCAGTTGATTTTTGCCGTTATTATCCGATAAGCATGGAATCCTTCGATCAATTGGAAACAATCACTATCACTCCGAAAGGGATTGTGCTTGTAATTCCACCCTGGAATTTTCCGTTAGCAATTCCTGTAGGTGGTGTAGCTGCCGCCCTGACAGGTGGGAATACCGTTATTCTGAAACCTGCTACTGTGGCCATGCCTGTAGCATGGGAATTTGCTCAATGCTTCTGGGAAGCCGGTGTGCCGAAGGATGCTTTGCAGGTAGTTTGTACCGATGGTCGCGAACCGTTAAATTATCTCACTGCTCATCCAGCTATCAAGCATACAATCCTGACCGGAGGCACCGATACGGCCTTCCGTCTGCTCGAAAACAATCCAACCTGTCCGTTGTCGGCCGAAACAGGTGGCAAAAATGCAATAATAGTGAGTGCAGCAGCCGACCGCGACCACGCAATACAAAACATCATTACTTCGGCTTTCAGTAATGCGGGTCAGAAATGTTCGGCTTGTTCGTTGCTGATTTTGGAGAAAGAAGTTTATAACGATCCTGACTTTAAAACCAAACTTACTGATGCTGTCACCAGCTTACATACAGGAAGCGTTTGGGATGGAGGTAATTATGTAGGTCCGATGATAACTAACGCGAACGATAAATTGTTGCATGCCATCGATCATCTGGAAGAAGGCGAATGGTGGTTGGTAAAACCAGAATTTGTTGACAAAAAGCGTTTTATGCTCAAACCTTGCGTAAAATGGGGAGTCCGGCCGGGCAGTTACACTTTCACCAACGAATTGTTTGCTCCACTGCTTTCGGTAGTTTGTGCCGATAACTTCGAACATGCCATTGCACTGGCCAACAGTTCGGAGTACGGACTTACGGCAGGACTTCAAAGCCTTGACGAAAGTGAACAAAAACGCTGGAAAAACAGTATCGAAGCTGGCAATCTCTACATCAACCGAGGCATTACCGGTGCCATTGTGAGCCGTCAACCCTTCGGAGGAATGAAGCGTTCGGCATTCGGTGGTGGCATAAAAGCCGGAGGGCCCAATTATGTTTCGTGCTTTGTAAACATCACGAATAATCACGTCGACAATAGTTCGAGCCCCATCGGTGAATTCAAAACGTATGCTGCGACTTTCCGAAACGAAGATAAAAAAAGTTACGAAAGCTCCACAGCGAGTTATCAGAGAAATTTCGAAGAAGAATTTTCGGTGGAACGCGACATTTATCATTTAATGGGCGAACAGAATATTTTCCGTTATTTGCCTTTGAAAAATATCTTATTCCGCATTCAGCCACAGGACGAACTCTCTGATATCATAAAGATAATGACGGCGGCCAATATCGTAAATACAAATCTTGTCATCAGTATCGACAATGCTAACCACCATCTGGCGGCTTTACGAACCTTTCTCAAGCCTGAGCAAATACAACTACACACCGAAACTGAGTTTATAGATTCGATGCACAAATATGAACGTATACGCACTTGCTCAGCTGATCTTTCGATGGAAGTTTATAAAAAAGCGGCCGAACTGGGCAAACACATTGCTATGCAAAAGCCACTCAATGAAGGAAGGCTGGAATTATTGCATTATGTAAAGGAACAAAGCATTGCTTTCGAGTATCACCGCTACGGAAGCATCACCGAAACACCTGAATAAAGCAATCCCTTTTATATCACTCCGTGAATTCGCAATTGTTATTGACGAATTCACGGAGTGTTCTTTTTACCCGTATTGAACATTTCACAATAAACAAAGCATTTTTTGATGTATATTTGCATGTTGATCATTGATTTGTTCAATGAAATCAACTTCATACTATACCGTAGAGTTAAACGGTTTTTTGAGAGTAAAAGATATGGCCAAAACAAAAATGTCGAACACACGAACAATGAATTACCCTGAATCATCAAAAAATGTTCGGGCAAGGACAGCATTTGCAAAGCAGGAATTATCCTGTCTTCGAGGTGTGTTTGAACGTACTTTTGGAGAACAGGAAGGTTTCAATGAGGCAATTGCGTTGGCACAAAAAGATGCAGTTACTGAAACCGGTACAGTTTTTAGTCTTGACTACTCAAAACTCACCATTTCGATGGGCGCATTAGTGCCAATTACCGATATTGAAATAAAAATAATAAACGCAAACAGCGTTAGGATGAGCTGGAACACTGATCTGTTGCACGGCGCTTCGCCCAACGACATGATAAGCTGGGTGTTTCTGTTCCCTGATACAAAAACTGTGATTCACCGTCAGAATTGCATATCGAGAGATGCAGGGAGCATAGGTATTGAACTTCCATTCAAAAAAACAAATCAAACGCTCCATTGCTGGGCTTATCTGTCGTTGCACAATACCTATTTATTTTCACCAGCAAGTTATTTACAAATCACGGATTTGCAATCGAAATTAACAGACAAAAAGTAGTGCTTCACAACTGCAAAACGCGCTGAATAATTCTTGTAGCATTCTCCATTTTACTTTTAAACTTTATTTGTTTTACCAAACCATAATAAAAGTTCGAAAACTTGTACATTTCAAAATGTTTATAGAAATTTGCATTCATTAAAAAAACAATGCATCATGAAAGATCTACTTCAACGTTTGTTATTATCAGTTTGTATAATTATTTCATTTACAGCCTGTAACAAAAAGGCAGGTGATAATAATCCAAACAATGACTCCAGCAGATATCATTTCAACGACACACTTGCACTTCAGCTCGAAAACCCAAAAATAACAGAATACCGTGCTTTTGTGCAGCAACTCGATAGTTCTGATGCTTCATCGGCAACAAAAGCAGTAGAACAGTTTAAAACTACATTCACAAATCAAAGTCAGGGACTTTGCGATACAGCATTCGTCATTTACCAGCATTTGATGGACACTATAGAACTGAACCTGAACGAAAAACTTCACAACGACACCACCGATTATTCGGTTATCTTTTCAGGCGAACCCATATCAAAAAAAATCAAAAACTATCTGACTCTACTTCAACAAAATGGCTTTAAATTTTCGTCGACCGACGGAATGATTTACATTGAACAATATCGCCCGTTTACCTTTCAGCATCTGTCGTTTCTGCTTTCGGAACCAATGAAAAGCTATCTGAATGAGATAAGCATGGAAAGCGCCGAAGGATTTGCTATGGATAAGTCCATTATAATTTCATCCCAACAACTTGT
>Ga0116170_10005468_pt1 | contig 11366 bp, 11 predicted proteins | sample AD_JPNHW1_MetaG_FD_89797 | JGI IMG/M metagenome (GOLD analysis project Ga0116170, IMG submission 89797) | Active sludge microbial communities of municipal wastewater-treating anaerobic digesters from Japan - AD_JPNHW1_MetaG | ecosystem: Engineered > Bioreactor > Anaerobic > Digestate | place... | reverse complement strand
TTGCAGAAAAACTTTATTTTATACAGAATGCTACAGGGGGAGTTCTCCCGCCGTTTGATTCATTCCTGCTTATAAGGGGAATTAAAACTCTTTCAGTGCGAATGGATAGACATATCAGCAATGCAGAGGCTGCTGCAAAATATCTTAAAACCAACCCTGCCGTAAAGGAAGTATACTATCCGGGACTTAAAGATAATCCGGGTTATGAAATACAGAAAAAACAGGCGGACGGTGCGGGAGGAATGATTTCCTTTGAGCTTGCCGACGGATACAGTTCCGCCAAGTTCTTTGACGGATTAAAGCTTATCGCACTTGCTGAAAGTCTTGGCGGAGTTGAGTCATTAGCTTGCCACCCGTCAACAATGACACATGCTTCAATTCCTCAGGAAATCAGAGAAAAAGTCGGAATAACCGAAAATCTTATCCGTATTTCAATAGGAATTGAAAGCGAAAAGGATATCATAGACGACCTTGAAAACGCTTTGCGTTTCAGCAGAGAGGGCTAGGCTTATGGGTATGTATTACAACAGTATTCACGAACTTATCGGGAATACACCTATAATAAAGCTTAATAATCTCGGCGTAAAAAAAGATGTTGAAGTTTATGCAAAGCTTGAACTTTGGAATCCCGGGGGAAGCGTTAAGGACAGAATCGGTACTTACATGATAAAGGACGCAGAAGAAAAGGGTCTGTTAAAGCCAGGCGGAACAATAATTGAAGCAACAGCAGGAAATACAGGGCTTGGAATTGCCGTTGCCGCACTTAACAAAGGATATAGAGTTATATTCGTTGTTCCGACTAAGTTTTCGGTTGAAAAGCAGACACTTATGAAAGCACTTGGGGCGGAAATCATAAACACTCCCAGAGAGGGCGGAATGCTCGGAGCGGCAAAGAAAGCAGAGGAGCTCCTGAAAACAATTCCCGATTCTGTTACGCTTAAACAGTTTGAAAATATGAGCAATCCTCTTGCACATTACGAAACAACAGGACCTGAAATATACAGTCAGCTTGACGGCAATATTGATTATTTTGTTGCAGGGGCAGGGAGCGGCGGAACTTTCACAGGTATTGTAAAATTTCTGAAAGAACATAACCCGCAGATTAAAGGGATTCTTGCAGACCCTGTCGGCTCGACAATCGGCGGCGGAGAGCATTCCGATTACGACATTGAGGGCATAGGCAAGCCTCTGTTGCCGATATAGCCGAATATATCAAGCCCATTAAGATCACTGAAATAGATTCAGCACAGATTATCGGTCTTGCTAAGGACTTTGATGTATACATCGTTAACACAAACAAGGCAATTGAAGCAGGCGTTGACACATCAAAATTCCTTTTCAAAGAGGGCGAGGATTCACCATATGCAAACATTATCGCTGTAAAGGCTGAAAAAGCAAACGATCCGGCAATACAGGCACTTGTAAAAGCACTCCAGTCCGATGAAACAAGAAAGTTCATCGAGGATAAATATAACGGAGCAGTTATTCTGGCAAAAATTGACTAATAAACAAGAGGAGAAATAATCATGGCAAAAAAGCTAAAGCAGATTGCAATCTACGGAAAAGGCGGTATCGGCAAGTCCACCACCACATCAAACATAAGCGCAGCTCTTTCGGATATGGGCTATAAGGTAATGCAGTTCGGATGCGACCCAAAAGCGGATTCAACAAATACACTTCGTGACGGAACCTACATACCGACTGTTCTTGACCTTTTGAGAGAGAAGAAAACAGTCGACGCACATGAAACCATTTTTACAGGCTATAATGGAATTTACTGTGTCGAAGCCGGGGGACCAGCCCCCGGTGTAGGCTGTGCAGGGCGAGGAATTACTACAGCTGTCCAGCTTCTGAAACAGCAGAAGGTATTTGAAGAGCTTGACCTTGACTATGTTATCTATGATGTGCTCGGAGATGTTGTCTGCGGAGGCTTTGCCGTGCCGATAAGAGAGGGAATTGCCGAACATGTTTTCACAGTTTCATCTGCTGACTTCATGGCAATCTATGCGGCAAACAACCTCTTCAAGGGTATTCAGAAATATTCAAATGCAGGCGGAGCACTTCTTGGCGGCGTAATTGCTAATTCTGTTACAAATCCGTTTCAGAAAGAAATCATTGACGACTTTGTCGCAAAAACCCATACACAGGTTATGGAATATGTTCCGCGTTCAATTACGGTAACCCAGAGTGAGCTTTCGGGAAGAACAACCATTGAAGCTCAGCCAAATTCCGAACAGGCAAAGGTATACAGAAGCCTTGCAAAGCGGATTGACGAACATACTCAGTCAACAGTTCCTGCTCCCCTTGATTCACAGCAGTTAAAGGAATGGGCGGCATATTGGGCTGATCAGCTTATTGCTATTGAAACTGGCGAAATAAGAGATCACGGCGCACAAATCTGATGAAACGGAGGAAAAGCAATGAGCGATATTAATTTGAGGGCCCCCGAGGTACAGGTTCGTGAAATAAGACTGAAATCAATAACAGGCTTTCAAGGTACGGCAAAGGAGCTTGTCAGCGGCTGTTCTAACTGCGGGTTAAAAGATAAGGTGCGTTCTTTCAGTCAGTGCCTTGGCTGTTCAACTTCCTTTGCAGCCTGTACAACCGTACTTATTCAGGATGCGGCAGTAATAAGTCACGGTCCAGTCGGATGTTCCTCTTGTCTGCATGAATTTGCTTTTACATATAGAGTAAATTCTGAACTCCGAGAGATTAAAAATCCCACACAACGCAAAATTTTTTCAACTAATCTTGAGGAACGTGACACTATCTACGGCGGAAACGAAAAGCTTGCCGACGCAATCAGAGAAGTTTATGACAGAACACACCCTAATGCGATTTTCGTTATAACAACCTGTGCGGCAGGAATTATCGGCGACGATGTCGAGGGAATTACAAACGAAGCCGAAGAAGAGCTTGGAATACCTGTTGCCGCAATTTTTTGCGAGGGCTTCCGTTCAAGAATATGGACGTCAGGCTTTGACGCAGGCTATCACGGAATAGCAAGAAAGCTTATAAAACCGCCTGTTGAAAAAAGAAATATCATAAATGTTATAAATTTCTGGGGAACTGATATTTTCACTGAATGGCTTGGGGAATTCGGGTATAAGCCGAATTACCTTACACCATATTCAACTGTTGACGCTATCGCTCATTCATCCGAGGCAGAGGCAACAATTCAGGCTTGTGCAACCTTAGGTTCATATCTTGGGGCGGCGCTTGAAAAGGAATTCGGCGTAAAAGAAATAAGGACCTCACCTCCATACGGAATTGCCCAGACTGACAGATGGTTCAGGGAGCTTGGACAGATTCTCGGTAAAGAAAAAGAAGCTGAGGAGTTTATACAAAAAAAGAAAGAGCAGTATCTCCCGAAAATAGAGGAACTTCGAGAAAAGCTTAAAGGGAAAACTGCTTTCGTTACAGCAGGAGCATCTCACGGGCATTCACTCCTTGCAATACTCGGCGAACTTGGAATGAAAGCACAAGGTGCGGCTATTTTCCATCACGATCCCGTATATGACAACGGCGCCCCCGAATCTGACACTTTAGGGCATACCGTCAGTGACTACGGCGACGTTCCTAACTTTAACGTCTGCAACAAGCAGGAATTTGAGCTTGTCAATCAGCTTAACCGAATTCGCCCAGACATTCTCCTTGCAAGGCACGGCGGAATGACCTTGTGGGGAGCAAAATTCGGGATACCGTCGCTTTTAATCGGCGACGAGCATTACGGAATGGGCTATGAGGGACTTGTGAATTACGGCGAGCGTATTCTTGAAACCCTCGAAAACAATGAGTTTGTAACTAACCTTGCAAAAAACACGGTAAACCCATATTCAAAATGGTGGCTTGAACAAAAGCCTAATACTTTCCTCGGAGGTGACAACTGATGTCAGGAATTATTGAACAGGAGCGCTATACCTGCGCTATCGGCGCATTGCAGTCGGTGGTTGCAATCCCCCGTGCAGTACCGATTCTTCATTCAGGACCCGGCTGCGGAACAATGGTAAACGGATTTTTTGAACGAGCAAGAGGCTATGCGGGAGGGAACACTTCCCCTTGTACAAATTTCAGCGAAACAGAGGTTGTTTTCGGTGGAACAGACAGGCTCCGCAAAATTATTGAAAATACCTACAAGGTTCTTGATACGGATTTACAGGTAGTTGTCACAGGCTGTACGGCTGATATTGTCGGCGATGATGTTGCTTCTGTTGTAAATGAATTTGCTGATGAGGGAAAGCCTATTGTTCATGTTGAAACTGCGGGCTTCAAGTCAAACAATCTTGTTGCACACAGCAATATTGTCAATGCAATAATAGATCAGTATGTTGATAAATTCATTGATGAAAATCCAGTTCGTTCAGAAAAAAAGCTGGTTAATCTTCTTGCTTCAATACCTTATCAGGATCAGTTCTGGAAGGGCAATCTTCAAGAGTACAAGAGGCTTCTTGAGGGACTGGGACTTGAGGTAAACATTCTTTTCGGCCCTCATTCGGGCGGAGTAAAGGAATGGCAGACTATACCGAAAGCGAATTTCAATATACTTGTTTCCCCTTGGTACGGCGAACCTATCATTAAAAATCTTGAAGAGAAATACGGTCAGCCGTATTATCGTTTCAGATACCTGCCGATTGGCGCAAATGAAACGCTGAAGTTCCTTAACGGAGTAACTGAGTTTGCAAATGAAAACGGCGCAGAGCTTGACGTTGAAAAAGCTCAGCGTTTTATAGGTGAAGAAAATAACGCATATTACGAAGAGATTGATAACCTTGCGACTTTTCTGACAGAGTTCCGTTACGGACTTCCGAACCATGTTCATATTCTTCATGATGCGGGCTATGTAGTCGGGCTTTCAAAGTTTTTACTGCATGAAGTCGGAATTGTTCCTAAAGAGCAGTTTATTGTCGATAATACCCCCGATGAATATATTGAGCAGGTTACTGCCGATTTGAAATCAACATCTGAAAAAAGAGAAATCCCCGTATTCTTTAATCCTGATGCAGGTGCTGCACAGGATATTATAAGAAAGCTTACTAATAAGGGCAGGGGAATTATTCTGGGAAGCGGCTGGGATAAGGAGCTTGCAAAAGAAAAGGATTTTGATTTTCTGTCAATTTCCGTTCCGACACCGTACAGACTTGTCCTTACAACAAACTATGTCGGCTTTACAGGCGGGTTAAGAGTTATTGAGGATATTTACGATACCGTGCTTTATTCATACAAATAAGAGGTGAGATATATGCCGAGAATAGCGCTGGCAACCACAGACGGAAAGTTTATAAACGAGCATTTCGGGAGAGCGAAAGCCTTTCATATAGTCAATTTAAAAGACGATGATTACTTTTTTGTGGAAACGAGAGAAGTCACTCCCTGCTGTCAGAATTACGACCACAACGAGAGCGACTTTGACAAAGTAATAGAACTGCTTTCGGACTGCGATGGGGTGTTTGTAAGCCGAATAGGTACAGTCGCTTCGGCTTATCTCATTTCACATGGACTAAGGGTTTTTGAAGCACCCGGCATTATAGAAGATGTAATGAAAAAGGTTATAGCGGATAAATTTTTCGATAAAAATACAGCGCCGCAGATATAAATCATACAGTGCTGTCAATCAGAATTATTAATTATTGAAAACAAAATACCTTTATCAAGCAGCGGGAAAGGCACAGGGAGAACAGGCTCGGATTCATATTCGCCGAGCTGTTTTTCAAGCCAGATGGTATCATGCCATTTCCCAAGCTTATAGCCTGTGTGACGGAACATTGCCGTTTCTGTAAAGCCGAATTTGTTATGAAACGCAATGCTCTTGTCATTCGGATAGGTAATGCAGGCATACGCGGTTTTATAGCCCTGTACGGCAAGAATTTTCAGAAGAACAGTATAAAGCTCCCCTGCAATCCCTCTGCGCTGATATTTTTCAGCGACATAAACCGAGATTTCGGCATTCCATTGAAAAGCTTCACGCTCACGCTGCTTTCCGGCATAGGCATATCCGGCGATTTCACCGTCAAGCTCATATATGAGATAGGGGAACTGTTCGGTATAATGCTTTATCCTAATAAGAAATTCTTCTTCTGTCGGAACTGTACATTCAAAGGTTACGTCGCTGTAAAGGATATGCGGCGCATAGATATTCAGAATTGCCCGTGCGTCGGATATATCGTCGGTATTGACAAAGCGTATCATATAATATGCTCCCTACGAATCGGAAATTTCCAAACAGCTTCTCATTGCGAGTATCGTCTGTTCAATAAGATAATCAAGCTCCCAGCCGAGCATTTGGGCGCCGCGTTCAATTACTTCGCGGGAACAGCCTGCCGCAAAATTTGTACTTTTATATTTTTTCTTTACGGATTTGACTTCAAGATCCAAAACGCTTTTTGACGGACGCATTATGGCAACTGCACCTATTAATCCGGTAAGCTCGTCAGCCGCATAAAGAACCTTCTCCATCTGATGAACGGGTTCGATATCAACGGTAAGCTTATAGCCGTGGCTTGCGGCTGCACGGATTATTCTTTCGTCTATGCCGTTTTCACGCATTATCTCCTGCTGCTTAATGCAGTGCTGTTCAGGGTAAATTTCAAAATCAAGGTCGTGAAGAAGTCCGACAATTCCCCAAAAATCGACCTCTTCGGCATAACCAAGCTGATTTGCAAAGAATCGCATTACTCCCTCGACAATCTGAGCATGCTTAAGGTGAAATGCATCTTTATTGTATTGCGTAAGAAGCTCCCACGCCTGTTCTCTTGTCAAAATATTACCCATTTAAATAATCTCCTTAAATATAGTACATAATTGACTGATCGTCCGTGTTTTTGGCAGTTTCCTTTAAAAGCCCGTCAAGAGTAATTCCGTTAAGCGAGTTCATAACAGACTTGTCAAGCGTATCAAAAACCAACGAACGCAGTGCTTTTTCAAAAGCGGGAGCGGATTCCGCAACGGTTTCCTCGGCGCCTTCAAAAAGTGTGCTTTCTATTGCGGAAAGAATATCATAAGCAGTAATCTGTTTGGGTGAACGCGAAATCTGGTAACCGCCCTGTGAGCCTTTTACGGAGGTCACAAGACCGCCCTTTTTAAGAAGAGCAAAAACCTGCTCCAGATATATTTTTGAAATCCCGAATTTTTCGGAAATGCTTATTACTGTTATGAATTTCCCGCTGTCAAAGCTAGCTGCCATATAAATCATTGATACAAGGGCATAACGCCCCTTTGAAGAAATTCGCATATATTACCCTCCATTTCATACTTGTGATGTATGCTTTAATAATACAGTACGGAGGGCACTTTGTCAATACCTTTATTGCATATAAGAATAATATTTATAGTTTCACATAGAAAGAAGGCATTATTTATGTCATGCTGCGGTTCAGTTAAAGTCGATTCAAGGCTCGAACATATTGCAAACCGTCATCCGTGCTTTAGCGGAGAGGCAAATATGAAGCACGGACGGCTTCATCTTCCGGTCAGCCCGACCTGCAATATACAATGTAAGTTCTGTAAGCGGAGCATAAACAAGCTTGAAAACCGTCCGGGAGTTTCACAGACTGTATTAACTCCCGATGCTGCCTGTAATCTTGTTAGCAAAGCCCTTGAGCTTTGCCCTGAAATAACCGTTGCTGGGATAGCGGGACCGGGCGATACTCTTGCAACGCCTTATGCAATTGAAACATTCAAACTTATTAACGAAAAATACCCCGACATGATAAACTGTCTTAGTACAAACGGACTTTTGCTTGAAAGGTATACTGATGAACTATACAGCGCAGGCGTAAGAACAGTTACGGTCACTGTTAATGCGGTTGACCCTGATGTGCAAAAGGAAATATGCTCATGGATAGTATATGACGGGGTAAAATATACAGGAAGAGAAGCCGCTGAAATCCTTATTGAAGCCCAGAAAAGAGGAATAAGAAAGCTTGCGGCACTTGATATGCTGATAAAAATAAATATCGTTCTGATACCAGGAATAAATGATTTTCATATTGAGGAAATAGCAAAAACCGTTAAGGAATGCGGGGCAAACCTTATCAATATAATTCCGCTGATACCTCAGCATGAACTTTCTGACGTTGAAGCGCCAAGCTGTTTTCAGCTTAATGAAGCGAGAACAGCGGCTGAAAAATATCTCCCCGTTTTCAGGCACTGTCAGCATTGCCGCGCGGATGCCTGCGGCATTCCGGGGAAAGGTGATTTGTCCTCTCTTTTATATGAAACGAGCGGCATTCCCCAGACTTTTTCACACGGATAAAATTTTTTTAAAAACCTATTGACAAATTTGAATTCATAGCATATACTTTAATCATACCAAACACATATGTTAAATATGAAAATTTAAACGGAGGTAATTTTTATGTCAAAGATTAATAAGAGCTTAACAGATTTAATAGGAAAGACCCCTTTGCTTGAGCTTGTGAATTATGAGAAAAAACATGAGCTGAAAGCAACTGTTGTTGCAAAGCTTGAATATTTCAATCCCGCTGGAAGCGTTAAGGACAGAATAGCAAAGGCTATGATTGAGGATGCAGAGGCTAAGGGCGTTCTCAAGGAAGGTTCGGTTATTATTGAACCGACAAGCGGAAATACAGGAATAGGTCTTGCATCTGTTGCCGCCGCAAGAGGATACAGAATAATTCTCACAATGCCTGAAACAATGAGCGTTGAACGCAGAAATCTTCTTAAAGCTTATGGCGCAGAACTTGTTCTCACAGAGGGCGCAAAGGGTATGAAAGGCGCTATTGCAAGAGCTGATGAATTAAAGGAAGAAATTGACGGCGGAGTAGTCCTCGGTCAGTTTGATAATCCTGCTAACCCTGCTGTTCATAAGGCAACCACAGGCCCGGAAATCTGGGATGATACTGACGGAAAGGTTGATATTTTTGTTGCAGGTGTCGGCACAGGCGGAACAGTTTCCGGTACCGGTGAATTTCTCAAGTCAAAGAACCCTAATATTAAAATAGTTGCCGTTGAACCTAAGGATTCACCTGTTCTTTCAGAGGGTAAGGCAGGCCCGCATAAAATTCAGGGCATAGGCGCAGGATTTGTTCCTAAGACCTTGAATACCTCAATTTATGACGAAGTTCTCCCCATTTCAAATGAGGCTGCCTTTGAAGCAGGCAGAGAAGTTTCAAGAACAGACGGCGTGCTTGTAGGAATTTCATCAGGTGCTGCTATTGCCGCTGCAACTGAGCTTGCAAAGCGTCCTGAAAATGCAGGCAAAGTTATTGTTGCACTTCTCCCTGATACAGGTGAAAGATACCTTTCAACTGCATTATTTGCCGAATAATAAGGAGCAATAATTTTAATCCGCTTCATTTTATGATGAAGCGGATTTTTTATAAAATGATAAGGAGTGTATAACATGAGCAAGTATAATTTTGATGAAATTATCGACAGAAACAATACAAATTCGCTTAAATATGATTTTGGAAAAGAGCATAATATGCCTGCTGATGTTATGCCTTTCTGGGTTGCGGACATGGATTTTCGCACGCCGCCAGCCGTAATTGACGCGCTGACTGAACGAAGCAAACATGGGATTTTCGGTTATACCGATATAAAAGAAGACTATTTCAAAGCGGTTTACGACTGGTATAAAAATAGGTTTGGCTTTACGGTGAATAAGGAATGGCTGATAATAACCCCGGGAGTGGTTTTTGCAATCTGTGCGGCAATAAGGGCTCTGACACATGAGGGGGACGGCGTGCTTATCCAAAGACCTGTATATTATCCGTTTTCATCAGTGATTAAGGATAATAACCGTAAGCTTGTGAACAATTCGCTTGTGTATAAAAACGGTAGATATGAAATTGATTTTGACGACTTTGAAAAGAAAATTACCGAAAACAATGTGAAGCTGTTTATCCTCTGCAATCCGCACAATCCTGTCGGAAGAGTGTGGACAAAAGAAGAACTTACTAGAATAGGAATAATATGCCTCAAACATAAAGTAATAGTTATATCCGACGAAATCCATTCGGATTTTGTTTACGGCGGTAACAAGCATACGCCCTTTGCAAGCCTGTCAAGGCATTTATCAGACATAACCATAACCTGCACATCGCCGAGCAAGACCTTTAACCTTGCAGGATTACAGCTTGCCAATATTTTTATTGAAAACGAGAGCATCAGGAAAGCCTTATACAAAGAAATAAGAAAAACCGGATACGGCAATCCGAATACAATGGGAATTATTTCGGCTCAGGCAGCATATGAGCATGGAGGAGAATGGCTTGACGAACTGCTTTTGTATCTTTCGGATAATATTTCAAAGACCCAAAGCCTGCTTTCGGAAAAAGCTCCTAAGCTTAAAGTAATTGAGCCTGAGGGAACATATCTGTTATGGATTGACTTTAAAGGGCTGGGCTTAACCGATAAAAAGCTGGATGACCTGATCATAAACAAAGCCAAGCTTTGGCTTGACGGAGGGAAAATGTTCGGCGAAGAGGGAAGCGGCTTTCAGCGAATCAATATAGCCTGCCCGTGGTCTGCTCTAAATGAAGGACTGAACAGATTGACAGCTTTTTTATAAATCAATATCATAGTAAATACATATAATTTATATGATTAATTGTTTGCTATATTTGTATATCTATCCGAACTTGATTTTTTCGTTCAAAAAGCATTGACATACGGGGTATCGCAATATATAATAAAGCCATCAAATATACTAAGTATATATGAAATATATGCAATATGAAAAAGGGGTATTATGATGAATAAAGAAATTCAGAATGTTGTAAGGACTGTGTATTCTATGCACGAGCGAATGTGCAGTACACGATGTTTCAGATAAAATACACCGGGTTATCAATAAAAATATTACATAATAAAAGGAGTCAATAAATATGAAAAATATATTAGGAAAAATTACGGCACTTGCTCTTGCGGGTGTAATCGGGCTTTCACTTACAGCCTGCGGAAAAAGCAGCGAGGCTAAATCAATAAAGGTCGGCTTCTGTCCGGGACCTTACAGCGATATGTTCAAGGAGGCTATTCAGCCGTCGCTTGAAAAGAAAGGCTATAAGATAGAAATCGTTGAATTTTCCGATTATGTTCAGCCGAACAAGGCGCTTGCCGCAAAGGAAATTGACGTGAACATATTCCAGCATTCAACCTACCTTAAAAAATTCTCCGCCGATAACGGTCTTGACCTTTCATACATAAAGGAAATTCCAACGGCAGGAATGGGAATATTCTCAAGCAAATACAAGTCGTTTGATGAGCTTCCTGACGGAGCGACGGTTGCAATTCCAAACGATGAAACAAACCTTTCAAGAGCAATACGCGTTCTTCAGCAGGCAGGTCTTGTGAAGATAAAGGACGGCGTTGATCCGGCAAAGGCAACACAGAACGATTTATCCGAA
>Ga0116170_10005467_pt1 | contig 11368 bp, 6 predicted proteins | sample AD_JPNHW1_MetaG_FD_89797 | JGI IMG/M metagenome (GOLD analysis project Ga0116170, IMG submission 89797) | Active sludge microbial communities of municipal wastewater-treating anaerobic digesters from Japan - AD_JPNHW1_MetaG | ecosystem: Engineered > Bioreactor > Anaerobic > Digestate | place... | reverse complement strand
CTGGAGAATGAACGGGAAGTCCTGTCCGGGGGGGACACCCTGACGGGGTTGCTCAGTCATGCGTTTCTGCCGTCGTGGGATGAGGATTCGCTTTCCGGGGTGTTGGATGTGGCGCAGCAGGCGGTCGAATCTGTTCCGTGTGCCCGTTTTGCGTTTGTGCCGGAGGGTTCGGCGGTTGCGGTCTTGGAGGCCTGGATAGAACGGGGAGGGACGGAGTCCGGAAAGTCCGATCGGGTCCGGAAAGGAAATCCATCCGATTCTTTCGGGTTTGACCGGACGCAATAATCTTGTCCCCTCCGGGGGTTCTTGGTATAAGAACGGTGGATATGAGGGATTTCCCTTTCTTGCATTCTGGCGTTTTGAGGAGCCAAGTTGAGTGCGACAACGGAAAAGACGCTGATTCTGGACCCGAGTGAACTGCTGGCGTTTTGTGGCCGCAACGATCACAAGATCCGGATGCTTCAAGCGGGTCTCGAAGCCACGATCCGGGTGCGGGGCAATGAGATTGTCATTTCGGGCGAACCGGCGGTGGTCGAACGAGCCTCGGGGGTACTCGAGGATCTGTTGATGGTTCAGCGCAGCACGGGCCGGTCTTTGTCGAATCAGGAAGTCCAGATGGCCTTGCGCTCGACGGCTGCGACGGCGGAGGATGCGGCGCTGCCGACCCTCTCGCAGGTTCTGCTGGACCGGATTCCGGTTCCGAACCGTTCGCGCCACCTGCGGCCCATGACGCCGGGGCAGAAGGTGTATGTGGACGCCGTGCGGCAGAACGATATTGTCTTCGCGATCGGTCCGGCGGGGACGGGCAAGACGTATCTGGCCGTGGCGCTGGCGGTGTGGAATCTGACCGAAGGGCTGGTCCGGCGGATTATCCTGGTGCGTCCGGCGGTGGAAGCGGGCGAGCGGCTGGGGTTTCTGCCGGGGGACATTGCGGCCAAGTTCGACCCGTTTGTGCGTCCGCTCTACGACGCGCTGTACGACATGATGGAACCCGAGCGGGTGAAGCAGTATCTGGAGACCGGGGTGATCGAGATCGCCCCGCTGGCCTTCATGCGGGGACGGACGCTGAACGACGCGTTCGTGATTCTGGACGAGGGGCAGAACACGACGATGGCGCAGATGAAGATGTTTCTGACGCGCCTGGGGGTGAATTCCAAGGCGGTGGTGACCGGGGACGTGACGCAGGTGGACCTGCCCGCCGACACGCAGTCCGGTCTGGTTCACGTTCAAAAAGTATTGAAAAACATCAAGGGAATCGCGTATGTCTTTCTGGAGAACCATGATGTGGTGCGCCACGATCTGGTTCAGCGGATTGTGCGGGCGTATGAATCCCATGGCTCGAAGGGGGCGTAACGGTCTCTTTCGGGCGTTTTTCCATCTGGGGGGAGGGCGTTAGCGGCGGGAGCGAGGAGCGTTGGTTTGTTAAGGTCCCCGGCGGGAATGTGTCCGGGTGTTCTGCCGTTTGAAGGAGTCGAAATTGGGGATATGGGGTAACCGAAAAGACCGTCCATCCGGTTCTGCCGCTTCCACCGAGTCGCGTGGAGGAACGGGGAAGGGTGTGCCCGGGGTCGGAACGGACAATATCTTCCGTCGGGAGAACAAGCCGCGCGAGTCCCAGGTGATGGGAAGCCGCACGAAGTTTCTGGTGGGACGGGTGGGACGCTGGGTGGCTCTGAGGATGGTTTTCCTGTCGAGTCTGGTCCTGGTGAATCCGGGGATTGTTCCGGATCGGGTCGAATGGGAGCAGGGACAGATTGCACGACAGCGGATCGTTTCCAGAATCGTTTTCAGTGTGGTGGATGAGAAAGCACTGGAGAGTACGGCAAAAGAACTGCGTGAGGAGAAAAAGCAGTTTTTTTATACGTATGACGCCAAGGTGACGGAGCGGATGACGAAACGCATCTTGGATATCTTTGAGAAAGCGAGGACGATTCAGGCGGATGCGACGGTCTTATCGTCCAATAAGTCCCGGGCTTTGTTGACTTGGGCGAGTGATGAACAGAAAATTGTGTTTCACGCTCCGGATGTGGTGGCTTCTCTGGTTTTTCGGTATTGTGGAGATGATTTATTTCTCAAAACGCTTTCAGATGGGTTGAAAAAACCTCTTGAAACGGTTGTGGATGATTTGAAACTTTATCGAAGTCGTTACGAACTGAAGCGGGTGGTCGTGGATTCCGTTCCGGAAGACATTTCGATACGACTCGAAAACCTGATTGATGTGAACGGAGTCGAACAGTATCTGACGACCTATTTTGCCCATCAGAAAGAGGTCGACAAGGTTCTGGATCGGGAAAAGCAGCAGTTGTTGATTCTGTTGTGTCAGGCGTATGTCGAGCCCAACATCAAGTTTCAGCCGGATGAAACCGAGCGGCAGATGAAGCGGAATATCGAGAAGTTGTATTCTGATCCGCCTCGAAAATCCTTCAAGGTCGGTCAGATCTTGGTGGAGGGGGGGAATGTAATCAGTGAGGGACAGGAAGAACTGATTCGGGCGATGTACAAAGAGATCGAACACTTGAACATCCGCCGTTTCGGGGCGATCGCGCTGTTCATGCTGGTTCTTCTGGCGCTGGTCTGTTATTACATCCGCCAGTTTCGTCCGGAGTTGATCTTCAACACCGGCACGGTCTTGCAGGTGGCCCTGCCGGTCTTGCTGGCGCTTCTGTTTGGTCATCTGGCGTTGCGGGTGGTGGACGCGGACCGGTTTCCGGACGTGGCGGGTTACGCGTTTCCGTCCGCAATGATCGGCATGCTGGCGGTGATTCTGTTCGATGCCCGTTCGGCTGTCCTGCTGGTGACGGCGGGCTGTCTGGCTTTTGGTGTGCTGACCGGTCTGGATTTCCGGGTGCTGCTGGTTTCCCTTTTCGGGGGCTATATGTCGGTGACAGTCCTGCGGACGGCTCAGGCGCGCCAGGAGGTGTTGAAGGTCGGGTTCTATGTGGGATTGGTCAATACGGTCATGATTGTGCTGGCGCATCTCATGGACGATCCTCTGGCGATTCAATGGGATTCGTCGGGTTGGGGAATTGTAAACAATTCTCAACTGGTTCGGTGGGATCTGGCGGGTTGGGGGCTGGTCAACGGGGTTTTCTGCGGGGTGGTGACCATGCCGACGCTGGTGGTGTTCGAGCGCCTGTTCGGGGTAGTGACGGACATCGGGCTTCTGGAATTGACCGGTCTGGACCATCCGCTCCTGAAGGAACTCGAAGAGAAGGCGGCCGGGTCGTTTCAGCACTCGTTGAATGTCTGCAAATTGAGTGAGGCCGCGGCCAAGGCGATCGGGGCCAATTCCCTGCTGGTGCGAGCCGGGTCGTATTTTCACGATGTGGGCAAGATCCTGAAGCCCAAATACGCGGGGGAGAACGCCATCACGCTCGAAGAGCGGAGCCTGCACAGCAAACTGTCCCCCCACATGAGCGCCATGATTATCAAGAACCATGTCAAGGGAGGGATCGAGCTGGCGCGCAAGTACAAACTGCCCGAGCGGGTGGTGGACTTCATCCCCCAGCATCATGGCACCACGATCATTGCCTTTTTCTACGTCGAGGCGCTCAAACGGTTCGAGAACTCGCGCAGCATGGACCCGGTGCGCGAGAGCGACTTCCGGTATCCGGGGCCCAAGCCGCAGATGATCGAGACGGCGATCGTCATGCTGGCCGACGCGGTGGAGGCGACCGCCACGAGCCGTTTCACGTCGCTCTCGGTCAACGAGGACGAACTGCGCATGTGCGTCCACAAGATTGTGACGGACAAGTTTGCCGATGGCCAGTTTGACGAGTGCGATCTGACCCTGCGCGATCTGCATGTGATTCGCGAGTCGTTCATCAAGACGCTGCTGGGGCGTTTCCACCACCGCGTGGCTTATCCGTCGCGGCCTTCTCGCAGCGGTCCTGCCGCTCTGGTGCCCAAGCGCGACCGGCTGGAACGCGATTGATTTTCTGAAGGGGATCTGTTCCTATCTCGACCGTTCGACGCCGACCTGCCGGCAGTCGGGGCGGATACGGCACCGGCTGCACCACGGGGAGACGGGTTTGCAGAGATTCTGGCCGTAGGCCACGAGCCAGTCGTTGATTTCGATCCAGTAACGCGGTGGCAGGATCTGGCGTAAGACCATTTCGGTCTCCTCCGGCGATTTCGTGTGGACGTAGCCCCACCGGTTGGTGATGCGGTGGACGTGGGTGTCCACGCAAATGCCGGGTAGTCCATAGCCCTGTGTCAGGACCAGATTGGCCGTTTTGCGTCCCACTCCCTTGAGTGAGAGCAGTTCGTCGAGCGTGTTGGGGACTTGTCCCCCAAAGCGCTCGATGAGGGTCTGACAGACGTCGTGGAGGGTCTGGGCTTTTGTTTTGTAGAATCCGACCGGATAGATCAGGCCGACGATGGTTTCCACATCGAGTTCGAGCAGTTCCTGAGGTGTTTGAGCGCGCTCGAAGAGCCGTCGCGAGGCCTCGGCAGTACAGGCATCCTTGGTTCGAAGGCTCAGGATCGTGCTGACCAGAACCTGAAACGGGTTTCGCTGGTTGCGGGCGTATTCGGTCACGATAGGCACCTGCATGTGCGCCGTTTCCTCGCGCAGAATTTTTGTCACGCGGTCTATCGGGAATTTTGGGGTTTTGGGGGGCATTTCAGGCTGTTCTTTCAAAAAAAAGGATGTGTTTGGAATCCCAATCCACGATCTTCTATGATTCTAGGTTGCCACTTTCCGTTTGTGAAGATAAAAATAGAGAGTTGAACCGTCCGGGTGAGTGCCCGGAGACCGGTTCTTTCTGGACAGAAGCGAATGTAAGGCGGGGAGGAAACCCGATTGGTGATGGATTTGACAGGGGAACATAGCGGCAGAAATACGGGTAATCGAGTCCTGGACAGCCCGGAAGTCGGGTGTGTGGCGCCACAGGGAACGGAGGGGAGGTCGTCTCTCCCGCCCGAGTATGAGTGCCTTCTGGCGTCGGTCGAAAAACCGGGTCGCTATGTGGGAGGCGAGATGAACGCGGTCGCCAAGGACCCGGCCCGGGTCCGGGCCACGATCGCGCTGGCGTTTCCGGATCTCTATGATGTGGGGATGTCGTACCATGGCTTCCGTCTGCTCTATGAGATTGTGAACGCGCGGGCGGATTTTGCGGCCGAACGGGTCTATACGCCCTGGCCCGATTATGCGGAGGCTCTGCGTCGGGCCGGATTGCCCCTGACAACCCTCGAAACCTACCGCCCTCTGGGATCTGTCGAGGTGATCGGTTTCACCCTCCAGCACGAACTGGGTTATACGAATATTCTCGAGATGCTCGACTTGGCGGGAATCCCGCTGTTGGCGTCTGAGCGCGAGTCGTGCTTTCCCCTGGTGATCGGGGGGGGAGCCGAGGCGTACTCGCCCGAACCGCTGGCGGATTTTTTTGATGCGTTTGTGTTGGGCGACGGCGAGGAGGTGCTCCTCGATCTGCTGGAGGTGGTGGCCCAGGCGCGCGAAGAGGGTTGGGAACGCGGGCGGCTGTTGCGGACTCTGGCCGGGATTCCGGGTATTTATGTTCCCGCGTTCTATCAGGTTGCCTATCGGGAGGACGGAGCGGTGAAGTCCATCACGCCGGTGGACGAGGGAACGCCGTCGTGTGTGGAACCCCGGATCTATGACATCTCGCAAACTCTCGGGTCGGTGTCTCCCGTCACGCCGTTGATCCGCACGGTTCAGAATCGTACGGTGGTCGAGATTCGGCGCGGGTGTGTGAACGGGTGCCGTTTCTGTCAGGCCGGGGTCCTGACGCGTCCGGTCCGCGAGCGTTCCATCGAACAGGTGCGCGAGATCGTGAACCGTTCGCTGGAACAGACGGGCGACGATTGTGTGACGCTGCTGAGCCTGAGCACGGCGGATTATTCCGAGATTGTGCCGCTGGTGCGGACGCTGAACCGGGATCTCGGGAAGCGGCAGGTGTCCGTGTCCCTGCCGTCGTTGCGCATCAGTTCGTTTGATGTGGCGTTGGCCGCCGAGATTTCGTCGGTGCGCAAGTCGTCCTTCACGTTTGCTCCTGAGGCCGGGTCGGAGCGGTTGCGCCGGATTATCAACAAGCCGCTGGACGAGGCGCAGTTTCTGGCAATTATCAGCGATGTGCTGCGCGCCGGGTGGAAGACGCTCAAGATGTATTTCATGATCGGTCTGCCGGGCGAGACCGATGAGGATCTGGATGGGATTGTGCGCATTGTGCAGGGCGCTCTGGAATGTGCGCGGAATCAACGGGTGCGGGGTTTGACGCTGAATGTGACGCTGTCCCCTTTTGTGCCGAAGGCGCATACGCCGTTCCAGTGGGCGGGGCAGATTGACTTGGCCGAGATCCAGCGCCGCTTGCGGTATGTGCGTAACTGCCTGCCTCAGAAGGCCGTGGCGTTCAAGACTTCGCCGGTGGATTCGAGCATTCTCGAAGCCGTATTTGCCCGCGGGGACCGGCGGCTGGGGAAAGTCCTTCTGGAGGCGTGGCGCAACGGCTGTCGGTTTGACGCGTGGAGCGAATTGTTCCAACCACAGGTCTGGTGGAAGGCGTTCGAGACGTGTGGACTGGACCCTGCGTGGTACGCCCGGCGCGAGCGTCCGGACGATGAGGTTTTCCCGTATGCGCACCTGAACAGCGCGGCAGGGGGGGCGTTTTTGGAGAAGCAGCGCGATTTCTCCCGAATCGAGCGGATCACCCCGGACTGTGTGCGCGAGGCGTGCGCGGGGTGTGCGGCCTGCAAACCTCCCAAACAACACGTTCTGGCTTCGGATGCGGTCGGTCTGAAGGAGGTGGAACCGCTTCCGGAATCGGTAAAGCGTGTTCCGGGAAAAGGGACATCCGAGACCGAGACGCCTGTCATGCGGGTACGGCTGCGTTTCTCCAAGCGGGGGGCGTTGCGGTTCATCTCGCATCTGGACCTGGCGGAGGTGATCCATCGGCTGGCGCGGATGAGTGAACTGCCCGTGGCTTACTCGCAGGGGTTCAACCCGCAACCGCGCATCAGTCTGTCTCCGCCTCTTCCGCTGGGAATAGAGGGACAGGGCGAACTGGCGGATGTCTATCTGACCGAACGGGTGGAACTGAAGACGTGCCTGCAGAAGTTGTGCCGTGTCACCCGAGTGGCGGGTCTGGAGTGGTGCGGGATCGAGGAAGCGCCGATGCAGAGTGATTCGCTCCAGCAGAGCATCGGGGAGTATGGATACGAAATCGCCTGGCGCCGGATGGGAGAGGCCGCGTCCGTGTTGCCGACCGATCCCCTGGAACTGGCTGCGGCGGTTCAGCGGTTCCTGGCGAGTGAGACCTGGCCGATCGAGTTGTTGCGAAAGGGAAAACTTCAGCAGCGCGACGCTCGGGCGTTCGTTCGCGGTTTTTCGCTCTGGAACCCTGGGGCGGACTTCGAGGCGGGGGTGGCCCTGTCAATCAAATCTGAAAACGGAGTGACGTTGAGCCCGCTCCTGATTCTGGAGAGTCTTTTCGGGCGCGACCTGGAACAGGGAGTCCTGTTGCGGGTGTCGCGTCGTCCGATTATGATTTAAGGGAGAAAGCAGGCAGTGGGTACAGCCGATCCCCCCCTCACGAAGGAGGCCTTCGTGAGGGGGGGATTCTCTTGGATGTTCAACCGGTTTGTCTCAATTTCCGAGAAGTCGTTTCAGGTGCTCGAAACTTCGGGCGGCCTGATCCACCGTTCCACATTCGACAGAAAAGACGATGTCGCGCGGGGTTTGAGTGCGCACGATCTCGATCATTCTGGCCCAGTCAATAACCCCGTCGCCGCAGGCGCAGCCTACGGGGGTTCCGGTTACTTTGCCGCGCTCCGCTTCCGATTGGCGGATGGAGATGTCTTTCGCGTGGAGGTGGACCAGCCGCGGAGCCACGCGTTGCAGCCAGACGGCGGGATCTTCCCCCGAGAGGTAACTGTTGCCCGTATCGAAGTTGACACCGATGGCGGGGGAGTTGACCAGATTGCAGATGCGGTCGAGACCGTCGGGGGTTTTGCTATACTGCTGGTGAGGTTCGATACCCAGCAGAATGCCCCGGGGCTCCGCGACCCTGGCGGCTTCCTGCAGGGTGTAACGCATGAGGACGTGGTCTTCTTCCTCGGTGGTCCAGGCGGGCTTGGGGCCTTCATCCGTGTTGACGACGTTTGTGCCGCATTCCGCGGCAAACCGGATGGCCTGTTTCAGGTACTCGACGCTGATTTCCGGTTTGCAGAGGGGGGTGTGAGCCGAAAATCCGGAAATCCCGATACCGGCCTTTTCACAACAACGCCGGACCCGGAGCGGATCGTCGAGCATCGAGACACTGTGGAAGTATCCCGCTTCGCTCAGGAGTTCGCGTCCCCAGTGCAGCATCGGTTCCACATAATCGAATCCGATCTCAGCCGCTTTTTCGACGCCCCATTCAAAGCACTTGTCCTCATGGCGGACGAATTCCATGTTCACGCCCAGAAAGATTCGGCCCATTTTCAATCTCCTTGTGATGATGACTGGGTTCAACGGGTGTCTGAAAACAGTTCGGTCTTATTGTGTGTCCGTCTGGGTCACTCTGCCGATTTTCAGTCTGGAATCAAACTCCCTGTTTCGAGTTTGAGCATACGGCGCAGGTGCTGGGACGTAAAGTCCTTTCTCGTCCATTATTTTTCAGCGGATCGGGCTCTTACCGTGTGTGAAATATTGAACATGGATGAAAACTTCATGCCGTGTTTCTTTTTCGTGCATTTCGGGCGGGGGTGGCTTATGAGTAGTTGAGTGGCGTAAGCGGGTCTGAAGCGGGAGTGATGTCATGAGCAAGTGGCCGTTGATTTATCAGGAACAGGATCACAAGTTCGAGGCGGATCGTTGCGAGGCGCTGGTGCGTGCGGCCGAGGCGGGGCAGGTACGGCTGGTGGCGCTGGCACGGGGGGGGTATCCGGGGTGGCGCCTGAGCGCCCGGCATCTGCCGGGGCTCAGCAGTGTGGGGTTTTGGGATGCACGGGGCCGTCAGAACTGGGGACTCGATTGGCATCGGAATGAGGGGATTGAGATCACCTACCTGGAAACGGGTCGGGTGGCTTTTGCCCTTGAGCGAGAGAAATGGATGTTGAATCCGGGGGACATGACCATCACGCGGCCCTGGCAACCGCACCGGGTGGGGGATCCCCATATCGGGGTGGGGCGGCTCCACTGGCTGATTCTGGATGTCGGGGTTCGCCGTCCGCATCAGACGTGGCAGTGGCCTTCCTGGGTGGTTCTGACCCGGGAGGATGTGAAGGAACTGACCACACTCCTGAGTCAGAATGAACAGCCGGTCTGGCAGGTTTCCGAGTCCCTCGGGGCCTGTTTCCGCGAAATTTCGGGGGCGCTCGAGAGCAGTGGCGCCAACCCGAATATTTCAAGGATGACGGTTTATCTCAATGAACTGCTGTTTCTCCTGCTGGAAATGCTGCGCAGCCATCATGTGGGGTTGAATCCGGGATTGTCGAGTTCCAGGCGGACGGTGGAACTCTTTCTGGAAGACCTGTGCCGCAATCCCGAGAGCCTGGCCGAGCCGTGGACCCTGGAAAGCATGGCCGAGAGGTGTGACCTCGGGGTGACGCATTTCGGCAATTTATGTAAGAAGGTGACCAATCTGACCCCGGTGCAGTTTTTGACCCAATATCGGCTGGAACTGGCGGCAGGCATGTTGAAGAGCCGGAAGAATCTGACCGTGTCGGAAATCGCCTTTGCCGTCGGATTCGCTTCCAGTCAGTATTTCGCGACGGTTTTCCGGAAGCATTTCGGGTGCTCGCCCAGCGATTATCGCGAGGTTGGAGGTCGTACTTGAGGAAGCGGAAAAAGGGTTTCCCGACAGGAGGGGAACTCCTTCTATCGGGAAAACATCACGAGGAAATTCGCTCCGCTTCCAGGGGACCGGCGGGTTGTCGCGAGTCGGGTGTCGCATTGTCGGGCGTGGGTTCCAGGATTTCTCGCAATTTGTCCAGCAGTATTTCGGCGGTGTAGGGTTTCTGGATGAAGCCGGCCAGACCTTGGCCCAGAAAGCCTTCCGTGACGTTTTGTTCATTGTATCCGCTGGAGAGCAGAATCTGGGCGGTGGGTGAGATCTTGCGCATCTCGAGGAAGGTTTCGTGTCCCCCCAGTTCCGGCATGGTCAGGTCCAGAACCACGCAGCGGATCTTTTCGGAATGCTGGCGGTACAGATCAAGCGCTTCCAGACCGTTACTGGCCTGAAGGACCTGGAAGCCCGCCCGCTCGAGCATCTTACGGGTTGTGTTTCGAACCGAGGTCTCGTCGTCCACCACGAGGATGGTTCCCGATCCGTTCCATTTTCGGGGGGGCTGGTGTTTTGATTTGGGATGATCGAAGTCCGCAGGACCTTCCACCGCAGGGAACAACACACGGAAGGTGGAACCCTGACCGGGTTGACTGTTGATGCGCAATGCGCCCCGATGGCCACGGACGATACCCAGAACGGCCGCCATTCCCAGTCCCCGTCCAGTGAACTTGGTGGTGAAAAATGGCTCAAATATCCGGTTCTGAACCTTTTCGTCCATGCCGCATCCGTTGTCCGTCACTTCCAGGTACACATAGCGTCCCTCGGGCAGATCTTCCTCGATACGGCTTTGACACAGGTAAGTCGCGTCGCAGTGCATCACATCGGTGGAGATCCGGATGACGCCGTTCTGGTCCCCCAGGGCTTCCGACGCATTGACAATCAGGTTCATAATGATCTGGCGCATCTGGGTGGCATCCGCACAGACCGGCGGAAGACTTTCCGCAAAATCGTACTGGAGCAGGGCGCGTTTCGAGACGGAGACTTCGAGAATGTGGACCATCTCGCGGACCAGCGCGGTCAGGTTGATTTTCGAGATGATAAACTGTCCCTGTCCGGAATAGGCCAGCATCTGCCGACAGAGATCGGCGGCTCGATGCGACGCCATTTCGATGTCTTCCAGGTATTCCCCAAGGGGTGAGAAGTTGTCGATTTCCTGAAGGGCCATGTTGACGTTGCCCAGGATGGCCATGAGCAGGTTGTTGAAATCGTGCGCGATCCCGCCGGCCAGCACTCCCAGACTCTCGAGTTTCTGAGTGTGCTGGATTTTACTCTGCAATTCCAGGCGTTCCTGCTCGGCCTGAACTCGGTCGGTAATGTCCGGAAACACGATGATACCGGCAGTGATGGCCGCATCCCGGTCTCGAATGGGGGAGGCATTGACCAGGATGCGGCGTTCCGAACCGTCGCGTCGCCGCAGCACGAGTTCCAGGTCGCGGGTGGTTTTCCCTCTGAAAATGGTCCGGACCAGCGGGGTCTCTTCAAATGGGCAGGGAGTCCCGTCTGGGAAAAAGAAGGACCAAGGCGAGTTTCGGGGGTTGTCCAGCAGGGGAAAGGGATTCTCGGTCGGAAGCAGGTCGTAGATG
>Ga0116170_10005466_pt1 | contig 11371 bp, 9 predicted proteins | sample AD_JPNHW1_MetaG_FD_89797 | JGI IMG/M metagenome (GOLD analysis project Ga0116170, IMG submission 89797) | Active sludge microbial communities of municipal wastewater-treating anaerobic digesters from Japan - AD_JPNHW1_MetaG | ecosystem: Engineered > Bioreactor > Anaerobic > Digestate | place... | reverse complement strand
GTACCACAGGTCGCCTGACCTGTTATTGGAGTGGGTTTTCCTACCCACGGATCATATATCTTACTTCTTTGTATCGACAAATGAGTTGCAGGGAGGGCAGAAGATTACTGGTTACTGGTTACTGGTTACTGGTGGCAGAAGGGAACAGAGAAATGGATCCTCGCATTCGCAAGGATGACTTTTATATGATATCGTGCTGTCCACGTAGTGGCAGATTGAATTGCAGAAAGGGAACGCCTCGCCGTACCACAGGTCGCCTGACCTGTTATTGGAGTGGGTTTTCCTACCCACGGATCATATATCTTACTTCTTTGTATCGACAAAGAAGTAACAAGAAAACTCTTCTGCCACAACCTTAAGACATCTGTACCTGATTAAGCCCATGCTTGATTTGTGTTACAGGATTTTTACCACTTCGATGTCAGCACATTCGTGCTGTCCACGCAGTGGCAGAAGGCAGAGCGGAACTCTTAGCTTACCAAAAATCATATGTTAAGAATCAAAATCACTGAATACAATGGCTTTTTGAGGGAACTGAAGGAAATAATCCATTGGGTCTCCTTCCCTTTGGACGCCGTGCTGAGCCTGACGAAGTATGGCACCTCCCTCCTTGGGAAGGAGGGTAGGGAGGTCTTGTACCGGATGAGTTTGATCAATACATATTATCACCATTCATCACACAAGAAATAACAAAACCTTGACAGCCGATATTTGCCAATGGTGTTGTATTTATATAGAAAAATAAAGAATGGAGGTGACGAATGAAACTCCGGGATATGATTTTAAAAAATCGCAGTTACCGAAGATTCGAACAGAGTGAGGAGATATCAAAAGACACTCTGCTTGAACTTGTAGACCTTGCTCGACTTTCACCCAGCGCGGCAAATCAACAGCAACTAAGATTTTACCTGTCCAATGATCCTGAACTCAATGATTTCATTTACTCCTGCTGTTCCTGGGCAGGTTACCTTCTCGATTGGAATGGACCCAAAGAAGGAGAAAGACCATCTGCCTACATCATTATTCTTGGTAACACGCTCTTCAGTCATCATGTCTCGATTGACTTAGGTATTGCCAGCCAATCCATTCTTCTTGGCGCTGTGGAAAAGGGGTTAGGAGGTTGTTGCATCGCTTCCGTGCAAAAGGACAAATTGACTGCTGCCATCGAATTTCCTGAAGATCTTGAGATTCTATTAGTCATCGCACTTGGTAAGCCTAAAGAAAAAGTCATCATTGAACCCATGTCTGATCCGGATGATGTTCGGTATTGGAGAGATAAAAATGGTGATCATCATGTCCCAAAACGTAGTTTGAATGAGATCATAATCAAATAAGAAAAGGAGCCGTGATCTTACGGCTCCTCTATCATATAAGAAAGGTCAGTTTTTTAACTGACCTTTCATTTTTTATTACTTTTTCAGAATCACAATGTATTTGTTTTGTCTGAAAGCTTCAGGCTTTGTAACCTGTAACTTGGTTTGAGTATCCGTTACAGGGATCAGTTCATAAGAGTCAGAAGTCTGTGCAGATAAAATGCTGATCTTCTTCATCGGATGGTTAATTGAGATTGTTTGAACATTCAAGAGATTCATGGATGAGAAGTTTGCCGGATCATATTTCTTTTGTATCCGAGCTGAACGTCCGATTCCCAAGAAGCCGCCAGTCTTCTCCATCACACCTTTCGCAATCAATTCCTTCTGTGTCCCGATGATATAATATACCGTATTGATCATATCATCCTGTTCCTTGATTGACTGTTCCTTCTCAGCAATGGTCTTATCGCGAGTGGCAATTTCCTGTTTTGAAGTGGCTCGTTCGGTATCCAGGGTACGGTTCAGCTCATTGATTTGCCCACTCATGGTAGCAATCAACTCTTCCTTTTCAGCTAAGCTTGTTTTCAGTTTTTCAATCAGTTGCTCCAGACCTCTGATTCGAACATTATTATTATTAAGTTTCTTTTCAAGATCACCGATTCGCGATTTATACGCTTCCATCTGTGAATTTAACTGATCGATCCTGTTCATGATTCTGCCTTTTTTATCCACAAGAGCAGAATCAGGCAGTTCCTGGTTATTCGAAATATTCTTGATTGAATCGATACTGATGTTATCGAGACTACTCTGGATATCCGAGATTGTCTTCGTTGCATCATCCACATATGCTGTGATCTCATTGTTTTGCTTCTGAAGTTCATGGTTTTTCTGGATAGTAGCGATCAAATATGCTGAAACTCCTATCAGACCAACCAGAACAATGATCAGGATAATATTTACAGCTTTCATTATAACTCCTCGGTTTGTTTAAAAGAAAATCAAATCAAATTCCATGATGAGAATCATGATTTTTTTATGAACAATTAAATCTAATTTCTCTCCCCGGTCATTCGCTTATTGAATTGCATGAATTCACATCTATCTTTTTTGTTAGCAAGATATAATCTAATCACATTCATTAATTACAGAATCATAGTTTTTTCCGTTTCAGTCAAGATAATATTGACATCATTTCTTTTTATGCAGATTGATTACACGTGTTCAGCACGATATGGAGTATACATGCAATATAAATACCTAAAGCATTGGGTAAATGAAAATTCCAGTTTTTTGTCACATAAGATCATCAATGGTTTGGAACAATTCGAGAATCAATGGTGTTTCCTGCTCTTCTCTGAGAAAAGGATGCTGCAGGTAAATCTCGAAAGCAAGGATCCTTATGTATTCATTACTGATAAAAACGAACTCCCCTTCCAGATTCAAAAGGATTCATCCATACTCCTGAAAAATATCGGTGGCTGCAAAATAGGTGCAATTGAACTCGATGCTAAGGATCGGGTACTTCACATCGATCTTCAAAAGACGGATATGTATCTCGATAAACTGCAACTTCGCCTTATTATTGAATTGATCCCTTCCCACCCGAATATCGTACTAACAAGAATTCAGAATGACCGTGAAATTGTGATAGATGCCATGAGAAAGTTCAGCCTTGCCGAAAATCCACATCGGCAAATCCTGCCTGGCAGCATCTATATGCCCCCGCCACCTATCACGGATGATATTCCCGTTGAATCTATTCAAACTCCACTTGAAATTACGCCTATAGGGAAAATAGTCACTTCAGCAGAAGGGAAATTCAACGATCTGAATTCCTTGTTTGAGTCACTCTATTATGAATACCACATTCCACAAAAAGCGCAAGAACTCAGACAGAATATCATCAAGAAACTCAATTCAGAAGTGTCAAAATTGGAAAAGAAACTGAATAAGCAAAAAGATGAACTTGAGAATGCAAAGGATGAAGAAACTTGGTTCCGCTATGCAGAATTGCTGAAAGCAAATTTGCATTCAGCAAAATCGGGCATGAAATCTATTCAAGTAACCAATTACTTTGAAGAAGGATTTCCAACAGTTGAGATTCCATTACATGAAAACAAGTCACTTCGTATGAACATGGAAGATTACCTGAGAAAATATCGCAAGGCGAAGAGCGGAAGAAGGATCATAGAGGAGAATATCAGGCAGGGAAAGATAGATCTGGAAAAGCTCCATCATAGAATCGATGAAATCAGAAGCATTGAATCATACTTGAAATTGCGTTCCTTATTGAGCGAAAAAGGAATAAAATCCATCAGGCAGGAAAAGACACACTACCGTGACCTGCCCGTCAACGATGATTGGGAAATCCAGATTGGAAGGTCAGCCAGGGAAAATGACCAGTTGACCTGTAATATAGCCAATCCCCAGGACTGGTGGTTCCATACGCGAATTTACCAGGGAACGCACGTAGTGCTTCGCAATTATCGGAAACAGGAAGTTCCTGATGATCTGAAGCTGTTATGCGCAAGACTCGCTGCTTATTACAGCAAGGCAAAATCTTCCTCCCAGGTTCCCGTGGATTACACTCAGATCCGATATGTCAGAAAACCTCGAGGTAGTGCGCCAGGTTATGTGACATACACCCATCAGCATACTCTATTCGTTGATCCTATCAGTTTCAGGGATGCTGCAGCATACATTGCAAATAGGGAAGGAAAACAAAATGGTTGATAACCAGGATAAGCAAATTGTGACCAAAGGCATCATTCTCGATAAGACGGATTACTCAGAAAGCAGTCTGATCCTTGTTGTATTCTCGGAAGATCTGGGAAACATTTCAGTTATCGTCAAAGGGGCTAAAAGAGAAAAAAGACCAGATGCAGGGAACTACCAAATCATGAATCTGCTTGAATTTTCCTTAATCAAACAGCAATCTGACATGTATCTGCTGCATTCATCGAGCTACCTGCAGGCACTCTCAAAACTGAACAACTGGGAGATATTCAAACTGCAATGCGCCGGTTTGGAATTATACAATGCCATTATCATCCCACAGGAAGATGCTCATGACTATTTTGAACTGCTGAATCATTACCTGGTATATATACAGAAAGTGGAAAAGAATGGAATCATGATATTCTGGAGATTATTACTTCGAGTTTTTCAGAAGATGGGTATTGAATTGAATGTTCAAACCTGTAATCGATGTCATTCAGATAAAAAGCCGCTAACCCATTATAATTCGATGAGTAGCGGCTTTTTATGTGAAAACTGCACTTTTGAATTGGGAGAACCATCCATCCCGATTGATCAGAAGACGGCGGAAATCCTTCACCTTTTACCACAAATCGGGAATCATATTCATGAGATTGAAATATCCGAATCACAAATCATCGAGATTCAAACAATCTTCAACCGACATTTTGAGGATCATCTTCATAAGAAGCTTTACTTTAAAAGCTTGAAACTCTGACCCCCTATGGATTCCAGTATTAGAAGGGTTCGAAGCGATTCATTCTCCAATATATCTCTTCTGCTTCGCGCTGAATCCTGAGGACATCCTCATAATGTATTGTTTCCCATTTTATCATCATTTGATAGAAATTCTGCAGCACAACAATCTCCGTTTCATCATGGCATTTCTGGTAAAAATCGATCGCATTTTTTTCTAAAAGAACAGCCGTGGATATCGCGGAAAATAGTATCTGATTTTCACCGATGCGTTTGATGAATTCATCAGAGATGGCAGGACTGATCATGTTGTGGGCTGCAGACTGGCTGTCCCACAATTCACTTGGCTCTTCATCCTGTTCAATCTGGTGGTAATATTCTATCAGATAGTTGTAATGACGCTTTTCTTCATCCATCCGATCCTCGAAAAATTGCTTTACTTCGCGATCTGCTGCAGTTTCACCTGCAGCCTTGTATAGTATGACACTATCCATTTCTGCCTTCATACCATCCTTGAGGGATTTTAGCATTGCATCCTGAAATAACATTTTTCCTCCATTTATCAATATAATGAGAGAATTCTTCATTTATGCAACTTGAATCTTGATCTATCCGGTCTGTACAATCAAGTCATAAATGATCTTCCCCATGAGTAAGATCAAGGCGATGATAAAGATAGGTCTGATGATACCGGAACCCTTCTTCACCACCATTCTTGAACCTGCCAGGTTACCTGCGATCCCGCATACACCTGCCGGTATTGCCAACGCAAATACAATCTTATGTGCAAGAAGAAAAGTCACGACTGCTGCTATATTGGAAGCCAAATTCACAACTTTGGTATTACCGTTTGCCACCACAAAATCATACTTCAGCAACGCAGCAAAAAAGAGAATCAGGAACGTTCCGGTTCCAGGACCAAAGAACCCATCATAGAAACCGATTACGAAACCTGCCAAAGCACCCAGCACTATCTTTCGCGATGTGGTCAAAGTGGAAGAAGTATCATGTAAGCCAAGGTTCTTGTTGATTAGAGTGAATACCGTGATGCTTGGGATTAATATGAGTAGAAGGTAATGCAGAAAATGAGGATCGATCAGTAATACTGTTCTTGTGCCGAGATACGATCCCAGCAAAGCCAGCACAGCACTGGTCACGGCAACAGGAACATCGATCATCCCGTGCCTGAAGTAGCGTCCAGTGGCAAAGATAGTTCCGGAACAGGATGAGAACTTATTATTTGCCAATGCAAAATGAGGTGGCAGTCCTGCAGCAAGATAGGCAGGAACCGTTATCAGTCCTCCCCCGCCTGCGATTGAATCAATCAGTCCTCCCAAAAAGACAAAAGGCAAGATGATAATATATGTGTCCCAAGTCAGGTGTATCATTTATATTCTCCTTACACTATCTAACTTTCTAAGAGGAATTCAACAGTCAACTTTTTAGTTGAAGCATGTTCATTCATGAATCATTTCAGAGAATAAGGGGCAGTCCTGTTGAAATCCATATCTTATTGATTTTCGAGAATAATAACATTGACAAAATACACATGTGTGCAATAAATCCTATCATAGGTTATTAATCCAAAAGGAAAGGAGGAATCATGAATCATCATATCGGTTATTGCGGATATGACTGCTCCAAATGTTCCGCCACATCAGATGACCCTCAGGTCAGGCAGAAGTTAGTGGATGCCTGGCGAAAAGTCCTTGGACATACCATGTATACAGCAGATAATGTACATTGCAGCGGCTGTAAAAGTGATGGGCATCATGCAGATTCAGAGTGCCAGGCACGTCCGTGCGCTTTGGTGAAAGGCTTGGATTCCTGCGCAGAATGCGATGAATTTCCCTGTCGAAAAGTGGCTCACCTGGTTTGCAGTCGTGACTCGCTGACCATGTTTTGCCACCAACACTTATCGGATATAAGTCCTGAAGAGTTTGAAATTGCTACAGCCCAGTTTACCTGCTCACAGGAAAATATGCTGAAAATCCTACGTTCCCGTGAGAAGTTACCCAACTGGCTTAAGTGATATTTATTGACGAAGATTCAATATTACCAATTAATACGTTCATAATGAGATTGATAACAATATATGAATAAACAGAATTGGTGATATTTATTGAATGAATCGTTTTATTAGTTTTCTCAGGAATTGGCGGCATAATCGATCTTCAAGCAGCAAAAAAGTATTGATATTAGCCTCCGGCACAACGATTGCGCAAGCACTGAATATCATTTTTGTACCCATAATCAGTCGTTTATATCATCCTCCGGACTATGCAATCTTTGCTTTATTCATTTCCATTCAAACCGTTTTGCAGGCAATTGCCACAGGTAAATTCGAATATGCGGTGATGCTCCCCAAAAAGGAGAAGGATAGCTATGCGCTTACCCTCATTGCTACAGGTATTCTTAGCATTTTATGCTTTCTGGTGATGTTAGCGGTTATATTCTACCGCTTCAGCATTGCGGACATGCTTGGCAATCATGCACTTGCAAATTGGCTTTGGCTACTGCCTTTTTCATTATTCATCGCTTCCAGTAATGATATCACAAATTATTGGGCAATTCGAGGTCAGCACTATAAAAAGCTGGCAATGACGAGAGTTTCTGCCTCATTCACAAAAACTGCCATCAATATCGGATACAGAATATTTTTGAAAGGACCTGGCGGTCTGATTCTCGGTGGTTTTCTCAGCATGGTCTATCCAATTATCTATTTGAGAACAACATGCTTGCGAACACTTTCAAAGAGTCAGATGAAAGTGACTTGGAAGAGAATCAAAAGCCGACTTGCCAAATATCGCCATTTCCCTTTATATACTGCCCCTAATTCACTCCTTGGTGTGTTATCGATACAAATACCAATTGTTCTGATATCCCGATTCTTTTCCGAAAATGCGCTTGGCTCCTACTCATATGCGCTGCAGATCATGAATTTCCCTATGACGATCATTGGTGCAGCCGTCGGGCAGGTCTTTTACCAGGAATTTTCTGATGCTATAAGATGTGGTGGTGACAGTAAAGGATTGCTTATTAAAACCTGGAAAAGACTTGCAATCATGGGTATTTTACCTCTAACTCTCATCTTTTTCTGGGGCGGTCCCATATTCTCCTTCGTCTTTGGAGCCCAATGGGCGATTGCAGGAAGAATTGCAGCAATCATTGCACCTTCGGTTTTAGGCACTTTTATCAGTTCACCCACAAGTTCTGCCACACTGGCATTGAACTTGCAGAAAACGACTTTCTTTTTCGGGCTTGCGCAGATCATATACCGTCCACTTGCACTTTACTACGGCTATTTGCATCACAATCTTTTCTACGGATTATATGTCCTGGTCGTATGCGATATCCTAATGCTTGTTGCGTATAATTACGTCATCTGGCGCCACCTTCCTAAGGAACATCACTAAACACACCAAACACATTTTGTAACATAGTCCTCTCATTACTTCATTTTTCTTGACATATGCAACTATTTCACTTAATCTATTAGTATGCTATGGGGGTTGAATGAAGGTCTTAAAGCGGTTTTTTAATATCCAATTTATCATCCTGATTGGATTGACTCTATGTCTTCTGGTGCTGGCTGTACTCTATTACTCCCAGCAAAAGAGACAATTTGAGACTGAAATTTCAAAACAACTCTGGGCAATATCCGAAATGAAAATCCTCCAGATCAATGACTGGAGGAAAGAACGTCTTGCCGATGCTTATTTCATTTCTCACGATAAAGACCTCATCGGGCAAATCAAATCCCTCGCATCGAATCCCTCAAATCCATACATGCAGAATCAAATAAAAGAATGGATGGATGTGCTATTCCAGAACAACCAGTATGCTGCGATGGCGGTTCTTTCCAAAGAAAATCAAATTCTGCTGGGCACAGAGAATGTTGCATCATTGGTGGATTCAACTGTCTATTATCTTTCTTCACAAACAGAACTGCACAGGAACACTGTCTTTTCAGATGTATATCAGAAGAAATATGGTAAAACGCTTATCTACCTCGCAATCCCAATCTTCGAGAATGAAAATCCGAATTTTCCCAGCATCGCAACCGTATTCCTGGTTATCAATCCTTATGCTTATCTATTCCCCATGATCCAGAACTGGCCCTATGCTACAAAAACCGCAGAATGTATTCTTCTTAAAAATGTGAATGGTAATCTCCAGAATTTGAGCAGATTGAGATTTAAACCAAGTAAGAAACATGAGTTCTCATTTAATGATAGAGAAACCATTGTCCGTAATTTCTTTGAAAAGAAGAAGCAGGGATTGGACATCAAAGGTTTCGATTATCGGAATCAGAAAGTCTATCGTGAAATCACGATGGTTCCCGGTTTTGACTGGTATCTGGTCTGTAAAGTGGATGCTTCGGAAATCATGAATGATTTCAATCTCCAGGCTTTTCTCAAGATACTGGCTACCTTCCTGTTACTTGTCAGTTGCACACTTGGTTTGATGAATATTTGGACAAGGCAGCGCGAGATCCAGTTAAAGAACTATCTTGCCTCAGCTGAAGAGATCAAAAGACTGAACAGAACATACAGCACTTTGAGTGGAGTCGATCAGGCAATCGTCCATTCAAGAGACCCCATGGAAATCGTAAGATCCGTATGCAGAATCGCAGTAGAAACCGGAGGTTTCAGCCTGGCTCTCTATGGAGAGCTTTCAGAAGATGGGAAGAAACTGAATCTCATCCATCAAGAAAGCAACAGCCAAACAAATATCCCTTCTTCAATTGTAATGAAACTGCGCAATGAAATCAGTGGTCATAATCATGCCGATGTCATTATCACCGGTAAATCTCAATTCTTCAACAACATTGGAACGGGTTTGACAGACCAGGAACATGAAGAGGATGAATTCATTCATCAATTCCATTCTTCCGCTGTTTTCCCTTTGAAGAGGAGAGGTAAAGTCATTGGCATTTTCCACTTATTCTCAGATGAAATGAATTACATCACTGAAATGGAAATGAAGTTAATCGATTCCATTTCTGAAGACCTCTCTTATGCAATGGACTATATCGATGAAGAGCAGAATCTCATTGAAGCAAAAAAGTCCATTGACCATTTGAATTCTGAACTCGAAGACCGCGTGATCGAAAGAACAACACACCTGGAATCAGCAGTGAGAGAACTAAATGCTTTTTCCTATTCGGTTTCACATGACCTTCGGGCACCCCTCCGCTCCATTTCAGGTTATACGGAAATTCTCCGTGCAGATTATGGAGCCAGTTTCACTGAAGATGGATTAGCGCTCATTGATAAAGTTCAACGAAATATCTATAAAATGGGGCAACTCATCGACGACCTTCTCGCTTTCTCTCAAGTCAGTAAATCCAATCTGAAAAAAGTCATGATCGATATGACGCAAATGGTACAGGATACATATGATACAATCATATCTGCTGAACATAGAAAACATATTCATTTTGAATTATCTGAATTGCCCTATGCCAGTTGTGATGCCAACTATATGTCCCAGGTCTGGCAGAATCTACTGGAAAATGCCGTCAAATTCTCTTCCAAAGTAGAAGAACCCCGTATCGTTGTGAGGGGTGAAATCCGTAAAAATGAAACTCTCTTCATGGTGCAGGATAATGGGATAGGATTTGAACCCAAGTATTCTGAAAAGATTTTCGGCACATTCGAGAAGCTCAATTCAGAAAGCGAATTCGAAGGCACAGGCATCGGGCTCGCGCTTGCGAAGCGAATTATTCAAAGGCATGGGGGAAACATTTGGGCTGAAGGTGAACTCTTCAAGGGAGCTACTTTCTATTTTACCCTCCCCAATTAATATTGATCAACCCGCTTTCTAAAACTCTGCCCTTAACTCCATGGTAGCCTTGTGTATTGCAGGTTGGTTCGGATACTGATTCCCTGAATAATCCAGCATCGCTGTCGTAAAGCTGTTTAATTTGTAATTTACAGACAAGTTCCAGAGAAATACCATCCCTTGTCTTTTTTCAGGCAAAAAACTCAGATAACTTGAACCAGTCCTCTGGTTTCTGCGAACATCGAATTTACTGTAAATCCTATAATTCTGTCTCCAGAAATAGGTGACTGATTCAGCCGCACCAAAACCTTTCAAACTATAGGGTGTTGAAGAACCTACCTGTGTACCATCTTCCATTTTGTAACTCAATGTAGTCTCGAGAATCAACTGATTTGACTGCTTCTGACGAATATCCAGTTCCATATCCTGCGTTTTGATATCGGACTTATATCTCGAATCCAATTCATGATTCCAGTCACCTGTTAATTCCCAATCAGCACCTATCAATTTGTTGTACCGCAGCATCCCTTCCCAAATTACCTTACTATTCCAACTGTTCTCATCATACCGGTTATCCAAACTCCTTTCCCTCTGGTATTTCACTTTCGTCAGGCTAATCCGTGGTACAAGGTCATACCAGAGCGTCTGTCTGAATATCTGTTTCCCGTAAATCGTGGTATTCCTGTTCATCAGGTACTCAGGATTCATTAGATAGATGTTGGATTTGGCAGATGAACGGGAATTCTCATTCACCAGCGCATAACTTTCCGACTGCATCCTGGAGAGGAAATTCTTCTTGTCGAAACCGGGTATATCAG
>Ga0116170_10005465_pt1 | contig 11371 bp, 9 predicted proteins | sample AD_JPNHW1_MetaG_FD_89797 | JGI IMG/M metagenome (GOLD analysis project Ga0116170, IMG submission 89797) | Active sludge microbial communities of municipal wastewater-treating anaerobic digesters from Japan - AD_JPNHW1_MetaG | ecosystem: Engineered > Bioreactor > Anaerobic > Digestate | place... | reverse complement strand
TTCGTAGCTCATATGCACGTCACTGGAAGCTCCGCTTCCATAGAGCACGTGTCGAGGCAGGCCCTGAACCATGCGCGAGACCTCCGCGTCATCCGCGCATCCAATGACAGTTCCCCCACGCAGCGCAGTCTGACGACAGAATTGCTCAAAGGCCTGGGTCAACTGCTGAAAACTCCCCCCGTAGGCTCCAAGATGGTCTGCGTCAATATTGGTAATGACACTGACATCGGGATGAAACTTCAGGAAGGAGCGGTCAGACTCATCCGTTTCAAGGACCATCACCGGTCTCCCGTCCACGCATGGCCTGTCAGGGTCGTACAGTGGAAACGGATTATCGAACCCGAGAATGCGCCCTCCAACGTAAATCGTCGGAACGAAGCCCAAGTGTGCCAGCACGTACCCCGTCATCCCCGTTGTCGTCGTCTTTCCGTGTGTCCCTGCGACCGCGATCAGAAAGTGACGCGACGCAAGTTGAGCCAGGACGTCACTCCTGTGCAGGATTTGCATGCCAAGAGCGCGGGCAGCCGCATATACCGCATTCTCGTCAGTGATTGCCGAAGACCGGACGAACACCTCGTCTGGTTCGAGTCGAGACACCGCGGCAGCTTCTGACAGCACCTCAATGCCATGGTCGCCGAGGCGACGCGCCTCTCGGCTGTCGCTCGACAGGTCGGAGCCACGCACATGCACGCCCATGCTTTGCAGGAGCAGGGCAAGGGAACTCATGCCTGCGCCGCAGATGCCTGCAAGAAACATGCGGGTCTCCTGGTGCACAGCCTCAGCCATGGCTACACTCCTCCAAGATAGTTCTCGTGATTCGGTCTCCGGCGTCCTGGCCAAATACGGTAGCCTCATACTCCAGGGCCGCTGTCAAGTCGCTGTCAAGCGCACGCAGGAGGCGTGTCAGAAAACGATCGAAATCAAACGAGTCCTGCTCAAACGACTCTCCCAGGCCAAGACTCTGCACGTACTCTGCATTCCTGGCCTGATGCTGGCCGACAGCAAACGGATATGGAACTGCCAGGGCGTAGATTCCGCCAACCGCCAGCTCCGTGAGCGCCAAGGCGCCACCTCTCGTGACCGCGGCCCGCGAGTTCCCATACAGGCACTCCATGTGCTCCTCATAGGGAACGATGGTCGCACGAACGGTGCCGGGACCAAGACGGTCCAGCTCATCACGCACCCTTGCGTACTCGTCGGTTCCTGTCACGACTGTGACTGCGGCACTGTGTCCGAGGTGGTTCAGCGCCTGAATGGTCCGAAGGGAAAGGTCATTGATGAACGTGGCACCGCCGCTTCCGCCCAGAAACAGGAGTTCTGTTGCGTTTGCCGGGTCCTCGCGACGGTGAACCAGTTCCTCGTAGACTGCCCGCCGCAGCGGATTCCCAGTCAGAGGGTACCGGGGTCCTGAGAGTCCTTCGACGGGAAACCCCAGAAACACGTGCCTGGCGTGATGCGAAAACAGCCTGTTGGCGCGTCCCATGATGGTATTCTGCTCAAGCAGATAGATGGGAATACCCAGTTCGTGCGCTGCGAGAATACCTGGCACCGAAACATACCCGCCTGTTCCGATGAATGCGTCAGCGTGAACATCGGCCAGTACTTGTCTGGCACTCTGCACGCCACGACGCGTAGAATCAGCTAGTTTCCATACCGCTCGAGGCGTGTACAGGAGCGGTGCAGACTCCACAAGACGTACGTCCAGGCCGTGTCCACGAAAGACACGCTCCTCCATGCTCGATGGCCTTGCGAGCATCGCCACGGGGCCAGAATCCCCCAGTCTCTCGGCCAGCGCGACTGCTGGGTAGATGTGTCCTCCCGTACCGCCTCCTGCGATGACGCACCGCATCATGAAACCGCCTCGGGGCTTCTGGAAATGGCGCTGGCAATGCCCAGGGCGGCCATTTCGAAGACGATGTGGTTCCCCCCCTGGCTGAAGAACGGAAGCGGAACCCCCGTCGTGGGAAGAAGACCGACGACCACCCCTATATTCACCATCGTTTGCACTGCAATGAACACGCCAAGGCTCATTGCATACACACGGGCGAATGGCTCGGACGTCCGCATGGCCAACTGAAACAGCCCGAACACAATCCACAGATACAACGCTAGAATCAGCGTTACCCCCACCAGCCCGAACTCCTCGGAGAAGATGGCGAACACAAAGTCGTTTTCCTGTGCTGGAAAGTGGATGAACTTCTGGACACTCCTCATGAATCCCCTTCCCGTCACCCCACCGCGAGCGATCGCGAACATGGAATTGACAAGCTGGTAGGCCACACCCTTTGCCTTGTCGGGAGTGAGCGGATCGATGAATGACGTCATGCGCAATTTCCATGAACTCTTTAGACTGACAGCCACCACAGCTAGCAATCCCAGAACTGATGTCCGGCTAACCCAGTAGCCGAACGGAGCTCCGACTGCAAGCAATATGAGCAGTGCGGACCCCGCAATGACAAATGCAGTGCCGAAGTCTGGTTCGATGGCTACCAGTCCTGTGAACAGCAGCGCAAACAACAGGAATGTCCTGAAATAGCGGCGGTCGTACTGGTTCAGGTACTTTCCACTGAACAGCTTCGCCGCGAGCAGGGGCACGACGACGGTGGCAGCCTGAGACGGCTGGATGCCGATGGTACTTGTGCCAATCCAACGGTACGAACCGTTGACACTACGCCCGACGCCAGGCACAAAAACGGCTGCAAGCAGCCCGGCCAGTCCATAGGCGAGCAGAGGTGTTACATCGGCCCATCGCATGTACTTGACCCTGGAAATAACCCAGTAGGCGACGAATCCTATGCAGACGATGATGCCCTGTTTGACGACGCTTGCCGGTACTGCAACCAGCTGGCCGCGCGCTGCGCTGAGGCTTGCGGTGATACTGTAGTTCTGCAGCACTCCAAGACAGAGGAGTAGTGCAACGGGAATGAGGATGCGCTTCACTGGGATGCGGCCGCGCACCGACGCAGCACAATTGCCTTGAACACGTCGCCGCGCTCCTCGAAATCGCGGAACATGTCAAAGCTCGCACAAGCCGGGGAAAGCAGGAGGGTTCCTCCTGTGACCATCAGGTTCGTTCCACGCTCAACTGCCTCCTCCAGTGATGCCGCCTGTATGATACGGTCCTGGTGAAGGCCTGCACGCCGCAGGGCCTCCTCGATAGCTGGCCCTGTTGCCCCCATGACCACGGCGGCAATAAGACGACTGTCCTGCGCCAGGCGCGTTGCCATGCCATCGTACGAAACGCCTTTGGAGCTTCCCCCCAAAATCACAGCGTATGGACCGCTTAAGGCGTCGACAGCAGTGATGACTGATTCCGGAGTGGTCGCTTTCGAGTCGTTGATGTAGGTGATACCCCCGCCCGAGCACACATGTTCCAGCCTGTGAGGCAGTCCTCCGAATGTACCGACCGCCCCCCGAATGGCCTCGGGAGAGACACCATACAGGAACGCGGCAAGAGCAGCGCTCATCGCGTTGGCCACGTTGTGACGGCCGGGGATACGCAGGTCGCCCGTGTCAAACAGCTCAACTTCCTGCGAACTGTCTCGAAAGACGACCTTGTGTCCCACTATGTGCACCCCGTCAAAGGGTCCGTCTGTGAACCCGAACCAGTACGTGCGGGCAGCCAGCGCAGAGGCCAACCCCCGAAGTGCAGGATCATCCCGGTTCAATACTGCGAAGTCCTCTCCAGTCATGTTCTCGAAGATGCGTTGCTTCGTCGCGAAGTAGCGCTCCATCGTACCATACCGGTCAAGGTGATTAGGGACGAGATTCGTGAACACTGCCACGCGCGGATGAAACGTGTGAATAGTCTCCAGCTGGAAGCAGCTTACTTCCAGAACAGCCCGACCCGCGGATGGATGTTCAACAAGAAGCTGTGACACAGGGGACCCCAGGTTGCCCCCGGTCACTGTGTCATGGTATTGCGAGGACACCAGTACCCCGAGCAGCGCTGTAGTCGTGCTCTTGCCATTGCTGCCGGTGACTGCAAGAACCGGGATGTCAGCAAACGCTGCAACCTCGGTTTCTCCAATTACCGGCTTTCCCAGCGACCGGGCGGCAACTAGAATCGGTGCGTCAGGTGGCACGCCAGGAGAAACTATGAGCGCATCGTATTGTGCCATGATGCTGGCACTGTTCCCGCCGAACTCATGGGGGATACCTGCACCGTCAAGCAGTCTGACCGCCTCGCCGAATTTCTCGTCCGACCCGAAGGGTTTGGATTCGGACACAAACACCCGAACGCCGTGCGCGCGCAGATACAGGGCGGAGTAGAGACCACTGGCCAGTGATCCGACAACAAATGCGGACTCAAAAGGAATCACCCGTTACCTCCATGTGGTCATGATGAGGACTCCGGCAAGCACAAACAACACGCTCACGACAAAGAACCTGGCTACAATCTTGTCCTCGGCCCACCCCAGCTTCTCGAAGTGGTGATGAATGGGCGCCATAAGAAAAACTCGTCTCCTGCGGCCCGAGAGTCTGTACACGCCGACCTGAATCATGACGCTCAATGCTTCCACGAGAAACAGGCCCCCGACAAGCAGGGACGCCAGTTCCTGGCCCGAGGCAAATGCCCACGCCACGAAGACGGATCCCAGCGCCAGAGAACCAGTATCCCCCATAAACACCGAAGCCCTGGGTCCGTTGAACCACAGGAACGCAATGTCAAATGCAGCAGCTGCTGCCGGCAGCAGTCCCGCAAGTCCCGACGGATGCAACACTCCCTCGACGGTGGCAACGACGAACACGGGCAGGCTGGTGCTGGCGAGCAACCCGTCCAGCCCGTCGGTCAGGTTGAACGCATTCACCATGCCAACGGCATAAACCATGGCAATGGCGAAGAACCACCACCCCGACAGGAGAACGGTAGTGCCCACGCTCACGCTTCCCCTCAGCTCTGTGCCGCCTACGATGAAGAAGAAGGCCGCAGCAAATGTCTGGATAAGGATCTTCTGATATCCAAGGAGTCCATCGTTTCGGTGCTTGCGCTCCTTGAGCCAGTCGTCCAGGAAGCCAGACAGCAGGTTGACGGCTACAAACAACAGTACGGCAGTATCAATGCGACTGAGTCTATGCCCACTCGTTCCCCCCACATACGCCAAGCACGCCACGAGAACGTCGAAGACCAGCATGAATCCGCCGCTGGTCGGGGTGCCAGCCTTGGTCTTGTGTGAATCCGGCCCCTCCTCCCGGATCAGTTGAGTGAAACCACCCCGTCTGAGAAGACTGATAAGCGAGGGAAACAAGGCCAGGTTGAAGACCGCCAGCAAGAGGAGCAACGCGGTGACGGCTGTGGCTGTCATCGTCCGTCCCCGCCGGTTGACGCGCAGTGAAAGCCCAGTTCTTCCAGGGCCTTCCTGGCCTCTTCACGGTCATCCAAGGCGACGTCCCTGCCCTCATAATACATGACGGCTTCGTGGCCGCGCCCAAGAATGAGGACCGCGTCTCCTGGTTGTGCTGCCGCAATCGCGGCACGGATTGCAGCTCCTCTGTCCTCAATCACGGTGACATGGTCCGTTGTGAACCCTCGGACGATGTCGTTTACAGCGATGGATGCGTCCTCTCTCCGCGGGTCCTCTACGGTCACGTAGGACCACCGACACACCTGCTCCGCAATTCTCGCCATCAGGGGACGCTTTTCCCGGTCGTCCGCTCCAACAGACCCGAATACGGAAAGCAGATCACCACTGATGGTAGGACGGACAGCATCAAACAGTGCGCTGAACTCTTCCGGGGTATGTGCGTAGTCGACGATTACTTCAAACGGCTGTCCGCACACGATACGCTCATAGCGTCCAGGAATGTACAAAGGTTCACCGAGTGCGCTCAGTCCGGGGCTCAGGTCTTCTCCAGGTCGCACGGCATGGACCGCAGCTATAGCTGCCAGGGCGTTGTATGCCTGGAACGCGGGACCGATAGACAATGTGACTGGAACAGGCGGTGCACCACCGATGCTGATACACAGTTGCGTCCTGCCCGCCGTCGAGACCGCTCCGCTTCCGTGCACATCTGACGGCTCCCGCATCGCATAAGTAATGACCCGGGAACCATCTGCGGCACTCCGGAATGCCGTCATCCACGCGTCGTCGGCATTAAGGACGGCACTTGCACCCGGTTCCAGCGAACGGAATAACTTGAGTTTTGCCTGCAGATATGCTTCCAGTGTGCCATGATATCCAAGGTGGTCTTCAGAGAAGTTCGTAAACACCGCGCAGTCGAAGCGCATACCATACACGCGGTCGTATGCAAGTGCAAACGACGAGACTTCGATGATCGCTACGGTGGCTCCTCTGTTCAGCCCGGATCTGAGGTACCAATTCAGTTGAAAGGCCTCGGGCGTGGTCGCCGGCAGGGCATCCGGCGGATACACTACTCCGTCCGGCATGACATAACCCGTCGTACCAATCATGACGGCAGGGATTCCCATACCTTCCAGTACCCGCTTCGCAAGATAGGCGGTACTGGTCTTGCCGCTGGTTCCCGTAATGCCGATTAACTGCAAGTGACGTGCCGGATAGTCGAAAAAGGCTTGAGAAGCAAGGCTCAGAAACTGGCGTGCACTGGGAACCACGATAACCGGCACCTCCGTGACTTCCGGGTGTTCCTGCTCGGACACGATACAAGAGGCACCTGCGAGGAGAGCTGCCGGAATGAACGCGTTCCCGTCGACACGCGTGCCCGGAACAGCTACGAACATGGCACCAGGAACACACTCGCGGGAGTCCGGCGTTATGCAGGTAACCACCCCTGTCAGCGCAGACGAAGAACGCCCGCGAGACCAACAGGAAGCGGGAACCATATCGAGCAGCTGGCGCAGCTCCTTTTTCTTATCGATGTAGTTCATGGTTTCAACCTCAGATACTGTATCAGCTGCAAGGCAATCTTCTTGAACGTCGGTCCGGCAACGCGAAATGATGTACGTTCACCCTTCTGGGTCTGATGAATGCTGAGAAACACGACTACCCGCGGGTCATTGGCGGTAAGAATGCCGGCAAAACTGAACACGTACGACCCATCCTTGAGATAGCCCCCACCGGGTGCGGCAATCTGTGCGGTGCCCGTCTTCCCTGCTACCTCGTAGCCAGGTATGTAAGCCGTGGAGACGCCGATGTTCTTCTGGACAACACCGTGAAGCCCCTCGAGAACATCGCTGGCGGTCTTGGCACTGAACACCTGCCCCACAACACCCGGCGTGTCTGTACGCTGAACCGTTCCGGACGCGTCAACAATCCGGTCGACAACATAGGGGCGTTGCATGACGCCACCGTTTGCAATCGTGGCATAGAAGTTCGCCATCTGAATGGCCGTGACTGCAACCCCTTGCCCGAACCCCATCGTGGGGAGTGTCGTCTGTGACCACTGTGACACTGGAAGGAGAATGCCTGATTCCTCTCCGGGCAGGTCAATACCCGTTGGCTTCCCGAATCCGTACTTGCGAAGAGCATTATAAAACGGTTGAGCGCCAATCTTCATGCTGACCTGTGCGAAGCCGACATTCGAGGAGTGCTCCAGCATGGCATAGAGGTCCATTGTGCCGTATGCATAGTTGTTCACTTCATGTACAACCGTGCCGTTGATTTTGAGGCTTCCTCCGCTGTAAAACGTGCTCTTGAGAGTAATCGCCCCCGTTTCCAGTGCGGCGACGGAAGTCGCTGCCTTGAATACCGAGCCGGGCTCGTAGTTGGCGCTGACAACCTTTTCGGACAGTGCGCTGAGCGGAGCATCCTGCCAGTGTTCCGGGTCCAGGCCAGGCACGTCTACCATTGCGAGCACTGCATCCGTCTTCGGGTCCAGGACAGTACATGTCGCGCGCTTGGCATCATACGTCTTGACCGTTTCCAGAAGTGCCTGCTGGGCAAAGTACTGGATATTGGAATCGATGGTCAGCACAACATCCTTGCCCTGCACTGCCTCGACGACTTCCTCCGTGACGGCAGGCTCTCCAGGGTTCGACCCCGACACGCGATACGTATGTCGCCCATCCATTCCCCGAAGTTCCCTGTCGTACTGGAATTCGATGCCAGACAGACCCTGGTTGTCCGAGCCCGTGACCCCTACTACCGACGAAACCAGGGAGCCGAGGGGGTAGACGCGCCGATATCCCTTGTCCAGCACAATCCCGGGTATGCTCAGGGACCGCAATGCCTCGTATTCGGTTGCTCCCACCTGCTTCTTCAGGTAAATGAAGCTGGATGATGCGGCACGTATCTGCTTTTCGAGTGCGGTTGCAGACGTCTTGAGAATCGGCGCGATGGCTGCGGCTGTCGCACGAGGGTCCTTGACTTCTCTCATGTACAAACCAAGAGACCAGGTCGCGATGTCCTGGGCAAGGACACGCCCCGTCGCGTCGAGGATCATCCCTCTCTTCGCCTTGATAGGAATGGAATCGGTCGCAAGTTGTTCGTTCGCCATGTCGACAAGAGTATTGCGCGCCACGACCTGCAAGTAGACGAACCGCGACTCTATTCCTATTGCTGCGACGAGAAATAATACAAAAACCAATGTGAGACGCCGCCTGAACAATTCGCTGAACGATGCGACGCCTCTCTTCATCTGTGTTCAGTCCTTGTCAAATCCTGAGGTACTAGTGAGTGGTGTTGTCCAGTGTGCCTATCACCGCCGTATTATTGGGCGTCAGTCCCAGCGTGTCCGCCGCTGCCCTGACACGGTCAGGCGAAGTAAGGCTGGCATCCTGTTCCAGTATTGCTTCCTGCTGCTGCAGCTGTGCCTGGATCGCCGTCCTGTTGAGGTCTACCTGATGCTCGAGGAAAAGGGTTGTACTGTACACATAGCCATAGGCACACAGCAATCCAATCGTCGTCGCGGCGAGAGCCGCGACGCGCAAGCTCCGCGTCCTGGCCTCTGCAGAAACACGAACCGCAGCAGCGGGGCGGCGAACTGCTGTATAGTTGCCCTTGATTGCAATGCTCATGAGGACACCCTTTCAAGCACCCGCAGCTTTGCACTGCGCGATCGTCTGTTCACTGCAACCTCTGCGTCAGAGGGCCGTATCACCTTCTTGTTGACTAGACGAAATCCTGGCTCCCCCGAGACCGGTTTCTCGCAGAGAGCCAGGTAGCTCCTCTTCACGATTCTATCTTCGAGCGAATGGTAACTGATGACCAGGAGTCTTCCATGTAGATTCAACAGTGATGACGCTGATTTCAGACCAGCTTCGAGTGCATTCAACTCGTCGTTTACATAGATGCGCAAGGCTTGAAATGTCTTCGTCGCAGGATGTATCCTGGCGTGTCTGGTGGGAAAGACAGCGGCTACTGTCTCAGCAAGTTCGCTCGTAGTTGCAATTGGCGCACGTTGCCGACGGCGTACAATTGCTCGAGCCACCTGACGCGACCTTCGTTCCTCTCCATACTTCCACAGAATGTCAGCAATCGTGTCCTCCGGGAACGAGTTCACGATATCCCTTGCCGTAGTTCCGAGGCTGTCATCGAGCCGCATATCTAACGGTTGATCGTGGCTGAACGACAACCCCTTTCCTGTGCCCGCGAGTTGCTCCGAAGAAAAACCCAGGTCCATCAGGATCCCGTCGAATCTTGTGCCTGAATAATCCTTCAGCAACCGCGTCATATCCCGAAAGTTTCCGCGGATGATAACCTTGCGGGCGGCAGTAGAGTTGAGTCGCTCGCGGGCAATGGCTAGAACCTCTGCATCAACGTCCATCATGAAAAGCGTCCCTTCGCTAGACAATTGGCGCCCAATCTCATACGCGTGTCCGCCTTCCCCTGTCGTGCAGTCCATATAGGTTCCATCTGGTCGAACCTGCAAGTATGTCATGACCTCGTCCAGAAGGACGGGTGTGTGAACAAACCCAGTCACTTGGCCTGCAATGCACCGATATTCTGCTCAAAAACCTTCTCCGCTTTCGCCCGATATGATTCCCAGGTACGAACGTCCCAGATCTCCAGGTGCGTCAACGCACCGGCGAATACGACCTCTTTGTCCAGTTGTGCATACTCTCGCAGATGTTGCGGTATGAAAATGCGACCGACCTTGTCGAGTTCAACCGTTGCTGCTCCGCTGAAGAGAACGCGGACGAAAGCCCGAGTGTCTGATGAGACAGGAATGAGATCACCATAGAACCGTTCAATGATAGAGGTCCACACTCTGTCATCGAAAAGGTACAGGCACCGATCCATGCCTTTGGTGAGAACATAGGGGGCGTCTGCATCGGTGCGATAATGCGCCGGGAACATCGTGCGCCCCTTGTCGTCCAGGGAGTACCGATATTCACCGATGAAGGAACGCTCCTTGTTCATGGCGTAAGTATACCACAATTTCCCACTTTTTACCACAATTGTGGCACAAACGCCAAGAGCACGTCCTAGACTATCGTTCCGCCTCCGAGTACGAACCGGTCCTGATAAAACACTGCAGCCTGCCCCGGGGTCACTGCGAACACTGGGACACTGGTGTGTATGAGAGCTCTGTCATCGGACAGCCTTTTGACATCGGCAGTCACCGGTCTTGCCCTGTAGCGGGTAACAACGTCAGAGGTAAAGGTCTCCAAGCGTGCAGTGGGAAGATGCTGCCACCGGAGCTCTGCCACCTCGAACGTGTCACGCATGCACTCGCTGCGTGTCCCAACTATCAGCTGGTTGTCAGACTGGCGCTTCTCGACAACGTAGAGCCTCTCCCCTGAGCTGATGCCCAGGCCGCTCCGCTGTCCGATGGTATACGACGCCAGCCCCTCGTGTCTTCCAACAACCGTCCCGTCGCTCAGGAGCACGGGCCCTGGAGGTCCGCCAACCCGCCGGCGTGTCTCCACCGCAAGGCTGTCCACAAGGAAGCAGAGGTCCTGACTTTCGCGCTGTGCCAGAAGTTCTGCAGGAAACGATTCTGCTGCAAGAGACTTCACATCCCGTTTCAACCTTCCTGCCAGTGGAAAGACTACCCTCTTCCGTACCTCAGGAGACAGGCGATAGAGGAAGTACGACTGGTCCTTGGCAGCGTCTTTGCCCCGACAGATCAGGTCACCATCCGGGGAGTGCACGATGCCCGCGTAGTGTCCGCTGGCGACAAGGTCGGCACCAAGCTGATGCGCGGCGTCCAAGAGCCCCTGCCACTTCACTCGCTCATTGCAGAGAAGGCAGGGGTTGGGCGTGCCGCCAGCCGCTATACCTCGCCAGAACGGACTCACGACCTCAGACTCGAAGAGGAGGCTCATGTCGATCTGGTGCCAAGGTATGCCCAGATGCTCGCACTGGGCTCTTGCCCGTCGCGTCGATGCAAGGTCACAACAGTGACTCCGATCCGAGAAGTGGAGCGTGACACCAATGACCTGCTCCTGGGCATCTCTCAGCAGCAACGCGGCAACAGCGGAGTCTGTCCCCCCGCTCATTCCAACGAC
>Ga0116170_10005464_pt1 | contig 11374 bp, 12 predicted proteins | sample AD_JPNHW1_MetaG_FD_89797 | JGI IMG/M metagenome (GOLD analysis project Ga0116170, IMG submission 89797) | Active sludge microbial communities of municipal wastewater-treating anaerobic digesters from Japan - AD_JPNHW1_MetaG | ecosystem: Engineered > Bioreactor > Anaerobic > Digestate | place... | reverse complement strand
TGTGAATTTTAAACCAATTGAAGTTATCTTCGGTTCTCAAGAATTTTCTTTAGTCCTTTTGAAATAAATCCAGACCTGCTGGTGAGAATTTATAATCACAGCTTTTCCCATAGTGATTTTGTTAATAGCCGGGACAAGTTCAGTGATGGGATTGTGTTAGCTATTCGTTAATTAATGTATTTAAAATTAACAAAATGTTGCAGATGTGGAATAATATTGGCGAACATAATATATATCCAGATGCTATCTTTTTTGTTCTACCTTTTAGCGCAGGAGTTATTGTCTCAAAATTTGAAAGCTTTCTGATCTTTAATTTCAGAGAGAATTACCTTCTTACCATGTCTGTTGCAATTTCTCTGACTTTTTTCATGATTTCTTCTTCTCCGGGAACATACCGGTTTTCCATCAATACCTTGCCGTCGCAAATTACGGTATCGATGCAGTTGCCGTTGGCCGAATAAACCAAATTGGAAATCAGGTTGAAATTGGGTGTCATTTCCGGAAGGTTCAGGTTAACGAGGCAAATATCGGCCAGATAGCCTTCCTTAATGAATCCGGTTTTAAATCCGGTAAGAGTTTCAGCTGTTTCGCTGGCAACAGCAAAAGTTTCTTCTGCTTTCCAAAGGGTAGGATCGTCCCATGCAACTTTGCCATTCAGGGCAGCTAGTTTCATGGTTTCATACATGTCGAGGTTGTTGCCCGAGCTGGTTCCATCGGTTCCCAGACAAATAGTGACCCCTGCATTCTTTAAATCGGTGAAACGGAAACGGTTGCCCGAAGCCAGTTTGAGGTTTGAAGCCGGATTGTGTACCACTTGACAGCCATAGTTGGCAAGTATCTTTATTTCGTCGTCGTTGAGGTACAGGCAGTGAGCAAAGCTAACATCTGTTCCAAGAAAATCAATCGATTTGAGGTATTCAACGGGTCTCATCCCAAATTTTTGGATGCAATTTTCAACCTCACCTTTTGTTTCCGAAAGGTGGGTTTGAATTCTTAGTTGATGTTCGCTGGCAAAATCCCTGATCCACTTCATTAGTCCGGTCGATACGGTATAGATGGCATGGGGACCCATGGCAAATTTAACCCGGTCGGAATATTGTGACATGGACTGATAATACGCTTCAAGTTTCTTTTTATACTTTTCGCTTAAGTTTGGCTGGTCAAAATCGAAAGCAGCAAAAGTAAGCATTCCTCGAATACCCATCTCGTTGGTGGCACGGGCTGTTGCGCTCAAGTGATGGTACATATCGACCATTAAGGTTGTGCCGGATTTGATCATTTCGAGGCAGGCCAGTTTCGCACCCCAGTATACATCTTCTTCGGTAAGTTTATTTTCCAGTGGCCATATTTTATCTTCTAGCCAGGGCATCAGCTGCATGTCGTCGGCATAGCCTCGCATCAACGTCATCGCGGCATGGGTGTGGCCGTTGGTTAAACCCGGAACGGCCGCTTTGTCGGAGCCGTCAATTATTTTATTGGCTTCGCATTCAATACCACAACCAATCTTAGTAATTACATTACCTTCAATTAGAATATCTTGCTTGATTTTGTTTAGTTCGACATTTTTAATAAGAATGCTCATCGATTTTTAATTTTTGATTTCAAATATCCTGATCAAATTTTGATTTTGCAAACAAAATTTTTTCTCGTTTTTGGACCCGTAAAATAATTTGAGTTGTTTTTTGTGTGAAGATCTCAGATTGAGTGCCTATCCGTTATTTTTGTTTTCTGAATTTATTTTCGTTTAAAATTCTGTGAAGTATGACCATCAATCAACTGCATCAAAAACTAAAAGAAGCTTATTCGGTAAAAAACCTGAATAATATTTCGTTGACATTAATTGATCTGTATAAAAATCAGCAATTTTTAATTCTTCAAAAGATTGCGGAGATCATCAGTGAGTTTACGGTGGTAGAGATTTCCGATGAAGGGAAAGGGTTCTCAAAGTTTATGATGTTGTATCATCCCGACCGGGCTGGTTATCATTTGGGAGAAATGCAGAAGCTGGTAGAGTCGAACGATTTTGACCAGTTATTGGAGTATTCCCACATCCTCAAAATTGAACGGATTGATGAGATTGCAGCCTCGCTTAATCAATATGAAGACATTGATTATTCGCCGGTTTACGATTGGGACACCAATGTTGAAGGTTTCAGCGTGGTGAACGATCGGGTGCGAACGAAAAAGACAAAAACCAAACGACAGGCATATAGCTTTTACGATGCGGTCAAAATCAGGGCTTATGGTCACACAAAGATGGAATATCCTTCTTATTATCTGGAAGATACGGATGAAATTGAGCTGTCGTCGTCCGATATTGTTGATCTGGAAGGTGTTCAGTTTTGCATTCATGCGGTGACCCTCGATTTGTCGGATAACCACATATCGGATATTGAACTTCTTTCCGGACTTACGATGCTTGAAGAACTGAATCTTTCGGATAACCAGATTGGTTATATAGATGCGCTGAGCAACTTATCCAATCTGAAAAATCTTCAGTTGGCCAACAATTCAATCAGGGATATCTCACCGCTATTTGAATTGGAGCGGTTGGAATATGTTTGCCTTGAGGGAAATGATGTCAGAAAGGAACAGATTGATTATTTGATTGAACTTGGAGTAAACGTAGATGTTTGAAACGTACACCTCAATCTTTTCTTTTTAGTTTTTATTGGTGTCGGTTGTTTTCTGTATTTCAGAGAGTTCAAAGTACTTACCTTTAAATTGATAGATGATAAAACGTTCGGTAACTTTTCCGTTTTCGAACACAATGGGAACAAGAATCATCTTTTTCTCCGGGTCAAATTTTATGAGGTTGAGTGGGCGTTCTGTACGGTCTGAAACGCTGAAAAAATCGTAATAAACATCAATCGAATTCGACAACCCGCTTTTGGTCTTGATGATGTTGGCATCTACGAGCCTGTTTTTTTCGATCTTGAATATTTTGATCGATTGACTTACGTCGCTGGTTGAGTAGATTCCATTGTTGATGGCCAGATAATAGGTTCGGTTGTTTGTGGCAAGGGTGTAAATTTGAGTGTAAAAAGGAACATAGTCGCCCTCTTCTAAATTAATGGTATCCGATATAACGGAAAAAACTTTGTTTCCCGATTGATACTGGAACAGATTTCCAAAAAGTCGCATAGTACCTCCAGTATAGGTTTCCCAGCTATAAATTCGCAATAATTGGTCGTTGGAGGTTATAATGTCGATGCCATCTTTTTGAAGCGAATCGAATTCATAGGTAATGGTTTGCGGGAAAGTTGAGATGTATTTGCTCATTTTTTCCCTGAAAATAGTGTTTTGTTTCGCAAGGGCATCCCAATTGACTTCCTCCGAATCGTACCGAAGGGAAAGAATTTTCTGGTACGATTGATGCAACTCATTCTCAATCTGAGGAAGAGTTTTTGTTTGACAATACAAACTTGATAGATAGGGGAACAAAAGCAATAAGGTAAAGATTAGCCGTTTCATACCAAGAATGTTTTAAAGTTAGATACAAGAAGTTCTTTTGTCTGGTAAAAATGGCAATCCTGATGACTCTTTATTCCATTCAGAAAGTGTAAACCAGTACCAAAGAGCTTCAATTATTGTTTACCGAACTCTAATATACGGGTATTTCATGTTAAAGTAAAGAAATTTTGGAAAATGTTTATGATAAGCTGTTGCTGGAAGAATTTATTTTTTCTTTTACCTTCATTCCTTAGAAGTTATCAAAACCGGATCATCACTTTCAAGCTTCCTTTCTTTTGGGCTTCCCTGAATGCCTCAATCCCTTGTTCAATCGGAAAAATCGATTGAATTACCGGGGAAAGATCGGCTCCTTCTGAAAGATATTTCAATGCAGGAGGGAACAACCCGCAACGGGAACCTACGATGGTAATTTCATTGACAATAACAGGAGCCATGTCGATTATCTGATTGGCAGCGAGGGTGCTTTTCAGAACCAAAGTACCCCGGGGTTTGGTATGGGCAATTGAAAACTGGAAACCGGTTATGTCGCCGGTAGCCTCAACCACTACATCAAATTGCTTTGGAGGCATCTGGCCTAAGAGAAACGTATCGCTGCCACTTTTTTTAACGATTTCCAGTTTGTCTTCATGTTTCCCAACGTGAGTAATTGGCGCCTTCGTGGTCGAAAGGGCATGGTTGATGAGAATTCCTAGTTTTCCGTCGCCAACAATCAAAACTTCTTGCTCTGGTGCAATTCTGATCTGTTCCAGAATCTCGAAAGCTGCGGCAAGAGGTTCGGTAAGGGTTGCTATTTCGGTTGGAATAGAATCGGAAACTTCGAGCAGGTTCACAATTGGCAGGGTGATGTATTCGGCCATGCATCCATTTCGTCCTGCTATGCCCAGGGTGGTTCGGTTTGGGCAGTGGCGCCCCAACCCCCGACGGCAGAATTCACATTCATCCTTGTGGCAGGCGCAGTTGATATCGCCCACAACCCTTTTCCCCAACAATCTTTTGTCATTGGCGTTGATTTCTTCAACAATTCCAACAAACTCGTGTCCCAGGATGCCTTGAAATCCCATGTAACCTTTGGTGATTTCAATATCGGTATTGCATATTCCGGCCATTAACACTTTGACTAATGCTTCGCCGGGAGGTGGAACCGGTATGGGTTCATCCGTTGAAAGTTGCAATTGTTGGTCGAAAATCAGAGCTTTCATATTGCTTTTTTTGGTGTATGCAAGATAGAAAAATTGAACCTCCGAATAAATGGCACCGAGATTTTATTTTTGGAGGCTCTTTTTTAGTTGGGATTCTTTGTTGAAAATGAGTATTTATGGTATGATATGCCGGTGTATGTTGAGTTTTTACAGGGCAAAAAACTATCGAAAATTTTTGGCGTTCCAATAGATGTTTCATTTTTGCCTGCGGAAAATCAAAAATGGATTCAGAAAATGAGCAAAGTTGTTATTGAGAGTTTTGACGATCTCGAGAGTTATGTAGGGAAGGAGTTAGGTGTGTCGGGCGATCATTTGATCACTCAGGAACAAATTGACCGTTTCGCGGCTGCTACCCTCGATTATCAGTGGATACATACCGATCAGGAACGTGCAAAAGCAGAATCACCATTTAAAAATACCATTGCCCACGGATATTTGACTTTGTCGCTTCTTCCTTATTTGTGGGATCAGATTGTTGAGGTACGGAACCTTAAATTAATGGTTAATTATGGGATCGAGAAGTTCAAGTTTAATCAGCCGGTTGTGGTTGGCAGTGTGGTTCGTTTGAGGGCGAAAGCGGTTTCGGTTGTTAATCTTCGTGGAACGGTTAAAGCGCAGATTCATGCAACTCTCGAAATCGAAGGAAACAAAAAGTCCGCTTATGAAGGGGATGTTATTTTTCTTTATCATTTCAGCTGAAAAAACGCACGGGGTTCTACCAGTAAACCCCGTGCGTTTTTTAATAATCCATTTTTAATCGTTGAGATACCTCTTCGTTCACACGGAGGTATTTATCATTAGTGCATATTTGTCCCAATAATCCGGAGGAATTCAATTCGGGTCGCTTCGCGGGTGAAAGCGCCGGTAAAATCAGATGTTGTGGTTACCGAATGTTGTTTCTGAACTCCCCGCATTTGCATGCAAAGGTGTTGTGCTTCAATAACTACGGCTACCCCTAAAGGATGCAGTGTGTCGTTTATACAATCTTTTATTTGAGTGGTTAGCCTCTCCTGCACCTGCAACCTTCGCGAAAAAGCTTCAACTACCCGGGCAATTTTGCTCAATCCAGTGATGTATCCGTTGGGAATGTAGGCTACATGGGCTTTCCCAATGAAGGGCAGCATGTGATGTTCGCACATCGAATAAAGCTCAATGTCTTTTACAACAACCATTTGCTTATAGTCTTCCTTAAACATGGCCGAGCGCAAAATTTCTTCAGGGTTCATTTTGTACCCCTGCAACAGAAATTGCATCGATTTGGCAACCCGGAGTGGCGTCTTTTCAAGTCCTTCACGCGAAGGATCTTCCCCCAAAAGTTCGATAATTTTCAGGTAGTGAGCCGATAGCTCATTGGTGATGGTGGGATCGTATTTTTCGATCTTTTGATAATTACTATCTTTATTATTTAACGAAAATTCCATTTTTAATCTTTTTAGGCAAAATAACAACATTTATAGTTTTCTCATCTCCAAATCAGCGTTTGATTTGATGTTGGATCGAAAAATTTAAACAGATGATGTGTGTGGTTGTTCAAAAAAACTTTTAGTTTGCGGAATTATTATTTATTTGGAGATATTGTTTTGTAATCCAGGAATTTATTGGCATTGGTGTGGTGATGGGGAGAAAATTGGGAATCATGTTAAGAAAGTTCTTTTTATGAACTGAAATTATTTTTGCCATTTTGGAGCCGATTATTTATTATTTGTTATTTTTTTGTAACTTTAACTTACAATTTAAAATTACATCAACTGGTTGCATTATGAACGAAGAATCATTTAACAGTCAAAAGAATATCGATGAGCTCGATCAAAAAATATTGAGGTTGATCACACAGAATGCTCGTATCCCATTTCTTGAAGTTGCCCGTGAATGTGGCGTTTCGGGTGCAGCAATTCATCAACGAGTTCAACGATTGTTAAACCTGGGAGTAATTACCGGCTCGGAATTTATTCTTGACCCCGAGAAATTAGGTTACAATACATGTGCTTTCATGGGCATCTATCTCGAAAAAGCAAGTTTTCACAAACAGGTGGTTGAACGGCTGAAGCAAATCCCCGAGATTATCGAATGTCATTATACAACCGGCCAATATGCCATTTTTCTGAAGATCCAAACGAAAACCAACAAGCACCTGAAACAAATTATTGATGAAGAGTTTCAGAATATTGAAGGTATTGCCCGAACCGAAACCTTCATGTCGTTGATGGTGGAGTTTGAACGGCAGGCTCCGATAAAATAAGCGCGTTCAGAATTGGTTTTATTATAAAGGAATTACAGATTAGAGGTGGTTTTGTGGCTGCCTCTTTTTTGTTATTGTCCGACTGTGAAAATTCAGTGAAACACTCAAAATTATGAACAAATTTATTTTTGATGCAATTTGTATTAAAAAAGTAATATTTTTGGGAAATTTTAAAGCAAATCAGCCTTTTTTTGATACAAAAAGCTGAAAAGTGAATCAACAATTTCAAGAATTTTATTTTAGAACGATATATGAAGTTACAAATTCCAGCAGGGTATAAGCCCCTTTTGAATCCAGTTCAAACCGAAAAGGCCATTAAGTTGGTCAAGGATTATTTCCAGACCAATTTGTCGGCCGAATTAAAATTACGCCGGGTTACAGCTCCTTTATTTGTATTAAAAGGAACAGGTATCAACGATGATTTGAATGGTGTTGAAAGGGCAGTCCGGTTTCCGATCAAAGAATTGAACGGACAGGAAGCCGAAGTAGTACACTCACTGGCAAAATGGAAGCGAATGACTCTCGGTAAACTTGGAATTCCGGCTGGTTACGGGATTTATACCGATATGAATGCAATCCGTGCCGACGAAGAGCTGGATAACATCCATTCATTATATGTCGACCAATGGGACTGGGAAGTAACGATCAACGCAGAGGATCGTAGCCTCGATTTTCTGAAACAGGTCGTTAACCGTTTGTTCTTGGTTTTAAAAAGAACCGAATTCCAGGTTTGTGAAGAATTTGCAGAAATCAATCCTTTCTTGCCCGAGAATATCACGTTTGTTCATACTGAAGAACTATTGGAATTATATCCCGACAAAACCCCGTTTGAAAGAGAAACGGAAGCTGCCAAGAAATATGGTGCCATTTTTGTCATAGGTATTGGCGGAAAACTGGTAAACGGAGAAAAGCATGATGGCCGGGCTCCAGACTATGACGACTGGACTACTGCAACCGTAAACGGATATAAAGGACTGAACGGCGATATCATTATTTGGAACCCTGTTCTCGGACGAGCTTTTGAAATTTCGTCTATGGGCATCCGGGTCGACAAAGTCGCTTTAGAAAAACAATTGGCAATGGAAGGTGCAGAATCTCGTAAAAGCCTGATATTCCATAAAATGTTGCTAAATGATGAGATCCCTCTCTCTATTGGTGGAGGCATTGGTCAATCGAGAATTTGCATGTACTTTTTGCAAAAAGCGCATATTGGTGAAGTTCAGTCTTCCATTTGGCCCGATGAGATGATCCGGCAGTGCGAAGCAAATAATATCTTTCTGATGTAAAGCAGATCAACCAATCATACAAAGCCGTTTTTCGAAACGGCTTTTTTTGTTAAATTAAAAGGATTATTGAAGGAAAATAATTTCTTTTGAATGGAAATTGTTGACTTCAACCCATGACCAGACCTTTTTATACGGATTTAAATTCAGATCCTTTCGCTGATAAGAATTTTAGCCATCTTTTCAATGAAATGTATGAGCCGTTATGCCGTTATTGTGTCAGGATGATCAACGACGCCGATGTGGCCGAAGATATTGTGCAGGATCAGTTTGTTTATTTGTGGGAGAACAAGCAAAGGCTGGCTTCGGTTGCCTCGATAAAAGCCTATCTTTTCAAATCGGTTAAGAATAAGTCGATCAATTTTCTAAAGAAACAGTACCATTCCAATGCAGTTGGTGAATTGGATAAAAATAGCGTGACTGAGCCATTTGCTTCAATAGATTTGCTCGAGGAAGCCGAACTGATTTCCTTGCTCGAAAAAGCATTGGAGGGCTTGCCTGTAAGGTGCCGTACCATATTTACAATGAAGCGCTTTGGAGAGATGACCAATCAGGAAGTGGCAAGTAATCTGAATATATCGGTTAAAACAGTTGAAGCCCAGATGACGATAGCGATGAAAAAATTAGGAGCTTATTTTTCTGAAAATTGGTTTCTCCCTATCCTCTTTCTGATCGGCTGTACTATTCTTTTTCTTTAATTTCTTAATTGCGATTAGGGGTTATCCCCCTTTTTTTTGCTTTAGCTATGTATCTACGTAAAAAAGTTGAAGTGAAAATGAATTTAATTGACAAAATCCTTGCAGGGGAAGCAACCAATCTGGAAAGGGCTGAGTTTGAAAAATGGCTTTCTGAGTCGGAACAAAACCGGGTGCAATATGAAAAAGCCAGGGTAATCTGGAAAAAGGTGGAGAATGCTTACGACATTGCCAGATTCGATGAGATTGCCGCCAAAACAAAAATTCGGTTGAAAATTGAACAGCGAAAACGAAGCCGGAGGAAACGAGTTTCACTTTATTGGTCTGCTGTTGCTGCCTCATTGTTGCTTATTTTGGGAGTTGAGCTATTTATTAATAGAGACGGCCATCGGGAAGAAATCGTCACCTATACCACCCAAAACTTTATTCGTGAAATCGTTCTGACTGATAGTTCTCACATTTGGTTGAATGAGAACACTATTTTGCAGGCGCCTTCACTCTTTTCAAAGAAACAACGCAAGGTTACACTTAAAGGCGAGGCTTACTTTGAAATTAAGCGGGATGAAAAGCATCCGTTTCTGATCTTAACGGGAAATACTGTTACTGAGGTTCTGGGCACAACCTTTAATATCAGCATGGACACATTGTGTGGCGATGTCAGTGTCGTGGTGAATAGTGGAAAAGTTGCTTTTTATCAGTCTGATCAATCATCTGCAAAGGCTGTTTTGAATCCCAATGAGATGGGCCGGTATCAGAAACAGGCTGGCCAAATTGAGGTCTCTTCAAATTTGAATTCCAATTACCTTTCGTGGAAAACAGGTCTTTTGACTTTTTCAGATACTCCACTCGATGAAGTTTGTAACGTGTTGAGCCGTTATTATAAACGAAATGTAAAAGTTGATGGGGTAATTTCCAACCGATCCATTACCGGAAGTTTCCGGAACGAAAAACTGGAAGATATATTGAAAACCATTGACCTGACATTGGATGTGCAAACGATCACCGTTGAAGATGAGATCCTGATCCATAAGTAATCCCCCATAACACCCGGCTTTATGAAACCAATAAAATTGAAAATAATTTTGCTTCTTTTTTTACTGTTTTACGGTTTCCCGATCAGGATGTTTTCGGGTGAAACCCTTCATCTTCAATCGACGGTTGTTAAATTTTCAAGTGCCAAACTTACGGTAAAACAAGCCCTTGTTGAATTGGATCAGCTTCCTGGAATCAGTTTGTTTTATGAGAGTAAAGAGGATTTTCTGAATCTGTCGATCCATTTTTCATCGCGGACGCTTGCCGTGCAGAAAGCGTTGGAGGAGATTCGGTTGCAGGCTCCTGTCGAGGTGGTGTTCAACAACGACCACATCATTGTGAAAAGCCGGATGTTGGAAAGTAGTTATCGCCTCAGCGGAACTGTTCGTGATGCAGTAACCGGTGAAGGGCTGGTGGCAGCTACGGTTTTTCTCAACGGAACAAACTCGGGCACGTTAACCGATGAAAAAGGGAATTTTTCAATGGTCGTGAAGCCTGGATCTTATCAGTTGGTCTGCCGGTTTGTTGGATATTTTGAAGATCAAACAACGGTAAACCTTTTTCAGGATTGCACTCAGGATGTTGTATTGAAGGTGCGACAAAGCGAAATCAGTGAGGTGAAAATCTCTGGCAGTCATCGCGAAATGGAACCTGTTGAAAAAGGTAGGACCATCGAAAAGATTGAATCAAAAGCAATCGGAAAATTAAGTACAAACGATGTAAACGATGCGTTGCAGGGGAGGGTCGAAGGTGTTTGGTCAACCAAAACTTCCGGAGCTCCGGGCGATCATCATAAAATCCGGATCAGGGGAATAAGTTCCATTTTTGGTAGTTCCGATCCACTGTACGTTGTTGACGGGGCAATCATTCCGATTGTTAATTTTGAAAACATGGGGATTTCTGATCTGAATACCCATGACATTGATAAAATCACAATCTTGAAAGATGCCTCATATACAGCTCTTTATGGAAATTTGGGGAGCAACGGTGTTATTTTGATCGATACCAAAAAAGGCATAGCCGTCAAGCTAATTTTTTTATCATCAGATAATGAGGGTGTTGTATGATTTTTTACCCCATCTGTTTGACAGACAGGGTTTAATTTTGTAGTTTTACCCATAACAAAGAACTTTTTAGATTATCTATTTTAGAGGTACTGTTTTGGCCGACAGTACCTCTGCATTTTCTCTTGTTAAATATATTCATAATAATTTATTTTTCAGTAATTTATATTCACTATTTCCTCATAACACATTTTGTTTTTTCGTTTTTCCAGCCAATGTTTTGTTGCAAATATTTCCCCGATCCACTGGATTAATCCTTCAATTGACTGCTCAGGCCTGGTTAATATGTCCCGAACTCTGGCCGTATTGTCTTTTAGTGTTTTAAAACATTTGTCAATACTGAGGTAACGTCTTGTTCGAGCATAAACATTGTTTCTAAAGGCCATTA
>Ga0116170_10005463_pt1 | contig 11380 bp, 4 predicted proteins | sample AD_JPNHW1_MetaG_FD_89797 | JGI IMG/M metagenome (GOLD analysis project Ga0116170, IMG submission 89797) | Active sludge microbial communities of municipal wastewater-treating anaerobic digesters from Japan - AD_JPNHW1_MetaG | ecosystem: Engineered > Bioreactor > Anaerobic > Digestate | place... | reverse complement strand
TTCAAGGCTGTGCTGTTTATTTTGCGAATCGCTTCATGTGATTTCATGCGTGGCTGAACGAGCCAGATACCGCTTTTCAGTTTATTATTCAATTCATTTGATGAACAGGCTGTGTTATTGATGTTCATGCCTTTTTCATTCATGGTCAAGGCAAGGACTCCTTCTCCCGCTTCCAAGGTCAGGTTTTTCAGGATGATGTCCTGGTATTTGTCTGTAAGCGCATTGAGGTCTTGAAGCTGATTGTCTCTGTCTATGAACTTTCCCTTTGCAATGATGCCGAGGTGAGGGATGCAGGGAATGTTGTTGGCTTGCAGGAAGGAGTTGGCTACGAATTTGTCCTTTGTCAGGATATCATAATTCAGATCATGCTTTCCGTATCGCTTCACCAGTTTGGTTTCGGTCTTGTGTTTGATGTCCAGGTATTCACGGGTGCCAATAAAATCAGACTGACTCGTTCCCGCTTCATTCAAACCATACGCATAATACATAGTATTCAGGTCATTACCTGCAAAGACCCATTGGTTCAATTCATTGAATATGTTGGCTGGTTTCTTAGTGAGTTTTCCGAGATAGAATTTATTCTTTCCCGTCATGAATCGGTATATCTGATATTGAATATAGAGAAAGCGTTTCAGAGTCATGAGCTTTCACCTCTTTTTTCACAATCGATATACTGATGCATATTGAATGGACGATTGTGTCAATGCTTTTCTATTCCTGTTCCCTGTTCCCTGTTCCCTGTTCCCTGTTCCCTTCTTCTCTGCAACTCTTAGTTTTTAGTTCTTACTTCTTAACTTTCTGCTTTAATTACCTTATATATACATGGTCTAAAAGACTACGTAGCACTGTCTGAAAGACAGCGTTCCTCTGCAACTCTTAGTTCTTAGTTTTTAGTTTTTAATTTTTAATTCCCCTACTTCACCAACACCATTTTCTTCATGATGGTTTTATCTCCAGTTGTCAGGCGATAGAAATAGACTCCTGAAGAAACAGATTTGTCATGGTTGTCCGTACCGTACCAGGTGATCTCATGATTGCCTGCAGTTTGCCAATCATTTAGCAGAGTCCTGACCTTCTGACCCTTTATATTGTATATTTCCATTCTAACCTGTCCATTTGCAGGAAGGGAATATCGGATTGTTGTTTCAGGATTAAAGGGATTGGGGTAGTTCTGTGACAAAGAGAACATAGTGGCAGCTGCATTCGGGTCATGTGTTCCAACAGTGTCATTGCTTAGTTTCTGCAGAAACAATCCAACCTTGTCGTTATTCCATATCGTATTGTGATAAGGATCAGATCTTTTGAATGCATATTCATTCCAAGCAATATAGGCATTATTTTGGTCTGAAGTAACAGCTAAGTTTGAGGCATAGTTCACAGGATTACTCAATAATGTACCGGCGGGATGGCCTACCTGACTGCCAAACTGATCGACATACTGATAGGTTATATGAGCAATTTCATCTTCAATATGATTCATGGCAACCAGTTGACCACCATTTAGGAATCCGCAAACCTGAAAGTCTTCAAAAGTAACATTTGTATTTGTAGTATTTATCACTGTTGTATCTGCAATCATAGGAGTGCTATCGAAATTATATTTGGAGTACATTAGTTTCTCTGGAGAACCATCTAAAGACCAGAGGTATGTTATTCCCCAATCATCCATAGTCTGGTTGTGCATGAGTGCGGAATCAGAAATCAATAGTCCATTGCTATCCCACAACAGCTGACCTTGGGGAGAAATTTTCTGGGCAAAAAGCTTTCCCTGTTCACGAGAAGCAAACCATGAGATAAACATACCCTGGTCATTTGATTGGATGATAGGATCAGATTCATCGTTAAAACTATTGGGATAATCATCTATTCTACGACCATACTCAGGCCATCCTGCTTCAGGTATGCCTTCAGGTGATATCATTTGAGCCTTGAGAAGACTCGAGTTGCCTTCAGATTGTTTTATTACCAAATATCTTCCTGATATTCCTATTACCGAATTGTAAACATTCATAATATTTGGATTCGTAATAAAAACACCGTTTTCACCCCATTGTTTTTGTCCATTCACAATTTTCTGGCACGCTGCAGCAATACGATGATCTTGTTGAATTAACTTAGACCAGCCTACATAAAAAGCACCATTATCATAAGAAATATAAGGATTTGTTTGAAATGAATAATCTGAACCGGATACTTGCAGGCCCTGTTCACCCCAGAGGGTATTTCCATCAGCATCGATCAATTGGGCATAGATTTTGTGTGTATCGCCGACCGAATGATTCCAGGCTATTGCAACCTGATCATTATCACCCAAAGTGATTGAAAAGTTAGTAGCGTAAGCATTATAATCCGCTATTAGTTTTCTGCCATTTTCTTCCAGGAGGCAAATTCCATCATCATTGACAATTTGATAATATAGCTGTTGAGGTTCAGAAAAACGCCCATCATTCCAAATAAGAATTGTATCATTGCTTCTGTGAATGATCTTTGGACTTGCATAAATAATATCTCCACATATTTCCATGATAACATTCTTTCCATTTGCTTCCAGTTGAGCGGTTCCATCAATATTATATAATTGCGTTGAAATACCTTGTTCACCATTACATTGATCCTGCCATGTGAAGCAAATAAGATTATTTGATTGCGAAGCTTTTAGCGGTTTGTTATAATCGGAATGATTACTAACGATCATACCTGTGTTGCCCCATAACCCCGATCCGGCAGAATCAATATGCTGAGCAACTATATTATTGGGAAAGGAAGTATCCTGCCATAAGATACAGATACCGCCATTTTGATCATGTGTAAGACTATATGCATGATCGCCTTTGTTTCCAATACCTTGATCAATCCACATGCTTCCCCATAAAGGTACGCCTTCAGAGGATAAAAGCTGGATATGAATAAGGTGTGCATCTGTGTAAAGTTGTTCAATTGCCCACGAAATTGCTATTTTATTATCGGATGTAATTTCGCATTTGACTTCATTCAAATCCGAAAAATCATTTGTTATGAATAGGGCTGTTGGAGCTTGCCATAATGGAGCGCCATCATTTCCAATTTTTTGAGAAGCTACATTATATGATGAACCTTCTATATATTGCCAGGTACAGATAAATGAGTTGTTATCATATTTAACAAAGGATTCCAATTTTATATCATTCGTGCCCTGTTGGCTAAATACATTCGTTTCCTGAATAGATACACCCGTATTATTATATCTGATCACTGAAATTAATTGGGTATCATCAATCCTATTTTTGTAACCGAGAAGAAAACCGCCTCCAGAATCATTAATCGCTATGCTATTCACAGTTGGCATGGGTGAAAGGGCAATACCATCATCCTGCCATTGAGTGGTTCCCAAAGAATTTACCAATTGCCCATATGCATAATATTCTCCACCTCTTGTATCTTCCCATATGAAATAGCATGATCCCTCTGAACCTGCAATTAATTGTATGTTATTTTTATATTTTTGATTCGAACAAATTGTAATTCCTTCCTGACCCCATAATCTAGAACCACTTTCATTGATTGCATTCGCACATAGTAGTGAATAGTCATTTTCCGAAAAGTTGGTTGAATAATCATTCCAACAGATGACATACGTCTCCGAAGTTGTACGTATTATTCGGGGCTGTTCCTGGCTTCCTGAACGATTAGATATGACAACCGGTTGTTGCCAAACAGGTGAGCCTTGAAGTGTAAACTTCTGCGCATAAATGTCCCTGGTACCGGAACTAATATCCGACCACACATATATAATTTTACCATCCGGAGTATCAGCGGAAGAACCTAACCATTCGATCTCTCCTCCCTTACGAACTTGTGTCGGAGTATCCCAAACTGGAGCGGCAAAAATAAAAAATGTAGTTGTGCAAAGTATCACTAAAAGTAGAATGTGTTTCATGACTTCCTCCCTATTTACGTCTTTAAGGTGGGGTATTCTATTGATGAAATATATACATGGTCTAAAAGACCACGTAGCACTGTCTGAAAGACAGCGTTCCTCTGCAACTCTTAGTTCTTGGTTATTAGTTTTTAGTTCTTCTCTCCCCCTACTTCACCATCACCATTTTCTTCATGATGGTTTTATTTCCAGTTGTCAGGCGATAGAAATAGACTCCTGAAGAAACAGATTTGTCATGATCGTCCGTACCATACCAGGTGATCTCATGGTTGCCTGCAGTTTGTCTATCATCCAGCAGTGTCCTGACCTTCTGTCCTTTCACGTTATAGATATCAAGTTTCACATTTGCCTGTACAGGTAATGTGTATTTAATGGTTGTTTCAGGATTGAAGGGATTGGGGTAGTTCTGTGACAAAGAGAACAATGTTGCAGGTGTAGTCGGATCATGTGTTCCAACAGTCTCATTGTTCAGTTTTTGAAGGTAAAGACCTTTTATGTCTGAATTACTGGTACTTTGATTATCGAGCCTGTTGGCATATTCTGCCCAGGCAATATATGCATTCTCACCATGTGAGACAATGTTGGATGAACGTATGAACGGGAAGGGTGTGTGAATCAAAGAACCATTTGCAGAACCGATAAGGATGCCATTGTCAGCCATATACAGATTGTGCAGAATGGATTCACCGCTGTTCGTGACAACTGTGAACAGGTAACCGCCATTATCAAATCTGCACCCGCTGAGATCATCGAAATAACTGACATTGGGTGTGCCCAAGAAAGGTGTATTATCAGCTATCATGGTTCCAGCATGATCGTATATCTTGCTCAGCAGTCCTGAAGCGGGTTGTGACTCGATACTCCAGCAGAACAGGATTTGATTATCTGATAGGATTTGAAGACGCTGGAAGAGTTCTGTGCTCTGGTCAAAGACCACAATGCTATTCGGATTCCACATGACCTGTCCGTTTGCGGAGATTTTCTGTGCATATAGCTGATAACTTACAGCACTCCTGTTATCCAGCCACGAGAGGTAAACACCTTCTTCATCAGATGAGATCAGAGGTTCGTATTGTGAGTTGTAAGCTTCATAATCATCCACATTCCTACCGTACTGAGGCCATCCAGGAGCAGCAATGCCTTCAGGTGTCAGGTGCTGCACTTTCAAACGCATGCCCGAATCATCATATTCGGTCCAAGTAAAGTACCTGCCTGAACTAACCATGTTTACTTCATAAACCCACCGATCCGGATCGGATATATGAACACAATCGGCAGACCACTGCAACTGACCGTTCACAACCTTCTGCCCCATGATGGCGCTATTCGGGTCATCCTTGTTATCGAATCTGATCCAGGCAAAGTAATAGGCACCGTCTTGATACGTGATACAAGGCATGATTTGCGAGATGGATTGAGGTCCGGATATATTCAGTCCATTCTCGCCCCAGAGCGGGTTACCCTGTGCATCGATCAACTGGGCTCTAAGACTGAATTCCGGGTTGGCATTCACTTCCCAGGCAATTGCCACTTCGTCGTTTTCTCCAAGGCATACGGTGTAATGCGATTCATAAGGGCTTAGATAAGCATTCAGCGATCTTCCGTTCACTTCCAAAAGGGGAACACCTTCTTCATTGATGATCTGGTAATAAATACAATTACGATCATTGAAACGCTTGTCCTGCCAGAAAACGATGGTATCATTACTTCTATGGAGAGTTTTTACGGATGTAAAATCTATCGAATTGGATATACCATATATGATGGATTTTCCTCCATTGTCGAGTTGTGCAGTTCCGTTTACGTTATAAAGCTGAGAATATATACCTGCATTCCCGTTCCTGAAATCCCACCAGGAGATATGGAGCGAATTACCATTCACCAGCAGGTTGAAATCCGTATCGTATTTGGCATATTCGGTTGTCAGGACTCCCTGCTCCCCAAACATCATGGAGTTATCAGCCCCGATATGAAAGGCATGAATGCTCGTTATGAGCGGATCTTCCATGGACTGGTAACGATAGGCTATATAACAGCCGCCATTCATATCGCTCACCAGGGTATAGGGCAGAGTCCTGTTGCAAATAATGGATAGCGGGAGTGTTATTGGACTTCCATCCAAGGTTCCATCACCGTTGCATTTCTGGAACATCAGGTTCTTTTCATACGTGATGTCATCAACAACTTCCCACGTGACGTCGATCTTGTTATCGAGTGTCACTGCGCATTGGGAGTTCAATACATGCTTTCCAGTAATATATGTGTCAGGGATAAGAGGTTCATCCCAGTATGTATGAGCGCTGCTGTCGATTCTTTGCATACTGATATGGTTTTCATCTCCATCATAGTAGTTCCAAGTATAGATATAGGAAGCGGCAAGATAAGGTTTGAGAGATGTGAGTGTGACCTTGCTGTGTCCGGGATCGATCTGCAGGGGAATATCCCACGACATATTCCCGTAATCGTTATAGTGATTGATAAATGAATAGACATTGCCACCGTGCTTATAGTTGTAACCCATCATGAATCCGTTGTAGGTATCATTGACTACCAGGGCATTGGTATCATCATAAGGCATGAATGTAAGCTGTTTCCCTTCGGTAGTCCATTGCTGCGCCCCTAATGAATTCAGGCATTGCCCGTATATATCGAGATTGTTGTTGCGGTAATCTTCCCAGAAGATATAGACACGACCATTATTGCCCGCTACCAGTTTCAAATCATATTTATAGTTCACTGATGAATTCACCAGCTTCTTACCGGTTTGCCAAATCACGGTTCCGTTCAGATTGATTCTCTGCGCATAGATATTTCCGTAGGAATTCTCGGAATAATCGATCCAGCAAATGACCAGTTCAAAGGTGCTCGCCCTGACAATGCACGGGAATTGCTGATTTCCACCACCATTATCCAGTGCCAGTGGCTCGAGCCATAAAGGATTTCCCTGCTTGCTGAATTCCTGGCAATAAACCATCCTCGAACCGGTATGCATATCTGACCAGGTGTAGATGACATTGCCGTCATTGGTTTCAGCAGCATTACCCTTCCATTGGATGTCATCACCATGCCGGATGCATGTGGGTGTATTCCATACTTCTGATGCGGAAAGTGAAATGATGAATGTGAAAATAGCGAAACAAAGGACAACAAATCTCATAATAGCCTCCGTACAGATCGTGAATTTCCAAACATATTTATTCATGTAATAAATGTTCCTTATTCATATGAAAGTTGAAATATGGTTGTAAAGGTTGAAGATATTCATTAGAAATTCAATATGGCAAAACGGGACGACCGGAATGGTGCCCTTGGAACACCTCACCAGTGAGGTGGTTTGATGCACCCCGTGCATCATAAAAGAATGGGCGGACATAACGATTTATATGAATAACCATAGACATTCCCATGGTTATCCAATGGAAAAGCAATGGCAATCCTATGGCATTCCAATCTCGAGGGATTGGAAAGAGATTGGTATGGGATTGGAATCCCATTGGAAAGGGATTGGTATCTTTAATGATATTCTTTGAAATGCGATAAAACACTCTTGGAACGCCTCACCCCGTGAGGTGGTTTGATGCACTCTGTGCATCATGGGGGCTGTGTGAAGATAGCACAATTTGAAAGGTATGAATCACAATTGAATATTGTAACCTGAAGAGTATAATGTAAAGCAGGACTCCGTTCCTGCTGAGATGGTTGATGCGACCAGGATGGTCCCCCGTTTCTTTAACAACAAATAATACTTGCCAAAATAAAAGTATTTATTTGTTTCTCACTTATTATGATAACAATTAATACATGGGAGGGAAGATGAAGATTTCAAGAATAGACATTCAGAATTTTAGGAAACTCAAATCATGTAGTATTGATTTTGGTGATAGAGAAACAGTCTTTGTAGGGGCTAATAATAGCGGTAAAACATCTGCTATGGATGCTTTGATTTACTTTTTAGCACAAAAAAACAAATTTAAGACAACTGATTTTACACTATCAAACTGGAACCAAATAAATCAGATTGGTATAAAATGGATAGAAAATGAAAAAGATAAAGTAGATTTCGCAGTAGATTCATGGCGCATCTTTTCTCCGTTTATGGATGTCTGGATTGATGTTGATGATAATCAAATAAACTATGTAAGTCATCTTATCCCTACGCTTAGCTGGAAAGGTGGTACACTTGGGGTAAGGCTGAGTTATGAACCCAAAAACGTTGAGAGCTTATATAAAGACTTTGTAGAAAAGTTTAATGAAACTAAGAATGCAAAGGACTTGAGTGAAGAAGGTGATTCATTGAACTTATGGCCTTCTTCCATGAAAGAATATCTTGATGAAGAACTACAAAATCAATTTACAATAAAAGCATATCTTCTAGATCCTATTAGATTTGATGAGACAATTGTTCATCCACCATTTCTATATAATGATAGTATGCAGATTGATGGTGAACCCTTTAAAGGACTAATCAAAATTGACACTATTAATGCTCAAAGAGAGTTAAGTGATGTTAATAGAGATGAAGGATCCTCGTTAAGAACATCAGATAAGTTATCATCCCAATTAAAGGATTACTATCAAAAACATCTCGACCCATATAATTCTCCTGATAGTAGTGATATTGCTGTATTGAAAGCTATTGATGAGGCTACTCAGAAATTTGATATTAAACTAAATCAAAGCTTTGCAAAAGCTTTGACAGAGCTTCAAGAACTGGGTTATCCGGGATTGAGTGATCCCAAAATTGAACTTACTTCAAAGGTTAATCCAATCGAACTGTTGGATCATGATACTGCAGTAAAGTACTCGATAGGCAAAAAAAGTGATCGTGGAGATCCCATCATTTCATTACCAGCTCAGCATAATGGTCTTGGTTATCAGAATTTGATTTCTATAGTATTTAAACTTATTCGATTTAGGGATGAATGGATGAGGATTGGAAAATCAAAGAACGATAGTGACCCGATAGAACCGCTTCATATAGTCCTAATTGAAGAACCTGAAGCACACTTACATGCTCAAGTCCAACAAGTCTTTGTTAGAAAAGCATATAAGGTGCTTAGGAATCATGAACGCCTTGGAGAGAAGATAGCATATCAAACGCAAATGGTTGTAAGTACTCATTCAAGTCATATTGCACATGAAATTGATTTTGGAAAGCTTAGGTATTTTAAAAAGATTAAAATGGAACGTAGCGAAGATGTTCCATATGCCAATATTATAAACTTATCTACTACTTTTGGGAACTACAATGAGACTTCAAAGTTTGCAACCAGATATTTGAAAACCACTCATTGTGATCTTTTCTTTGCGGATGCTGTAATACTTGTTGAGGGTTCTGCAGAAAAAATGTTGTTTCCATATTTCATTAAAAAAGAATTCAATTTCTTAGAAACAAGGTATATCTCAATTTTGGAAATAGGTGGAAGCCATGCACACAGACTTAAGGAACTAATTGAGATATTAGGTATTTTCACATTAGTAGTAACTGATATTGATACTATAAATGAGTTTTCTTCTAACAAGGAGCAACCTGCTCGTAATTTAAGATATAGAACAAGGAACAATACTCTAAAAAATTGGATTCCTAAAAAAGAACAATACGATGATCTTCTTGCTTGTAGTGAAACTGATAAGATAGTTAAAAATGTTAGAGTAGCATATCAGACATCTTTTATGATAGACTTTTGTGATTCTAAGCATGAAGTATTTCCCTACACATTTGAGGATTCACTTGTATTGTCAAATATTGATTTGTTTAAAAATCTTAGTAATGCAACCGGTTTGCTAAATGAGATGATTAAATCTATTAACAAGGAATCGTTTGATGACATGAATGAAAATTTGTTCAAAGCTCTTTCGGAGGTCGGGAAAGCAGATATGGCATTGAATCTTTTGTATCTAAAAGATCCTGAAGAGCTAGTACCTCCATTTTACATCGCAGAAGGTCTGAAATGGTTGGAAAAATGTCTGTCTAAAATCGACGATGAATTTGAAGTCATTGAGGATAAAGAAGATGGAACAGAGTAATATTTTTCCAGATGTTTATAACCAGATTTATCAATGCTTGAGCATAAAAAATCCTAAAAGCTTTTTCTTATTTGCTGGTGCAGGAACAGGAAAAACTAGAGCCTTGGTTCATACTCTTAAACAGTTTCGTTTAGAACAAGGGAAGCAATTACGTTTATGTGGGAAAAAAGTAGCAGTCATAACATATACAAATGCTGCATGTGATGAGATTAAAAGCAGGTTAGAATATGATGATACATTTGTAATTTCTACGATACATAGTTTTTCATGGGATTTGATTAAACCATTTCAAAACGATATTAGAGATTGGGTAAAAAGAAATTTAGAGATTGATATCATAGAGTTAGTAGAAAAACAAAGTAAAGGAAGATCGAGTAAGGTTTCTTCTGAACGTGAGCTTCAGATTGAATCAAAACAAAAGCGTCTAGAATATCTTGATCATATAGAAAAATTTACTTATGAACCTAATGGACTCAATGATACAAAGGATTCATTGAATCATAATGAAGTTATTAGCATGACTGCGGAGTTCCTGGCAAAAAAGGATTTGTTACAAAAAATCCTAATTCAACAGTATCCAATTTTACTTATTGATGAAAGCCAGGATACAAAAAAAGAGTTAATTGAAGCTTTTTTCCAGATACAAACAAAATATTCTCATTCATTTTCCCTAGGATTATTAGGGGATACTATGCAAAGAATTTATTTTGATGGAAAGCCAGATCTTGGAAAATTTTTACCGGATGATTGGTTAAAACCAAATTTGAAGATCAATTATAGAAGCGCAAAAAGAATTATTGTTTTGATTAACAGAATTCGTTCAGAACAAGCTCAAATTCCATCAGAAGGGAAAGAAGAAGGATTTGTTCGTTTTTTTATCGTAAATGTAAAAGGAGATCTTGATAAAAACAGTATAGAGCAAGGAATAATGAAGAACATGGAAGCCATCACACAAGATGAAGGCTGGCTTAGAGAAGTCAAGATACTTACACTTGAACACAATATGGCAGCAAGACGAGGAGGTTTTATAGAGTTTTTTGAACCTTTATATAGAATTGAAAAATGTAAAAAAGGATTACTTGATGGTACTTTGCCATGTGTATCCCTTTTTCTACAACAAATTATACCATTGCTTAAAGCTAAGGAAAGCAAGAACGAATTTTCCGTAGCCCAGATTATGAGAAAATATTCACCTTTACTTAATTTAAAAGATTTTGAAGCCAGTTCCAAACAAATAGATAATATAAAGCAAGCCGATAATGGTGTCAGAGATTTGTTTAATCTAGTAAATGGAGTTAACAAACCAACGCTACTGGAAATTCTAAAGAAAATCAAATCTTCGAACCTATTTAATATACCGGATTTTCTACTGCCAATTTTGAATTGTAGTCAATTTGATTCGTATATTACCGCTAATGAATCTGATAAGGATGAAGA
>Ga0116170_10005462_pt1 | contig 11381 bp, 7 predicted proteins | sample AD_JPNHW1_MetaG_FD_89797 | JGI IMG/M metagenome (GOLD analysis project Ga0116170, IMG submission 89797) | Active sludge microbial communities of municipal wastewater-treating anaerobic digesters from Japan - AD_JPNHW1_MetaG | ecosystem: Engineered > Bioreactor > Anaerobic > Digestate | place... | reverse complement strand
TATAGGATCAAGCGACTAAGTGCATGTGGTGGATGCCTTGGCGATCACAGGCGATGAAGGACGTGCAAGCCTGCGAAAAGCGGCGGGGAGCTGGCAATGAAGCTTTGATCCCCCGATATCCGAATGGGGAAACCCACTCAGCAATGAGTATCTTTATCTGAATACATAGGATATTGAGGCGAACCCGGTGAACTGAAACATCTAAGTAGCCGGAGGAAAATAAATCGACGGAGATTCCCCAAGTAGCGGCGAGCGAAAAGGGAAGAGTCTAAACCTGTTTTATGTTAAAGCCTGGTCGCGTTGTAAAACAGGTGTCGCGGGGCTTTGGGCGGCTGTTGTCCAGAACAGCCAAGCAGTCAAAAAATCAGATGTTAGCCGAATCTCTCTGGAAAGAGAGGACCAAAGACGGTGATAGTCCGGTAGGCGAAAACAGCTGATCTGCTACCAGAGTACCCAAGTACCGCGGGACACGTGGAATCTTGCGGGAATTCGGGAGGACCACCTTCCAAGACTAAATACTCTCTCGTGACCGATAGTGAACTAGTACCGTGAGGGAAAGGTGAAAAGAACCGGGGAACCGGAGTGAAATAGTACCTGAAATCATAAGCCTACAAGCAATCGGAGTTCCGCTTCGGCGGAATGACGGTGTGCCTTTTGTTTAATGAGCTGGCGAGTTACTCGTATGTTGCGAGGTTAAGGTGTTCAGCACCGCAACCGTAGCGAAAGCAAGTCTGAATAGGGCGACCAGTAACATGCGGTAGACGCGAAACCGGGTGATCTATGCATGGCCAGGATGAAGCGAATGTAATAGTTCGTGGAGGTCCGAACCCACCAAAGTTGAAAATTTGGGGGATGAGCTGTGCATAGGGGTGAAAGGCTAATCAAACTCGGTGATAGCTCGTTCTCCCCGAAATAACTTTAGGGTTAGCCTCGTATTAGAGTGTTGGAGGTAGAGCACTGAATGGACTAGGGCTCTTACAAGGGTACCAACCCCAATCAAACTCCGAATTCCAACACATCGATGTACGGGAGTTAGGGAGTGGGGGATAAGCTTCATTCCCAAGAGGGAAACAACCCAGACCGACAATTAAGGCCCTTAAGTACAGGCTAAGTGAAAAAGGATGTGACGTTGCATAGACAACTAGGATGTTGGCTTAGAAGCAGCCATCATTTAAAGAGTGCGTAATTGCTCACTAGTCAAGTGGTGTCGCGCCGATAATAATTGGGGCTCAAGCCTGTCGCCGAAATTACGGGATTCTCTTCGGAGGATCGGTAGGGGAGCGTTCCATGGTAGGTCGAAGCGTACGTGCGAGCGTATGTGGACGAAATGGAAGCGATTATGCCAGCATGAGTAGCGAGAAACTCTGTGAGAAACAGAGTCACCGAAAATCTAAGGTTTCCTGAGTAAAGTTAATCTTCTCAGGGTTAGTCGGACCCTAAGCCGAGGCCGAAAGGCGTAGGTGATGGAAAACAGGTTTAATATTCCTGTACCACCGGTGTGTCGATCAAGACACTATGGGGTGACGCAGAAGTGAAAGGTCAGCCGGACTCTGGATTGCCGGTCTAAGTGCGTAGGAGGAATGAACAGGAAAATCCGTTCATTCACTACTCCGAGACACGAATGAGAGGGCCTAGCCCATAAATTGACCCTAAACAGGCTGCCAAGAAAAACCTCTATGTGAGATACACAGGTGCCCGTACCGCAAACCGACACAGGTAGATGGGGAGAAGATCCTAAGGTGCTCGAGTGAGCGTTAGTTAAGGAACTAGGCAAAATAGCTCCGTAACTTCGGAAGAAGGAGTGCCTCAAGTAAGTGAAATTGTACAAATCTAGCTGAACGAGGCCGCAGAGAATTGGCCTGGGCGACTGTTTACTAAAAACACATGTCTCTGCTAAGCCGTAAGGCGATGTATAGGGACTGATACCTGCCCGGTGCTGGAAGGTTAAGGGGATGGGTCATCGGGAGCAATCCTGAGAAGCTCAGAACTGAAGCCCCAGTAAACGGCGGCCGTAACTATAACGGTCCTAAGGTAGCGAAATTCCTTGTCGGGTAAGTTCCGACCTGCACGAATGGTATAACGACTTGGGCGCTGTCTTAACTAGCGGCTCGGCGAAATTGTAGCACCGGTGAAGATGCCGGTTACCCACGACGGGACGGAAAGACCCCGTGAACCTTTACTATAACTTAGCATTGAGTTTTGACATTGCATGTGTAGGATAGGTGGGAGACGTTGAAGCGGCCACGCTAGTGGTCGTGGAGTCAACCTTGAAATACCACCCTTGTACTGTTGAAATTCTAACCTCGACCCGTGAATCCGGGCCAGGGACATTGTTTGGTGGGTAGTTTGACTGGGGCGGTCGCCTCACAAAATGTAACGGAGGCTCCCAAAGGTTTCCTCAGCACGGTCGGTAATCGTGCGCAGAGTGTAAAGGCATAAGGAAGCTTAACTGTGAGACAAACAAGTCGAGCAGATGCGAAAGCAGGGCTTAGTGATCCGGCGGTTGAAAGTGGAATTGCCGTCGCTCAAAGGATAAAAGGTACTCCGGGGATAACAGGCTTATCGGGTCCAAGAGTTCACATCGACGACCCGGTTTGGCACCTCGATGTCGGCTCATCGCATCCTGGGGCTGGATAAGGTCCCAAGGGTTTGGCTGTTCGCCAATTAAAGCGGTACGTGAGCTGGGTTTAGAACGTCGCGAGACAGTTCGGTCCCTATCTGTCGTGGGCGTAGGATATTTGAGGGAAGCTGCTCTTAGTACGAGAGGACCGGAGTGGACGAACCTCTGGTGCACCAGTTGTCGCTCCAGCGGCATGGCTGGGTAGCCAAGTTCGGAACGGATAAGCGCTGAAAGCATCTAAGCGCGAAGCCAATCCCAAGATTAGATATCCCCGCCGCAAGGCGCTAAAGGCTCCTCGTAGATGACGAGGTTGATAGGCCACAGGTGTAAGCATGGTAACATGTTCAGCCGAGTGGTACTAATAAGCCGTGCGGCTTAACCAAACTTTTTTATCTGCAGCAGATGGTTATCTGCTCCAATAAAAGTAGCAATACAATGTGGTACTTCAATTTCAAGTTGTCAGAATATTCCGGTGACCATAGCGAAGGTGTTACACCCGATCCCATTCCGAACTCGGAAGTTAAGCCCTTCAGCGCCGATGGTACTATTCGGGAGACCGTATGGGAGAGTAGGTAGTCGCCGGATCTTTATTAAAGGCCTTGAGTTTTCGCTCAGGGCCTTTTTTTATTTTCCATCCGCCGCCGTCGCGATGGCCAGCGTCACCGCCGTCGCGATGGCCAGTGTCACCGCCGGCGCCATGGCCAGTGTTACCGCCGTCGCCATGGCCAGTGTCACCGCCGTCGCCATGACCAGCGTCACTGCCTGCACCGGGCTCTCCGCCGCCAGAATTTGCCGTCCGGGCAAAAAAAAGCCCTCGAGGAGGCCTCGAGGGCGGAGCGGCAGCGCGCGGCTACGCCTGCGCGGGCGGCGCTTCCTGCGGCGGATGCAGGTGCGCCTGCAGCAATCGGTCAATCTGCTCGAAGGCCGCCATCAGCTCGGCCGCCTCGGCGGGGCCGAACTCGCCGAGAAGATGCTCGAACATCGCCACCATGTCCCGCTGGCGCTGCTCCATCACCTCCCGCCCGAGATCGGTCAGGCGGATGCCCACCTGGCGGCGGTCCACCTCTCCCGTGTGCTTTTCCACCATGCCGAGCTGCAGCAGCCGGTTGACCAGCTCCGTCCCCGTCGACGCCGCCAGCATCAGCTTGTCGCAAAGTTCGGAGGCGGTCAGATGATCGTGCACCGAGAGCAGGATCAGGGTCTGATACTGCCGCATCGTCACCGGCGTCCCTGCGGGATGCTGGCGGTTGAGGCTGTGGAAGGCGCCCATAATCCGGGGCGCGAGAACGGCCAGCCGCTGGGCTTGCAGCTGGGATGAGGTAGGCTTGCGCGACATAATGGTTCCTCTCGTCTCATGTAGTGGGGTTGCGGCGCGATCATACCCTTTCGCATTGGCGAAAATTAAACTATTCTATTGTGATATACAAGTCCTTTATTCGTCGCGGCAGGGCTGGATACGATTATTCCCTTGTTTTTTTCGTTGTTTTTAAATAGGTTTACCCGAAACCGACCGGTACAACGGCCATGAGAGGAAGGCGGCAGTGGCAAAATTGCGTGTGGGCATCATTTGCGGCGGGCGTTCGGGTGAGCACGAGGTCTCCCTGGTCACCGCCGGTTCGATCATCGCGGCCCTGGACAAGGACAAGTACGAGGTCATCCCCATCGGTATCAACAAGCACGGCGAGTGGCTCGCGGGCGGGGATGTCCTGGAGACCCTCAAGAATCACCGGTCCGGCCGGCCGGCGCTGCTCTCCAGCGACGCCGGCAACCACCATCTCCTGACCGCCGCTGCAGGCGCCGGTTTCCTGCCGGCGCAAAAGCTGGACGTGATCTTTCCGGCCCTGCACGGCCCCTTCGGCGAGGACGGCACCCTCCAGGGACTGCTGGAGATGATGGATATCCCCTACGTCGGCGCCGGCGTGCTCGGCTCGGCCATGGCCATGGACAAGATCGTGCAAAAACACCTCTGCCGCCAGCAGGGCATCCCCACGGTCGATTTCCTCTGGTTCCGCGATGTCGACTGGCGCAGTGAGGGGGGCGATACCCCCTTTCCGGCACTGCCCGACCAGCTCGCCAACCGCTCGCGCGAGGAGATCGTTGGTTCCCTTATCGCCGTGCTCGGCCTGCCGCTCTTTGTCAAACCGCCTAATCTCGGATCGAGCCTCGGCATCAGCAAGGCGCACGACCGCCGCGAGCTCTTCAACGCCATCGAGGAGGCGCTCCAGTATGACCGCAAGGTCCTGGTCGAGAAGGCGGTGGCCGGGCCGCGCGAAATCGAGATCAGCCTCCTCGGCAATGAGAATCCGCGCGCCTCGGTCGCCGGTGAGGTCTTTCCGGGCAATGAATTCTACGATTACGATGCCAAGTATGTCGACGACAACAGCGGCCTGCAAATCCCCGCCCGGCTCGCTCCCGGGCAACTGCGCGATCTCCAGGAGACCGCCATCCGCGCCTACGTCGCCACCGAGTGCGAGGGCATGGCCCGCGCCGATTTCCTGATGGAGAAGGAGACCGGGCGTTTTTATCTCAGCGAACTCAACACCATCCCCGGCTTCACCCGCATCAGCATGTATCCCAAGATGTGGGAGGCCTCGGGACTGCCTTATGTCGCGCTGCTGGATGAACTGATCGCGCTGGCCTTGAGCCGCCAGGTGCGGCGCCGGGCGCTGCGCACCAGTTATGAGCCTAAAAAGGAATGGTACAAGGAGTAACTCCATGCATAAACGGTACTGGCTTCTCGGCCTGCTCCTGCCCGCCCTCCTGGTTGCGGCGGAAAAACGCGCCTTCGAGATCGCCGATCTCTACGCCCTGAAGAGTCTGAGCGACCTGCAGATCTCTCCCGATGGCCAGAGGGTGCTCTTCGTCGTCGGCGCCCAGGATCTGGCCAACTCCACGCGCAACAGCGACATCTGGATGATGAACCTCGATGGCAGCGGCCTGCGCCAGCTCACTTTCAGCCCCCAGAGCGATTACCAGCCGCGCTGGTCGCCCGACGGCCGCAGCATCGCCTTTCTCTCCGGCCGCGAGCAGGGCGCCCAGATCTGGCTCATGCCGGCCGACGGCGGCGAGGCGCGCCGCCTCACTGCGCTCGCCATCACCCCGGGCGACATCGCCTGGCTCCCCGACGGCCGCGGCTTTATCTTCACCAGCGAGGTCTTTCCCGAATGCGGCGCCGACGACCGGGCCACGCGCAAGATCCTCGACACCATGGAACAGGGCCCGGTTCAGGCCTACCTCGCCGACCGCCTCTTTTACCGCCACTGGACCTGGTGGCGGGACGGCCGCTTTATCCACACCTTCACCTATACCCTCGCCGACAGCCAGCTGACCGATCTCACTCCAGGCGCGCTCGATCGCCCCGCCGATGCCGGCGCTTCCGGCACGGCCGGCTACAGCCTCTCCCCGGACGGCCGCACGCTCTGCCTGGCGGTGCATCCCGACGCCAACGATTATGAGACCACAGACAAGGACCTTTGGCTCAAACCCGTAGCCGGCGGCGATTCGCTCAACCTCACGGCCGGCAACAACGCCTACGATGCCGAGCCCGCCTGGTCGCCGGACGGCCGCATGATCGCTTATATCATGCAGGAGGTGCCCGGCTACGAATCGGACCGCAAGCGCCTGGCGGTGCTCGAGCGCGCAAGCGGCACCCGCCGCGTCCTGACCGAGGCCTTCGATTACTGGGTCGGCAACTTTCGCTGGGCCGCTGACAGCCGCAGCCTCTATTTCACCGCCGATGTCGAGGGGCACGTCCCCCTCTATCAGATCGATCTGCAAAAGGGCGGCATCCGCCGCATCCTCGATCTCAAGACCATCGACAATTTTCAGGTGACTCCGGACGGCCGCAGCGTGCTCTGCATCCGCCGCAGTGTCGGCGAACCGGCCGAGATCTGGCGCGCCCGTCTGCCGGCTGGCGACCAGATCCGCTGCCTCACCGCTTTTAACCAGCCGGTCGCGGATGCGGTGGATATCCGTCCGGCCGAAGAACTCTGGATTCCCTCCCCCACGGGCCGGCGCATCCATACCTTCGTGGTTAAACCTCATAATTTTGATCCCGCGAAAAAATACCCGCTCATCATCAACGTCCATGGTGGGCCGCAGATGCAGTGGGCTGACGCCTTTCGCGGCGACTGGCAGGTCTATCCCGGCGCGGGTTATATCGTCGCCTTTCCCAATCCGCATGGCTCGACCGGCTATGGCCAGGAGTTCACCCTGGCGATCTCGAAGGATTGGGGTGGCAAGGTCTATGAGGACGTCATGGCCGTGACCGACTCCCTGGCGCGGCTGCCCTATGTCGATGCCGAGCGCCTCGGGGCGATGGGCTGGTCCTATGGCGGCTATATGATGATGTGGCTGGAGGGGCACACCACCCGCTTCAAGGCGATCGCGGCGATGATGGGCGTGTATGACCTGCCGGCCATGTACGGCGCGACCGAGGAACTCTGGTTCCCCGAATTCGAGCTCGGCGGCGCGCCCTGGCAATCGCCGCTCTATGCTTCGCTCTCGCCGCACACCTACGCGGCGGCCTTCAGGACCCCTTGCCTGGTCATCAGCGGCGAGAAGGATTTCCGGGTGCCGTACACCCAGAGCCTCGAGTTTTTCACTGCCCTGCAGAAGCAGGGAGTGCCTTCGCGGCTGATCATTTTTGCCAACGACGGCCACTGGCCGGATGGGCTCAAATCGATGCCGCTCTATTACGCGGCCCATCTCGACTGGTTCCACCGCTATCTCGGCGGCGATCCTGCACCCTGGGAGATCGAAAAGATGGTGCGCAACCAGATCTTTGAATAACATGCGCCGGGCGGCCAGGGCGCTGGTAAGGGGCGGGCTGCCGGTGAAGGAGGGTTGGTGTGGAAGCGGAATTTCAAGCGTTTTTATCAGCTCTGGGCAAGGTGCAGAAAGGGCTCGATCTCTACAGCAGGGGCCAGCGCCGCGAGGGCAACCTCCTGATCGACGCCGCGATGGCCGAGGCGCGCGCCCTGAGCAAAGGGCCGGAGTGGCCGGACTTTTTCAGCCAGGTGGCCGATTATCTCGCCAGCCTGGAGATGGCCGATCTCGGCCGCATGCAAAACCTCGCCCCGGCTGAAGCCGGGCTGCTGAAAAAATATGGACTGGGGGCGCGCGACCTGCTGCAGCTGCGACGATTCTACGCGGGATTCCGGGCCCTGGACCGCAGCGTCGATCTCCCCGCCCTCTTCTCTGCCCCCGCTACCCTGGTTGACCACCTCGGCGCAACCACTGCCGCGGTGCAGCAGGAGATCGACCGGGCGCGCTCCCTGCCGCGCAAATTGAAAAAGGCCGCAAAGGGGTTGGCCGGCAGCCGCCTCACCCATCTGCTGGTCGGCTCGGCGTTGATCGGAATGAACCTGCTGTGGCAGAAGGAGCAGCAGACCTCGGTCTCGATCGGGGCCATTTTTCTGACCGCGGCGGTCAAAAAGTAACGGCCGCCGCAACCGATGTGAGGGTGCATGCTGGACCCATTCATGGCCTTTATCCGGGAGCACGATCTGCTCGAGCCGGGGGCGCGGCTCCTGGTCGCCGTCTCCGGCGGGCTCGACTCGGTCGTTCTCCTCGACCTGCTGGCGTCTCTGACGCCGGAGTGGAGGCTGGAATTGACCGCCGCCCATTTCAACCATGGGCTGCGCGGTACTGCGGCCGACGCGGATGAGGCTTTCGTGCGCGACCTCTGCGCGCGTCGCGGCATTCCCTGCGAGACCGGGCGCGGCCAGGTGCGTGAGTATGCCCGCCTCCACCATCTCGGCCTCGAGGAGGCCGGCCGCGATCTGCGTTATGCCTTTCTCGGCGAGACCGCCCGGCGCTGTGGCTGCAGCATCATCGCGACCGGGCATCATGCCGGGGACCAAGCCGAGACGGTGCTGGACCGGTTGATCCGCGGGACAGGCGTCCGTGGTCTCGCCGGCATCGCTCCGAGCCGCCTCCTTGGCCCCGCCGACGCCACCTCACGCAGCTTGCTCGGCCCCGCCGGCATCGCCCCGTACCGCCTGCTCGGCGCCACCGGGGCCGCCGCGCCGCCGCCGGACCGCACCGCTTCGGCGCCTCCGGCCCCACTCAGGCTGATCCGCCCCCTGCTCTTCGCCAGCCGCAGCGACATCGCCGCCTGGGCGCAGGCCCGCGGCCTCGCTTTCCGCGAGGACGCCAGCAACCGCGACCGCCGCATCCGCCGTAACCGCATCCGCCATGAGCTCCTCCCCCTGCTGATGACCTATAATCCCCGCATCGAGGCCACCCTTGGCCAGACGGCGGCGCATCTGCGCGAGGTCGAGGCCTACCTGTGCATGGAGGGGGAAAAGGTGCTCGATCGCTGTGCGCTCCCGGCCGGCGCGGGCAAAATTATTCTTGAAAAAGAGCCCTTTTTGTCGTACCTTTCAATTCTGCAAAAATATGCATTGCGTGCCGCCTGGCGCCGCATCGGCGGTGCGAGTCACGATCTTGATGCCGCCTTCTGGCCGCAGTGGCAGCAGTTCATCGCCGCCGGCCACAGCGATCGCGGCTACCGCATCGGCTCCGGCGCGATCTGGCTGACCGAACACCACCTGGTGCTTCTCGCCGCGCGCCCGGCGACAGGCGCACCGCTGCTCCCGCTCCTGCCCGGGCGGACACCGCTCTGGGACGGCTGGACGCTTGAAATAAAAGCACTCTCCCTGCCGTTAGAGCAGATAGAAAAAAATAGCGACCCGCGCCTGGCCTGGATCGATGGCGCCCGCCTTCGCGGCACCCTCTTGGTGCGCACCATGCGGCCGGGTGACCGGATTCACCCCCTCGGCCTCCGGGGCAGCAAAAAGGTCGCCGATCTGCTCGCTGAAGCAGGCATCCCGGTTTACGATCGCAGCCGCCATCCGTTACTCTGGTGCGGTGATGAGATCGTCTGGGTTTGTGGCATCCGCGCCGGCGATCCCTTCCGGGTGACCGTGGCGTCGACAATCCTCTACCAGCTGAAAGTGGAACGCAACCTTGACTGAACGCTCTGAATTTGAAAAAGTGGTCTATGACGGCGGCTTCCGCACCCTGCTGAGCCGCGAAGCCATCGACGCGCGCATCAGCGAGATGGGCCGCCAGATCACCGCCGACTATCGCGGTCGGCAGCCGATCATGATCGGCGTCCTCAATGGCGCCTTTCTCTTCATGGCCGATCTGATCCGCCATGTGGAGATCGATATGGAAGTCGACTTTATCAAGATTTCCAGCTATGGCAATGCCAAGGTCTCTTCCGGCGTGGTGCGCATGCTCAAGGACATCAATGCCGAGATCAAGGGACGTGATATTCTCCTGGTGGAGGATATCGTCGATACCGGCGGCTCGATCAAGTTTCTCTACGAAAAGTTCATGGCGCTGGAACCGGCCTCATTGCGCTTCGTCACCCTGCTGATCAAGCCGGAGAATGTCGAGACCGACATCCCGATCGATTATGTCGGTTTCAGCATCCCCAACGAATTTGTCGTCGGCTATGGTCTTGACTACAAGCAGATCCTGCGCAACCTGCCGGCGGTCTATGTGATGGATTAACCGAGGTGATCACTTTGTCCTTTATGACTGATATCAAGGGAACGCGTATGAACCAGAACGAGCGGGGCGACGGGGGGAATTCTCCACGGCGTCCCGGCCAGATGCCCCGGCGTTCCGGCCCACAGCGCAGCCAGCCCGAGGGCCCGCAATGGGGGCGGATGGTGCGGCCGCTGGTGATCTGGATGGGGCTGATCTTCCTCGTCCTGGCCATTTCGCAGCAGTTCGCCAAGCAGACCCCCAAAGCGCGCACTCTCACCTATGACAGTTTCAAGCAGTATCTCGAGGCCGGCAAGGTCGAGAGCATCACGGTGGAAGAAAACTCGGTGCACGGGCAACTGCGAGCGAGCGCCGCACTGGAGGGCCAGCGCGCCTTTCAGGTGACCCTTCCGCCGCGTGCCAGCCTCGAGACCTTCGACGAGTGGATCAAGAAATACGAGGTCGAGATCCTTTTCAAGGAGAGCGGGCCGAGCATCTGGAGCTCGCTGATCTATATCGTGCCCTGGGTGCTCTTCATCGGCATCTGGATCTTTTTCATGCGGCGCATGCAAGGCGCCAACAACAAGGGCATTTTTGCGTTCGGTAAATCGCGGGCGCGGATGTGGACCGATAACATGCCGCATGTGACCTTTGCCGATGTGGCCGGCGCGGATGAGGCCAAGCAGGAACTGCGCGAGATCATCGAATTCCTGCGCGAGCCGGAAAAGTTCCAGCGCCTCGGCGGCAAGATCCCCAAGGGCGCCCTGCTGCTTGGTCCTCCCGGCACCGGCAAGACCCTGCTCGCCAAGGCGGTGGCCGGGGAGGCAGGTGTTCCCTTTTTCAGCATGTCCGGAGCCGATTTTGTCGAGATGTTCGTCGGCGTCGGCGCCTCGCGCGTGCGCGATCTCTTCGAGCAGGGCAAGCACAATGCCCCGTGCATCATTTTCATCGACGAACTGGATGCGGTCGGCCGCCATCGCGGCGCCGGACTGGGTGGCGGTCATGACGAGCGCGAGCAGACCCTCAACCAGCTGCTGGTGGAGATGGATGGATTCGACAGCAATGAGGGTGTGATCCTCATCGCCGCGACCAACCGCCCTGATGTCCTCGATTCAGCCCTGCTGCGGCCCGGGCGCTTTGACCGCCAGATCGTCGTCGACCGTCCCGATGTGCGCGGCCGTGAAGGCATCCTCAAGGTGCATACCAAAAAGATCCCCCTGGCGCGGAGCGTCGATCTCGCCATCCTCGCCAAGGGAACGCC
>Ga0116170_10005459_pt1 | contig 11384 bp, 15 predicted proteins | sample AD_JPNHW1_MetaG_FD_89797 | JGI IMG/M metagenome (GOLD analysis project Ga0116170, IMG submission 89797) | Active sludge microbial communities of municipal wastewater-treating anaerobic digesters from Japan - AD_JPNHW1_MetaG | ecosystem: Engineered > Bioreactor > Anaerobic > Digestate | place... | reverse complement strand
TAAAAATTCTTGACAAAATTGAATTGCTTCATCAATTCTATCTTCAACTTGATCATCAGAAACGTTAATTTCTATAACACCATCACCTAAACTTCTTAAGCAATATGATTTGAATTCATCTCTTGTTAAAATATTATTTTTCATATTTATTTCCTATTCTGTAATAACTGTTGGATATAGTTCATCTAAAGTTACATCACTTATTGGTGTATCCCATGGCCATATCCCGAGATCCACTTCTTTAATCTTTTTAGCAACTAAATCATTTTCACCAGTACAGTATAACCAACTTTTCAATGTAAAATTCAAAGTATAAAATAATGGTTTAGTTGTCTTAGAATCAAACGGAGTGTCAAATGTATTAAATTCTTCAAAAACATTATTTTTTAATGTTACAGATACATCAACTTCATTTTCTTCAAGTTCTTCATACAATTTAACTGTTAGATTTAAATCAGGTTTAAATAAAACCACAACTTGTTCAATAATTTGTAATAAGTCACTTTGATGAACTGCAGCAATATTCAATTCAAAATCAAAATTATATGGTACTTTATTATATTCAACAGTTAATTCATCATTAAAAGAACCTGATATTACATTATTTCTATTTAATTGTCTTGTTAAATCGTAATATATATTTTTTAATGCAAAACCCATAGCAGGTAATACTGCCTGTACTTTAACTTGATCTTGATTAGTTAATTTATTTTTTATCAAATAATTGAAACTTTCTTTACCTGCATAAGTTATTGGAACTTTGATAGTTTGAGTAACAGAGGTATTAGTTGATTTTATTCTTGTGATACTAAGATCACTAAAGATATTACCAAATAATGATACATTTTTTTCTGCTATTTTTAAATATTTTACTGACATAATAATTCCACAATTTAATATATTATTATTTATAAATAATATTATAATACACAAAATTTTTACAGGCATAAAATGAGCTTTTTTGATAATATAAAAAATAAATTTGGTTTAAGCATAAATTCAAAAAATCCGGATAAATCAAATCCATCAAAAATACTAGCTGCAGATGAAGATGGTGGTTTAATAGTTGATTCAGTTGGACCAGCTTTTTCATCAAGAGTATTCAATTCAGATTACCTATATGATGATGAATCAAATCTTATAAAAAAATATAGAGATATGTCATTAAACGTAGATTGTGATAGAGCAATCCAAAATATTGTTAATGAACTTGTTAATATAACTGATGATAATCAAATGCCGGTTTCAATAAATTTGGATAAAATTGATGATATTATATTAGATCCTGCTTTAAAAGAAGATATTGTTAATGAATTTAACAATATTTTAAATTTAATCAATTTTAAAAATAATGCAGCAAATATTGTTAGAGATTGGTATATTGATGGTAGATTATTCTTTCAAAAGATTGTTGATAAAAGTAATCTTAAAAAAGGTTTGATTGATTTAAGAAGAATTGATGCCTTAGATATACGTAAAGTTAAACAAGTTGAAAGAGAAGTAGACCCAGAAACAGGTGCTGTTATAATTGAAAAAGAAGTTACATACTTCTTATACTCTCCAAATGGAGATCAAGCAGGTTTTGCAGGTCAATCATTACTATTAAGTCAAGATGCTGTTGCATATTGTCATAGTGGCTTATATTGTTATAAAGAAGAACCATCAAATAAAAATCTTAGAAACACAGCAGGTGCAATGAACAATAAATTCATTGTTAGTTATTTACATCCTGCAATAAAACCGTTAAATCAACTATCAATTCTTGAAGATGCAACAATTATATATCGTATTTCAAGATCATCTGAAAAATTGATACACTATATTGATGTATCTGGTTTACCTAAAGCTAAAGCTGAATCTGCTATGAAGGAATACGTTCAAGAATTTAGAAATAAAACAAACTACAATTCAGTAACTGGAGCTGTAGATACAGATTCAAGAGCAATTTCATTACAAGAAAATATATTCATTCCAAGAAGAAATGGAAGTAACACTGCTGAAATTTCAACATTAGCAGCTGGTCAAAATTTAGGTGAAATTGAGGATGTATTTTATTTCCAAAAGAAATTATATAAATCATTAAAAGTTCCACTATCAAGATTGAATGATGAGGCAGGAAGCTTCTTAGGTAGAAGTTCAGAAATAAACCGTGATGAATTAAATTTTTCTAAACATATCAATCAACTTAGATCAAATTTTAATACAATGTGGTTAGATTTATTAAAAACACAGTTAATTCTTAAAAATATAATCACATTAGCATTATGGAATAAAATATATAAACAAATCAATTTTGATTATTTATCTAGTACATATATTACAGATTTAAGAAATCTTGAAATGTTATCTGAAAAAATATCAGTTTTAGATAGAATTGATAATTATGTTGGTGAAGGTAAATATTTCTCTAAAAATTATGTAAACAAAACTGTGTTAGGTCTAACCGAAGAACAAGTAACTCAGATTGAAGATGAAAATAAAGCTGAACCTGTTGCAAATCCAGATAATCCAAATAATGAATTTGGAAACAATCCAGATGAAATTTCAACTGAATCAGATGAACAAGTTATTTTGTAAAAACAAAATTATATAAATAATTATATATAAAGATTATATTATAAGGAAAAATTAAATGGTAAAACTTGATGAATTTCGTCAAAAATTAGCGAGTGGTGGTTTTCGTGGAAACCAATATAGAGTGAGTATTCCATTCCCATCGTTTGCAATATCTGGTGATGCTGAAACATCATTACAATTCTTATGTATTGCTTCATCAATACCAGGACAAAAAATAAATGCAATTTCAGTAAAATATCGTGGACAAACGATCAAAATAGCTGGAGATAAAGAGCCAGCTGCAGCATGGAGTGTTGATGTTTATAATAGTAAATCATTTGATATTCGTAAAACATTAGAAGCATGGCATAATTATTATATTGAACAAGATGCAATTACTGGTCAAAATATGATGCCAGTTGTAGATGCAACAGTTGAAGCATTAGATAAAAATGATAATGTTTTAAGCACATATACAATGTATAATTTATGGCCAACTGAAATTGCTGAAATAGAGTTAACTCAAGAATCAGAAAATAAAATTTCAACATTCAAAACAACATTTGAATTTGATTATTGGAAAGCATCGTAAGGAAAATTAAAATGAGTTTATTAAAACTAATCGAAGAAGATAGTAAAATTGCTTTTAAAAAGGCATTTAAAGAGTCTATGAGAGAAAAAGTAAAAAATGCAATCAAATTACATGAAGCTGAATTTGCATCAACACTTTTAAAAGATCCAGAAGATGAAGAACAAGATGTTGAAATTGTTGTAGATGGTCAGGAATTAAATCCAGAAACATCACAACCAATTGAAGATGTTGATATGAAAGATGATCTATTGGGTTCAGAAAATTTAAAAGAAGCTGAATTTGCAGGTTGGATAGCTTTTTACAAAGGTAAAAAAGTTGAAATTAAAAAAGATGAAGCTGATGGAATTTGGGAAGCAAAAAAATTAGCAGCTCAAAGATTAGGTGCTAAAAACGTAAGTGATGTTGCAATTGAATCTGCTGTAGATGAATCAACAGAAGCTGAAAAAGAATTTGCTTTAAGAAATACAGAAGCTGGAAATGGTGATGCAAGTGCAGATGAAAGTTGTAACAAATTAACTGAAGTTGCTCCTCCAGGACCAGAAGCAGAAAAATTTATTAACGATAATAAAGAAGAATTTAAAGCTCGTTATGGTGATGGTTGGGAAGGTGTCTTGTACGCGACAGCCTGGGATAAATATGGTAAAAAAGAATCTTCAGTGAATGAAGAAGAAAATCCTTGGAAAGTTATCAACAAAGAAACTAAAAAAACTGTTAAAAGTTTCAAATCAGCTGGTGAAGCAGAAAAATTTATATCTAATACCAAAGATGGTAATAAAAAATATTACAAAGATTATAAAAAACCAAATGGTAAAATGATTGGTGAAGCTAAAAAAGCAAAGTAAAGGACTCAAAATGAATTATATTGATATGAAAAAGAAATCAATACAAAAATTGGAACAACTTAAGGAGAGTTTAGTAAGAGATATTGTTTTACCTAAAAATCCTTCAAGTGAATCATGCAAATTTGGTTGTTATAATATAAAACCTTTTGGTAAATATAGCTCATATGTCGAAGTATTATTCAATTGTCCAATTAAATATGCAAGTTTTTTATATCAATTCAATGGATATGATATTAAAAAACAACTTACTGAAATGAAGTTCTATGAAGATAATGTTTTAAAATTCTATAAATTTTCAGCATTTGTAAATAATGCAAGTGTTCCAGAACTTCAAATTAAACTAAAAGAGATTTTAAACACTTTAGTTGATAAGAAATCAATTGATATTAAATCAATTAAAGAAAAATTAGTAAAGGCAAAATAAATGGATTTTTTATCCTTTAAAAAACACGCATTTTCAAAATTAAAACAGCTTACTGAAGCCAAACGTGAAAGTTATGAAAGAGTTGTATGTGAAAATTTTGGTAGACTTAGAGATTTGGTTGAATCAGTAGATTTAGATAATTTAGCTAAAATGAACAATTTTGACCTTCCAACAACCTCAAAATTAAAAAATGCAGAATATTCCGATAATAAATTTTCATATTTCATACATGACAATAATTTCTTTATTGGTACAGATAATGATGGTAAAATTTTAGAAATTGGAAATTTCAACAACAGCCTTTTAAAAGGTGGAGATATTTATGAATAAACAATTACTTATTACAGAAAACTTTTCAGGATTAAATTTAGTTGAAGATAATATAAGTTCAACTGAAAAGCATTTATTTATTGAAGGTATTTTCATGCAAGCGGATGTTCAAAATAAAAATGAACGTGTATATCCATTTGAAGTTATGAAAGAAGCTGTAGATAATTATAGAAAAGAATTTATTGATACACATACTGCTTTAGGTGAATTAAATCACCCAGATAGTCCAGTTGTTAATCCAGAACGAGCTGCAGTTAAATTAATTAAACTTGAAAGTGATCCAGAAAATCCAAGCAATTTTATTGGTAAAGCTCAAGTATTAGTTGGAACTCCATGTGGAAATATCGTTCGTGGTTTACTTACAAATGGTGTTAGACTTGGTGTAAGTTCAAGAGGTATGGGTAACATTAATGAATCTGACGGTTTAGTAAGTCAATTTATGTTAAATGCAGTTGATGTTGTATCTAATCCAAGTGCACCTGATGCTATGGTTAATTCAATCCTTGAACAACAAGAATGGACTAAAATGTACTCTAATAAAGAATTACAAAAATATGTTCGTGAATATGAAACATTAATGAAAGAATGTGATATGATTACTAAGAAAAGATTAGAGCAACTTAAAGTTAGACAATTTGCTAAATTTTTAGATACATTATAAGGAAATAAAGATGAAAACATTTAAACAATTCTTAAAAGAATCAAATATTAATTTGGGGTCTGATTTACAATATTTACAATTATTGAAAAATTCACCAATCACTAGCAGATTAGAAAGATTATATAATTATATAAATGCATCACATTATGTTCCTGCTGAATATATGAACCTATTGACAGATACAGATTATGAAAAGGCTGATCAATATATAAAGTCAAAAGGTAAAAAAATTGTTCAAGGAGCTTTAAAAGAAGATGTAGCACCAACTGATGAAGTTGGTAATGCTAAAGCAGCTATCATAGATTTATTCAGAAATAATGAAAAAATTGATGATAGTATGATTCATAGTTTATCCGATAAACTTGGAATTGATACACATGTTTTTGAAGGTTATGTTTATGGATTATTATCTAGTTTTTTACATGCTGGTAAATCAATGAATTTTAATGGTTCATTTGATCAAAATCAAATTGAGATGGGTAAAAAAGTTGAGATGGAACATACAACAGATCCAGCAATAGCAGAAAGAATTGCAAAAGATCATCTTAGCGAAATTCCTGATTACTATACAAGATTAGCCAAAATGGAATCAGAAGCAAAATGAAAGATTTAAAAGATTTTTTAAAAGAATCAACAATAGAGGAAGACTTTTTAGTTTATAATCAAGGTAAATCATTAGAAGAATTGAGCAAACTTATTGTTGAATTTGGTGATTTTTCAAAAGAATTATTAAACAATATAAAAAATTCTGGAGATAGTTCAAATTCATCTAAGATTGAACAAGTTAAACAAATTACTAAAGATACTTTAAATAATTTAGTAGAATTAAAAGCAACATTAAGGAAATAAAAATGAAAAGTTTTAAACAATTTTTAAAAGAAAATTATGAACTAGAAAATGAAGGTTATACTCAAGATGCTTGGGATAAACTAGATAGTGCAACTAAAAGTCAATATCTGAAAGATCATCCTGATAGTAAATATAATGCAAAAAATAAATCAACTCCATCAAGTTCAAGTCAACAAACTTCATCTAAACCTGAAGTTAAGAAAGAACAACCTAATAATACAAATGATTTAGATAATTTTACAAAAGATTTTATACAAAGACAATATAAAGGTGAAATTAATAATCAAACTATAAAATCTGCATATAATGATTTTATGAATGATTATAAAGATAATATGGATAACTATATGGATAGTGATGATGACTATTATTTAGCTAAAGCTAAGCAATCTAAACAAAGAGCTGCTAAACTAAAATCATTATTATCAAATGCTCCTCAAGCAGATAAAGTTAAAATGTCTGATAAACCACAACCAAAATCAGATATATTTAACGATGGTGATGAAGTAAATATGTATAAAGATGATAATGGTTATACTGGTAAAAAATATGCAGTTCAATATAGTGATGCTGATGGCAATTTAAAAATTGCAGGTTTTGATAAACCAGAAGATGCTGAAGATGTATACAATAAAATATTGAATAAAGATAAGAGAGCTTTGAGATCATTAAAATAAACAATAAACCACAAAAAGCCTAACATCCTAGTTAGGCTTTTTTTATTGTCTTTCTTTATAAATAATTATAAAGGAAACAACCATGACAGAAATCAAAAAAATGTTAATCAACCAGCTAAAGACAATTGGATGGATGGCTGCACTTTTGGCACCACTTGCAGCAGGTTTTGCATTGTTAGATGGACTTGGTTTTCCAGATTCAATTTCAGCAACTTATTATAGAAGCTCAATGCCATTTTTAGTTGGAACATTAGTTGCAGCTGGAATGTATTTAGTAAATTATGTTGGGTACAATAGCACTGATAAACGGTTATCAAGAATTTCAGGCATATTTGGAATCATGATTGTATTATTTCCATGCTCTGCAACAACATTAACTCATGTTGGATTCTTACAATTAAATATCCATACTTCAAACATAATCCATAGTATATCAGCTTTAATTTTCTTTCTACTTCAGACATATATAATTGGTATTCAATTTAGAAAGGGTGATTTAAACCCAACTGAAAATAAAAAATTAAGAAACAAATTTTATACTGGTTGTGCAATTTCAATATTAGTATCCTCAATAACTTTAGCAATTATAAATTATTTTGTTGTCATTCCTCATTTTGTATGGGTTGTTGAAGCATTTGCTTTGATTCCACTTGGACTTGCTTATACAATAAAAGGAATGTCATTTAAATTTTTGAATGATAATTAATTTTTAAGTTTAAATTTACAATTTTCAAAATGCCATCTTTTAGCATTTGCAATTATGCACTCTTTTCCGCAATATGGACATTTAACTATTTTATATCTTTTATCATCTGACAATCGTAATTTAACTTTATGTTCTTCTGAAAATTTTTTGCCTTTTTTAGCTAAACTCTTTTTTATTCTTGTTTCATCAGATATATTCTTATTAGCGATACTTATTTTTTCTTTTGCTTCATTAGAAAGGTGCTTGCCATACATAGGATTATATTTACCTTTATTCATTAATGGATTAATTATTTTTCTATTTTTAACGGCTAATCCAATCTTAATTTTTGTTTCCTCTGAATGATGTTTACCGGTTATCCAAACAGGTCTTCCTTTAGATGCTAAACTAAGTTTTAATCTAGTTTCATCAGAACATACTAATCCGTTTACACCTCCTCCACCTTTAGTTAAATTATAACCAATTTCAGGATTTCTAGATTGATAAAATTCAATCCAATAAATTTCTCTTTCATTTAGTTGTTCTTTTGATTCACAAATTTCAATAATTTCTTTGATAAAATTCTCAATACCATGTTTATTAATAGCTCTTTTAATTATTTTTCCAGATCCCATATATTTGGTATCTAATTCATGTAAAATTTTTGAACTTCTTTGACCTATGTAAATTTTATTATTGATTAAATTTATGATTTTATAAATATAAAAATATTTATTTTTAGTTTGATTTGTATTATAAATAATATTAGACATGATAACTCCTTTTAAGTTATTTTGTTTAGGAATATCAATTAATTCATAGTTATTTGATATTCCGATATTATTATTTATAAAATGAGATTGAAATGGTAAAATATCATTCTGGCAAGTTTGTACCAAAACACCCAGAAAAATATGTAGGTGATGTGAATGCAATTGTTTTTCGTTCTGGATGGGAACGTAAATTTTTCATCTGGTGTGACAGTAATCCGAGAATTTTGCATTGGAATAGTGAAGAGGCAGTCATCCCATATGTTTCAGAAATTGATAATAGAGTTCATAAATATTATATGGATGCAGTTATTGAATATGAACTTAAAGATGGTAGTATAGAGAGAAGTTTGATTGAAATTAAACCTTTTTCACAAACACAACCACCAGTTAAAGGTAAGAATATGAACACTTATCTATATGCAGTTGAACAATATACTAAAAATATAAGTAAATGGAAATATGCACAAGAATACTGCAATAAAAACAATATGAAATTTCAAATAATAACAGAAAGAGAACTAGCATTACAATGAATGGACAAGATGTAATAAATAAAAGTTTAGATGCAAACTTACTTGATTTTGAAGATAAACCAGAAATCAAAGAATTGGTTGTAATTGAAACACCACTACCAGATGCAACTGAAGATTTCAATCAAGTTAGAAAAAATCTTTATGATCTTAATGATAAATGTATGGCTGCATTAAATTATCTTGTAGATAATATTGAATTTATTCAACAACAACCTGGAATTTTAAAAGCAACTCCAACTGAATTAATTTCAGATATTGTTAAAACTGCATTGCAAGTTAATGATAAACTGATTAAAGTTAATACTCCAGTTACACCTAAAAGTATGACACAAATCAATATGAAAAGTGATAATCCTGAAAATAAAGATCTTAAAGCAAATACAAATGCTTTAAAAGATTTAGATAAAAAATTAAAAGAAATTAAAGATGGTTTGAAACAAACTACTAATTAAAATTTAATTTTTATAAATAATTATATAACAAATATAAAAAATATTTACAAGGAATATTAAAAAATGGCACGAGCATTCCCAAGATGGCTTCAAAAATCTAAAGTTGGTACAGTAGTTATCAATGAAAAAGGTGTAGTAGATTCAAGAAATAGAATCTTAATTCGTAATAATGGCTTAGAAACATTAGTAAGAGCTAATGCAGATGGTAAATATGCAGACTGGCAAGATTATCTAGAAACAAGCACACAATATGAAGTTACTGTTGCAGCTTTAGTTTCTGGTGGTTCAGGATACGCATTAAATGAAATCGTAAAGATTCCAAATGGTGAAGTTTTAGCGACAGTTAAAGCAGCTTCAGTTTCAGCAGGAACCTTTAAAGTTTCAGCAATTGAATTAGAAGATGCTGGTTCAGGTTATGCAGAAAATGATGTATTAACAGTAGATGCTGGTGAAACAGGTGATACTGAGGCTACAATTACAGTATTGACAGTTGATGGTTCAGGGACTATTTTAACAGCTGAAATCACAACAGCTGGAAGCTACGCTTCAAACGTATTTACAAATCCAGTATCAGTAACTGGTGGAACAGGTACATTAGCAACATTCAACTTAACAATGATTGAAGATGAATTACCAGGACAAATTTTAACCGCCACATTAATAGATGGTGGAAGATATGAAGTTTCAACAATGACTAATCCAGTTGCAGTTGTAGAAAGTGCAAGTTCATTAGGTCAAGGTGCTACAATTAATGTAACATTAGCAGCAATTGTTTAGTATAAAATATAATAAAACTTCAAAAGCCTAACATTTCAGTTAGGCTTTTTTTATTGTTCAAATTTATAAATAATAATATATAAAAATATTATAACAGGTACAATAAATGTCCATCGATATAATTTCGCAAGATTTTGATACAATAAGAGCATCAATCACAGCCTCTTTAAAAACTAAATATCCTGATTATAATTGGGAATATGAAGGTGAATGTTTGTCACTAGTTTTGGATATTTGTGCTAATCTTGCATACAAATTAAACATATATAATTCAGCAGCATTAAATGAAGTTTTCTTATCAACAGCACAAACAAGAAATGCAACAATAAGAAGTGCTAAAGAACTTAATTACAATATTGCAAGTCCAACTGCAGCAAGAGCAACTTTAGATTTAGTATTTAATCCATCTAGTTATGTAAGCTCAATTACAATACCTAAATATACAAAATTCACAGCAGCATTAGATTCAACAACTTATGAATTCATAACAACTCAGGCATATACTGTTATTCCAGATGTTGATAATAAATATGAAATTTCAATTGAAGTTGTTCAAGGAAGTGTTCAAACATATACTTGGAATGTATCAAATTCACAAAAAATATTTACAATTCCAAATACATCAGTTGACACATCATTGTTAAATGTTTATGTAAAACAAAATGCATCTGATGAATTATATACAACCTATACTAAAGCAACAAACATTACAGAATTAACAGAAAATTCATATGTTTATTATGTACAAGAAGGTGCTAACGAATATTTTGAAATATATTTTGGAGATGATATTTGCGGTAAATCAATTGCAGATGGTAATGTTGTTTACATTGAATATATTGTAACTGATGCAACATCAGCAAACGGAATAAGTTCATTCACATTAGCAGATAGTTTAACATATACTCCAACAATAACAGTGTCGTCAGTTTCACAAGGTGGAAAAGATATTGAAACGATAGATTCAATAAAATTTTATGCACCTAAAAATTATGCAGCACAAGAAAGAATGGTAACTGAAGAAGATTATCAAGTTATTTTAAAACAAAATTTTACACAAATAGATAGTTTAAATGCTTGGGGTGGTGAAGATAATGATCCAGCTTATTACGGTTATGTTTGTTTAAGTGCATTGACTAAATCAAATTATGAATTATCAGAAACATTAAAAGATGAAATTTCTGCATCATGTGAAGATAATTACATTATAGGTTCAAAAAGAATTAAATGGAT
>Ga0116170_10005458_pt1 | contig 11384 bp, 9 predicted proteins | sample AD_JPNHW1_MetaG_FD_89797 | JGI IMG/M metagenome (GOLD analysis project Ga0116170, IMG submission 89797) | Active sludge microbial communities of municipal wastewater-treating anaerobic digesters from Japan - AD_JPNHW1_MetaG | ecosystem: Engineered > Bioreactor > Anaerobic > Digestate | place... | reverse complement strand
TTGATATATCTTTGCCCATATAGTAAATCTGTTTGTGGTAAAACAAAAGTACTATATCGGGGGAAGTTATCTGATAGATGGCTTCCCTTTTTTATTGCGCTATTTTTTGTCGGTCAGTAGTGTAAAAAAATAATTATTTATGAAAAAAGGTTTATTGAAATTGTCAGTCATTTTCGCATTAGCTATTATGATGACTTCTTGTTACACTATTACAGCCACTGTTGGCAATGGTCCGCAAACCGGAACAAAAATTGTTGCTCACAACCATTACCTGATAAATGGTTTAGCTCCAATATCAACAGCTAACACCAAAGAATTGGTAGGCGATTCTAAAGATTATTCAATTACAATTTCTCATTCATTTATTGATGGGGTTCTTTCATTAATTACCGGAAGCATTTATTCACCAACAACCGTTACTATAACAAAGTAAGTGATATAGTTGACACGGCAGATTAAAGACTAATCTGCCGTGTTCTAAAAATCAACTAAATGATTCAGCCATTTAAAAATATACTCAAGAAAAGAATAATAAATGGAGTATTCACTCAAAACAAGTTCAGGAAAGATCTGTGTACTTTATGTGAAAAAAAATGAACACATGAAACGAGTTCCGATTATTCAGGGACGAGTTCTCCCGATATATTCCCGATAAATCATGACACGAAGAGACAAATTATGCGACAAAAAAAATAAATAAGAACGCATGAAATATATTTTATTAGTAGTATCAGTAATCCTCATTTTTTACCCTCTATATGCAATAATAAGTTGCATCAGATCTTTCAACAGTTTAACAAATTATGGATATGGGGTGCTTACAGGAGGTATTATACTCTTGATTGCAGGCTGTTTATCCATGTATTTTACTGTCAAATTATTCAAACAAAAAAGGAAACAATAGAAATGAAAAAAATAACAAGTTCAATAAGTTTAGTGCTGGCATTATCTGTTTTATTTGCAAGTTGTTCGAGCACCACAATGATACAATCAACTCCGAGTAAAGCTAAATTATATCTCGACAATCAGTATGTTGGCGAAACACCTTATACTCATATGGACTCCAAAATAGTTGGTAGTTCAATGCAGGTAAAATTAGAGAAAGAAGGCTATAAACCATTTATTACAACGATTACAAAGGATGAAGAAGTAAATGTAGGAGCCATTATCGGAGGTATTTTTGTTTTAGTCCCATTTCTTTGGACAATGCAATATCAACCCGTTCATAATTATGAATTAAAACCTTTAACATCAGATAATGAGACGAATGTGGTGCCTCTGGCAAGTCAAAAATCAAAAGCTGACAAACTTCGTGAATTAAAGCACTTGCTCGATGAAAAAATAATTACCACTGAAGAATTTGAAAAAGAAAAAGCCAAAATACTTCAATCAAACGACTAATCCCACAGAACCTGAATAATTATTATTTCTTGGGATAATGGGACAGATATGAACCTGAATGGCAGCCGTATTCTGTTCTGTTAAAAATATGGTTAATAAACATTCATACAGTAAAGCGGGTGAAAAAAGGTAAACAATAAGAGTGAATGACTCGGTAGTATTGTAGCTATTTAAAACTATCCATTTTTCATTAGAAAACAGTTTTTTAAATAAAGCAATCAAGAAACTGGCAATAATTAAAAATTATTGCCAGTTTCTTGATTTTAAATATATTTATAAACACCAGATAATCAAATGTATAAAGAAATTGCATGTTGTTTTTTTACAAAATGATAAAAATATTGCATGGAAATATGTTGCATAACACATTAAAAAAAAAACCAACTCAAGAAATAATATATATTTTTGTCACGAATTATTAAGTGTTCATCGTACACTTAATATATGTGGCTCTCATCTGAAATTCTTCATATTATAAAAACAGTAGATTTTAAGTCATTTACGAAATTTACATCTAAGAAAACTGAATATTCAATTATATAAATTCATACTTAACAACTTAGTGTTTTTCAGAATTCCGATAAATTATTGAAATTAATTTTCTTGTTTAATAATTTGTTATCATTTGAATAATTTACAGGCTGAGTATTTCAAATTATTTTCTGTTTTTTAACGATATTCAAATGAACAATTTTTTATTACTCTCTTACTAATGTATGATGGATTTAGTCAATATAATAACTATTTTATATGAAAAATTCTACACTATTATTATCAGATTCGTATTTCGGCCTGACATCGTATGACCGGCCGAGAATATGTGATCTGCAGATAGGCGACGATTCGAACAAGGGACCACCCGGAATATAAGCTGCTGATTTTGCTTGTCGGACAGGTGAATTTCTGCTCATTGGAAATGATGAAACAGACAACTTTATCATTCCGTCACCTCCGGATTAAAGGGGAAAGGCAGGAATGACAAACTGCCGGACGCGCGAAAAACACAACTACTAACTCTTTCAGAAAGTTAAATCAGCGTGTTGGTTGCAAGACTAACTACCCGGATATATCAATAAAAAAAAAGAATGAATCCAATTAATTATAAATTTATGTAACGATTCCCGTTTAACCGGAGTAGTTACATCTGATCATTAAAAACAATTAATTTACCCATGAAAACAACTAAATTATTAAAGTGCGCTTTGTACATGGCAGTATTGGCAGCATTTGGCTTAGTTGGGTGCGAGAAGTTGGATCTGTATTCAATCGATTCGCCCTCAGACCTTCAGAGAAGGATTGACTCCATTGCTGCTTCAAGACCAGACACAGGTGACACTACTTACGTCGCCATCGCTACTGCGATAGTCGGTGCTGAAGATAACAGTGCCGGTTGGTGGACTGCGTTCACTGATTATTTCACTATTCCCACAAACAAGCTATTGCACATGGAGTTTATTAACCACTCTTCAGGCGCTGGCAACTGGAACAACTGGAACCTTGCTGTAACAAATGAAATTGCGGATCGATCTGCCACCGACTACAAAGAATACTTTGTTCTCCGTTCGGATGCTTACGGCTGGGGAGGTAAAATGGCGAATGTAGATCCTGCTTATGCCTACAACAGCAAAATGATTACCCAGAATTATCCCGACACGGATGGAGACGGCGATATCTGGAACGATTTCCGCTCTACCATGCAGGGTGCCCGTGTTACAATCGAAATTGACCACTCAGCTACCGGTAATGTGTTTGTAACAGCCACAGCCGTTGGGAAAAACGGTGTAACACTGGTCGAAACCTACCAGCAACCTGTTTCAGCCTCTGCAGATATCGTGGCTTTCCTGATTGCCGACGGCAGTCATTTCGAAATGAAAAAGGCATATCTGATACCTTCTAAAGTTACTGTTGTAGAAGATGTTAACCCGGTTTCTATCGCTGTGGAAGGAACACCTGCTTTTGTTGAGCTGGGCAATCAAAACTTCTGGGGAGATGCAAAAGCCACTGTAACTTTCGCCGATGGCTCTACGAAGCAAGTTGACTCTGTTGATATATCATTTAATGTCATTCCGGATATGTCAAAACTCGGCAAGAAGACAGTTGTCGTAGCATATAATAAAACAAAACAAGGCGCTTACTGCAAAGCTGTATCTACCTTCTACACACTTGAAGTAACTAATCCTGTTGTAAGTATGGAGGTAACTACGATGCCGGACATAACCAAATACTATTACTTCAACAGCGACCCGATTCTGTTCAACACAAAAGGAATTGTCGTAACAGGAACTTATTCGGACGGTTCAAAAGCTGTATTGCCAAATGAAACTCTCAAATTTGGCAAGATACCGGCAGCCGCAGGTACTCAGGCTGTAACCATTACCTATACCGGTGCAACAAAAATAGTAACTACAACCTGCCCGTTAACTCTAGTTAAAGGTATTGGCCAGGTAGGCGCTACCGATCTATCAACTGCCTGGTGGACAGCATTCTCCTCCGATTATAAAGTTGAACCTGGTGCAAGTAAGAAAATTACCATGTACTGCTACTCCGACAATCTGGCCAACTGGCACAGTCCGTGTACAATACTTCGCAAAGCCGACAAGACTGAATATGCAGTTGTTCGTATGGACAACTTCGGATGGGGCAACAGCTATGCCGCATCAACCAAAACATCAGACTGGAACTGGGATACATTCACTTCGAACATTAATGGTTCTAAGGTAATCATCACTGTTACTAACAATGGTAATAACACTGCTGATATACTTTACAACGTTACTTACGCGAATGGCGAAACGCATTTCCAGAAATATGCAGGCCTGGCGGTTGACAGTAATGATTTGAACTGCGCACTTGTAACTGAGGTGTCGTATCTCGTAATTGTTGAATAATCACTAAGATAAAAATATTTAAACCATGAAATATTCATATTTAATCTTGCTGGGATTGCTGGCGTTAACATCGGCAACTTATGCAACTACCAACGGCAATACCAATCAGTTGTCAATGTTTCAGACAGACAACATAACAGTTAAAGGTAAAATCGTTGATGATAAAGGAGAACCCCTTCCGGGCGCGACTGTAAAACAAAAAGGGACAAGCAATGGTACAATAAGCAACCTTGATGGTAACTTTACTCTTACTGTTCCTGCGGATGCTACGTTGAATGTATCTTTCCTTGGATACAAAACCTTAGAAATTTCCGTTGGAGGAAAAGCCGAAATAGGAACCATCACGCTGGAATCGGATGTAAAAGAACTCGACCAGGTGGTTGTAATCGGTTACGGAACACAACGCAAAGTTGACCTGACTGGTTCGGTTGCCATTGTCAACACCGAAGAAATGAAAAAAGTATCGCACTCAAATATCTCAACGATGCTCGAAGGTAAAGTCGCCGGTGTTCAGATTACATCCGACGGACAACCCGGAGCCGATCCTACAGTACGTATCCGTGGTATCGGTTCATTCGGAAGCACCGCACCGCTCTACATTATTGATGGAGTGCCAATGGGAACGACAATACGCGACTTTTCGCCAAACGATATCGAAACCCTACAGGTACTGAAAGATGCTTCTGCTGCAGCTATTTACGGTTCGCGTGCTGCCAATGGTGTGGTTATCATCACCACTAAACAGGGTAAAAAGAACCAGGCAATGAAGATAGACTACAGCGGCTACACAGGTTTCGACCAGGTGCAGAAAGGTGTATACAACGTGATGGATTCGTATCAGTATGGCCAGTATGTCAACATGGCGTACTCCAATAGTGGTATGGATGTTCCTGCCGGCTACAATCCGGCAAGCCCGAAATACGTAGATCCGAGCCAGGTAAACACCAATTGGTACAACGAAGCGTTCAAAACTGGTATTCGTCAGAATCACAACATCAATATGTCGGGTGGAGGAGCTAACAACACTTACAATATCGGTCTCGACTATTTTAGCCAGAGAGGTACCATGGAAGGTGCCGGTCCTAACTTCGACCGTTTCACAGCCCGTATCAACAATACAATGGATGTTAAGTTTATCAAATTCAAAACCAACATGGTGTACAGCCACAGTAGTCAGGATAATATGGCTCTTAGTAATGCCAACGAGTACGTACAGGGCCTGTATGGCGCACAATATCCTGTGATGGCATCTGTGCTGCTTTTACCGCCTACCATCAAGGCTTACGATCCTTCAACCTGGGTGCTGGACGATAGAATCTCAGCTGCAACCAATTACAGCTACGACTCGTACGGTTACGGTACATACTATGATGATGTTCATGGAGACATACGTGTTACGAACGTTTTGCTCGAAAACAATCTGATTAAACGAAACACAATTGTTGACCGTGTAGTTGCTTCAGGCTCTGCAGATGTTGACCTTTTAGGTATGTTTCGCCTCAAGAGTAGCAATCACAAATTGAATTACAACCTGAACCTGTCATACAGCAAAACTATGGCAAAGGACTTTACATTTGTGCCTGCATTTATTCAGAGTACAACAAACTACCTGGCCAAGAGCAATGAGAACCTCTCGGAAGGTTATCGCAGCTTTAGCGATGCATTGATTGAAAATACGGTTACCTATGATGGTAAATTCGGTTTAAGTCATATCAACGCTGTTGTAGGTCAGACTTTCGAACGCGAACTCTATCACACACTCACCGGTAAAGGTGTTACCATGCCGGAACCATACTATCTGCAGGTAAACAATGCAGAGGAAACTTCGTCAACAAGCTTTGAAAGCGAACACGTTCTTGCATCGTATATCGGTCGTATCAATTATGATTTCGATCAGAAATATCTCCTTTCGGCAACAGCACGGCGAGATGGTTCAAGCCGTCTTTCTTCAGCCGACCGTTGGGACTGGTTTCCGTCGGTATCAGCAGGATGGCGTATCGATCGTGAAAATTTTTTCCCCGTATCCAAATCGACTATTAACCTGCTCAAATTACGTGGTAGTTATGGTGAACTCGGTAACGAGAACATAGGCGAATATCAGTATATGGATGTTATGTCGAGAGGTAACTACACCTATAGCTTTGGTAATACTAAGGTTACCGGTTCGGCCATATCCAATTATGTTAACGAAGCTATCCGCTGGGAAAAGAAAAAAACAATTGATGCAGGTCTTGACCTTGGTATGTTCAACAATCAGTTGGAATTTACTTTTGACTGGTATAAATCAACATCCGAAGACCTCCTTTACAGTGTAGCAGTTCCAACCAGTGCAGGTGCTACCAATGGCACTGTAACTATGAACGCTGCAACCATGCAAAACACAGGTCTTGAGTTTCTGCTTGCATACCATAATCACAAACATGCTGTTAAGTATGATATTTCGGCAAACATATCGACCATCAAAAACAAGGTTACAAAATTGGGCGTTTCAGGTGAACCGCGCACGGATGGATACTGTCGCACAGAAGTAGGTCGTGAAGTAGGTTCGTTCTATGGTTATATTTACGAAGGGATCTTCCAGTCGCAGGCTGAGATTGATAACCGTGTGAACTCTGAAGGCAATCATATCAATCAGCCGGGAGCTCAACCGGGTGACGTAATTTATGCCGACATTGCAGGTGACTTCGATGCCAATGGCAATCCAATACCCGATGGCGAAATCACCAACGAAGACCAGAAATATCTGGGAAGTGGTTTGCCAAAGATAAGTTATGGTTTGAGCGGACGTGCAGAATGGAAAGGTTTTGATCTGAGCGTTTCTACCTATGGAGCAGCAGGTTTCAAAGCGGTTGACTTCGTAGATGTAACACTGCACAGCTCATATGGTGCTCTCAACAAGAGTGTTGATCTGTTGAATGCCTGGACACCGGATAACACGAACACAAATGTGCCCCGCATAGCATACAAATCGACAGGTTCAATTACAAACGATATGTTCAGTGAGCGTTTCATTCAGGATGCATCCTATCTGAAAATTGCCAACATTGAACTGGGCTATAACTTTCCTGACAAATGGTTTGGTGGCTATGTTAACGGTCTGAGGATATACGCGTCGGCTCAGAATCTGGCCACGTTGTCAAAATACAAAGGCTACAATGTTGACTTTGCCGGAGGTACATTCACCCCGGGTTACAACTATTGTTCGTATCCAACACCACGAACAGTCATGTTCGGAGCGCACTTCTCATTCTAAAAAATATAATCTAATTAATAGAGTATCAACATGAAAAGTATAAAAATATTTCTAACAATGTTAGCGTTCATTGGAGGCATGACTGCCTGCAATGACCAACTCGATGTTCAGAACCCAAACAATCAGACTACCTATGATTTTGGCAATACAGAGTCGGATCTTAAGGAAGCTATTATCTCGTGCTACAACCGCATACGCCTCGAAGGAACATTTGCCCGCGTTGGCTACACGATGGATGCGGTACGTGGTGACGAAGTTTGGAATTCATCACAACAATGGTATCTGGAGTACGACAACCTCAATTCCCCGGGAACAATCGGGATAGGAGATGAGTGGATATGGCGCGACAACTACCATGTAGTAAACCGTACAAATTTTGTTTTGTCGAAAGTTGATAATGTCAGCATGTCGGAAGCTTCTTACAATCAGATAGCCGGACAGGCACTCTTTCTCCGCTCTCTTGCATATTATGAACTGGCTACCTACTACCAGAATGTTCCGCTGATTACTGACTATGCTTCTTATTCGGACATCAACACCATGTACGCGCCTAACAATACTCAGGACCAGGTGTTTGATCAGATAGAGGCTGACCTCACAAAAGCCATGCAGATGTTGCCATCGCGCGATAAAGGTGGCGAATGGGCAAAAGGGCGTGCTACAAGCGGTGCTGCTGCCGGATATCTGGCACGTGCACTGATGTTTCGTCATAAATATTCAGAAGCATATACTGTTCTGAAAGATATCATCGCAGGAAAGTACGGACATTACGAACTGACAGCCGATTATGGTGACAATTTCAGGGAAGGTGCTAAATATGAAAACAACTCGGAAAGCCTCTTCGAAGTACAGTTTCTGGATTATGGAACAGGTGGCACCGACGAAGAATGGACACCGGTAAACATCAGCTCGGAAGCAACACAGGGTCATGCAGTGGAAAGTAACTACGCTTCTCAGGAAATGGGCAGCTGGGGAGACCTTGCAGCTTCACCCTGGTTGTATAACCTATTCAAAAAAGAAAACTGTACCGATGGTCGTCTCGATCCGCGTTTATACTGGACACTGGTTACATTCGAAAGTGAATATAACAATTATACAAACCTGAAAACTGCAGCATATCCGAATGGAGATCCGCGTTGCAACACGATCTATCAAAAGGATATCACTGCAACTCCACTTTCGAACACTGCTCAGGGTGGCGTATCCATTGCAAAATTTACCAATGCGCGAAATAATATCTACAGTTCCATTACAAACGGATTACATTGCGGTATCAACCTGCGTCTGATGCGTTACAGCGATGTTTTGCTACGTGCCGCAGAATGTGAAAATGAACTCCACGGCCCGACACAGACAGCAATCGATTATATCAACACCGTACGTAGACGTGTGGCTCTTAAAGACCTGAAACTTTCCGATTTCGCGTCAGCTGATGCTCTTTTCGAACAAATAGCTAATGTTGAACGTCCGAAAGAATTCGGTTGCGAAAACGGTCGTGGTATCGACTTACTCCGCTGGGGATTCTTCTACGATGCAGGTCGTCTGAATCAACTGGTTGAACATGGTTATTATAAACTCGATGGCAAAGCCTCTACAGAAGAGCTTACTGCTGCTACAGCAACCAGTTCGTCGTATAAGTATTACTACAAGGGTCATGAATATTTCCCGATTTATCAATCCACTCTTAATGCCAACCCGAACCTTACAGGTAACTCGGCAAACAAGAATGAAGATAACGGACCAGCTTTCAAAGCTAAATGGAATATCCATCCTGTTGTAAAATAAAATCATTTCCTTAAATTTGGGACTTCCTTATTGGCATATTTCTTGTACGTTAATAAGGAAGTCTCTTTATTAAAAAATATCAGACATGAGACTAAAGTATCTGTTAATTTTATCGGTCAGTATCGCATCGTTATTTTTTGCAGGATGCAAAAAAGATGAAGAACCTAAGCCTGATCCTGAACCAGTTCCTGGTTTTACCATTCCAATTTATGCCGACGACTATTCATCCATATCATCGTGGGCAAACCGTAACAAGTGGAATCTGGCCAACGTTCATGACCCGTCGGTTGCGTGGTACAACGGATATTACTATATGTACGGTACCGATGCCTCCTATGGCAACGCTCACGAAGGACACGGACATTTTCAGGGCAAGCGTTCGACCGATCTGGTTAACTGGGAATGGGTAGGCGGACCATTTTATCAGGCACCCACCTGGGTAACCGACTCACTCAATGCCATCCGTTTACGCATGGGTCTCGCTGCCATTGCAAAAGAAAACATAAGATACGGTTACTGGGCACCGGTTGTTCGACGGGTCAACGTTGGTGGAAAAGATGTCCTGCGAATGTACTACAGTATCGTTATTGATAACTATATCAAAACAGGCAAAGCCAACACCACAGCCAACTTTGACGGAAGCTGGACCGAACGGGCATTTATCGGTATGTGTGAATCGACAGATCCCGCAGGAGCTGTTTGGACTGATAAGGGATTTGTTACCAGTTCATCATCCGATCGTGGCAAAAACTACAGTCGCGCCAGTACAAATGACTGGAGCGCTTATTTCTACTACAACGCTATCGACCCTACCTATATCGTAACACCCGATGGAAAACATTACCTGATACATGGTTCGTGGCATAGCGGATTCGCGCTGTTGCAACTCGATGCAACAACAGGCAAGCCTCTTAACACGCTCGGCGAACCTTATGCAAACAGTGTAAGTGAGCTGACAGCCCGTTATGGTGTGAGAATTGGAACACGTACAGCTTCATCACGCTGGCAGGGCAGCGAAGCACCTGAAATAATATACAAAGATGGTTACTACTATTTGTTTATGGCTTATGATGGTCTCGACGTACCCTACAACACGCGGGTAGTCAGAAGTACAAAGATTGAAGGACCATACCTTGACATTACCGGACGCAATTTTACCAACGGGGCAGGAGACTGTTACCCAATCGTAACTCACCCATACAAATTCAATCTGAGCTACGGATGGGTAGGTATATCACATTGCTGCATCTTCCAGAAAGAAAATACCAACGAATGGTTCTACATGTCACAGGGACGTTTACCTGCTAATGTTGGTGGCAATGCCTACTCCAATGCCATCATGATGGGGCACGTACGCCGCATTGTATGGTGTCCGGCTTCTGCAAGCGAACCTGACAACCTGTGGCCTATCGCATTGCCCGAACGGTACGCGGCAGTACCCGATTTCGGTACCATAACCAAAGATTCACTTACAGGTACATGGGAACATATCAATCTGAAATACAGCTATGGAGTACAAAACAGCGCCACTTCTCTGACCCTTAAAGCAGATGGCACCATGTCGGGGGCACTCACAGGTAGCTGGAATTATGATGTTGCAAAAAAACAGCTGAAGTTGGGTAACGTTATCGTTTGCGTTGAACGCGAAGTTGACTGGGAAGCTTCACCGCGCTGCGTAACGTTTGTATATGCAGGAACGGAAAAAAATCTGAACGCGACTTACTGGGGAAAGAAGGTAAAATAATTGATTATTGAATAAAAAATCATAAACAGATATTGGGATGAAGATCAATATTTTTCGTTCTGTAATAAATGCAGTTGTTTTATCATCGTTTATTCCGAGTATGTGTATTCAGGCACAGAACCAGCATATCGTAGTACACGATCCTGTAGCTATTGAATCCGAAGGAACGTATTATATTTTCAATACAGGAAGAGGCATCGCTTCATTGAAATCGAACGATCTGAAAAACTGGCAGTTTATGAAACCCGTTTTCGATGTTTCACCCGAATGGGCGAAGAAAGAAGTTCCCAAATTTGATGGAAATATTTGGGCT
>Ga0116170_10005456_pt1 | contig 11389 bp, 8 predicted proteins | sample AD_JPNHW1_MetaG_FD_89797 | JGI IMG/M metagenome (GOLD analysis project Ga0116170, IMG submission 89797) | Active sludge microbial communities of municipal wastewater-treating anaerobic digesters from Japan - AD_JPNHW1_MetaG | ecosystem: Engineered > Bioreactor > Anaerobic > Digestate | place... | reverse complement strand
TGCTTCACCCAATCGCCTGAACCTTTCTGAAAGTTCGAGGCTGACCTGTTTTATCATCGCGGCAAGAGTACGAACGTAATATTTGGCCCCGTTCATATTTCCTGCCGATATCACCGGCCCGTCCGACGAAGCTCGCAACGATGATATAGTCAGTTGATTAGATGATACGACTTCAATAATCTCCCAGACATTTCCTTCGGAAATTATTGTGCCAGTCGTACAAAGTACCATGCCTGCCTGCACGCCCGACGAAATAAAATCGGCAGAAAGACTTGTAAATGTCGATGTTATTATTTCACCGTCCGTACCTGATGCCGGCTGTGATATGGGCGGCGTTGCCTGTCCCTGGTAAACGACCGGCTCTATGCAAAGAATGTCTCTATCCTGGCAAAACATATTCTTCACCTGTCATTAGTTTGTGAGTTTCGTATGGATTTTATATTTCAGACAGACCTGCATTCGTTTTTGATATGTAAAGTCGAAAAAGCTGAACCGCTTTTAAAAAAGTTTTGACATATTGGCGAATCGGTCATTTTGAAATTTGTTTCGCTGGCGGGTGCAGCCGCAAAACGACTGCACCCGCACCCTGGCGTTGACATTACGCAGTGGTTAGCCCTGAAATAACGCCGTGCGCCATTTCATTACGGAATTCAAGCGTATATTCACCAATGACTTCACCTGCTTCATAGTCGCCTGCGGAGGCAAGCGGTTTATAGTAGAAGCTGCGGCCGGCGAGCGGCAGGACATCGATGCGGCTTGAATCGAGCAGTAATACGGAGTCTGCCGGCACGTGACGCGAGAGAATTACGCGACATATGCCAAAATCGCTCTCGTAAATGCTGACCATGTCGCGATAGGTATCCTCTTTGCTGGTATACCCGCGGGTCGAAGTTATGAACGAATTAATCTTACGTTTCTGGAAGCCGTTGACCAGAATGGTATCAACACGGCTGGCGGAATTTTCCCATACCATTCTCAGCGCGAGATTGAGTTGGGTTTCGCTCAGAGCGCCTGACGGAAAACTGTCTTCACCTGGAACGAACACGTTTGTTGTAATTGACGGAATTATGCCGTGCATGGTTCTGCGGACACTGGCTGAGCCTTGTTTATCACTTGCCGGAGCGGCACCGTTTATTACGGTGTTTTCCAGATCGCGCAGAAGTTCACGCAATCGTTCCTGTTTCTGATAATCGAGTTCGTCTGCTACCGCAAGTTTGCGAACAGCCAGGTCGCTGCCGCTGACACGAACTGCTGCCGTGAAAATCTGCGTCCAGTTACCAGTGCGGATGCGATTGGTGAATCGTACACTCGGAGCATCGTCGCCTTCGAGTGCGGCATTGCCGAGGATATGAATTACCTGTGCGTTAGAAAGATTTTCTGAAGTTGTTCCGCCGTAACCGCGAATCAGCGTGAGGTCGTTACCGTTGACGCCGGTTACCAGCATAAGTTCGCCGCTGTCTTCGGCGCGAAGCTGATCGCCAACACGAAAACGGGAGCCATGTGCAACAGTAATCGTCGTGTCATAGCTGCTTGAGTCGATAGAACTATCAGCGATAACGTCTTTGTTTGGCAGAAGGGTGTCTTCCAGCCATTCGTGGTAAGTGCTGCCGGCTGCCCTCTGAGGATCGCCAATGTGGTCGAGAAATGGAGTTTCATATGGGCTGACGATGCTGACGATGTCCGATACGTCTTCAGCCATTTCCGGCAGGGTGCTGCCGGCGGTGTAGGTTGCTTTTCCTGTAAAGCTCATGATTTTTCCTTTCAAATTTTGAAAATTTTTTAAAAGAGAATACAACCAGTTCTTGCTATAAGGTTTCGTCTATATGTCTTAGAAATGAATTGGCTGTTTGAATAGCATGCTCATGCTATTGTCGAAATATGTCGTCTCAGCCGCAGATATTCAGCGATATCTTTTCTGCTGCCGGAGACCGCAGCCCGCTGAGCCAGGCCGGCTAGTTGCGATGCTTCCGATGCCTGCGATACTCTGGAGGCACGAGTAGGCGACGGCATTAATCCGCCGGTCGTGTGTGATGACTTGAGATAGGGCTTGTTTGTCAGCAGTTCACCTATGGCGGTTTTGAGTTGTCTGTCGTCGATATCGCCAAAAATATCCAGCCGTTCTTTAAGGAGCAGTCTGGCTGCTTCAGGGTCAATTACGCCGGCTTGCGAAAGTGCGTTGTCGACTTTTATCCTGTTGTTCATTTCTGACAACTCTAACGAGGTCTGCCGTTCATTTTCCCTAGCTTGCTGGAGTTCATCATTTTGCGTAGCCAGCTGCGACTGAAGCGCGTCGAGCTTCTGCTCAAACTCCGCGATGCGGGTTTCTGCCTGTTGGGCGCGACGGCGATACTTGATGGCTTCTGCCACCGGAACAACTTTTGCGCCGTTTTCGCTGCCAAGCGAAGAATCATTTTCGAATTCTATTTCCTGTGTCATGTTTTATTCCTGTGAAATTATGATTTTCAATATCCCAGTTCCGCAAGTACTCGTTCCGCTGGCACGCCGAGTTCCAGTTTGAGTTTTGCGTCCTGGAGCAGTTGAGTTTCATCGTTCGGCAGCGGGCTTGGCCAATGCAGTTCCACTTTTCTCTGTTGCGGGGTGGTACGATATACGCCGGTTTTATCCAGCCACTCCAATGTCATTGCGATTATGTCAGTAATAGCTTTGCCGTAGGTCAGTCGTTTGCGATTGGTACGACTTATAAGGCCGCTGAGCACAACCTTGAGCGCGGTTGCACTCGTCAGATTTCCAACTTTGCCTGACAGCAGGCCGGCGGCGAGTGGTGCGACGCCTGAAACTTTATCCATCGCCTGACGAACCTGGTCGATGTGAATGTCTTCGCTCGGTGAGCCTTCGTCGTTTCCGAATTCCTCGATGCTCGCATTGAGATTCTGCGTCGCCCACATCTGACCGGGGCCTACCGGCCGTTCAAGAAAATCATCTATGCCTTTGCCGAGGTACATTTTGAATGATTGATACGTTACGCGGTTAGCCCTGTCGGAAAGGCGCGTGTTGAGTTCGTCCTGCAGTGGTATCATAGGTTCGACGTCGCTAAGGCCACCGTATGTGCCTGGTGACGCTATATTCTGGAGATGCACGACAGGTACGCGGCTGAGCAGATTTGGCCCCTGTGCCACGAGCATACGGTCTTCATATCTCTGCCACCAGTTATCGCCGATGATTTCGACGACTTCCGCCATTTCCGGCCGCTGGACTTTGCTGCGGCCGCCGAGCAGGCCCATGAAGCCGCGACGCGACGTCGCCAGACGCGGAATAGCCTTAAAATATCTCTGCACCCAATAACGTATGGTGCGATAATCATCCTCCGCCAGGACCGGCAGTACCCTGGAAGCCTCGACGGTCTCCAACGTGATTTTTCTGACCCAATCAAGGGCTGCGTTCAGCTGTTCAGACCGATCTTCCACGTTAGCCGTGTCCTGTGCGGAGTGATTTTGTAAAGATATGCCCGGCCGACCCGCAGCGGAATGAGCATCGGGAGACTCATGTAATTCCGCCGCGTTTTTGCCCGCTGTTTTCGGGTTGAAAGTACGAAGGGCTGAGATTGGTTCGGCAGGCCAGTCGGCCGGGATTCGAAGGGCTATGTCAACGAAGCCGTAAACGGCGCCAAATAATGCAAGTTCCTGAAAAAATGCAGCGCCGCCATTGGCTGAAAACAGTGTCGAGATGATTTTTTCTATTTCAGCAGCCTGCGTTGGTTCTTCGGCAGAACTGCGGATGTTTATCGGCCGGCCAAACAGAAAATCGACCATGCAGGAAATTCGCCAGGCAATGTCGTTTTCAATGACGACTTCCTTGCGTCTCAAATCAGTAGGAGCATCGCCGGAGGCGTTTCGGATAATCCCTGTAATTCTTGCCGGCAGACCCATCTCCTGCGCCAGAAAATATGGCCTGGAGTTTTCATTCATCGTCGCGGCTGAAACGCCGCAAAGCGGAATGATGGGGTTGCGGAAATAATTCCAGAGACGGTTATAAAATAATTCGTTTTCAGGTGCCTGACCGTCAATCATGTATGCCACGAATTCTGCATCAAGCGTTGAATCCTGAAATTCTTTCAATTCAAATGCCATAACTCTCGCTCCAAAAATCGGCCTGCCGGAGGCCTTTGCTGTCTTTCATCCTTTCCGGCAGCGCAGACGTTCGCGAGAGCAAAAAGCATTACGTTCAGAATTGAATAAAGTGAATAAAACCCCGTAAAAGCGGATAGAAAAAATTTTATGATAAAAAATGCTAAAGTGTCATCTATGGTTTAAAACGGCTAGCGCAGGGTCTGGATATTTCACATGAAGCTGTCATCTTCTTCAGATGTTGCCAGTGGTACCTCAACACAGACACACGTTCCATGCGGCACGGGCAGAAAAGCGAAAGTTCCGCCCATTGCGTTTGCCCTGTCTTGCATGGTTTGCAAGCCGAAACCGCTTTTTACCTTTTCAGGGTCTACTTCCCCGCAGCCGTTATCTGTTATGGTCATTGTCAATTTTGCCCCGTCAGCTGATGAATATAATTCAACGATAGCCTTTTGGGCTTTGCCGTGTTTGAATGCATTGCTGAGAGCTTCCTGTGCTATGCGGAAAAGGCCTATTTCCAAATCCTGTTTAAGCCTCGTCGGCCGTGATGCCGCCTCCCAGCGTATTTCAACATTCATGCCGGTCATCTGATGATATTCTTCCAGTGACTTGAGAGCCTGATAAAGGCCTAGCGATTCAAGCACGGGCGGATATAAACCCTGACATATTCGCCGGATGTCTGTTATGAGCTTGTTGGTGATGTTTTGTACCGTAGTCTGCTGCTGTTCGAAATTTTTGGCGTCGGGTGAGTACTGTTTAAGCAGCAACTGCAGGACTATCAAATCCTGTGCGACCGAGTCATGCAATTCGCGGGCAAGACGGCGGCGTTCGGTTTCGCTGGCGTTGAGCAGTTTTTTGTGCAGCTCACGCAATTCGTGCGTGCGGCGATCGACGCGATTTTCCAAATCATTCTGCACCCGCAATAGTGCTGCTTTGCTCCTTTTGTTTTCGGTAATGTCGCGCACGACAAGCAGAACATCGCCAACGCCGCTATGAATGGCACGTGCTTCGTACGTATGGATTTCTCCCTCGATTTTCAATTCGTATTCTATCGTTTCCACCGTGCCGTCGTGTCTAACTTTTTCACACGTTTTGTCAAACAGGTCACTGATATCCGGCGGCAAAACTTCATTATAAGGCCGACCCATGAAAACTTCTGGCGGAACGACAGGCTGTAAACCTGCAGCTGGTTTGTAACCGACGATAACCCCGGCCCTGTTAAAACGAAAAATCATGTCGGGAATGGCGTCTATGAGCGAAAGATTCCATTGTTGTTCGGTATCCATGCTGTCGTAAAGATTTCGTGAATGAGTCACGTCAATTAGCAGGCCGGTTTCGAATTGGGTTTTGCCCTCGCTATTGAGGGTAAAATGGAATCGCGAACGCAACCAGATATATTTGCCGTCTTTTTTCCAGCGGTATTCAATATTACCTACCGTCGCAGAATCGTGTCGCGTATGTTCCAATACCTCATTTCTGCGACGGCTGACAAACGTCAGGTCAGATGGATGTATATTTCTGGCAATGTCCTGCCACTCTTTGCCGACGAGTTGAGCCTGTTCGTGGCCCATGATATTTTTACAGTTCGCAGTTATATATGCCAGTTTTCCTGCCTGATAGTCATATCTGTATATGACCTGTGCCAGTCCGACAAGAATTTCCAGCACTTCTTCATCCAGCAACAGTTCTATTCCTGTGGCCTTATTGTCTTTGTCGCCACTGGAAGATTCTGATAACAGTTTTGGAGGCGTTTTCATTGTGTCTTGGCCGATTTTCATGATTTTCAATCGACAATTATTTCAAATGACAGCGTTTTTGCGGCAGGCGTCTGTGATTCCCACGGCCTGATATATTTTAGCGTAATTTTGACTCTGCCTTTTTCGACAGCCTTGAATTTTGACAAATATGTTCCACCTGTACCGACGGCGACATTGCCGGCTTGGCTGGGATGATATTCACTGCCGATTCTTTCCAAAACAGCCGGCGAACTCGAAAAAGTATTAAACGAAGTCTCCATCCATTGATAACCTGTAGTAGCGTTGGCGGCGAGTTTTATTTCGACAGATTGCCCTGGATGGACGGATACAGACTTGCCAGCCTGGCTTTCATTTATAATTACAGGGTTGAGGGAAAATTGATTTGCATGGGACTCTAATTCTTCGGAACACCCAATCATGCAGAAACACTCCGTACCTGCGGCCAGTATCACCCAACGCCAATGCTTCATCTCTTCTCCTTTCCTGTCGTGCCATTTCATTATATGCATTTAATTTTCAACTCAAGGAATTCTCTTAAAATTAATAAATTTAAGTTTTTATGTTAATAAACCGATAATATACTCAAGTACTCTTGCAGACAAACTGTTACTTGAGTTTAATATGTGTGTAACTATAATTAAAGCGATTCTATTTGTACGGCAAAGACATTATGGACGAAACGCAGAATATAAATAAAACTGACAATCCCAAGCCATCCTGGATTTTGGATTTTTATCTTAACCATAGAATATTCTGTTCTGTTGGTATTCATGTTGTTATTTTTGCCATATCTTTGTTTTTTTCATTTCTGATACGTTTTGACCTCGGTGCGCAGGCGAAGAATAGGAATTGGCTTCAAGGCCAGTTTTTCATAATTTTGCCATATTTTATTATATTAAAGACGTTTATATTTCATAAAATGCGGTTGCTTCGTGGCGGCTGGCGATATTCTGGCATTCGGGATATATTGAGAATCCTGGTGGCGTCCTGGTGGTTTGTCCTGATTTCTTCGATATTTCTCGTATTATTTGTGTATATGCCGGATTCCATGGGGAAAATGAAGCCCCGATATATCGGCGATTATTTTGCTTTCTTTCCCAAAAGTGTTCTTGTTCTGGATTTTATGGTTACGGTTTTTCTTGTAAGTGTTGCCAGGCTGGCGTTGCGGATTTATTATGAAGAACTTCGGCCGATTTCGCCTGAAGGGCTTAAACGGGTTCTTCTTGTCGGCGCCGGCAGTGCTGGCGAAACCATCCTTCGGGAGCTGAGTCGCACAAGGTATGAAGAATATCGGGTCGTCGGCATAGTTGATGACGATCCGCATAAACAGGGCCTGTTAATACATGACATACCCATACTCGGCAAAACCGATGATATTCCGCGAATCTGCAAGGAAAACGACATCCGTGAAATTATCATTGCTCTGCCGTCCGCATCCCAGAAACAGATGAAACGGGTCATCAATCTCTGTAGTGGTACGAAATTGAAGTTTCAGGCGTTGCCCGGCTTGAGCGACATTATCAGCGGCAAGGTAATGGTTTCGCAAATCAGGCCTGTCGATATTAACGACCTTCTGGGTCGCGATATCGTGCAACTGGACACGAAAGCCATCAGTTCTTTCATCAATGGCCGTATAGTTCTTGTAACCGGTGCGGGCGGCAGTATAGGTTCTGAAATGTGCCGCCAGATATGCAGCTATTCGCCGCAAAGACTTATTATTGTGGAACAGGCGGAGACGGCTCTTTTCGACATCGAAAATGAACTGCGTCGGAATTTTCCCAAAGTATGCCTCGTGCCTAGAATATGCGACATATATGACCGTGAGCGTGTGATGTCCGTCTGGGACGAAATACGGCCGAATGTGGTAATTCACGCCGCCGCCTACAAGCATGTTCCGATGATGGAATACAATCCATGTGAAGCCGTCAAAACCAATATTTTCGGTTCAAAAAACGTAGCCGATGCTTCCGTAAAATACGATGTTGCGGAATTTATCACCATCTCCACCGACAAAGCCGTCAATCCATCATCCATCATGGGCTGTTCAAAACGTGTTGTTGAAATATATACGCAGGCGTTGAACTGGCGCGAGAATTGTAAAACCAAATTCAAGGCGGTTCGTTTCGGCAACGTACTTGGGTCAGCCGGCTCTGTAGTGCCGACGTTCAGAAAGCAGATAGCCACTGGTGGCCCCGTAACTGTTACGCATCCCGACATGACGCGGTATTTCATGACCATTCCTGAAGCGGCCCAGCTTGTATTGGAAGCAGCGGCAACCGGCCAGGGCGGCCAGATATTTTTGTTGGACATGGGTGAGCCGGTAAAAATTGCCGACCTTGCCAAACAGATGATAACACTGAGCGGTTTTCGGCCCGGCGAGGATATCGATATCGTTTATACCGGCATACGGCCCGGCGAAAAACTGTTCGAGGAACTTCGCACACAGGGTGAGGATATTGAACCGACCGTTCATCCCAAAATTATGATATGGACGCATTCGCCGATTGAGTGGGAAAAGGTTCAGCAGATAATGGATTCCTTAGAGCCGCTTAAAAATACAAATGACCGTGATGCCGTAGTGGACGCGCTTAAGAAAGCTGTGCCGGAATTTGTCCCGCTTAATCCGCCTAAAAAATAATTTTGGGGGTGAGCAATTTTTTCCCAAATGCGACAATCCGAGCCTTTCCTGAACGAACTGGCGTTGGCCCTGGATTTAGGTCTTCTTGCGCCGCAGCGGAATGTACTTGTCGGACTTTCGGGAGGTGCTGACAGCGTTGCCTTGTTCACGGGCCTGGCGTTTCTTGCCGATTGTGACGGCAGGAAATATCGGATAACCGCTGCGCATCTCAATCATCAATTACGGCATGATGCACATGAGGATGAAATTTTCGTCCGTGATTTTTGCGAAAAACTCGATATTCCATGCATATGCGAATCAATGCAGGTGGCTGAGGCGGCCGACGATATGGGCCAGGGAATCGAACATGCCGCCAGGGAGCTTCGTTATCAATTTTTCAAAACGTCGGCGGTTGCATGCGGCGCGGAGGCCGTTGCCTTGGCGCATCATGCCGACGACAATGCAGAAACCATTCTTTTCAGAATAATCCGCGGCACTGGCTTGCGCGGGCTTGGCGGAATCTCTCCGGTGCGGCCGTTATGCAGCGACCCGCCTATTCGTATAATAAGGCCGTTGTTGGGTGTCTCAAAAGATATGATAGTCTCCTTTCTTCGCAAACATCATATTACGTGGCGGGAAGACCATACGAACCTGGACACTAATTATTCTCGAAATTATTTGCGACATGAACTTATACCTGCTGTTGTGTCGCGGCTGAACGGAGATTTTCGAAATGCGCTTTGTCGCCTTGCAAGCCAGGCTCGGTTGGCTGATGAATATATCGACAGACAGTCTGGAAATCTTCTTAAAATAGCCACTATCCTGTCAGAGACAGACAGGCTGCTGATTGACCTGGATATTTTCAGCCAAGCAGACGAAATTCTGCAAACAACCGCCTTGCGGCATGCTACTGAAATTCTGAATATAGGTCAGCGTGATTTGACGGCGGAACATATCGATGACATGAAAAATCTTCAACCCGGCCAATCCGTAAACCTCCCCCAAAATTTTCATGCCGTCGTTCGCAGAAATATGCTCGTGATAGAAAAGATTTTATAGCGGTTCTTGAAAATAACCGTGAATGTTTCGGCAACATCTGCAAAGACAAAATCATCGTTTTAAGCTGTCTTTACTGCATATTACGGCATTAACCATACAAGGAGAAACGACAGACTATTCACGGAAACTTTCGAGAATTACTATAGACTACGAAAGGGCCGATTGCAGGTAGCCAAAGTTTTTGAGATGGGTTCTACATGAAGAGTGATTTTAAATTTTCAATCGTGACGCAGGAAAGATTCGGCACGACAATATTGGCGGCGGAAAGGGTTTGGGGTTGATATGTTGTTGAAAGAGCGCAGGTTTTCATGCCGGCGGCTTTGGCTGCCGTGAGGCCTATGGGCGAATCCTCTATTACAACGCATTGTTTCGGGGCTACCCCCAGGCGTTCCGCACTTAGCAGGTAGCCCATGGGGTTCGGTTTGCCCATCGCCACATCTTCAGCCGCCATAATCGAGTCAAACATGCTAAAAATACCCAAAAAATTCAACGCCGTATAAATTTCCTGTTTCAACGCCCCACTGAAAACCGCCAATTTGATATTTTCCAGTTTTGCCAGTCGGAGCAACTCAACTACTCCAGGCAAAATAGGCGGCTGAGTTCTGAATGTATTTTGCATCAGTGCCGTTTTTCTGGATATTATTGTGGCCGGGTCATCACCATGAAAATCTGCGCCGTGATTTTCTTGCCTGATTTTTTCCAACACTTCCCAGTCATTATAACCAAGATAATGGTTGTTATAATAATCACGGTCGAGGTTGATTCCGTAGGGCTTTAGCACTGCACAAAAGCTTTCAAAATGCAGCGGCTCGGAATCAACTATTACGCCGTCAAAATCAAATAATATCGCTTTCATTGCGGCAGATGTTTAACCGAAATTACGTACACATGCAAGTAAAAGTTTTTGGGATAGGTTCTGGTGTCTTAAGGCCGCATATATGGAATAAACCGTCACTTGCAATTACCCTGTTCTATAAGTGATGACAGGTCGACAATCCATATGACGCCCTTGCTCAGGTCTGGCGGATCGATAGCTTTGCCGCTGATGATGCATTGAATAACAGTTCCATCTTTTCGTTTAAGCGGAATTTCCGTCCTGACCATTTCGCCTTTGATGAAATTTTCTTTATAGTATTTCCCAAATTCCTTGAATTTTGCCTTTGAAACATGAAACATGATTACGCTTTGGCCGAGGACTTCATTTTCTTCGTAACCCAATAATTCCAGAAATCGTTTATTGGCTCGCTGTATTTTTCGTTCTGTGCCCGAGAGATATAAAATTCCGACGGCGCTATTTTCAAAAATGCTTTCGATTTCCGAGAGAGACTGCCGCAGCTTTTGCTCCATTTCTTTGCGGGCAGTGATATCCCGCAGCACAGCCTGCATGGCGCGATGGCCTCTATACATGACGGGATTCAATGACACCTCACCCAAAAATTCACTGCCGTCCTTTCGTTTGTGTTGCCACTCGAAAAAACTTCCGCCTTCATTCAGGGCCTGTTTGAATCTGATTTTAGCCAATGTTTCAGAGGCAAGGCCTTCCGGTTGTGTTTTCGGCGACGTATCCATAGGGTTAAGTCCCTGAAGTTCGGAGATGGTTCTATAACCGAACAATTTTACCGCCGAATCATTCGCGTTCAAAAATGTGCCGGCCTCGTCCATTATTATCACGGCATCACGTGAGGATTCGAATAGTGAGCGATACTGTTCTTCACTGGCTCGCAGCGCGGATTCCGTTTTTTTCTTTTCGGTCATATCCCGCAGAGTGACTACTGCGCCTATTATCTCGTTTTTCCGTTTAAGCGGTCTGGCGATATATTCAGCGGGAAATCTGCTGCCATCTTTTCGTGGGAGCATTTCGTCGTCGATAT
>Ga0116170_10005451_pt1 | contig 11394 bp, 7 predicted proteins | sample AD_JPNHW1_MetaG_FD_89797 | JGI IMG/M metagenome (GOLD analysis project Ga0116170, IMG submission 89797) | Active sludge microbial communities of municipal wastewater-treating anaerobic digesters from Japan - AD_JPNHW1_MetaG | ecosystem: Engineered > Bioreactor > Anaerobic > Digestate | place... | reverse complement strand
CGCGCCTGAAAGCGCGCAGGAAAGGGTCACCGTCGGCACCGAGCCGGTGTTGAACTCGTAGATCACGGGAAGCTCGGGCGCGATCGAGGGCTGGCTCGCCTTCATCGGGACGAAGGTATAGCCTTGGGTCACGACGGCTGAGTCCGCATAGTCGGGGTTCACGGCATAGGCGCTTACGGTGAAGGTCTGGGCCGCCTTGGGATCGGCGACGGTAAGCGCGAAGGGCGCCGTATAGGGCTGATAGGTTACGCCGTCGAGCGCGTACAGGATCGTCGCGCCGGAGGTTGCCGAGGTTATCGTGATCGTCGGCACTTCGGTTATCGTAAAGGAATAGTCCGCGCCCGCGCCCGGGGAGATCGTCACGACCGCAGCGACCCGTCCCTTCGTCGCGGCGAGCGAATGCACGTCCTCGTTAAACCCGAGTTTGCAGCGAACGGTGAGAACCCCGAGAAGCGCGGCGACGGAAAGCCAGATCGCCGCCTGAAACCTCAACCGTAAGGATTTCATGACCCGTCTCCTCGCGCCCAAGTTACGGAATAACCTCACCTTGAGTGTAGGACCGCGCCTCGCCAGAAAGCAACGAATCGGCCCCGGAAGGAGCGGGATTTTACAGAGGGCCGCGCGGAAGAATAACGCGTGAGGGTACGGGCAATAAAATGCGCGAGGTCAGTACAGGATGATCTTGCGGACGCGGTTGTTGCCCCTGTCCGCGACATACAGGCCGTCATGCGGGACGAGGAACATGCCCATAGGATCCTTGAGCGACGGGACGTCGTCGGACGGTAAAGCGCCTTCGGTTTCTTCGCTCGGTTGATTAGCCGCCGTACCGTCTGCCCTACCCGCGATGATTGTGTATGATGAACCGTCATAGAGCATCACGCGGTGTTTTCCGCTTTCGGTAAAGTAGAGGTTCGTTCCATCGACGCAGGGCTGATAGGGTTTTGAAACCGACCCGTATGCGCACACCGGGACCAAGCTCGGCGATGAGTCATAATGATTGAAAACATCAATGCGATTTACATCTTCAAAAGCGATATAGAGCGATGACGAAACGAGAAACATTCCTGATGGTGCTTGAATCCCGCTAGAAAGACTTGTCAGCGTATTCGTTGCATTGGTAACATCCGCGTCAACGTAATATATGTTTCCAGAATGATCCCCTATAAAGAGCTTTCCGCTTGCGTATAAAACCGAGAGAGGAAAGAAGTTTGATCCTCCAGCAGCTCCTCGAGCGACGCCCGTTGCCAGATCGTACGAGCCCCCGCCGGTAAATTGCGATATTTTCTGAGTCAACAAATCGATTGCCCGAACGGCGTAATAACCCGTCGCATAATCCGCAAAATAAAGAACTTGATTGGCTGGATCGATCGTTATACTAACCGGAAAAGCAATATCGGCATCAACCGCTGGCCCGCCATCTCCCGTGTTTTTACAGTCTCCGGTTCCCGCGATCTTGGAGATAGTGCCATCGGCGGCATTTACTCTCCGAATCATGTTATTCTGACTATCGGCGATATATACGTTCTTATCACCGTCGACGCAAACACCTTGAGGCCCTTTAAGCGTCGCTTTTCTGGCATCCCCGCCGTCGCCATCGGAACCCTCAACTCCCGTTCCCGCGATCGTCACGATCGCGTATTGCCCGTAAAAGTGAAGCGCCTCAGTGCTCGCCGTCGGGGAATCGATGTATCCCGTCGCCGAGGCGCGTACCGTCACCGTCACGTCGCGATTCACGTTCCAGGCGCTCTTGTCGGCCGGGACCGGTACCGTGAACGAGTCCGTGAACTCGGTATAGGTCGTGCCGCCGTCAACAGAATACCAGAGCTTCGCCCCGGCAAGCGAACAGGTCGCGCTTACCGTCGGCGGGACGTCGTACCGATAGTAGGAAGACTCCTTCACCGTGACCGTCGGCGTCGGAACGGTCGTCGCGACGAACCGATACGTCTGGGTAACCGGCGCAGAGTCTTTATATTCGGGATGGGTGACGTAGACGGTTACCGTGAAGGTTTGGTCAACCTTCGGGTCGGCAATGGGAAGGGAGAATGCCCCCGTATATTGCGTATAGGCGCCACCATCGATCGAATAGTAGGCCGTTGCCCCGCTGATCGGGCATGTGATCTCTATCGAGGGCTGCTTGTCGATCGTAAAGGCGTATTCCGTTCCGTTGCCCGGGCTTATCGCCACAGAGGCGAGCGTTCGCGACTTCGCGCTCGCGAGCGTATAGACCTCATCGTTAACCGACAGTTTACAACCCGAAAAGAAAATCGTAAGTAGGGCAAAAAGGGAACATGCGGCAAAAATGCGCGTTTCGGTTTTGCTGTGAGGGCATCCGTTCATTTTCGCTCCCCTTTCGATGGATATGGCATTCATTCTATCGTGGGTTTTCCGGGAAAACAAGGGAACTTGATAGGAGACAAAATCGGCACTCGATTAGTACAGAATCACCTTGCGGATGCAATGATTATGCGTATCGGAGATATAGACGCCATCACCCGGGACCACGAAAACACCCGCAGGGGCATTGAGCTTCGCAGTGGTTGCAGGACCGCCGTCGCCCGAATAGCCGGAAGAAGAGCTGCCGGCTACGAGGTCAAAAGTCGTTCCATTATAAACGGCCGAAATCCGATTCGAATCGGTGAAATACAGATCATCGCCGACCGAGGTTATCGCTTCCGGATAAATCGCGTCAGACAACGTTCCGGGCTCAGGCGCGATGGTCGCGGAACTCTCCCCCGGACTGGTTATGACATAGATCGCATGTTGGAAGATATCGATAAGATGGAGATTACCGTTCGCATCCCACGTTATTCCATGAATATTCTGAAAGTGGCACGTTAGCGGATCGCCCGCGCTCGTAGTATTCGCTGAACCGAAAACTCCCGCAAGGCGAGTAATGCCCGACGCCTGCAACCCCCACACCGTAGCCGAGCCCGTATCGGTAATCGCGAGCCCTTTTTCGGCATCGAACGTAATGCCGAGCACGGACCGAAATACCCCGGATAGCAAGGAATGAGATTCCGGGCTGGGTCCCGACGATGTCCCCGGAACACCGGCGTAAGTCGTAATAATACCATCGCCGAGCGAAACGGCGCGAACGCAGAAATTAGAGGTATCCGCAACATAGAGGATGTTATGCGCCTCATCCATCGCGATGCCCATGGGCAAATTGAGACTTGCCTCGACGGCGGCTATGCCGTTTCCATAAAAACGCGCTTGCCCATCTCCGGCAACGGTCGAAACGGTCCCATTAGGGGCGATCATTCTGATGCGGCTATTACCGAAATCAGCCACGTAAATATTCTTCTTCGCGTCAACGTAGAGCCCATAAGGCTGATTAAACAGCGCGGCTCCGACATCCCCGTCTTGAAAGTCCGCAATCCCGCCCTTTCCCGCGATCGTCACGATCGTGCCGTTCGGAGCAAAGCGATAGCTCATGGTCGCTGTTGCAGAATCGATATAACCCGTCAGGGAAGCGTACATCGTCACCGTTACGGTATTAATCTTGGTCTGATCGGCAGGAAGCGGGAGGCTGAAAGGGCCCGTATACTTCGCGTAGGTCACGCCTCCGTCAAGGGAATACCAAATCGTGGCCTGCGCGAGCGAACACGACGCGCTAATTTGTGGTGCACTATCGTAATGGTAATAAAAATGATAACAGGATGACTCAGGCGTCACTAAGATCGTCGGCGTGGGAACGGTCGTCGCGACGAACCGATACGTCTGGCTCACTGGCACGGAGTCATTATACTCGGGATGGGTAACGTAGGCGGTTACCGTAAAGGATTGATCGACCTTCGGGTCTTTGATGGGAAGGGCGAATGCCTCCGCATACCGCTCATAAGCGCCCCCATCGATCGAATAGTAGGCTGTAGCCCCATCGATCGGACTCGTGATCTCAATCGAGGGCTGCTTGTCGATCGTAAATGCGTATTCACTCCCGTTACCCGGGCTAATCGCGACAGAGGCGAGCGTTCGCGACTTCGCGCTCACGAGCGAGTAGACATCGTCATGGGGATTGAAAGAGCAGCCGGAAAGGGCAAAGAACGCAAGTATAAAAAGGGTTTCGATGAAAACTCCCGGTGTTTTGACAAGTCGTTGCGAATACCCGTCCATACCAATCCCTTTTTCTCAAGTTGGCATTCATTCTATCGTGGGTTTTCCGGGAAAACAAGGGAACTCCTAGGTTTCGCGGGAATAGAGCTTATATCGTGGAAAATATATGTTTGTTTATCATGTATTTTACTATACCTACCGGTAGGTATAGAACTTGACAACACTACCTACCGGTAGGTATACTCCAAACTATGGAAACAGGAAACCGGGATAATATCATCCAAATCGCGCTCGACCTCTTCTCGCTCAACGGCTACGAAGGCACGGGAGTGCAAGAAATCGCCGATAAGGCCGGGATCAGTAAGCCCACCCTCTATCACTATTTCGGGAACAAGCGGGGTCTCCTCGACGCGATCATCGAAACCTACGGCGAGAAGCTCCACGCCACCGTCGCGCAGGGCGCCGCCTATAACCACGACATCGTCATGAACCTGACGGTGCTCACCCGCAGCCTGATCACCTTCGCGCTTTCAAACCAAGCCTTCTGGCGCTTTTACCTGACGCTCCTATCGGCTGCCCCGGAAACCCAGGGCTACGCGGCGTGCCAGTCCCTCAGAACGGCGATCAACGAAAAACTCGAAATCCTGTTTACCGAAGCCGTGGTCGATCATGGCAACATGCGGGGACGCCACCGCTACTACAGCGAAACCTTCCAAGGCATGGTTAAAACCTGGGCAATGCTCGTACTTAATAAGGAAATCGAGCTCAACGACGACACCCTTACCCGCGCGGTGCATCAATACATGCACGGCATCTTTTCCTGATGCCGCAAGACTGATTGAAACGGAGCGAAAGCCGATGAGAAAGACGCATGCCCAATCATTCGGCCCGGCGAAGCGGGTCTTCCTTTCGATGATCGCGATCGCCCTGGCCCTTCCCGGCTGCGCGCGCGAAAAACCCGCGTACTGGCCGACGACCGAATGGAAGCGCGCGAGTCCAGAAAGCCAGGGGATGGACTCTGGCGCGCTCCTCGACGTCATCAAGCGAAAGGATTTCGACGCATCCGGGCTCCATTCGCTCATCGTCATCAGGCACGGCTACGTCGTCGCGGAGGCGTACCGCTATCCCTATACGCCAAGCACGCTGCACATCATAAACTCGGCCACCAAGAGCTTCACCTCGACCGCCGTCGGGATCGCGATAGACGAGGGGCTCATCAAGGGCGTGCGCGAGCGCGTTCTCCCCTTCTTCAAGGATCGATACGAAATCGCCCCGGACGACAAGCGGGACTCCCTGACGATCGAGGATCTCCTGACGATGCGCTCCGGCATGAACTGGAACGACGGAGCCCCGTCGGGCTATTCCTTCAACGGGCTCATCGCGAGCGACGATTGGACGCGCTTCGCGCTATCGACCCCGATGCTCCTTAAGCCGGGGCTTTCGTTCGACTATAACACCGGCAATTCCCAGCTTCTCATGGGCATCCTCGATAAGGCGACCGGCGGAAAGGCCGAGTCATATGTTCGAACGAAGCTCCTCGAGCCGATCGGCATTCGGGACGCGACTTGGCTCAAGGACTCGACGGGTCTCGTCGGCGGCGGGCACGGGCTCGGCATGACGGGCGAAGATCTCGCGCGCCTCGGCTATCTCTTCCTCAACGGCGGGCGCTGGGAAAACCGACAAATCGTTTCAGAGAAATGGGTGAAGGCCGCGGTCATTCCGCGAACGGTCTCGAATATCGATTTCAATCGCGGTTACTCGTACGCGTATCATTGGTGGATCATGGCCAAGAACGTCTATTCGGCCCAGGGCTATGCCGGGCAGACGCTCTTCGTCTTCCCCGATAAGGACCTTATCGTCGTGACCACCGCGAGCCTCGACTATCGCATGTATCAGGCCCTCTACGATATGATCCTTAAGGAAATCCCCGGCACGATTCGGTCCGCGAAGGCGATTCCCGAAAACTCAGGGGCCGCAGGAGCGCTCACACGGTATACCGCGGGCCTCGCCGCCGAGCCCGAGAAGGGCATAATCCCGATTCCCGCGTCCTTCCGCCTCGCGAAGGGCAAGAAAGCCTCGTTCGAGCCGAATGATCTTGGGATCAAATCGTTTACCCTCATCGATATCGGGACTGACTCGCTTACCTATGAGCTCGAGAGCGAGGACGCGAAAGGCGCCGTGACGCGCGTCAGGATGGTTTCCGGCACCGACGGTCGATACCGAAAAAACCTCCAGGTGCTCCCCAGAGAGCTTTCGTTCTTCGGCCCTGAGCCAACGGCGGTCCTGAGCCGCGTCGTCGACGCCGAGAACAATTCCGTCTCGATCGCGGCGACGCTTCTCGGCGTCTCGATGGACCCGATCCTCGACCGAATCGAGATCTCGGGAAAGGACATTGTCCTCACGCGAACGAACCTCACGTTCCATACGGCGCAAGGAGCATCGGGTAGGTTTCAATGAAATGATTACTGGGTGGGTAGGAGTTTATTAGTGTTGAAGTTGTTGTAGCCGTTCAGTATACCTACCGGTAGGTATACTGAATCCTAAAAAACGCAATCACAAAAAAAACCGATGCGACGCGTCTTCGGTAGTAAGGAGAAACCTGCTATGAGTACGACAAAAATCACGTTAACGGGCGTCCAAGAAACCCTATTGCTCCCGCTGTGGGGAAGGGCGCATGAAACGAAAAAGGATAAGCCACTCCTAATCGATAAAGAAGCCGTGCGCATTATCGATCAAATCGACTATGATTTTTCTCAGATCGAGCGGCGCGTTAACCCCTTAAGCCGAATGGCTTGGGTCGCCCGAAGTATTTACTTTGACCAAAAGATCGCGGATTTCCTCACGTCATTTCCAAACGGAACCATTATCAATATCGGCTGCGGGTTAGATACCACCTATGAACGCGTTCACAACGGAAAGGCGACCTGGTATGAGTTGGACTTTCCCGAGGTCATCGAGACGCGCAAAAAAGTCGTACAAGAAACATCGAATCGAATTTTCTTGCCCTACTCGGTCTTTGATCCCACATGGTATGCGGCAGTCACGGTAAAGTCGCACATTCTCGTCATGATCGCGGGCGTCATCTACTACTTCCAAGAGAATGAAATCAAAGAACTCGTTAAGGCTTTGAGCGATCATTTCGGAACCGTTCAGATGATTTTTGATTACAGCTCGATAAAAGGCATGGAAATTGCGAATAAAAAGGTCATCGATGACGGAGGAATGGACAAAAGCGCCTATTTGAAATGGGGAGTTAACGATATCAGGGCTATCGAGGCATGGAAATGCGGGATAACCGTCGACGAGAATATGAAAATGTTCGCCGATCATCGAAAGAAATACCCATTCCCAAAACGGTTGGGGATGTGGATATCGGATGCGCTGTCAATTATGTCGCTCGCGAAGATCACGATACAAAAAAACGGTTAGAGGCATTACCCGGCATCGGGGCATGTCGCGATGCGGGGGTAGTCGAATGAAAGGACGAAAGGTTTTTCGTCCTTTTATTAAGATGGGCAGTATACCTACCGGTAGGTATACAAGAGTTAGCGGCAAACATTACTATACCTACCGGTAGGTATAGTCGAATAAGGAGTACCTATGAATCATTCAATCACCTCGCGCTTCTTCTACCACATCTATCCCCTCGGGATGTGCGGCGCGCCAAGCCATAACGACTTCACTCAAGCGGCGGGATCAGGTCTTAAAATCTTGAAAGAACGGATACCCCACCTCTCCTACCTCGGCGTCAACGCGGTCTATATCGGTCCCTTGTTCGAGTCGACGGCGCACGGATACGACACGGTCGATTACTTTCACGTAGACCGCAGACTGGGGACGAACGACGATCTGAAAGACCTCGTCAAGGCGTTTCATGACGCGGGGATCGCGGTGATCCTCGACGCGGTCCTCAACCATACGGGGCGGAACTTTTTCGCCTTTCGCGACCTGCAGGAAAAAGGGCGCGCGTCCCCTTACGCCGCCTGGTATCGGGGCGTCGATTTCTCGCGGAAGAGCGCGGCGGGGGACAATTTTGCCTACGAGGGATGGAGCGGATACTACGATCTCGCGAAGCTCGACACCGGTGCCCCCGCGGTGCGGGAACACCTTTTCTCCGCGGTGAAATTCTGGATCGACGAGTTCGGCATCGACGGGCTCAGGCTCGACGCGGCGGACGTGCTCGCCCCGGATTTCCTGGACGCGCTTTCCGCGTTCGCCAAATCGTTCAAGCCGGACTTTTGGCTCATGGGCGAGGTCGTGCACGGCGACTACCGGAATTGGGCCGCGCCCGGCAGGCTCGACTCGGTGACGAACTACGAGCTTTATAAGGGATTATGGTCGAGCTTCAACGACCGGAATTTCTTCGAGATCGCCTGGAGCCTTAATAGGCAATTCGGGTCCGAGGGGATGTATCGCGACCGGGTGCTCTACAACTTTCTGGAAAACCACGACGTCAACCGCGTCGCGAGCGTCCTCAAATCGAACGCCAACCTCGTGCCGCTCTATGGGCTTCTCTTCGCCGTCCCCGGGGTTCCCTCGGTATATTACGGCGGCGAATGGGGACTCAGGGGCGAGAAGAAAAACGGAAGCGACGCCGAATTGCGGCCGCCCGTCCGCGAGACCGCCGAGCACGGCGCCTACAGCGGGGTTCCGCCCGCGTGCGCGCCGAAGGTCGATTCGGCGAGGCTTGAGGACGCGATCAGGCGCTTTGCCCGGATTCGCGCCGAGACGCCCGCCTTGCGGGAAGGTACGTACCGACAGCTCCACGTCGCGCCGGAGCAATTCGCGTTCATCAGGGAGATGCCGGGCGGAGGCGGGGCCGCGATCGTCATCGTCAACTCGGCCGTATCGGAAGCGAGGATAACTCTTTCGCCCCGTATGAAGGCGGGGTCCGACGGGCTTTGGCGCGACGTCGTCGAGGGCCGCGTTTCATTCGACGCGCGGGGCGGCGAGCTCCGCGCATGCGTGCCGCCCTCATCGCTCCTCATCCTGACGAGGAGCTAGCGCGCGATGGCGAACGTCACGGCGAAAATGCGCGAAGGCGAGCGATGAAAACTAGCGCGTGATTGTCGCGAAGAACGATGCCTTCGCGGAATCGAGCGCGGCGATGACGTCGTCGCAGAAGGTTTCGAAATCGGGGTCCGGGACCTGCGCGCGCGGGTTGTCGAGAAGGTAGCGGACGCAGCGCCGGGCGCCCTCGTCGAACCGGATCGTCGCGGCGAAGTCGGGAACGAGCCGCTTGACCTTCGCGTTGTCGAATACGACGGAGTTCGCCTTGTCGCCCGCGAGGGTGCCCAAATACTCGGGGTCGCAGGCGGCGAGGAAGTCGGTCGCGACGTGATACTTCACGACGTCCTTCCCGAGCGCGGCGCCGATGCGGTCGTAGATCTGGTCCCAGGTAAGGGACTCGTCCGATGTGATATGGAAGGTCTCGCCGATCGCGGCGGGGTTTCCCATGATGCCGCAAAACGCCTTCGCGAAATCGTCCGTGTGCGTGATCGTCCACAGGGACGAACCGTCGCCATGGACGATCACGGGCTTTCCCCTGATGATTCGGTCGACGACCTGCCAGGAGCCCTTCTTGCCGTGCACGGCGACCGGAAGGTAGCGCTCGTCGTAGGTATGGCTCGGCCGGACGATCGTGCACGGGAATCCGTTTCGCCGATACTCGGCCATGAGGAATTCCTCGCACGCGATCTTGTTCCGGGAATACTCCCACAGGGGATTCGCGAGCGGGGTGGACTCGGTGATTCGGTAGTGGTTCAGGGGCTTCTGGTACGCGGAGGCGGAACTGATGAAGATGAACTGCCGGGTCTTGCCGGAAAAGAGCCTGACGTCGCGCTCGAGCTGCTCGGGCACGAAGGCGATAAAGTCGACGATGACGTCGAACGCCATCCCCTCGATGAGCGAGACGATCGTTTCCTCGCCGAGATTGATGTCCCCGGTCAGGACGTTGACGCCGGGCATCACGCGGTCCGCCCGGTTTCCCCGGTTGAGAAGCCAGAGATCCCAGCCAAGCGAGGAGAGCCGCCGCGCGATTCCCGAGCTGATGGTGCCGGTTCCGCCGATTAAGAGCGCTTTCATCCGTGTATCTGCCTCCCGCAACAGGCGACGCTCCAGCCACCGAAACTGATGCCGTCCGGCTCCGCGCGAACGCCGCTTTCCTTGAGTATACCCCCCTCTGGCCAGCTGTCAATGCGCGCGCCTTTCTGAGCCTTTCTGCGTGTTTCTGCGCTATTCACGCCGAATTGTGCTGATCCCTTGACAGTTGGATATTTTGTTGCGATAATCAACAAATATGAGAACCTCAACGGCATCCTTTTTATTGCTCATCGTTATCTATCTCGCCTTCATCAGCCTCGGGCTTCCCGACAGCGTCTTCGGGATCGCGTGGCCATTCATGCGCGCGGATTTCGCCATGCCGCTCGAGGCGGCTGGTATCCTGACGATTGCGGCGACGATCTTTTCGGCGCTCTCGAGCATCCTGAGCGGGCACGTGCTCATCCGCTTCGGCACGGGACGGGTGACCTTCGTCAGCTGTCTGATGACCGCGCTCGGGCTCATTGGCTATTCCCTGGCGCCTTCCTTCCTCTGGCTCCTCCCCTGCGTGCCGCTCCTTGGGTTCGGCGCCGGCGCGATCGATAGCGGGCTCAACTTCTTCGTCGCCAAGAACTATTCTTCCCGGCACATGAACTGGCTTCACTGCTGCTGGGGCATCGGCGCGACGCTCGGGCCGGTCATCCTGACCGCGTTCGTCGCGAAAAACGGCGCCTGGCGCTCAGGCTACCTGACACTCGGCTCGATCCAGCTTTCCCTTTCCGTGATCCTGTTCCTCTCCCTCGGACTCTGGGTTCGCGTGCAGCGCGACCGAGAGATCGAGTCCGCGAAGGCCGACGCGCTTCGCGCGAATGCCCCGGCGACGGCCGAGCAAAATGCGCCCGAGGCATCTGCCGAGGCGACCGATGAGGCGGGACGACGCGAGGCCGAAAACGGTTCCGCGCGAGCGCGCGCCATGCGCTATCAGATACTCGTCTACGCGATCTACACCGCCTGCGAGTTCATCGCCGGCCTCTGGGCGTTTAGCCTCCTCGTGCAAAAACGGGGACTCGACGCCGCGACCGCCGGGCTCTGGGTTTCCATCTATTACGGATCGCTCACCGTCGCGCGCTTCCTCAATGGGCTCATCGTGGACCGATTGGGGAACCGCTTCATGATCAAGGCTGGACTGCTCGTCGCGCTCGGGGGAACGGCGCTCCTATCATTCAGATTCTTCGTCCCCGCGGCCTCTGACCTTACCGCCTTCGCGGGCCTCGTCCTGATGGGCGCGGGCTTCGCACCCGT
>Ga0116170_10005450_pt1 | contig 11395 bp, 23 predicted proteins | sample AD_JPNHW1_MetaG_FD_89797 | JGI IMG/M metagenome (GOLD analysis project Ga0116170, IMG submission 89797) | Active sludge microbial communities of municipal wastewater-treating anaerobic digesters from Japan - AD_JPNHW1_MetaG | ecosystem: Engineered > Bioreactor > Anaerobic > Digestate | place... | reverse complement strand
ATCAATGGCAAGGTGCGTATGCGGGGACTTGGGATTAAACCACCGCTTGGGAAAATTCCTCTTCACTGCTTCCGAATAATTGCACTTGAGTGCGGCCATGGCGAGCGTCTTGACATCGAGTCCAGAATGGGAAAAGGGCTTACCCTGACCGTATCGGAGCAGATAATAATAGACGAATGAAAAATCGAAGCACACGGGCTCTCCGACAAATACCGGTTTGCCGTATTTACTGAAAAGCTCTCTTGCCCATGATCCATAGGACTGCATAGCCCGCGCAGGATCACATTGATCCTTTTGTGTGGCTTCCCATGCCTTGGGATTCTTTTTCCAGAATTCCATTGTATCAGGGTCTTGGACTCCACCCTCCATGGGCAAAAGATTTATTGAAAAATATTCAAGCTCGTTGCCAACTTCATCAATGGCAACTGACGCAAGCGACAGCATCGAGTTTATTCCGGGACAAGGACCATCAGCTTCGATGTCCGTCACAACATAAATTTCCTTCACTTGAAAAGCCTCTCATATTCTGTCTTCATCGTGTCACGATGATTTAGCGGATGATCGTCACTCCATTCACCGATATCCCGTTCCTCAACCGATATGATATTCGGTGAGATGCAGTAATTCGGATAATGGGTATGCTTGATCACATCCCGGAGTTCCTTCTCTCCAAGCTCATCGAAGTCAATTATGAGAAGTTCAACCTTGTATGCCTTCATGCTACCTTCTTCGGTCGGATAATGAATCCGACCAGATCGTCTTCACCACGATGCTCGACCGAAGTAATGGTATAAAGATCGTGGTCAACCAGCACAGTCTTGTTAATGGCATCCCGAATCGTAAGCCCATTCTTTGTCAGTGATGCAAGACAGACTTCTCCACGACCGGCTATGGTCAATCTCGATTCATATTGCAGGTCCACAACTTCACTAACGAAATTATAGCCGCAATCATCGTGATAGGCGACACCCTCTTCGGACCAGACTTCAGAATCCTTCGAGGTTATACCATCGATCTTTTCGACGGTGAATTTGTAAAAGGGAAGATTTGAACGCCTGACGGTAACGACTATACCGTTCTTGCATTCATAGGTATGACCTTCTTGAATAATCATTCAGGTTTTCCTTCAAATTTCTCAAACACCACACCGAGACCCTTGCAAGCCTCGCATTCGCACACAGGCTCATTAAGAAAATCCATGAGGGATTCAAGATAGGCATCCATCTTCCGCTTGAGATCGTCGGGATCGGTCCCTTCAATACCCGGCATGATGGTATATCCGCAATAACTCTTCTCGTCATGCGTCATTTCGAAGACTTCAACCTGCCTGACATGGCGATAGCGATCTTCATACTTCGCGGGCTTCTTCCGCTTCTTTGTACCGATCCTGCTGAGGTTATCCCAGAGATTTATATCTACTTTATATTTCTCGGGAATAGCGAGCGGAATGTTTTTCTTGACCGTGAAACAGAAATCATAGTCCGAAGTAATGGACGCAACCTTGCGGTCAAGATGCTGAATCACATGCTGGCGGATGATATCGTAAGTCTGCTTTGAGGAAAGTTTGCAGGGTTGCTCTTCCAGATAAATGGAAGGAACCTCGATTTCATCGAGAAGACGATGACGAAGATTTTCGTTGGTGATGTTCTTGAGCCCATCATGGGTCCATTGAGTACGATAAACGGGATATGCGAACTTTCCAGCCTGAACAGCTTCATGGTCCATCTCGATGATGGACTCGATCTCGAATTCACAATCCACAATGGCATCAGGCTGTGCATCGCTTATCTCGTTATAAAGCGAACGAAGATTTGCGTATTCTTCTTTGAAATACCATGAATAATCGTGATATTCAGCGACATCTTCCCGCTTGAATTCAAGAGGAATCTTGTCGGAAGCCATGGACGCATCTATAAGAACATAGCGGTAGTTGATGCGGGGCTGTGGATCGTATCTCTGAATCTTCTCGGGAAAAGAGGAGACAGATACCCACTGGCGGTCGAAAGTGGGCTGTACGGGTTCACCGTTGACAATAAACTTGTTGGCGTCAATATTCTGCCCAAAAGAGATGTAACAACCTTTGGGGTGCTTGATCACTATGAGTTTTATCATTTCGCCAACCTCTTATATGTTTCCCAAGATTTCCTAACGATAGGAGTATATCGGTCATCAGCCCAATTTTCAAATAAAAACTTCTTGGTTTTTGGATCGGACGGATACCCGGAACCGCAGTCTATTTTGTATTCGTTTCTTATCATTTCCATTGATCGTTCCCGAGCTTCCTTCGCCATGATTGACGCGGCAGAAACAACAGGATATAGATCATCAGCCTTGTTTTCCGCGAAACAATTCATGGATGAAACATCGACCTTTTGCTGGTAGAGATAAGACTTGAGATTGAAATTGGCGTTCGGGTTGAAGGGACTGTCAATAATCAGATACTTCGGAAGATAGGCTCTGGCTAATCCAGCGATGTGCGACATCTCAAGCATGTTGAGACCATCGATGCAGGTGTCTATCTGCTTAGGAGAAATGTGGCTGACGCTCCACCCAAAGTCATCATCATCCCTTATCATTTTGAATAGGTTATGCCTCTGGATATCGGACAGCTTTTTCGAATCCTTTACACCAAGATCGGCGAGCTTTTGCATGCACGACCACTTGAGCCATACTGCACCGATAATCATTGGTCCGAGGACAGGCCCCCGGCCAGCTTCGTCTATTCCAAGAATAAGATCGTCAGGGCCGGGAGTCGCCTCGGAGAATATCATAGGAGTTTGAATCCTCCGGTGATTTTATCGATGACTTCGGCCTCGGCGGGACCAATGGCTACGCAGGTATTGGTAGGAACTCCGTTGAACTCGGTGGCTCCGCAATCGGTGATGAGGGCGGCAGGGAGATTCGCTTCGCGGGCGGCGGCGATGACATCGAAAAGTTCTCTCTCGCTGTCACACCCCACGACAATCTTCGTGAAGATTCCCTGCATCCATCCGATCATCTCGGGGGACAGGTTTGCGATCACGCAACCATCGTTGGTGTAGTGGTGAATCTTGTCGAAAAAGACTTTCATCGAGGCGTGAGATGCCTGAGCACACATCTTGCCCTTTCGCATATTCAAGTCTTTGCGGACAACTATGACCATTTTTACACTCATAGTATTCCCTCCTCTTTTAGCACCTTTGAAATAATATGCTGTGTATATCCTAAAGTCAATGCTATTTGTCTTCTTGAAGAGTGTTTTTCAAGGTATAAAGAAACAATTTTCATTCTAATATCATTCGGTATTTCTTTGTATTGAGGATTTTTATTCCCAATTTTGGATGTTCTACATTTTTCCTTTTTTTCATCCGATTGTGATTTACCCCTCATAGATTCAGATTGTTTCTTCTTTGATTCTTGTGATCTTGTAAAGCCAGTCTTATATTCCCTGTTGAGATTACGCTGTCTAATGGCTTCTCTCATTTCACCTGCTTTTTCTTTGCCATATAATTCTTCATAACTTTTACCTCTACATCTATCCCCTATTTTTGATCTTGTTTCTAAAGTATGTATCGATCCAAGCCTGTGGACACTCGCCGCCTGTCCTATTTTTATCTTGGCCTCCTCCGAATGATGGAATTCCCCCGCTCTTCTATATGCGGATAAGAAGTTACATTTATTTTCATATTGATCCATCCAATATTGTTCACGACCTATCAAATCCTCGGTTTCTTCCAATATGGAAAATTCAAATGATTCCTTGCCATATTTATTCCAAGAGTTTTGGAGATGCTTATTTTGATGTCTATTCCGAGATAGGAGAGATTTATGGTGTCTAAATCTTCCTTGAATATCAACAGAACTGCCAATATAAACCATATCTGTTGTTGTATTACTGATAATATATATTCCTTTCATCATTACTCCTTTATATATCTTGTTTGAAAAAGAGCAATGATGTTTATTTTATACTCGACAAATGATGATAACTTGCCTTATCATCACACGCTCCTGCATAGTTTCATGCCACTTCGCTCTAAAATGCGAACCATATCATTGATAAGTTCCGCAGGGCAGTTTGATAAATCGAATGTAGCCTTTACGACAGGTTTCCCATTCACCTCAATGAATGAATTATACACAATTTCAGGCTTACCATATACCACAAGATTCTGAGATGTGGGGAAAATGAACTTGTCCACGATGGACCCCTTCGAAAAAAGTTTAGCGCGGGTATAACAGAACCGGCGTTGTGAAATAGGGAATATATTCAGGCGAATCGTCAATCGCCAGATCAATCTTGTGCGAAGCACAATATCGTCCCTTGAATCCGTTCCAGAGATCGTTCGGGAACATGGGACGACCGAATTCATTGACGCCAATGACGGGGGCGTTGGACTTTACAAGCTCGTCCTGTATTGATACAAGTTCATCCCACCAGAATTCAGGATGGGAATAAATTCCCATGAGCTTGTCGATTATTTTACCTTCGGAGATGGAAGCTCCGGTAAGGATGTGTACCTTACCGCCCATATAGCGAACAGACCATGCGAGTTTGACAAAAGTCTCTGGCGAGCGGTCGAGAACGCCATGGATGTCGAGGGCAAGGCTCAGGAGGTTCATTTCCGCTCCTCACATTCCTTCGCACAAAGCTGGACGATAATTCCGGCCTTATTGGTGTTACCGAGATCGGCGCGTTCCTTGATCGTAGGGTAGAAGCTCGGGGAGAGCATTTCATGCCCGCAATAGTTACAGCGATTTATATAATAAAGAACACCTTTGACCAGTTTGGTCTCATGGTGGTATATCATGTTTCCCACTTCGCACTTGTCACACTGGAAATTGACAAACACGAGGTCTTTAGTGCTGTCACAAACTTCCATGAAACTTCTCCTTTATTGATCCATTAACTGCATGGCTCGCCAGACATAATAACTACGGAGGGTTGGGAATCGAGTGGCAGACTTCATTAGGTCTCCCATTATCTCCTCGTCAGCCTTTCCGTCCCATTTATCCTGCCCGAAGTCAAGATTACCATATTCATATCTAAACGAATATACTCCATGACTGCGGGTCCAAACATCTACCTGAACACTCCCTCTTTTATCAATGTCATAGACCAAAGTCAAGACGCGCTTGATGTCGAGAGCATCAAGCACCTTTTCAAGTAGTCGTCCGTATTTGGGGCGACCGCCCTCAAAGATCGTCATTGGCTGTTTCCCTCTTCTTTACGGTCTGTTCGTTGATGAACGCCGCGATCTTATCATAATAGGCATGATACTCTTCTATGAGAAGCGGAAGCGGATCACCAGACCTCCATTCCTTGTCTGACATCCCGAGATATACGGATTTGTTGCCATCGCCAGAGAATCCCGTCCAATATTCATAGACGGGTTTTCCTGTCATAAAGTAGATGGCTCCGTTCCATGAGTCCATCTGGAAGAACTGTCCGCCAAGATCAAGGCAAATCCAATTGCCGTGCTTCTTGGGCATTTTTTCACCATAAAACTGGATCAGCGCGGCGATGGATTCAAGAACATCGACAGCGGTATGCTGTATGGGAGGCTCTTCAACAATATGTTCTTCTTTTGCCTTGGGCTCTTTCATAAACATCCCGATAACAAGAAGAATGGTGATCGGAATAGTGCAAGTCATTATAAAAATGAAAATATTTACTATTTTCTGATCTGCTCCCAAAAAAACGAGAGGGCCGAAAAAAACTACTGAATCCATAATGAGTATTATTTTGGCAAGTTGTTTCTGATCTTTATTCATAGCAAAACGCCCCACCCGAAGGTGGGGCATCCTCCTTTATTCAGGCTTGCTGGCCTTGATCTCGGCCTTGGTCATCTTGGAAACCTTGAGCCCTGCCTCAGTGTCTTCGTCGATCACGCGGTACTTCTCGGCGAGGGCTTCGCCGTCCGCAAGCTCCTTGAGGGCCTTCGCACTGATGGAGATCACGGAAAGAAGCTCCTTCTCTCGGCCAGCCTTGAGGAGTGCCTTGGCGAGCTTCGCGGCGTCGATGTGGGACTGTCCCTTCGCCGGAACATACTCGGCCTTCCGCTCGTATTCCGGGAAGCACTCGTAGACCTCAGCCTCCATGAGCGGGGCCTTGTACTGCTCCGCGATCCGGGAAGCGGCGTCAGCGATGACAGCAAGCTCGACATACGCCCGAGTCTTCTGCTTTATTGAACGGGCTCCATTGAACCCTTCCAGAGCTTTCAGAACCGTCTCGATAATGTTCATACCCACCACCTGTACCAAAAGGTTAGGAGGAATCCCCCGTCCTCCTAACCCTGAGTATATCATAGTGTGGAAAAGAATTCAAATAAATTCTAACCAACTTTGGTGTAAAAAGCCGCCATTTGCTGGATAGCCGCCTTTTGAATCTGGCGGCACCGCTCGATACCGATACCATAGCGTTCCGAGGCTTCGGCAAGGGTGTACTCCTTGTCATAGAACCCAAAACGCATCTTGATGATCTCGCGATCCCGTTCCGAGAGCTTTTTCATTGCTTGCTCAAGAAGCGTCTTTTCGCCTTCATTACAACAGTTGACTTCGGGATTGTGCCGCATGTCGCCTATGTAGGAATAGGACTGGACCATGTTATCGGCACAATTCGTATCCGCATAGTCAAGACTGTCACACGGCATCGTATCCTGTATGAGTTCGGATACAAACTCCTCGGATTTGCCAAGGGATTCGGCGATCTCTCCGACACGAGGCTCACGGCCCAGTTCGGAAAGATACTTGTCACGGAGCTTGCTGACCTTGTGGAACATGACTTCCCGGTCAACCGGAATCCTGACGAGTCTTGCCTTCTCGTGGAAAAACCTCTGGATATACTGGCGAATCCAGAAGATGGCGTAGGTGTTGAACCTTACGCCGGATTCAAGATCAAACTTCTCGGCGGCGTGGATGAGGCCGAGGTTCCCTTCTTGAATCAGATCGGAAAGATCGACATAACTCGTGTAGTAACGCTTGGCGATACACCACACGGTCTTGAGGCTCCCCTCGATCAGTTTGTTCTTGGCTCGTTCGTCGCCCTGCTTTATGCGGGCGCAAAGGGCCTGCTCCTCTTCTGCCGAAAGAATCTTCGTCTTACGAAGCTCCTTCTTGTAGTAGGACATGAGATAATCGTCTACCATACTCGTCTCCCTCGCCTTCAGCCGCAAATGTCAAGCAACAACCATCAAAAAGCGAGGGAATTACGAGCCCTTGCCCCTATCCGTTGCACTCCCCATAGGCATCCTCCCAATAGAGTACAGTTTACCATCAGCAAAAAACTAATGCAATAAAATTCACATTATTTCGAGATCGATTTAATCAACCTCCTTGGAAAAAAAGATGTGCGATTCTGTCAGAGCAATGAAGCTGTAGCCTTCATTGATGATCTCCTCAAGAGCAACAACTGGCATATTGCTTGAGTAGGTGGCGACAAACGCCCCACCAGCACGGCGAAGCTCGCCGCTACGAATGTTGAAGAAATAGACTTGTTTCACAGAAAATCCTTAGCAGGTTTGTATGGATTACATGGGCATTATTCTATCCACCACCCAACACCATTAACCTTTATAGTAGTATATCAGGAACGCATCAGAATTCAAGAAAAATATTTCGAGAATAAATCTCCAAAATCTCTTGACCACTTATTCGGGCAGTTTTTCAGCATCATATTTGCCGATCACGGTAACAGTTCCGTTCAACTTCGGAACAAGGTTCCCATAAACCACCTTGACATCTTCAGTCGAAGTGTTCTGGGTATCAAGTGTTTCCCGTTTCCCGCAATCCTCGCAGAAATACCATTCCGCCTGTCTTCCGGGACTTATGCAAAAGACCGGTTTGTTATCCCATGAAAGATATTCTCTCTTGACTTTTCCGCCGCAATATGCGCACTTGAGGACATAGGTCTCAAAACAGTTCGGAAGTCCCTTTAGAACTTCCTGATCAGACGAGACATACCACGCCTCGCCAGATTTCGTTTCATAGGTGAATCCCTTCCCACACTCTTGACAATGGTATTGGTTCCACACATGGTTTGGGTTCACCTTGCCGATAAATCCAAGCAGGGTAGACTGAGAATTGTGGTAGTGTACCTTCTTGGAGTTACAATAGGGGCACCGGACAGGTTTATTAAAGAGCTTGGGATCAAACTTATTCGAGACGATTGGCGGATATTTGTTCGGCATTTTAACCTCCTTTTTTTGAGCATACCGTGTCAAGTAAAATCAAAGTCCTCCGACACACCACTCCCTATCAAGATCGGAAGAATCCTTAATACCTTCATAGAGCTTTTTCACGAGCCACCAATCGTCCTGACCCTTGAGCCTGACCCTGACCCCTTCCTTGAGCTTGGGAACCTTCTCTACCCATGCAGTTGTCTGAATATTTTCATCACTCACCTTGACAAGATTTGCTTGCTGAACTTTCATTTTTTGCTTTCCTTTTCAATTCTCCGCTGTAGATTTTGCCAAGTTCCCGATCCGATTTTTCGTGACCATGCAATATCATAATCGGTGTTCTCGGTGCAATAGCTGTCTCGCTCAATATCGTTCTTGAATCCGCCAATAGTCGGGAATTCTCCGATGTTGTTTCTTGGAGTTTTCAACATGTGCAAAACCGTAACCTTGTCATATTCATGGTTATAGAGATATTCCTGAACCATGAGGTCAGCGCCCCAGTAATCGCATACCCATATTTCATCCTGCCTCGCCATAGCCTCATTGAGCATGGGAACATAATGTTCCTCGAATTCATATTCGTTAAGATCACGATGTCCAGAAGCGAATGCTCTCACTTTATTGTTACCTCCATTACAGGAACCCTAAGAAAAAAGAAACTCTTGTCTTGGGACAAGATGGGAGGCTCCTTGTCAATAAACCATCCGTCATCTTTCCTATAAACAAACGCTCCGCGTTTGCAATCAGTTGGATAGTCATTGAAGTTCTTGCCATGCTGAAAAATCAACTCATTCAGTTGATCAAAATTCTTGTTCTGACATTCCTTGTGAGATGCCAGACTCCGAGCCACCATCTGGATGGAATTCTTTGTGCAATCAATCTGTCGCCAGAGAAAAGTATTGAATGCTTCCCACGGATCGGCGACGGTCCATACCCGAGAATCAAAAATTGCTGGTTCAACATCGATTCCGCATCGCTTGACACGGCAGGAATTGAAATAGGCACTTGCCATGGAAGATGTCACGGAAGCTATTTTCTGAAGGTTGCCGTCAAACCACGCATCAGTCGTCATCTCGTCGAAATCGGTCAAGAGCAAAGTAATCTCGTCGGCCTGGGTATATCCCATCTTGCACCCTTGAATTGACTTACATAATCTCTTGGTGGTCTCCTGCATATCAGTGCGAAGGCCATCGTCGAATGGTTTGTCCAGATGCCGAGTATAGGTGTGAAATGCCTTTCCATCAATACGGATAAGTGTATAACATCTTCGGGGAAGAAAATAACGAGTCCTGTTTTCGTAATCTTTCATCCGGTCGCCCATGCAATCGGTCATATATTCTCCTAATTGTTCTGAATTATCACAGCTTCATCAAAATACTCGAACAGGTTCTCATCCCATTCCTCCATCAAAGTAAACAATGGGCGATCATCATACATGGCCTTGGACACGATCATACCCTTGTTCCGATCCATAAAAAGCACAACAAGATTCGGATCGGACTTACATACCCTGAGATGGGGAAAGCTGATATCAACAGGGTCTTTGGCTTTCTTGGTAATCATGCTTCTCATATTGTTTCCTTTTCAATCGGTCTTAAATTTGGGAATACCTCGGCGGGGTGTTCCCGAATCCAATCCCGAATCTGTGTCAAACATTCTCCGAGATAATTCTTGCCCCAATAATTGATATTGTCCAAAGCGTGTTCCTCGTCGAAGCCAATGCCCCATATTTTGTCATATGGACTTGCCTCAACAAGAAGTGAATCTCCTGTTGCCATCAAGGCTTCGCGGCATTTTTCATTTTGCGTGAACTTGAACCAATTTCCTGCCCGGACAACATCACAGCAGTAGTGATCCCAGATGACTGGCTTGAAATTGGCAACCTGCCGTCCAAGGTCTTTTTGTTCCTTCGGATCGGTAGTTGCCATGATTTTCTTGGCAGTGGCTTCATCCTTAAAGAGCATTGCCTTGGAATACATCATGTACTGCTCGGCGCGGCAAAATTCCATGCCATAGGTATCGACGAACTTGCTTGGATACCATTGCGAAAAAGGAGAACGATTTTTCCAGAAGAAGGTATAATTACCAGTCATCCATTTTCTCCGTATAAGTAAAATCAAGTATTTCTTCTTGTGTAGCAGGACGAAACCTGCCACCAGACAAAAGTAAATCTTTGAAACGATTGTCTGATCCGGGCCTTCGCCACCAAACATCGCCTTCTTTAACATAAATGGTATTAAAAACAGTATTTATTATGCGGCTTAAATCGTCGCGAATATACCACTCCACAGATTGATCTATATTAGGTTCTCTTTCCCGCATTCTTTCCAGCCATCTTTGAACATCTTCAGGTGTTCTCATATGTGATATATTATTCATCATCTACATCCCAATGACATCTATTGTTGAGCAGATCAGGCATGAAATATTCACCGGCATAAATCATCTTGCCGCACTTGGTGCATTTCTTGATCATGTCATTCAATGGATAGCTGGATTTAAGATCATACATCCAATGATGAAACTGATAATCATGCCTACAAAATTTCTGCTTTATCGCAATAAAATTCATTTTAATATGCCTCCACAAATCCATTCCCAATTCAGGGTAATGATCTGCTTCTTGGGATACAGAAAAATAAGCACGGGCTTCTGCATGGCTCTACCGAGGTTGATGGAATGCCTTGTGCCATGTGACTCTCCATCCCAATAAGCAACAACTACATCAGCGGCTTCAACGATCTTCTCATTGCGGAGAAATCCAGCAGAGTTGCCATAGGTCTTCCAGTCAGGCAAAAACACTTGAAGCGGGATGTCGTGTTCTTTGGCATACCGGGCACCAAGAGAATCCGCACCCGTCGCGCCTCCTGAAATGATCTTGTCAATGAAGCCGAAATAAATCTAACGATTTTTCAAGATATGCGTAACTGGTAAATCCTCTTGATCCTACAATGGCTATGTTCATGCTGGTAGAAACTCATTCCATTTTTCGAGGTCAACATCTGGATGAAGCTCGAATTGCGGACAGCTTCCAAAGATGAAGACTGACAACTGCCTGACTTCATCCGTATGCTTCAGATGATTATAAGTATGCACCTTGCAGGTAGTCCAATCATCATTGAATGAATTCGCATGAGCACAAATGCCACAACATCCATTGATTTTGTAGCCGATGTCATGCAGTTTTTTGAGCTTGTTCTGATCCATACATTCCTCTTAATAAAGTATGCTTTTTT